>Ga0182030_10005259_pt1 | contig 27514 bp, 20 predicted proteins | sample 812S3MmetaG_FD_121299 | JGI IMG/M metagenome (GOLD analysis project Ga0182030, IMG submission 121299) | Permafrost microbial communities from Stordalen Mire, Sweden - 812S3M metaG (Illumina Assembly) | ecosystem: Environmental > Terrestrial > Soil > Wetlands > Permafrost | place: Sweden... | reverse complement strand
GAGATCGCGCTGGAGCGGCCGACGCCCTATTTCCTCGGCCTGCTCGCGCATCAGACGGCGGTCCCGCTGCATCGCGCCAGCCTGGAAAAATACGGGGCGCAGTTCACCCGGCCCGGCAAGCTCGTCGGCAACGGCGCTTATGTGCTGACCGACTACCGGCCCGGCGACAAGCTCACGCTCGCGCGCAACCCGCATTTCCACGCCGCGGCGGAGGTCGCCATCGAGCGCGAGGAGTTCCTGCCGCTGGAGGACCGCGCGGCGGCGGTGCGCCGCTTCGAGGCGCAAGAAATCGAATCTTACGCCGACGCGCCCTCGGACCAGATCGCGTTCCTCAAGAACAAGTTTCCCGACGAGCTGCGTCTCAGCGCGAGCCTCGGGACCTACTACTACGCCTTCAACACTAGCAAACCGCCGTTCAACGACGCGCGCGTCCGGCGTGCGTTGTCGATGGCCATCGACCGCGAGTTCCTGGCCGGCACGATCTGGGGCGGCTCGATGCTGCCGGCCTATGCGCTGACGCCGCCGGGGATTCCGGGCGCCGAGCCGGTCCAGGCCGACTTCGCGGATCTCGCCCCCATCGACGCCGAGGCGGAAGCCAAGCGGCTGCTCGACGCCGCGGGCTACGGGCCCGGCGGCAAGACGCTCAACGTCGAGGTCAGATACAATTCCAGCGAGAACCACCAGACGACCGCCATCGCCATCGCCGACATGTGGCGCCCGCTCAATGTCGTCACCAGCTTCGTGAACACCGACGCGAAGGCGCATTTCGCCTACATGCGCGAGCGCGGCGATTTCGACGTCGCCCGCGCCGGCTGGCTCGCCGATTATCCCGATCCGCAGAATTTCCTCGAACTCGCCCGCAGCGGCAATGTCGCGCTCAACTATTCGCGCTGGTCGAACCCCGCCTATGACGCGCTGCTCGACAAGGCCGCGGACGAGCGCGATCCGCAGACGCGGGCGTCGGACCTCGCCGAAGCGGAGACGATCCTGCTGCGCGAGCAGCCGCTCGCGCCGCTGATGTTTCTGGAATCGAAGAACCTCGTGTCGAAGCGCGTCGGCGGCTGGCGGGCGAACCTGCTCGACCGCCATCTCACGCGCTATCTGTCGCTCGCGCCCTGAGCCAACCGGGCGACGGCGGCTAGGTACTCGCCGCGGAACCGCTCCGCCTCGACCTCCAGCGCGACGCCGATCCGCCCCGGGTTCCCTCGAAAATCGGCGAGCGTCATGCCGCGCGTGTATTGCCCGCGCGTCTCCACGACAACGGGGACGGCCTCCGTCCGCACAAGGCCGGGATCGAGCGCGACGGCGACGGCGAGCGGGTCGTGCATGACAATGGCGCGCGGCCGCCCGCGCTTTTCCATCAGTTCGAAATAATAGCGCCCGGCGTCGCGCAGGAAGCTCGTCAGCGCCGGGCCGTTCGGCGCGCCGGCCAAGTCTTGTGCGAGCGTATCGAGATCGGCCTCGGTGAGCACGCAGCGGCGGGTGACGTCGAGCCCGACCAGGATCGCCGGCGCGGCGCCTTCCTGCGAAAACGCGCGGCAAACGATCTCGGCGGCTTCCGGGTCGTGCCAGATGTTGAACTCGGCCGCCGCCGTCACATTGCCGCTTTCGCGGAACGCGCCGCCCATCGCGACGAAGCGGGCGAGGCGGCGCGGCAGTTCGGGGTCGCGCGCGACGGCGAGCGCGATATTGGTGAGCGGGCCGGTGGCGACGAGAACGAGCCGGCCGTCATGCTCGCGCGAGGCGGCGATGAGCGCGTCGACGGCGTGCGCGGCGTCAGGCGCAGCGGCCGGCTCGGGCAGCACCGCGTAGCCGAGGCCGGTCTCGCCGTGGATGTCGCTGGCGTCGCTCGCGTCGCCCAGCAGCGGCGCCGCCGCGCCCGGCCAGACGGGAATGTCGGACCGCCTGGCCAGAGCCAGCACGGCGCGCGAATTGCGCGTCGCGGCGGCGAGGCTCACGTTGCCGACGACCGCGCTCACTCCGAGCAACTGCGCGCCTGGGACCCCCAGCGCGTAGAGCAGGGCGAAGGCGTCGTCGATGCCGGTGTCGACGTCGAGGATGAGCGGCGTCATGCGAAGCTCCTCAGGCCGAAGCTGGCGCGCTCCTTGGCGCGCCAGCGCACGAACAGCATCAGCGCCACGGCGGTCAGGCCGACCGCGAGGCCGATCCACAGGCCGACGCCGCCGAGCGGCGTCAGGAAGCCGAGCGCGACGCCGATAGGCGCGCCGATCACCCAGTAGCCGATGAGCGCCATCGTCATCGGCACGCGCGAATCCTGTACGCCGCGCAGCATGTTGGCGAGCGCCGCCTGCGCGCCGTCGGCGAGCTGGAAAATTGCGGCGATGCGCACGAAGCTCAGCGCATAGGCGAGCGTCGCGGCGTTGCGGGGCAAGTCGGCGTCGATGAAGGCGGAGATGAGCAGGCGCGGCGCCAGCGCCATCGCGGCGGCCGAGGCGGCGACGAAGGCGATGGCGAGGCCGAACACGATCCAGCCCGCCCGGGCGGCCGCGGCGGCGTCGCGGGCGCCATAGGCGTGGCCGACGCGCACCGTCGCGGCCATGCCGAGGCCGAGCGGGACCATGAAGGCGGTCGCGGCGATGTTGAGGGCGATGGCGTGCGCCTCGATCTGCGCGGCGCCGAGCAGGCCCATCGCCAGCGCCGAGGCGGCGAAAGTCCCGACCTCCAGCATGATGAGGACGCCGATGGGCGCGCCGAGCCGCCACAGCCTCGCGAACTCGCGTGGCTCGAAACGCCAGCGGCCGAGCATCAGGCGATGCGGCCTCAGCTTGGGGTCGAGCCAGCTGTAGCCGACGAGCAGCGCGAACATCAGCCCCTGCGACAGCGACGTGGCGAGGCCGGAGCCGAACACGCCGAGCGCCGGCAGGCCGAAATGGCCGAACACCAGGGCGTAGTTGAACAGCACGTTGCAGACGACGGCGACGAGCCCGGCGATCAGCACCGCGCGCACCCGGTTGAGCGCCGAGAGGACCGAACGGGCGGCGGTGTAGAGCAAAGCGGGAGCGAGCGCCCATTGCAGGCCACGCATGTATTGGCCGGCGAGATCGGCGAGATCGGCCGGCTCGCCGAGCGCCCTGAGGAGGGCGGCCGCATTCCAGAACAAGATCCAGAACGGCAGCGCGAGCAGGAGCGCGGTGATGAGCGCCTGATGGCCGACGGCGCGCACGCCTTCGAGATCGCGCCGGTCGGCGCCAACCTTGGCGGCGGCGAGCGGCGCGGCGGCGCTGACGATCCCGAGCGAGAGCAGAAACGGCGGCGTGTAGAAGTTGAAGCCGAGCGCGCCGGCGGCGAGCGCCTCCGGGGAGAGGCGGCCGAGGAACATGACGTCGGTCGTGGTCATGAAGTTGACCGCGACGTTGGTCAGCACGATCGGCCAGGCGAGAGCGAAAGTGGCGGCGATCTCGCCGCGAAGGGAGGGCATGGCGCTTCGGCGGCGTGAGGAACGGGGGGCGCCTTCTAGCCGGTTGCGAAGCGCAGGGGAACCCCGCGCAGTGACAGGTCGGGGGCGGGGAATTTCAGGAGGTTGGGCGTCACTTTCTGGCGCCGTGGATCGAATGCGGCGAAGAGGGCCGGGAGATCCCGCAACCCGGCCCTCCCACCTTCCGGCCGCGCCTGCATCCTAAGGCGCGGCGGGACCCTGCCGCTCAGCCGAGCAACTTCACCGCGTATTGTCCCATCGAGTTGGCGATGCCCATTGCCGAGGTCGACAACTGGATCTGCGTCTGCAGCGCGGTTTCCTTGGCCGAGAGCGTGGTGGCGTCGGCCGCGGTGATGCTGTTGGAGAGATCGGTGTAGTTGGTCGCCATCGACGTCGCGAAATCCGCGGTCGAGGTGATCGCGTTTTCGGTCGTGCCGATTGTCGTGGCGTAGCCGGAGACCTTGCTGATGGCCGCCTGAATGTTGGTGAGCGTCGTTGCGATGTTGGTCGTGACGTCGGTCGACACGAGGCCGAGCAGGTTGGTCGTCGAGGTCGTGCCGTTGGTGGCCTGTTGCAGGAAGCCGTTGGTGTTGGCGTCGGCGAGATCGACGGTGCTCATCGAAAGCGAGTCGTCGGCGATGCCTAGCGCGAACGACACGGAAGCGCTGGAGCCGTTGAGCAGATTGACGCCGTTGGACGAAGCCGAGTCGATGATCGCCTGGATCGACTTGCCGTCCGTCTGCATGGAGGCGAGGTCGGTCGTGGCGTTGCCCGAATTCGATTGCGCGTCTTCGGCCGAGGTCTGCATGGAGGTGAGCAGGGAGCCCAGCGTGGTCAGCGCCGACGAAGCCGCCTTCAGCTCCGGCGTGTTCGTATTGTTTGCGGCGGCTGCGTAGGCGGTCCAGATATTGGCGCTGTCGTCGGCCGACTGCGCCTGCGCCCAGGCGACCGGGTTGTCGGAGGCGCTGTTGATGGATTTGCCGGAGGCGAGCTGGCTCGCGATGCTGTTCAACTGCGCGTACGAATTGTTGAGCAGATAGAGCGCGGAAGCCGAGGCGTTCAAGTTCATCTCATTACTCCTTACAAATGGACGTTTGACCGGCGGCCGCGGGGACTCGCGTCGGTCTTGTTCTCGAAGCCGGGCGCCTTGCGGCATATTCGAAGATTACGCAGGGTTCGTGCTCTCTGCGCGAACAGTAAATCCGGCTAAGATTGTCTGGGATGATAGCGACCGTGCACGCATGATTGTCGCGTACGACGTCATCTCGCGCCGAACCGAACTGTGTGTGGTAGAAAGTCGATGCCATCTTGCATCGGTTTATAATGACTACAATTTAAAACACGAAGTATGTAACTATTACATATCTAATTTGGTTTGAACTATACTTTAATCTGCGACATAAGAACTCGGTAATTAACACATTTTAAGACAAGTTTACGGGTCCGGAACCTAAGACATGCTTTGCTCGGGTTGACCTTGGGACAATCCAGCCGGCGCATGCGAATTGCCGGCCCGCGGCAAGGCAGCGGCGGCTTGCGCGGCCAGCGGGTCTTGAAAACAAACGACAAAATGTCAGCGCACCCGCAGCCGAAATGGCCGCGAGGGATCCGCCGTCATTCCAGCACGATGCGCGCCGCCTCCGCCATCGCCCGGCCGAGCGCGGCGTGCTGGTCGGCCTCGTAATGGATGCCGTCGAGGTCGGAGCAGCGGATCAGCGCGCCGGCGTCAACGAAACCAACGCCGCGGCGCTCGGCGATCTGCGCGTAATAGCCGGCGATCTCGCGCGATTTCGGCTCGGCGCCGCGGAACATCTCGGCAAAGGCGGTGAGCTTGGCGAACGGCGGCGGCGCGACCAGCAATATCAGCGGCGGCCTGCCGTTCGGGCCGCAGGGCGACGCCAGCGCGGCGACGACGAGCCGCTCGGCGCCCAGCGCGATCTCGGCCGCCGAGACGTTGAAGCGCGCCTTCATGTCGTTGCAGCCGAGCGCGACGATGACGAGGTCGAGCGGCGCGTGGCTCAAAAGGCAGGGCGGCAGATAGTCGAGACCGCGCCGGCCAGGCTCGACGGGATCGTCGAAAACGCTCGTGCGGCCGTTGAGGCCCTCCTCGACGACGCGAAACCCCGGGCCGAGCGCCGCCGCCATGACGCCGGTCCAGCGCGTCTCCGGCGCGAACCGGACGCCGCTTGAGGGATCGTAGCCCCAGGTGTTGGAATCGCCGAATGCGACAATGACCGCCATGCTTAACGCCCCGTTAACCGGGAAACGCATAGGCGAGCCGGGCCGTCGCGGTCAAACCGGCGTGCGTGACGTTGCGTCAAGTTAAAATACGACGATATGAAGAAACGTCTAACTCACCGCAATGTATCGAATGGAATTGTTCGAGTTCAGCGTCAGAGTGGGCGCCGCTTAACAAGAATTTGAGGTTTGCCTTGCGATAAAGCGCTGTTTTTTCTATACGGAGCGTTGCGCCGTGGGGCTTTGGAACAATGTCTTTCGGCCCGTCGTCACCGACAAGTCAGACGTGCGGCGCTACGTTGCGTCAGTGACGCTGTTCGCCTGGATCGTCGCCGAGCTTGGCGACTGCGTGCAGCAGGCGTTTATGTTCGTCAACTGGGCGAACCTGTTCGAGCAGGCGGCGGTCTCCACCCTCGTCGTGCTCGTCATCGCCGCGCCGATCGCGCGCACTATGGGCCGCGCGCATCTCGCTTTGCATCTTGCACGGAGCGAGGCCGAGCGGCTCGGGCGCACCGATCCGCTGACGGGGCTCGCCAACCGGCGGGCGTTCTACGAGGCGGCCGGGCGGCTTCAAGGCGGCGCGCTGGCGTTGGTCATCGCCGACATCGACCGCTTCAAGCGCATCAACGATACCTTCGGCCACGCCGCTGGCGACGAGGTCATCAAGGCGGTCGGCCGGCTGATGCAGGAGGAGCTTGGCCAGCTAGGCGCGGTGGCGCGGGTCGGCGGCGAGGAATTCGCGTTCGTCACCGCCGATCTCGACGGCGCCACGCTGCACGAACGGCTAATGCGGTTCCGCTCGCGAGTCGCCCTGGAGGCGGTCGTATTCGAGGGCCGGCGCATCCATGCGACGGTCTCTGCGGGGCTGGCGGCGCACGCGGGCGCCGATTTCAAAACGCTCTACGCCGCCGCCGACAAGGCGCTCTACATCGCCAAGGCTGCCGGGCGCGACCGCGTCGTGGACGTCGACCGGATCGAGGAGACCTCGCCCGGGATGCTGCGGGCGGTGTAATCAATCGAGCGTGCGGCGGAAGCGCAGCAGTGCGAAGGTTGCAAACAACGGCACGAACAGGCCGAGGATCAGGAACTCGTGGCCGATCTCGTGGAAGTTGGCGCCCTTCAGCATGATCGCGCGCACCACGCGCAGGAAATGCGTCATCGGCAGACAATCGCCGATGAAGCGCGCCCAGCCCGGCATGCCGCGGAACGGGAACATGAAGCCGGACATCAGGATCGAGGGCAGCAGCGCGAAGAAGGTGAGCTGCATCGCCTGCATCTGCGAGCGCGCCAGCGTCGAGAAGGCGTAACCGAGCAGCACCATCTGCAGCACGAACGCCAGCACGCCGGCGAGCAGGAAGCTCAAGGACCCGACGAACGGCACGCCGAACAGAAAGCGCGCGGCTGAGAGGATCACCGTCACCTGAACCGCGCCGACGATGAAGAACGGCAGCACCTTGCCGAGCATGATCTCCGCGCCGGTCGCCGGCATGGCGAGCAGGTTCTCCATCGTGCCGCGCTCGATCTCGCGCGTCAGCGCGACCGAGGTCATCATCATCATCGTCATTTGCAGGATGACGCCGAGCAGGCCCGGCACGATGAAATATTGCGAAATGCCGTCCGGGTTGTAGCGGCGGTGAACGACGATGTTGAGCGGCGCGGCCATTGCGCTCGCCTCTAACCCCTGCTCGCGCAGCAAGGCGCGGCTGGCGATCTGGTCGAGCGCGCCGATGGCGTTGCTGGCCGCCGAGGGGTCGGTCGCGTCGGCTTCGACGAGGATCTGCGGATTGTCGCCGCGGTCGACGCGGGCGCCGAAATCGCTCGGCACGATGACGAGAAAGGCGACGTCGCCGCCCTGGATCAGCGCCTCGGCCTCGGCGTCGCTGTGCGGGCGGGTCGTGAAGCGATAGTAGTTGCTGACTTCGAGCGAGGAGACGATGGCGCGCGTGTAATGGTCGTTACCCAAAGCCAGCAGCGCGGCGTCGAGGCGTTTGGGGTCGCTGTTGATGGCGTAGCCGAACAGGATGAGCTGCACGATCGGGATGGCCAGCATCATCGCGAAGGTGACGCGGTCGCGCCGCATCTGCACGAATTCCTTAGCGAGAATGGCGCCGAGGCGGAGCAGGAAGCCGTGCATCGCTACGCCGCCTTTGACATGAAGTGGATGAACACGTCTTCGAGGCTGGTCAGGCCGGGCTCGGCGGTCAGGCCATGCGCGGCGGCGTAGGCCTTGACGGAGGCGGCGAGGCGCTCACGGTCGGGGCCGACGACATGCAGCGCCGCGCCGAACGGCGCCACCTGGGCGACGCCGTCGAGCCGGCCGACCTCGGCCATCAGATCGGCGTCGGCGTGGCCGCGCAGCACGAAGGTCGAGAGGCCGGCGGCGGCGATGACCTCGTCGACCGTGCCGGCCGCGAGCATGTGGCCGTAGGAGATGTAGCTGATGCGGTGGCAGCGCTCGGCCTCGTCCATGTAGTGAGTCGAGACCAGCACGGTGACGCCGGCGCCGGCGAGCCGATGGATCTCGTCCCAGAACTCGCGCCGCGCCTTGGGGTCGACGCCCGCGGTCGGCTCGTCGAGCAGCAGCAGCTTGGGGTGGTGCATGATGCAAGCGGCGAGCGCGAGCCGCTGCTTCCAGCCGCCCGACAAGGTGCCCGCGAGCTGATGACGTCGCGAGGTGAGACCGAGGCCTGCCAGCGTGTCGGCGACCGTTTTGGCGCGCGCGGGCAATTCGTAGAGGCGGGCGACGAAGGTGAGGTTCTCCTGGATCGTGAGGTCCTCGTAGAACGAGAAGCGCTGCGTCATGTAGCCGACCTCGCGCTTGATCTTGCGCGCGTCTTTGATGACGTCGAAGCCGAGCACGGTTCCGGAGCCGGCGTCGGGGGTCAAGAGGCCGCAGATCATGCGAATGGTCGTGGTCTTGCCGGAGCCGTTGGGGCCGAGGAAGCCGACGATCTCGCCTTCCTCGACGCGCAGGGAAACGTTGTCGACGACGGTGCGCGCGCCGAAGCGCTTGGTGAGGCCGACGACGTCGATGGCGCTCACGGCGCGAAGCTCACGTCGACGATCTGGCCCGGCTGCAGCTTCAGCGGCTTGTCTTTGCCCGCGCGCGCCTCGATCAGATAGACCAGCGTCTGCCGGCTCTCCAGCGAATAGATGACCGGCGGGGTGAACTCCGGCTCGCGCGCGATATAGGTGATGTCAGCGGAAAGGCCGGGCTCGCAGCCGTCGCAGCGCACGTCGAGTTTTTGCCCGAGGCTGAGCCCGGCGAGGCGCGCCTCCGGCACGTAGACCTTGAGCTTGATCGCTCCGTCCGGCAGGAACGATACGACGGGCGCCTGCGGCCCCGCGACGTCGCCGACGCGGCGCACGATGTCGGAGACATAGCCGGCGCTGGGGGCGACGAGAGAGCGCTGGCCGAGCCGCCATTGCGCGGTGTCGCGCGCGGCGGCGGCCTGCGAGACCTTGGCTTCGCCGGCGGCGATCTCCTCGGCGCGGGCGGGCAGCTTGGCGACGGCGAGATTGGCGGCGAGTTCGCGCTGGCGGGCGGTGGCGACTTCGAACGCGGTCTTGGCGCCGTCGAAGTCGGCCTGGGAGACATAGCCGTGCTCCATCAAGTTCTGGCGGCGCTGGAAGGTGCGCTGCGCGTCGTCGGCGGTGACCTGCGCGGATTTCACGGTCGCCTCCAACGCGGCGATCTCCTCGGGACGGCGGCCGTACTGGATGTTGGCGAGATCGGATTTCGCCTGCGCCAGCGCGGCTTCGGCGTTGCGCAGCGCGATATCGGCGTCGGCGGTCTCCAGCCGGGCGATGGGATCGCCGGCTTTGAGCGCGTCGCCGCGGCGCACGCTTTCCGCCTCGATGCGGGCGACGTCGATCGGCGCGACGGCGACATACTCGCCCTCGACATAGCCGACGATGGCCTCCTCTTGCGGCGCGCAGAAGGGCAGCACAGTCATCCAGCCGAAGGCGCAGAGGGATGCCAGCGTCATGCGGCGCGTCTCCTTGCGGCGTCGAGCGCCGCCTCCAGATGGCTGAGGATCATGGCTTCGATCTGCGCCGCCTCGGCGGGGCCGATGTCGGCCCAGCCCATGCGCATGAGCACGGCGACGCGGGCGATGCGGAAATAAAGCGCCTGTCCGATCATCGCGAACACGGCGAGGCGGGTGTCGACGCTCTCAGGGTCGCCGCCGCTCGCCCGCGCCCACAAGCGGCAGGCGCGACGGTGCAGCGGCGCGAACGCGGTTTCGTAGATGCGCGCGAAGGCGGCGGAGGGGTCGGAGATCTCGCGCAGCAGGAAGCGCGCCAGCGGCCGCGCCGCTTCGTCGGCGACGACGCGGCGGATGAACGCGCCGAGCAGCGCGGCGAGCGCGGCGCGGGCGGCTTCCGGGGTCGCAGCTTCGGGGGCGTCGCCGAAAATGCCGCGCAGACGCTCGGCGACGAAATCGGCGCAGGCGGCGCGCAGGCCCTCCTTGCCGCCGAAGTGGTAGGCGATCATCGCGGCGTTGACGTCGGCGCTGGCTGCGATCTCGCGCGTCGAGGTCGCCTCATAGCCGTTGTCGCCGTAGAGTTTTAGGGCGGCGGCGACGAGCGCGGCGCGGGTCTCTTCGCCGCGTGGGGGCGGGTCGGGGGCGGGCATACGGCGAGGGTATGCTAATCAATCGGTTGATTAGTTGATATGGATCAAAAGTGTGTGGGATCGGCGGCGCGGGGGGCAATTGCGACAACGCAACAACACCCACACCCCGCCTTCAGGAATGGCGGACGGGCTCACATTTTGGCGCCTAACGCCACGAAAAGTAACGATTCACAAACGGAATTTCCGCCCCTGGGCATCACCCGATTCCCCTGACCCCGCCTCCTTAAGCCGCGCGCCGCGGCGGCGCGACCAACCTTTGCCCGGACCCCCCCGCGCCCGCCTGCGACAGCTTGAACGTCGCGACCAGTTCGGCAAGCCTCTCGGTCTCGCTGAGCGCCGCGCGACAGGCGGCGGTCGACTGCTCGGCCATCGCCGCGTTCTGCTGCGTGACCTGATCCATGTCGGCGATCGCGCTGTTGATCTCGCGCAGCCCGTTGGCCTGCGCGGCGGCGCTCGTCGACACCTCGCCCATCGCCGCGTTGATCGCCGTCACCTGGCCGGAAATCTGCGTCAGCGTCGCGCCGGTCGCGTCGACCAGGCTCACGCCCTCGTCGACATGGCGCGACGAATCGGACAGCAGCGCCTTGATCTCCTTGGCCGCCTCCGCGGCGCGCAGCGCGAGCGCGCGCACCTCCGCCGCGACCACCGAGAAGCCGCGCCCCGCGTCCCCCGCCCGCGCCGCCTCGACCCCCGCGTTGAGCGCAAGCAAGTTGGTCTGGAACGCGATTTCGTCGATGACGCCGATGAAATGGACGATCTTGCGCGACGATCCCGCGATCTTCTGCATCGCTTCGACCGCCCGACTCACGATGTCGGCGCTTTGCTCGACGGCCTTGTTGGCGGTGGCGACGCCCTGCTGCGCTTGGGCGACGCTGGCGGCTGTCGCGGCGGCCGCGCCGGTGATCTCGTTGAGCGCGGACGCGGTTTCTTGAAGGCTGGCGGCCTGCCGCTCGGTGCGCGCCGAGAGGTCGTCCGCCGCGTTGGCGATTTCGCCGACGCCGCTGTTCACGGCCGCGACGATCTCTTTCGCTGACCCCATCGCGGCGTCGAGCTGATCGAGGGCCGAATTGTAGTTCGTCTGCAGGCGGCGATAGACGTCGGGCAGACGGCCGTTCATGCGATAGCCGAGATTGCGCCGCGCCAGTTCGACCAGCCCCTCGCCAATAGAATCGGCGACCAGCGTGCGCTCCTGCGTAATCGTCTCGGCTTCGCCGGCGAGCCGGGCCTCGTTGGCTGCGTCGAGATAGGCCGAAACCGCCGAGCCGACGTCCATCAGCACCATCTTGGCGAGCGCTGAAAGCGAGCGTCCCAGTTCCACCGATTCGAGGGCCGCTGCGCGCCGGCTGAAGGCGCGCGGCGCGCGCGCAGCGACGACGGACTCGATCAGATGTTCGAGCACCATCGCGTAGCCGCCGATATACCAGTGCGGCTCAAGTCCGATACGGGCGTGAGTTTCGCCGACGCGGCGCACGCTGTCGAGATAGGCCGGGGTCAAGACGCCGGAGCTGAGGTCGCGCCAGTGCTTCATCTGCTTGGCCCTGGCGCATTCCATGGCTGCGGGGCTCTCGAACAGCTCGCGCATCCCCTTGGTCTGATTGATGCGGTGGTAGAGCTTGTCGAGCGCGGGCGGCATTTCGCGCGCAATCAGCGGCGCGAGCGCGGCCACGCGCTGCTGCGCATCGCTGCCGAGATTGAAGAATTCGGTGCGCGAGGCAAGTATCCGCTCCGTGCTGAGCGAGGCGAAAAAGTTCCTGTATTGCTGCGGCGCTTCGGATTGCGCCAGTTGTAGGCCGTAGCGCGGATGCGCCGCCCAGCGCACCACGGTCTCGATCTCGCCGATCTCGGGCGTGGCGATCACGACCTTGCGCCCTATCGCGAGCGGCGAGGCCGCGTTGACGATGATGGCGCCGCCGCCCTCGGAGATGTTGACGACCGTGCAGGACGCCGAGTCCTCCCCGGTGTTGAGAACGCCGGTGGAAATGCATTCGCGGCGTTCCTGTCGCCGTCGCTCGGCGCCGCCCGCTGCGTGAGGTTGGCTCGAAGTGCCGCTCATTTTTAGCCTTACGCCCCAGCCCGCCGGAATTTGAGGGCCGAAGCACAATGGCGGAGCTTCGCTTGTGTGAGCCTGATGATCTCCAGCTCGATATGGTCCAACAATAGAGTCTGGTTCCGGACTTACCGCTCGTCGAGGTTCCCGGCGCTCGCCTCGCCGGCCTACCCGCTTCAGGTTGCAACTCCCTCCTCGCTTGCCTAAGGATGCCCGTGCAGGGCGCTGCGACGCCTTCGGGGAGGAGCCTTGGGCGCATCGGCGCGCATGTATTTCGAGGACGATCCGCTCGTCGTGGCGACGGCGCGGGAGTTCGACGCGGCCGGCGCCGCCGCCGCGCTGCGGCGCGAATTGCCGCCGTTCGAATACGCCGCGGTGCTGGTGTTCTTCTCCCCCTCGCTCGACCCGCAAGCCTTCGCCGTGGCGCTCGGCCGCGAATTCGGCGAGACTCCGGTCTATGGCTGCACGACCGCCGGGGAGCTGGGGCCGGACGGCATGACCGAGGGCGGGGCGGTCGCCATCGCCTTCCGCGTCCGCGATTTCGCCGTCGTCGCCCAGCTCGTCGCCGACATCGCCGCCGCGACGCTCGAAGGCCTGCGCGGCGATCTCGGGCAGGCCCGGGCGGAACTGGCCGCCGTCGAGGGCGACGCCAAAGGGCGCAACCGCTTTGCGCTGCTTCTGGTCGACGGGCTCTGCCTCCACGAGGAGGCGCTGGTTTCGACCATCGGCGCCTGTCTCGACGACATCCAGGTCGTCGGCGGCTCCGCCGGCGACGGCATGAATTTCGGCGCGACCTCAGTCCTCTACGGCGGCAAGGCGCGCGCCAACAGCGCCGTGCTGCTGATGTTCTCGACCGAGCTCGCGGTCAGGCCGTTCAAGTGCAACTCGTTCGAGCCGACCGCCGTCAAACTCGTCGTCACCGAGGCCGACATCGACAGGCGCATCGTTCGCGAACTAAACGCGGAGCCGGCGGCGAAGGAATATGCGCGCATCATCGGCGTGCCGGAGAGCGAACTCAACGGCTATGTGTTCGCCGCCCATCCCGTCATCGTGCGCGTCGGCGGCGACTTCTACGCGCGCTCGATCCAACGCGCCAATCCCGACGGCTCGCTCACCTTCTTCTGCGCCATCGACGAGGGGCTGGTGCTGACCGCGGCGGGGCGGCTCGACACGCTCGGCGTGGTCGAGCAGATGTTCGCCGACACGGAAGCCGAGATTGGCGAGGTCGCGGCCTACATCGGCTTCGACTGCCTGCATCGCCGGCTCGACGCCGAGCACCGGCAGATCGTGCGCGATCTCGAAGATTTATACCGCCGCAATCGTGTCGTCGGCTTCAACACCTATGGCGAGCAGTTCGACGCCATGCATCTCAACCAGACGTTTTCCGGCGTCGCCATCGGCCGGCGGACGCGATGAGCGAGGACGAACTGACGCGGCTGCGCGCCGAGAACGCCAAGCTGAAGAAGATCAACGCGGCGCTGATGTCGCGCGTCGAGCGGCAGATGGACCAGCCCAACACCGCCTTCGCCTTGTTCGAGGTGGCGATCACGCTCGACAAGACGGTGCGGCGGCGCACCGCCGAGGTTCAGGCGGCGCTGCGCTCGGTCGAAGGCGCCAACGAAGCCCTGCTCAAGGCCAAGCACGCGGCGGAACGGGCGAACGCGTTCAAGTCGACCTTCCTGGCTTTCGTCAGCCACGACCTGTTGCAGCCGCTCAACGCGGCGCGGCTCAATCTGTCGACGCTGGAGGAGGCGGCGCCGAGCCAGGAGGTGCGCCGCTTTACGCGCCAGATCGACCTTGCGCTGACGAGCCTGGAAGACCTCATCCGCACGCTGCTCGACATGTCCAAGCTCGACGCCGGGGCGATGCGGCCCGATGTGGCTGTTGTCGAGCTGGAGAGCGTGCTTTCGCCGCTGCGCGACGACTTTGCGCCGCTCGCCGCCGCGCGCGGGTTGAAGCTCACGGTGCGGCCGAGTCGCGCCTTCGTGCGCACCGATCCGCTGCTGCTCCGGCGCATCCTGCAGAACCTTGTCAACAACGCGCTGCGCTACACGCGGCGCGGCGGCGTGCTGCTAGGAGCGCGCGTGCGCGGCGACGAGATTCGGATCGAGGTCAGCGACACCGGGCCGGGCATCGCTTCGGAGCGGCGCGAGGCGATCTTCGAGGAGTTCCAGCGCGAGGGCGGACCCGGCGACGGCGGCTTCGGGCTGGGCTTGTCCATCGTGCGCCGGCTCGCGCAGGCGCTCGATCATCGCATCGACCTTGCCTCGCGCGTCGGCTTCGGCTCGACCTTCGCCCTCTCGCTGCCGGCGGCGGCTGCTCAGGCCCCCGCGCCGGCCGCTGCGACGGTCGCCTTGCCGCCGCCGCTCGGCGGCGTGCATGGCGCGGAGATCCTCATCATCGAGAACGAGCCCAGCGTCGCGACGGCGATGCGCGCGCTGCTGGAGCGCTGGGGCTGCCGCGTCAATGTCGCGGGCTCGCCGGCGGAGGCGCGCGAGGCGCTGCGCAGCGGCGGCGCAAGTCCCGATCTCGTCATCGCCGATTATCACCTCGACGACGGCTTGCACGGCATCGACGCCATCGACGTCGTGCAGAAGGAGATCGAGGCGGCGATTCCGGCCTGCATCGTCACCGCCGACCACTCGGAGGCGGTGACGGCGGCGGCGGCGGCGCGAGGGCTGGAAATTCTGCGCAAGCCGGTGAAACCGGCGGAGCTGCGCTCGCTGATGGCGTATTTGCTGGCGTGACGGACGGGCGCGTCGCCATTGCGAGCGAAGCGTTCTCCGTCATTGCTTCGCTTTGCTCGCAATGACGGTGGCGGCGCTGGTTGTTTGAGAATCAACTCCCGCCGCGCAGCGTCGAGAAATCCACCTTGGACACTTCGATCACCGCGCGCGTGCGCGTGAACACGCCGAGCTTGCGCAGGATCTCCGAGACATGCGCCTTCACCGTCGTTTCGGCGAGCTTCAGCTCATAGGCGATCTGCTTGTTCTGCAGGCCCGACTTGATCATCTCCATGACTAGAAGCTGCTGCGGCGTCAGCGTGCGCAGCTTCTTCAAGATAATGGATTGCTCGGTCTCGGGCGCCTTCTCCGCGAGCTTGGCGCGCATGTGCGGGGGCACGTAGATCGAGCCGTTGAGCGCCTCGCCGATGGCGTCGGCGAGTTCCTGGCGGGAGGTCGATTTCGGAATATAGCCGGCGACGCCGAGCGACATGGCCTCCGCCACCAGCTCAAGCTCCTCGTGGCCGGAGACGATGACGACGGGGAGTTTGGGATGCGCCGAGCGGAACCGCACGAGGCCGGAAAAGCCGGTCGTGCCCGGCAGCGACAGATCGAGCAGCGCGAGGTCGAGATCGCGATGCGCGTCGGCGACGTCGATGGCGCCCTCGATCGAAGTCGCTTCGAACACCTCCGCGTCGGCGTGCGCGATCCTGACCGCGCTCTGCAGCGCCTCGCGGAAAAGCGGATGGTCGTCGACGATGAGGAAACGGGTCATGGCGGCGTCAACTTTTTCAACCGCCCCGCCGCCGTCATGCCCGGGCTTGTCCCGGGCATCCACGTCACGACGAGGCTAGCGGGTGCAGAGTAGACCAGTACGGCGTCGCAAGCGAGGGACCGTCCATCGCTCCGTGACGTGGATGGCCGGGACTCGCCCGGCCACGACGGTTTCTTTGCATCGAAGGACCGGGGCGAGGCCGCTTGGCTGTGGGAGGACCGAACAGAGTTCCTCGCCCCGGCCTCTCCCCGCAAGCGGGGAGAGGTATAGCCTCAGTTCGCCGCCGTCTTCTGCGGCAGGCGGAACACCCAGTAGGAGCCGCCCTGGTTGATGTCCTTCACCAGCCTGGCGACGTCGCCGCCCCACAGCGGCACCGCGCCGCCCCAGCCGGCTGCGACGCCGATCATCTGCTGGCCGTCCTGCTCCCAGGAGATCGGCGGCGCGACGATGCCGGTGCCGACGTTGAACTGCCAAAGCACCTCGCCGGTCTTGTCGTCGAACACCTTCAGATAACCCTCGGGCGTCCCGGTGACGACGAGGCCGCCGGCGGTCGTCAGCACGCCGCCCCACAGCGGCGCGCGGTTCTTGTACTCCCACTTGACCGAGCCGTCGGCCGGGTCGATCGCCTTCAGCGAGCCGATGTGGTCGTCGAAGACAGTGTGAATGGTGAAGCCGGCGCCGAGATAGGCCGCGCCCTTCTTGTAGGCGACGGGCTCGTTATGGATGTCCATGCCCCATTCGTTGGACGGCACGTAGAACAGGCCGGTGTTCTGCGAATAGGCCATCGGCATCTGGTTCTTGCCGCCGAGGAACGACGGCACGGAGAACACCTCCTTACCCGCCTTGTCCTCGCCGCCGCCCTTGGTCGGATCGCCGGGGCGGTCCTCGTCGACGAAGATCGGCCGGCCGTCGGCGTCGATGCCCTTGGCCCAGGTGATCTTGGAGACGAACGGCGTCGCGTGCAGGAACTTGCCGCTTTCGCGGTTCAGCACGTAGAAGAAGCCGTTGCGGTCGGCGGTGGCGGCGAGCTTCTGCCCGTCCTTGTCGAACGAGATCACCTCGTTGACGCCGTCGAAGTCCCAGCCGTCGTGCGGCGTGGTCTGGAAGCCCCATTTGATCTCGCCGTTCTCGGGATCGATGGCGAGGCGCGACGAGGTCCATTTGTTGTCGCCGGCGCGCATCCAGGAGTTCCACGGCGCAGGGTTGCCGGTGCCGATGAAGATCAGCTTGGTCTCGGGGTCGTAGGTGCCCCCGAGCCAGGGCGCGCCGCCGCCGAACTTATACATGTCGCCGGGCCAGGTCTCGTTGGCCTTGCCGGTCATGCTGGTCGGCTGGCCCTTGTACTCGCCGGTCAGGCCTTCGAGCACGGGACGGCGCCAGACCAGTTCGCCGGTCTCGACCGAGCGCGCCTCGACGCGGCCGACGACGCCGAACTCGCCGCCGGAGACGCCGGTGACGATCAGCGCGCCGTTGGCGCTGGAGGGAACAATCAACGGCGCGGCGGTCATCGAATAGCCGCCCTTGAAGTCCTCGATCTCCTTCTTCCACTTGACCTTGCCGGTTTTGGCGTTGAGCGCGACGAGCTGCGCGTCGAGCGTGCCGAAATAAACATTGTCGCCGTAGAGCGCGGGGCCGCGGTTGACGACGTCGCAGCAGGGCAGGATGCCCTCGGGCAGACGCGCGTCATATTCCCACTTCTTCTCGCCGGTCTTGGCGTCGATGGCGTAGAGGCGCGAGTAGGAGCCGGTGACGTAGATCAGGCCGTCATGCACCAGCGCCTGCGATTCCTGGCCGCGCTGCTTCTCGCCGCCGAACGAGAACGACCACGCCGGGACGAGCGCCTTGACGTTGGTCTTGTCGATCTGCTTCAGCGGGCTGAAGCGCTGCGCCTGCAGGCCGATGCCGTTGGTGAGCACCGAGGTCGGCGTCGTCGCGTCCTTGAGCAGCATTTCGTCGGTGACGGGCTCGGCGCGGGCGCCGAAGCTGGCGGCGGCCAGCGCCAGTGCGGAGACAAGACTCCATTTCAAAGCTGATTTCATGGTTCATCCTCCCTTGAGAAGCGCAAACACGCTCCCTCGTCCCGGCGCGAGCTTCCCACGCTCCGGTACGTCTCCAGCGCCGCGGACCATCCGCCGCGCCAAACTCTGTTCTTCAGCGCGCCGCTTCCGGCTTGCGCCAATCGACGCCGTAGTCGGCGAATATCTGTTTGAGCCTGCCGTTCGCCGAGATCTCGTCGAGCGTCGCGGCGACCTCGGCGCCGAGATCGCGGGAATCGCGCTTGACCGCGACGCCAATCGGCCAGTCCGCCGCCATGCCGGTCTTGGGATAGACCAGCGCGTAAGGCCGCGCGCCGTGTCGCGCGAAGGCTTGCGCGGCGGAGGCTTCGCCGTAGAAGGCGGCGACGCGGCCGTGCTCGAAATCTTCGGCCGCTTGTTCCAGCGTCCGCTCGTGAACGACGTTGGGCTGCAGCGCGTGGTCCTGAACGGAGATCAGAACCATGTCGCCTATCGTGCCGACGGCGACGGCGGCCTTGTCCGATTTCAACAGCGTCAGATCGGCCCCTGCCGCAGATTTCGCGGGATCGACCACCATCGCCATGCCGTCGATGTGATAGGGCGCGAGCAGCGACACGCGGTCGTTGGTCTGCTCGATGCGCTTGTCGTAGGGCACATGCAGCATCACGTCGCCGGGCGCGGCGCCGAGCACGCTGCCGCGCCACACGCCATTGCGCAGGTCGTCGTTGATGTCGTCGTCGGCGCGCAGCTCGAACAGGTCGAGGCTTACGCCGAGCCTCTCGGCGATAAGCTTGGCGATCTCGACGTCGATCCCTTTCGGCTTGTCGTTCTCGCGCCAGCTATAGGGCTTGTAGTCCTGATAGACGGCGACGCGCAGAACGCCCGATTGCTTCACCGCGTCGAGCGGGCGCGCGGCCGCCGGCGCGGCGAGAAGGCCGAGGGCAAAGGCGAGGGCGAGAGCGCGGCGCATCAATCGCCGTCGTAGCGCGAGTCGAGATAAGTGCGGATCGCCCACATCGCTTCCTGACTGAGGGTGCCTTCGAACGCCGGCATTTTGGTCATGCCGTTGAGCGTGAAGCCGTGGCGGATGCGGTTGATGAACCATTCGTCGCCGGCCTCGGCCTTGTCGAGATAGCGCAGGTCCGGCGCCAGACCGCCCGACACCGCCTGCAGGCCGTGGCAGCGTGCGCAGTTCTGGTTGAAGCCGGAGGAGCCGATCTTCAGCGCCGTCTCGTTGCCGCGGTAGGGATTGGTCTTGCGCCAGTCCGGGCCGAGATTGTCGAGCCCGGTCGTGTCGACCGGCTGCGGCGTCACGTCGCCATGCGCGAGAGCCCGGACAGCGCCTAAGCTCGCCGCGACGACAACTACATATGCGAGTGTCCTGGCCCTCATAACGCTCCCGCCCCTTGTGCGTTGTTGAATCGACGGTATCGGGGCGTCCCCGAGGCGGCTATTGTACTTTGGCGCCGAACGTCGCGGAACCCCCGCGCGTTGGTTTTTCTCAACCGGCGCCAAACCGCATGCGCTAGATACGCTTTATCATAACGAGGGCGATAACTTCCTTCTATATCCGTATTCGACAGAGTTGACGTACGCCAATTCTTCGCTGAGTCTTCGCCCGAGCGGACTTATTTGCAGAGCCGCGCAAACTAACGAGCCAAAAACGAACGCCGGTTCGTCGGAAGAATGCGTGCGTTTGCAACGCGCCGGCCCGAGGAGGAAACATGGTTGATCTGACCATTAACGGTCGACAAGTGACCGTCGATGCGCCCAAAACGACTCCGCTGCTCTGGATCATCCGGGAGAACCTCGGGATGACCGGAACCAAATTCGGCTGCGGCGGCGGCTTCTGCGGCTCTTGCACGGTTCATCTCGACGGCGTCGCCGTGCGCTCGTGCCAGACCAAACTCGGCGAAGCGGCCGGCAAGCAGATCACCACCATCGAGGGACTTTCCGAGCACGGCGATCATCCCGTGCAGAAGGCCTGGGTCGCCGAGCAGGTGCCGCAATGCGGCTATTGCCAGTCCGGCCAGATCATGCAGGCGGCCTCGCTGCTGGCCCACAATCCCGCGCCGACGCGCGAGGAGATCGTCCAGGGTATGAACGGCAATCTGTGCCGCTGCATGACCTACCCGCGCATCGTCAAGGCGATCGAGCGCGCCGCGGGCGATCTTCGCGCCGCCAACGACACTGCCGGGAGGAAGGCATGACCAAACACGAAAATTTCCGCTCTCCTGAGCTTTCCCGTCGCGCGTTCCTGGTTGGAGCGGGCGCTGCCGGCGTCGTCTGCGGTCTGGGTCTGCCGGGCGCCGCGCAAGCCGCCGGCGAGACCTATTCGCCGAGCGTCTGGTATCAGATCGGCGAGGACGGGCTCGTGACCGTCAACGTTGGCAAGGCCGACATGGGCCAGCACATCGCTTCCACGATGGCGCAGATCGTCGCCGAGGAACTGGGCGCGGCGTGGAAGGACATGCGCGTCAACCTCGTCGGCAACGATCCCAAATACGCCGACCCCGTGCTCGGCGCGACCATCACCGGCGGCTCCTGGTCGACGATGATGAATTTCGACGCGATGTCGCGCGCCGGCGCCGCCGGACGAATCGCGCTGACCGAGGCGGCCGCTTCGATGCTGGGCGTGAACGTCGAGGATTGTCAGGTCGTCGAATCGCGCGTCGTCGCCAAGGGCGGCAAGTCGGTTTCGTTCGCCGACATCGTCAAGAAAGGCAGCGCCCAGGCGGTCGGCAACCAGACCAAGAACCTCTGGTCGACGAAAATGTTCAACGCCGACGAGATCAAGAAAATCGCGCTGAAGACGCCGGACCAGTACCGGCTGATCGGCAAGGACATCCCGCAGATCGACATTCCCTTCAAGGTGAAGGGCGCCGCTCATTACGGCATCGATACGCGCCTGGACGGCATGGTCTACGGCCGGCCGGTGACGCCGCCGGTGCGCTACGGCGCGACCGTGAAGTCGGTCGACGACAGCGACGCCAAGGCCAAAGTGAAGGGCTTCATCAAGGCGGTCGTCGTCGACGATCCCACCAAGACGACGTCGGGCTGGGTCGTGGCGGTAGCAAAGACCTATGGCGAAGCGATCACGGCGGCTAACCTCTTGAAGATCGACTACGACAAGGGGCCTTACGCCGACGTCTCCAGCGAGACGCTGGTCGCCGAGGCCAAGAAGCTGCAAGCGCAGCCGGAAGCGGGCGTGTTCTACGTCAAGGACGGAGACGCGGCGGGCGCGCTTTCGAGCGCGGCCAAGGTGATCGAGGCGGAGTATACAACCGAGATCAACATCCATTGCCCAATGGAGCCGATGAACTGCACCGCCGAAATCAAAGACGGAATCCTGCATCTCTATTCCGGCAACCAGTTCATGACCCGTTCGACCGCGATCGCTGCGGGCGCAGTGGGCATGGACCCGAAGAACGTCGTCATTCATCAAGCGTGGCTCGGCGGCGGGTTCGGCCGCAGGCTCGATTCCGACATGTTCGTTCCCGCCGCCGTGGCGGCGAAGGACACGGGATTGCCGGTCAAGGTGATCTACAGTCGCGAACACGACATGCAGATGGATTTCACGCGACCGCTGACCTATCAGAAAGTGCGCGCCGGCGTGGACGACAAAGGCAAGCTCATCGCGGTCGATCACGACCTCGTTTCGGCTTGGCCGACGGCGCGTTGGGGCATTCCGGGATTCCTGACGCCCGCGGTCGACAAGAAGGGCGCGCTCGACGGCTTCGCCGTGCACGGCGCGGACTTCTATTACAGCGTCGGCAATCACACGATCCGCACCATCCTCAACCAGCTCGCGCAAAACGCGACGCCGTCGGGGCAGTTGCGCTCGGTGGCGCCCGGCTGGACGTTCTGGGCAGTCGAAAGCCTGATTGACGAGGTCGCGCACGCCACGGGACAAGATCCGGTCGAGTACCGCCTCGGCATGCTCGACGGCGCCGGCGACAACGACGGCGCGCAGCGTTTGGCTAACACCTTACGCGCCGCGGTCGGGCTCTCGGGCTACGGGACGAAGAAGTTGCCGAAGGGCGAGGGCATGGGCGTCGCCTGCGTCAGCTCGCAGGAGCGCAAGACCTCGACCTGGACGGCGGCGGTCGCCCATGTCGCGGTCGGCGAAGACGGCAAGGTGAAGGTCAAGAAGCTGACCGTCGCCACCGATGTCGGCACCGCGATCAATCCCGACGGCATCCGCGCGCAGGTGATGGGCGCGACGTCATGGGGCCTGTCGCTGGCGATGTACGAGAAGGCGACGCTGAAGAACGGCGCCATCGAGCAATCGAACTTCGACCAGTACAAGCCTTTGCGCATGGCCGACGTGCCTGAAATCGAGGTGGCTGTGATCGCCAACGGCGACGACATGCCGCGCGGCGTCGGCGAGCCCGCGGTGACGGTGATCGCGCCCGCGCTCGCCAACGCGATCTTCAATGCGGTCGGCGCGCGCGTGCGCTCGCTGCCGATCACGGCGGACGCGGTGAAGGCGGCGATGAAGGCGTAATTTAGGCGGTCGGCAGTCGGGGAGCCCACTACCGGTTCCGAAGTTTCTGAACGCCGACAGCTCAACAAAAAACGGGCAGCAGAGGGAAACCTCTGCTGCCCGTTAATTTTTCACCGACTGCCGACTGCCGTATCTTCAGTCCTTCCCGCCGTCGCGGCGGAATTGCGAGACATAGGCGATCACGTTGTCGATGTCCTTTTGGTCCTGCAGACCCTTGAAGGTCATCTCGACGCCGGGCACGGCGTGCTGAGGCTGCCGCAGATATTTGGACAGCGTCGCGTAGCTCCAGACGATCTTCGATTTTCTCAGCGCGTCAGAATAGTCGTAGCCGCGCACGCTGCCGGCCTTGCGGCCGATCAGGCCGTTGAGCACGGGGCCGTAGAAGTTGGTGGCGCCGACGCCGACGCGATGGCACTGCATGCATTTGGTGAACACCTTCTCGCCCGCCGCGACGTCGGCCGCGATGGCGGGCGTGGCGGCGAAGGCGAGCAGCGATAAGGCCAGAACGAGCCTCATTTGAACTCCTTCTCGTGTGGGTATCGAGCGGTTGCGCACTTTCGAATCGCGCCCGCGCGGGCGCCAGCCGCCCTCGTGCGCGAGAATCGGCCAGACGCCGCGCTTTGCCGTTGATCGACGTCAAGTCTCCTCCGAAAGAAGGAGACGCGTCATAGGCTTGGCCGCCGCGAATGGACAGCGCAGGCGCCGCTCCGCTAGAAAAAGGGGCATCTTTTCGAGAGCCAATTTCATGTGGCGCAACACGCCGCTGCGCCGGCGGCTCAATCTGGCCTTCGCCGCGCTGATCGCCTTGTGGCTCGTCGGCGACGTCGCGCGCATTCTGGCGCAGGCGCGCCCGCGCATCGCGGCCGAGGCGCGCGCGGTGACGCGGCTGACGCAGGAGTTCCTCGTCTCCTCGCTCGACCGGCTGCAAACCGCGTCCGACCCGCAGGAGGCGGTGCTCGCGCTGGTGTCGAGCCTCGGCTATCTCCGGCACGTGCGCGTCGTCGTCGGCGAGGGCGCGCTCGCCGCGACGATGGCGCCGCCGCCGGACGCTGCGGACGCCGCCCCGGCGTGGTTTCAGTCGCTGGTCTCAGCGCCGGTGATGACGACGACGCTGCCGGTCATGATCGGGCAGCGGCGGCTCAACTACATTGTGATCCAGCCCGACCCGACGGAAATCGTCGCCGAGGTCTGGGACGAGGCGAAGCAGCAGGTCGAGGAAGGCGCCGCGCTGGCGGTCGCCGTCGTGCTGGTGACCAACCTGATGCTGCGTATCGCGCTCAAACCGCTGACCGGCGCGGGCGAGACGCTGGCGCGGCTGGCCGCGGGAGATTATGCGGCGCGGGCGAGCGCGCGCGGCTCGCCCGAGGTGACGGCGATCGCCACGGGCGTCAACCGGCTGGGGCAGGCGCTCGCCAATCTCTCCGCCGACGTGCGTCGCCTGTTGGAGCGGGTGGTGGACGCGCATGACGAGGAGCGCCGCGTCATCGCCCGCGAACTGCACGACGAAATCGGGCCGCATCTGTTCGCGCTGCGCGCCAATGCGGTGGCGCTGGCCGCGCGCGTTGGGGAGGGCGAGGCGGCGGCGCTGGCGCGCGGGATAAGCGAGGCGGTCGAAGGGTTGCAGAAGCAAAACCGCCGCATCCTGGCGAACCTGAGGCCCGCCGCGCTCGACGAACTGGGGCTGGTCGCGGCGCTGGAGGCGCTGGTCGATCAGTGGCGCCGGCTGGCGCCGGAGGTGGCGGTCGAACTGTTCGCCGATCCTCGGCTGGGTGAGCTGGAGCCGCGAGCGAGCCTGACGCTCTACCGCTTCGTGCAGGAGGGGCTGACCAACGCGTTCCGCCATGCGCAGGCCCGGCGCATCGCGGTGCGGGTGGCGTTCGAGCCGCCGTCCGGGGTTTTGCCGGCGGGGGACCCGGAGCTGGCGGGGTTGCGCGCGCGGGTGGAGGACGACGGGTCCGGGTTGAGCGCCGGGCAGGCGCCGGGCATGGGGCTGTCGGGGCTGCGGGATCGGGTGCGGGCGCTAGGCGGCGAGTTCGCCTTCGGGGAGGCGACGCCGCGGGGGGCGTTCATCGAGGCGCGGTTCGGGGTGGCGGGGTAGGGGCGGAGCTACTCCGCCGCCTGCGCCAGCGGCGCGCTTCCTCGCCACGCCTCCAGGCCCTTAGCCCACTCCTCCTTGGCTTCGGCGAGGCTCTTCGCCTTCACGTAGCCGAAGCCGCGGATCTTCTCGGGGAGCGACGCAAGCGAGACCGCCAGCGCGTGATTGTCTGCGTCGAGCTGGGCGCAGACTTCGCCGACCAGCGCGAAATAATCCTCAACCAGCCGCCGCTCCTCGCGCCGTTCCTCGGTATAGCCGAACACGTCGAGCGGCCCGCCGCGTAAGCCCTTGAAGCGCGCCAGCAGCGAAAACACGGGCGTCAACCAAGGGCCGAACGTCGTCTTGAGCGGCAGACCCGTGCGCTTGTCGGTCTTGCCGAGGATCGGCGGGGCGAGGTGATAGGTGATCTTCAACTCGCCCTCGAACGCCTCGCCGAGCGACTTGGCGAACGCGCCGTCGCTGTACAGCCGCGCCACCTCGTACTCGTCCTTGTAGGCCATGACCTTGAACGCATAGCGCGCCACTGCCAGCGCGAAGCCCGAGCGGCCCGTGCGCCCTTCGGCCTTCGCCGCCTCGTCAACCAAAGCGGAATAGCGCGCGGAATAGGCGCGGTTCTGATAGGCGGTGAGGAACTCGACGCGGCGCGCGACGAGGGCCTCCAGCGTCTCGGGCTTGGCCTCCGGCGCCTTCGCGAAACCGGCGAGCGCTTGTGCGTCGGCGAAGGCCGCGCGGCCCCAGGCGAAGGCGGCGAGGTTCATGTCGACCGCCTCTCCGTTCAGCTCTATCGCCTTGACGATCGCCGCCGAGGACAGCGGCACGAAGCCCGCCTGATAGGCGTAGCCGAGCATGAACATGTTGGCGCCGATGGAATTGCCGAGCGCCGCCACCGCGGCGGAAGTGGCGTCGACGAACTTCGCGGCGCCGCCGGCGCTGGTTTGGATCGCGCGCTTCAACCGCTCGGAAGGCAGCGAGAAATCGGGGTTGCGGGTGAAATCGCCGGGGAACACTTCGGCCGCATTGACGACGACGCCGGTCTCGGCGCCCTTCATGGTCGACAAAGCCGCGCGCGAGCCGCTGACAACCAGGTCGCAGCCGAGGATCAGGTCAGCCGTGCCCGGCGCGACGCGGATGGCGTGGATGTCGGCGGGCGAGCGCGCGAGCTTGACGTGGCTGAACACCGCGCCGCCCTTCTGCGCGAGGCCGGCCATGTCGATCATGCCGCAGCCGCGGCCTTCGAGATGCGCGGCCATGCCGAGAATCGCGCCGATGGTGACGACGCCAGTGCCGCCGACGCCGGTGACGACGATGGAGAACGGCGTCTCCGTCAGCTCCGGCCGCGTCGGCTCCGCGACAGGCGGCGGTGGCGCGGCGGCGGCCTGGGCGCGCTTCTTCACCTTCGCGCCCGCGACCGTGACGAAGGACGGACAGAAGCCGTCGGTGCAGGAGAAATCCTTGTTGCAGCTCGATTGGTCGATGACGCGCTTGCGGCCGAACTCGGTCTCTTTCGGCTGCACGGAGACGCAGTTCGATTTGACGCCGCAGTCGCCGCAGCCTTCGCACACGAGTTCGTTGATGAAGGCGCGCTTGTCGGGATCGGGATACTCGCCGCGCTTGCGCCGGCGCCGCTTCTCCGCCGCGCAGGTCTGGTCGTAGATCAGCACCGTGGTTCCCGGAACCTTCGAAAGCTCCTCCTCGACCGAGATCAGCTCCTCGCGCGGGTAGATGCGCAGGCCCTCGGGCCAGCGCTCCTTGGCGGCGTATTTGTCGGGCTGGTCGGTGACGACGACGACCCGCTGCGCGCCGTCGGCGGCGACCTGACGGGCGATCTGCGGCACGCTGAGGCCGCCCTCGTGGCGCTGGCCGCCGGTCATGGCGACGGCGTCGTTGAACAGAATCTTGTAGGTGACGTTGGTCTTGGTGTCGATGGACCAGCGCAGGGCGAGCGCGCCGGAATGGTTGTAGGTGCCGTCGCCGAGGTTCTGGAACACATGGCCGCGCTTGGAGAAGCGCGCCTCGCCGATCCAGTTGGCGCCCTCGCCGCCCATCTGGGTGAAGCCGTCGGTGCGCCGGTCCATGAACTGCGCCATGAAATGGCAGCCGATGCCGGCATAAGCGCGCGCGCCATCAGGTATGACGGTCGAGCGGTTGTGCGGGCAGCCGGAGCAGAAATACGGCGTGCGCGTCGCCTCCTGCTTGATCTCGGCGACCATCGCGCGCGCCTGCACGAGACGGCCGACCGCGCCGCGCAAGGCCGCGTCGTCGTGAAATTTGAGCAGCCGCTGGCCGATTCCGACGCCGATCATATTCGGGTCGAGCGAAGCCTTGACCGGGAACAGCCATTCGCCGGCCTCGTCGCGCTTGCCGACCAGGATCGGTTGCTTGCCGGCGCCGTAAAGCTCCTCGCGCACCTGCGTCTCGATCAGCGAGCGTTTTTCTTCGACGACGATGATGAGGTCGAGGCCTTCGCCGAACGCGCGGATCTCCTCCGGCACGACGGGCCATGTGCAGCCGAGCTTGAACAGGCGCACGCCGAGTTCATTGCAACGCGCTTCGTCGAGACCGAGGTCTTCGAGCGCCTGCCGCACGTCGAGATAGCTTTTGCCGGCGGTGATGATCCCGACCTTGGGCGCAGCGCCGCCGGTGAAAATTGTGCGGTTGATCTTGTTGGCGGCGATCCACGCGACCATCGCCTCGCGCTTGTGGTCCTGAAGCCGCGCCTCCTGATCGAGAATGCCGTCGGGCGTGCGGATGTTAAGGCCGCCGGGCGGGAGCTTGTAGTCGGCGGGAATGGCGGGGCTCACGCGGTCGAGCCGGGCGTCGACTACGGCGGTCGATTCGATGGTGTCCTTGATGCACTTGATGCCGACCCAGACGCCGGCGAAGCGGCTCAAGCCGTAGCCGAGCGCGCCATAGTCGAGGATCTCCTGCACGCCGGCGGGCGACAGGATCGGGATCATCACGTCGACGAAGGCCCATTCCGACTGGTGCGCGGTGGTCGAGCTTTCGGCGGTGTGGTCGTCGCCCATCAGCGCCAGCACGCCG
>Ga0182030_10005254_pt1 | contig 27521 bp, 28 predicted proteins | sample 812S3MmetaG_FD_121299 | JGI IMG/M metagenome (GOLD analysis project Ga0182030, IMG submission 121299) | Permafrost microbial communities from Stordalen Mire, Sweden - 812S3M metaG (Illumina Assembly) | ecosystem: Environmental > Terrestrial > Soil > Wetlands > Permafrost | place: Sweden... | reverse complement strand
TTCCGGAAGCCAACATGGCCCTGGCGCAAGACGGCGGCAAGGCCCACGCCGAGATCGCCAAACAGCTTCCGGCCGGCAAGTACGTCGAAATCACCAAAGAGTTCTTCTTGGCCTAGACAGTACAAGGCATGGAGGAAGCGCACGAGTCTTATGAACAACTCACCCGGAGGGGCAGCCCTCCGGGTTTTTAGCGAGTGGCGGAAGCTAAAGTACTGATCTCGCATGGGTTATGCTCGTGATTGCAATCACAGGTGGAGGTGACTGCAATCATAGCTGGAGCTCTGGGAAACGAACAGACTATACGCTCCCTGGGGTGCCGAGAGGTTTTCGGGGGCACGAGATTCTACCGGGGCACGGACGGAGGCGGCGATGAGCTTGCTTGCTCACAGACTGATGCGACTGATTGAGACTCACGCTGAAGCGCTGGCAGAAACACTGGAAGCGAAAATCGCGAACTCAGAACGTTGCGCGACTTACTGCCAAGTCTCCTCCGGAGAGTTGAAGAAGCTGGTTACCGCGGTTTACGGGCATCTGGGGCAATGGCTGGTGACCAAGACGGAGGAAGACATTGAGCGCGCTTACATGATGCTGGGGATACGACGCGCCGAGCAGTGCATTCCGGTGAGTCAGTTGTTGTGGTGCATGGTGCTGATGAAGGAGAATCTCTGGGATTTCATGAAGGACATGGAGGGTCTTGAGAATACATCTGAGATTTTCGGGCAACTGGAATTGATGCAGATGGTGGACCAGTTCTTTGACCGGGCCATCTACTATGCGGTGCGTGGCCATGAGAGGGTGCGCGAAGCGCGGCTGGCGGAGATGAAGAAGTAAAGGCCAGCGTTGCTTGTCCGTTCACAGCGTGTGCGGGTCATTTTTAGCGAGGTCGTTTTCATTATGGCTTGGGAAGCTGCATATAAGAAGAAGCTGATGACGGCTGACGAGGCCGTGCGCGTGGTTGAGAGCGACATGCGCGTCTATGTACACGGCAATGCGGCGTTTCCCCTGGTACTGCTGGAGGCGTTGACGCGCCGCTCGGGGCAGGTTCGCAACGTCGAAATGATGCACGTACTGGGCTTCGGAGAGGCCTACTACAATCGGCCGGAGTTTGCCGAGAGTTTCCGGCACAACGCGCTATTCATTGGCGCCAATATGCGCCAAGCCGTGCAGGAGGGGCGCGCCGATTACATCCCGGTGCACCTGAGCGAGGTCGAAGAGCTGTTTCGCGGCAAGCAGGTGGAACTGGATGTGGCGCTGCTGCACGTCTCGCCTCCAGACCGCCATGGATATTGCAGCCTGGGCGTGGCCGTGGAGACCACGCTGACGGCGGCACGCTGCGCACGGATTCGCATTGCCCAGGTCAACGATCAGATGCCGCGCACCTTCGGCAACTCGTTCATGCACGTCAGCGAATTCAACGCCATCGTCGAGTGCTCGCAGGCCCTGCCCGAGGTGATCCCGGAGCCGGCGAGCGAGGAGCATAGGCTGATTGCGCGTCACGTGGCGACCCTGATCGACGACGGCGCGTGTTTGCAGGTCGGTATCGGCGGAATTCCCAGCGCCATCCTGCCCTACCTGAGTGACCGCAAGGATCTCGGAATCCACTCCGAGACGCTGACCGAAAGCGCAATTCCGCTGATTGAAAAGGGCGTGATCACCGGAGCCAGGAAGCAGATTAATCCCAACAAGATTGTGTTAGGCTTTGCCCTGGGCACCCGCGAATGGTACGAGTACGTGGACGACAATCCGTTGTTTGATTTTCAGCCCAACAGCTATTGCAACGATCCTTTCATCATTGCGCAAAACGACAACGTGGTCGCAATCAATTCGGCGATCGAGATCGATCTTACGGGGCAGGCGGTGGCGGACTCAGTGGGAACCAGGTTTATCAGCGGCTTCGGCGGACAACTGGATTTTATGCGCGGCGCCGCGCGCAGTCGTGGAGGCAAGCCGGTGATCGCAATCTCTTCCACGGCGAAGAACGGATCGGTCTCGCGGATTGTGCCACAGATCAGCGGCGGTGCTGGCGTGGTGACAACGCGCGCCGATATGCACTACGTCGTGACCGAGTACGGAGTGGCGTATCTGCACGGAAAAAACGTGCGCCAGCGCGCCGAAGCGCTCATCCAGATCGCCCATCCCAAGTTCCGCGAAGAGCTGAGCCAGTACTTGCGCGAGATGGGACTGGGGCGAATCGATTTTGCCGGGGCGGTGAGGTGAAGGTGGTCAGAGAAGCGAGAGGCAAAATTGAGGTGAACCAGGACGAGTGCAAGGGCTGCGGTCTTTGCGTTGAGTCCTGTGCGCTGCAAGCCCTGGAACTAAGCCCGGATTTGAATCACTACGGAGTGCGCACGGCGCGGCTCAAGGCTGGTCTCTGCTCCGGTTGCGGCATCTGCTACTACGTCTGCCCCGAGCCGGGAGCGATTACGGTGTACCGGCGGGTGGTGGAGAAAAGCGAGTTAAGCGATGCGGCAACTGTGTAAGGGAAACGTGGCCGTGGTGAAGGCGGCGCTGATGGCAGGCTGCCGAGCCTTCTACGGCTATCCGATCACGCCCGCCAGCGAAATCGCCGAGTATGCGGCCCTGCTGATTCCGCAGGCGGGAGGAACTTTCCTGCAAGCCGAGAGCGAAGTGGCGGCCATCAACATGGCCTACGGCGCGGCAGCGGCCGGCCAGCGCGTTATGACCGCCTCCAGCGGTCCGGGCGTGAGCCTGATGCAGGAGGGGATCAGCTACCTGGCGGGAGCGGAACTGCCGTGCGTGATTGTCGACGTGATGCGCGTGGGGCCTGGGCTTGGCAATATCAATCCGGAGCAGAGCGACTACTTCGCCATGACCAAGGGCGGAGGGCATGGCTGCTATCGCAATCTCGTTCTCGCTCCCTCCAGCGTGCAGGAGATGGCGTCCCTTACAATGTTGGCCTTTGAACTGGCCGACAAATACCGCAATCCTACGGTTCTGCTGGTGGATGGATTTGTGGGACAAATGATGGAACCGCTCGAGCTGGAGTTGATCGAGGCGGTGCCGCCGGAAAAGCCGTGGGCGGTGAAGGGCACGGCTGGGACACGTCAGAATCTGATCTCCTCCATCCATCTCACGCCCGATCTGATGGAGGCGCACGTGCGCCGCCTGGAGGACAAGTACAAGCGGTGTGAGCGCGACGAGTGCCGCTGGGAGAGCTACCGTGCCGATGATGCCGAGGTGCTGTTGGTGGGTTACGGCATCGTCTCACGCGTCTTGCGCTCCACGGTCGATCTGGCTCGCGAGCAGGGGGTAAAGGCGGGACTCTTCCGTCCGGTCTCGCTCTGGCCGTTCCCCTCCCAGGCGCTGATCGAGGCCGCCAGCCATGCAGCCATGGTCATGGTGGTGGAACTCTCCACCGGGCAGATGGTGGAGGATGTGAAACTGGCCGTCAACGGAGCCAAGCCGGTGGAATTTTACGGTCGCGTGGGCGGCAACGCGCCCTCGGCGGAAGAGTGCAAGGCGGAGTTGTTCGCGCGCATGGCAGTGCGGGTATAACGGGGGCGGCGATGAGTGAATACAACGTTGTAGAGTCGAAAACGCCGGTCTTCTTTGAACGCTTTGAGCGCAAAGCTGAGAACCAGCACCAGACGCACTACTGCCCAGGCTGCGGCCACGGCGTAGCGCAGAAGCTGATTGCCGAAGCGCTGGACGAATTAGGGGTGCAGGATCGCACCATCATGGTCAGCCCGGTGGGGTGCTCGGTTTTCATCTACTACTATTTTGATACCGGGAATGTGCAGGCGTCGCACGGACGCGCACCGGCCGTGGCAACGGGCCTGAAACGCGCCCACCCTGAGGCGATGGTCGTCGCCTACCAGGGCGACGGCGACTTGGCCGCGATTGGCACGTCCGAGATCATTCATGCGGCCAACCGCGGCGAGAACATTACCGTCTTCTTCGTCAACAACTCGATCTACGGTATGACCGGAGGCCAGATGGCTCCGACCACGATGGTCGGGCAGGCCAGCACCACGACTCCGTGGGGACGGCGCGCGAATAGCGATGGCTTTCCAATCAAGATGGCTGAACTGATCTCAACCCTTGAGGCACCCGTCTATGTGGAGCGCGTGGCCCTGTGCGGCAACAAGCACATCATGCAGGCTCGCAAGGCCGTGAAGAAGGCGCTGGAGTTGCAGAAGCAGGGCGCTGGATTCACCATGGTGGAGATTCTTTCGCCCTGTCCCACGATTCTGAAGATGGAGCCGACGGTGGCGCGGCGCTGGGTTGGTGAGACCTTGGCCAAGCAGTTTCCCCTCGGCGTCTTCCGTGACCGCAGGCCGGAGTTTGTGTCCGTGGATGTGCCGCGGAAAAGCGTGGCCGAGCTGCTGGGCATCACCGAGCGCCGCAGCCGGAGCGGAGGCATTTGCCGCGTACCCGGCTGCGAAGCTCAGGCCACTGACAACGAGCACCACGCGCAGGGGAGACATACCCGCCCCATCACCCTCAAGGTCGCGGGTTTTGGCGGACAAGGTGTTCTACTGCTCGGTCAGTTGATCGCCGAGATGGGTATGCGGGAGCACATGGAAGTGAGCTGGCTGCCGAGCTATGGTCCGGAGATGCGCTCGGGCAGTGCGCACTGCCACGTGACGCTCTCGCATCAACGCATCGGCACCCCCCTGGTCACGCGGCCCGAGGCGCTGGTGGCCATGAACGAGCCCTCGCTACGCAAGTTTGGAGCAACGGTCAAGCCGGGAGGAGTGCTGCTCTACAACGGCCGCGCTCTGCCGGAAGATACGGAGTTCCCAGGCCTGACGGTGGCATGCGTTCCGGCCAATGAGATTGCAAATCAGATTGGCTCGGCCAAGGTGGCCAACGTGGTGATGATGGGCGCCCTGCTGGAGGCGACCGGCTGCCTGCCGTTTACCACCGCGCTGGAGGTGTTGAGCGGCCTGGTGAAAAATCAGAAGCTGGCGGAGATGAATGAAAAGGCGCTTGAGGCGGGACAGAACTATCTGGTCAACGAGATTCTGGTAGGCGCGGTAGCCGGGCCGGACGGCTGCGGAGAGTAATTCATTCCGATATCGCGATCTGATACATAGCAACAGAAACGGCGGGCGCCAGTGGCTCGCCGCTTGTATTTTCTTGCGGCTGTTTCTTCGGTGACAGCCGGCTCACCCAGCCCGCAGCGCGTCCAGCGCGGCGGCGGTGCCGTGGACTACGGCTGCGATGCGGACTCCGGCGAGGATGAGTTCCTCGGTTACGCCCTTCTCCAGCAAAACCTTTTCATGCGAGCTGACGCACTTGCCGCAGCCGTTGATGGCCGATACGACCAGCGCCCACAGCTCAAAGTCAGTCGGATCGGCGCCATGGGTGCGCATGATGTTCATGCGCAGGCGGGCCGGAAGCGTGGCGTACTTTTCGTTGGCGGTGAGGTGATGGAAGCGGTAGTAAATGTTGTTCATCCCCATGATGGCCGCCGCACCCTTGGCGGCGTCGATGACCTGGGGCGAGACGTGGGCCGCGGCTTCGGCCTCCACGGCGGCCAACAGTTGAGGGCTGCGCGCGCCATAGGCGGCAGCAACGAACCCGCCCCACTTCTGGGTGTCGGTCAGCTCGGTGGCATTGGCCAGGGTGGACCAGTTGAGGCGGAGGTCTTTGGCGTACTCGGGCAGGGTTTCGAGAAGTGCTTCGATCGTCATAAGTTCGGGTGTACCAGGCTTTCTTAAAATGAAAACAGGCGCGGCATCGGCCCGCCGCGCCTGCTCTGAAGAACTCAAATTAAACGTGATTAAACGTGCAGAACTTCCTCGCCCTTCTGCCAGCCGCAGGGGCAGAGTTCGTCGGTCTGCAGCGCATCGAGCACGCGAAGGACTTCCTTAGGCTCGCGTCCCACCGACAGGTCGGTGACATAGACGAAGCGGATTACACCCTCCGGATCGACGATGTAGCAGGCGCGCTGCGCAACCCCGGCAACGGGATCGAGAATGCCAAGCTCGGAGGTCAGGTCGCGCTTGATGTCGGAGAGCATGGGGAAGGGAAGATTCTTGAGATCGGCGTGATGGGTGCGCCACGCAAGATGAACCCATTCCGAGTCAATGGATGCGCCGAGCAACTGCGCATCGCGATCCTTGAAGTCCTTGTCGTGCTTGCCGAAGCCGGCAATTTCAGTCGGGCAGACGAAGGTAAAATCCTTGGGCCAGAAGAAGTAAACCTTCCACTTGCCCTCATAGCTTTCATTGGTGATGTTGATGAATTGCTCGCCTTTTTCCAGGCTGACGACGGCTTGAAGCGAATAATCCGGAAACTTTTCTCCGACACCTAGCATTGCGTAATCTCCTTCGTGGGAACTATGTTGTTATGGCTTGAAACAACTTAGGTTTCAGGCGTGTGGGGCGGAGAGATTGCTCTCCGAACAGCGCCTGCATAAACCCCGAACCTCCATCGAAACCTGCTCGACCTGGAAACCTTCGGGGACGGAATGCTTCAGCGGCGGCTCATCGACTTCGCTGAGTGCTAGATCGGTGATGCCGTGACACTGAAGGCAGATGAAGTGATGATGGTGTTGTGCATCCGGCTCGATGCGAAGCGAGCCATGAAAGGGGCTTACCTCGTGGATCATTCCGGCCTCCAGAAAGACATGCAAGGTTTTGTAAACCGTGGCAAGCGAAATGGAAGGAAGTTCGAGGCGAACACGCTCGAAGATCTGCTCCGGATTGGGATGGTCGGTCATCTGCATCAGGGCGCGATAGAGGACCAGCCGCTGATGGGTCACGGCGAGCCGTTTTTGATGGCAAAGTTGTTGAAACTCACCCTCGAAAGCACGCGCCATAACAAATTAGATGCGAAATAAACAATAGTGATTCTTCTTTAAGAATAATTCTTGAATTAAATGAGGCAGGCGAATGGCGCAGAAGAAGAAGGTATTCAGCAAAGTAAAAGCTGTAAAGGATGCAGCCCGCGTGAATATCGGCTCGCCGAAGTCTACCCGGGCAATTCCGGACGCGAAAACAAAAGCAGAACAGCACGGAGAGAAGCACAAGAAGGGAGTCGAGGAACTGCTGGAGGAAGAGTAAGCGCTAGCGAGTGGGAGAGATATCGGCGGCAATGGCGGAGGGCGCGTGCAGAAAATCGCGACCCACGCGCAGTTCGTGGAACCAGGCGTCCGGTGCACTCACCGCCAGGGTGAGGCCAAGGACGGCATGGATGAGCGCCACTACGTAGAGGTTGCGCTTGCGGGCATAGATGGCGGTGAAGCCGACTCCGGCGAAGAATGCGACAAAGGTGAGGCTGGGGTTCGGCAGGTGAGCCACCGCAAAGAGCACTCCGGAGAGGATCAGCGAGCTAGCCTGCGAAACCATAGCGCGCAACATCCGCAGACAGAAGCACTGCAACATGAACTCTTGCACGAACGCCCAACACACATAGGCGGCGACCGCATACCATGGGTGCTGGAGCCCCCAGAGACGGTGTAGCGAACCGGAAAAGTAGGCAGCGGCCAGAATCGCCAGCGCCAGCACCACGGTTGTGCCCAGCAGCCACGACTCGCGCATCAGACCACGCAGTTCGAATCCCATGGAGCGAGCGCTGTCCGCGGCCCGCCACAGATTCCATGAGATGTACCACAAGGCGCCGACGCCACACAGGACTCCAATCGGCAGAGGCGCCCAGAGAGCCACCTCAAGCAGCGCCACGGGAAAAAGAAGCCGCAGAGCGATGGCGATCCGCTTTTCCGAAGCCACCTTGGCCGCGCATTGGGCCGCGCTCTGCAACGCAATGTTCATTGCTGCATGGATGCGGAACCCTTATTAAATGATTCACGCAATGTTCACATATTGCAGAAGAACCGCTTGAGGAATGCAACGAATGGAGGCGCTGCCAAAAAGCACTGGACATGCTTCGTTCTATTTCTCCAATGCCTCGATCTGAAGCGCCAGATCGGCAGGCTTCCATTGGTTGCCGCTATAGAATCCGGCGATTTTGCCATCCGCATCCAACAATGCCGTGCGCAGGTCGTGGATGATCTGACCGTTCTGCTTCTCATAGGAGAGGCCGAAGTACTCAGCGGCTTTGCGGATATCGCCCGGCTTGCCGGTGGCAAAGCTCCAGTGCTTCAGCCCTGGGTCCACCCCTCCGGCGTAGCTCTTGGCATAGCCGCGCAGCACCTTGGGATCGTCGAACTCGGGGTCGATGCTGATGGAGAGCATTTGCAGCTTGGCAAAGGCCGCGGGGTTGCTCTTCTGTATGGTCCGCGCAATCTCGGCAAAGTTATTGCTCATCCGAATGCAATACTCCGGCAGCGGACAGCGGGTATAGACGAACGTGATCAGCAGCGGCTCTCCGCGAAACTCCGCCAGTCGAATCGCGCGGCCCTCCTGGTTGACGAAGTGAAAGTCGGGAACGTCCTCGCCCTTCTGCGGAAGGTGCATGGGCGAGGTAGTAGAGAGATCCGGCACGCCACGAGACTCGGTCACGGAGATGTTTTCCAGGTGCGCATCGCCGGAGACGACCAGCGTTGCCTGCACCGTGTCGCCGGGATGCACGACGTTGAAGACCCAGCCATCGCGCACATCGAAGGCCATGGTCATGGCCTTCATATATCCCACAACCTCGTGATGGTCGAGCGTGATGGTGTGTGCGGCGGGATCGACGGTGACCACCCGCCCCTCGATAGGAAATCGGCGCTCCACCGCGGCTGGCTTTTTAGAATTGCAGCCGAAGATGCCTAGCAGCAACAAAACAGGAATAAAAATGCGCACGCGCAAGGCAGACCTCCGCAAACAGTGTAGTGCACGCGCACGCCGCGCCAGCGTTCAGCGACGGGTAGCCCATTCAATCCCGCTGTTGGTTTGAGTGGGGCTTTTGACCTTGCCATCGCGTTTGCTTTTCTCTATGAGCTGGCGGTATATCGCCAGCCAACAATCCCGAACGCACTTCGTTGGATTCAGTGGCAGCATAGTGATTGAAACGCCGGGCTTCATAATGGACAAATAGCTAATCGTTTCCACCTTCCCGAAACGATTAGCGCATCAGTAAACAGCACCTTCCAAACGATTCACCTTTTCGCCAATCGTTGTCTCTGAGATGCACCATTAGTTATGCATTTCATCAAAACCAGACTGCCCCCAAACTGCCCTTTCGCGCCTCTAAATGGGCATCTTTTCGTCCTCAAAGCGCCATCCTTTGCACCGTGTCAAGTAAAAATTCTTGCAAAGTCCTTCCAACTTACTGATTCCACGACATATAAAGTTCGCTCCCAACTGACGGTTTCACCCTCCAATTTTGCTATTCTGAACTTAGGGAGCATGTCGGTTTTTGACCTTCAACCCTGGAAACCTTGAAGCCTTGAAACTTTGAAACCTTGAACTGTCTCCCCTAACTCTCCTGTTTTCAAATTTTTGCCGGAAATATAGGGGGGAGGGTACGCCAGAAAACTCCCGAGCAGCTTTTCCGCTCAGAGCTGTGTTGATAGCTAAATATCGAACCAAGGGCGGACGTTTTTATGGAAGTTGCTTCCGGCAGAAAGCGTCGTTCTGCCCATTCTGCGGCCTTTCATTGCCGAGTCATCGGCCTCCTCGTGTTGTTGACTCTGCTGGCTGTTCTCATTCATGGCTATCACGTCGGCGTCGAGGATCAGGAAGTCTATCTCGCCGCCGTCAACAAGAATCTAGATCCGGCTCTCTATCCCTTTAATGCGCGCTTCTTTACCGAGCAGGTCAAACTCGCCTGTTTCATACCAGCCGTCGCCGCGACGGTTCGCCTTCTTCATTCGGTCGCGTGGGCACTGTTTCTCTGGCAAGCTGCATCGATTTTTCTGATTCTGTGGGGCTGTTGGAAGTTAGCCGCTCTCTGTTTTGAGGACGAGCGTGCGCGCTGGTCTGCTGTGCTGCTGGTAACCGTGCTCCTGACATTACCAATTGCCGGCACAGCTCTGTTTCCGCTGGATACATATCTGAATCCGCGGGCGCCGGCGACTTGCGGAGTGCTTCTAGCGTTAGTTGCATCCCTGGAAAAGCGCTGGCTGCGCGCGGCGGCCTGGATGTGTTTTGCGCTCCTGATGCATCCCTTGATGGCGCTCTTCGGGCTTTCCCTGCTGCTGTTCGTCTCCTGGCCTGCCGGTCAAAAAGCCAAGCACACGGCGGCGTCGGCAATGGCAATGGTCTTACCCTTCCATCTCTTTCAGACTCCGTCCGACGCATGGAGAGAGGCTGCCATCTCCCGCCGCTATTACTTTCCAATGGCCTGGACCTGGTACGAATGGTTGGGAGTAGTAGCTCCAGTATTGCTGGTTTGGTGGTTTGCCCGCATCGCCCGCCGGCATGGGATGGCAACCCTCGAACTGCTTGCGACCCGTTTGGTTGCTTTTGCGGTATTTCAGTTCGCGGTTGCCGTGCTGATGACGATCCCTTCGGCGACAGAACAGTTGACCTCTTTCCAACCGATGCGCTGGCTCCACATTTTCTACTTCATCTTCCTCTTGATGGCAGGCGGCCTGATCGGACAATTCCTGCTTCGCGGCAGAGCATGGCGTTGGCTGCTCCTCTTTCTGCCCCTCGCCAGCACGATGTTTTATGTACAGCGCGACTCCTTCAAACACAGTGACCATATCGAATGGCCGGGCCAAACACCGAAGAACCCGTGGGCCAAGGCTTTCCTCTGGTCTAACGTCAACACGCCCAAGGATGCCATTTTCGCAATCGATCCTGACTACACTACGCTCGGTGAGGACGACGGCTACGGTCTTCGCGCCCTGGCCAAACGCAGTGTGCTTGCCGATAACAAGAAAGATCCTGGCGCAGCGACGGTATTCCCCGACCTGGCGCCGGAGTGGCGCGAGCAAGTAAACGCACAAAAAGGCATCGAGCGCTTTACTCCCAGCCAATTCCACCAGCTCAAAGCCCGGTATGGTGTTTCATGGACAGTCTTACCGGCTACGGCAAAAGTGCCGCTAGAGTGTCCGTACCGCAATGAAGCAGCGCAGGCCTGCAAGGTGGAATAGCCGTTTGGCTGGCAGATCCATCAGCGCGCGGTACGTCAAAGACGTAAAGAGTGTGGTTCAGGATTGTCTTCACCGGGTACTGCAACAACCAACGGTAGGCAGAGTGGTTCGTGAGCAGTTGCCCGGAAAGATGGGTGGCACTCACCACAACGATTCCGCTGGGCCGGTCATCCTCGTTCAGCCGGGTGTACCGTATGCCATACAGAGCGGGATCGACTTCCCCAACATACGCCAGGTGAATGACCGCGCCGGGATGCTCACCCTGGTACTGGCGAAGTACAACCATCCCCTGGCCCCAGTCCGTGTTGCTGTCGCTCAGCAGTTGCCAGGTGTTTGCCGGCTTCACGAGCACGGTGAAATAGGACAGATAGTCCGGTGCGTAGCGGGCAATGTCGGAAGCCTGCGCGATTAGCAGAATTCCAAAAACAAGCTTAGTCCAGCGCAATCCTCGTGCCCGCTCTGCAATGGCACCCGCATAGAGCAGCAGAAACGGGTAAAGCGGCAAGACGTGCCGAACGCCGATATTGATGTGCGCAAAAATAGCAAACACAAGGTAGACGGCGGGAACCACACTCAGCAGCAGAAGCGCGCGCCAGGCCGGAATCAAACGCCGGAACACGACCACGGCACCGGCTGCCCCCAGCAAAAGAACGATGAGCGGCCACTTCAAAAGAATCGCAACCGGGAAGTAGAGCTTGAATCCATCGCTCGAATAATGACCCAGGAGAAAACTCCGATGCCCCTCCATATTATGAAAAACCACCATTCCCAGACCGGTCATCCACTCGCACGCCGGCAGAAAAATAGTGATGGGAGTCTTGAGCGTCGGCATCTCGTATTGCAGAAGCTTAGTGTAGCCGGAGAAACGGATAGTGACCATCTGGTCGGCGAAAGTCACCTTGGAGACGTGGAAGAAATATCCGCTCCAAACCACAATGCAGGCGATGAGCAAGATCGCCGCAGTTCTCCGCCACTGCAATCCGCGTGGGTGAAACTTGAATTCTCCTGGAGCCAGTACCAGAACCAAGCCCAGCATTAGCACTAACAGCGGCGGACTATTGAACTTCGCTAACAGCAGGCCGCCGAGCAAGACTCCCAGGATCACACTCTGAGCGCGGGAAGGGTCGCGCCAATACCGTATCCACTGCACGACGCAAGCGAATACAAACAGACAGCCCACGCCATCGATGGTTGCCAATGAAAAATTCGCAATCAGCTCTGGTGAAAGGACTGCCAGCGCCAGTACAAAATTAGCCGTTGGCTCGGAGAATAACTTGCGTGCGGTTTCCCAAAGCAAAAGCAACAGCGCCACTCCGAGCAATACGTTGACCGGACGCGAACGGTAGAGCCACACCTCCGGTGCGGGCGCGATGGGACGGACCTGGTTGTCGGTATATCGGTAACTCAAGCTCGTATTCAGAAGCGGTAGCGTGAAGAGCAGGCGTCCCAGCGGAGGCTGATCGTGCCACTGCTTGAATTCTCCGAAGTGCCATGCCTCCAGTCCCGCAACGATGTGTTCGGGTTCATCGTTGGTGAACGACTGGGTACGGATAAACCATGCGCATTGCAGCACGAAAATCAGAATTAACAACGGAACTAGAACTAAACTGCTGCGGTAAGTAGGGAAAAGATGGATTGCGTCTTGGTTCAAGTGGGTCGTTTTGCGGCAACCGTCCTCGTCGTGAGCGACTACTTCGATAAATCTCATTTCAGACCAACGCGCGTCATTCCTCCTGTGTTATATCAGATCGCCGGAATCTACATAAGCCGGGAGATAGTCCAAGGCTTCAAGTGGATGCGGCGCGCGGCGTGAATTCGGCGATGACGCTGAGATGGCGCTGCCGGCGCTCAACTCCAGACCGTTTCCCCGAGGCAAGCGATTACCTCGGGGAGTTCCAGCAGCTGTGAGAAGGTCGACTTTCGCGTACGAACCTCGACGGGATGTTGGTGCAGCTACGGTCGGCGTGATCGAGTTAACGGCGCAACGGTTTAGCTTCAGTGCATGTCATTACAGTTGGCTGAAACGTGCTTGAACGAAGTGACGTTGAACGTCTGTTGCATGTCGGCAGATCCGCTCATAGAGCCGGTTGGATTTTCTGTGCTGGTCTTCGAGGCCGAACTGGTTGTGGTCATTCCGGTCACCTGTATGGTGTGACCCACGTGTTTGTCCAGCTTTGCCGTGTCTCCGGTGAGCTGATACATGGTGCCTGATTTGTCGGTCAAGCTGTAGCTTCCATTGGATCCGGCCAGGCATCCCTCGATGGTTTTGCTTGCACCGCTACTCTTGCTGCTGGCGCTGGACTGGCTATCGTACTGCGCTACCGCGCACACTACTGAAAGCAAGAGGATCGAGCTGAGCAGAAGAATTCTTTTCATAGGGTTCTCCTTGGTGGCTTTTCAGAGTATTGAGTTGGCGCGTCAGATGGATGGGTTGCACCGCTCTCCCGAACTAGGAGCAAATTTTTCTCCCTGGCCCGTAATGGTGCGGGCCAGTTCGCCTCCGCCCACGTTTCGCGCTGTGCGGGATTTCTCGTCCGGAGCGTTGGCGTGCAAACAAAAGCCCGGCCGAAGCCGGACTGATTCCACATCGGGCGGCGTCTAGGAGATGGAGGCGGTCTGGCGTGAGGCGGTCTGGCGTTCCGCGGCTTCTTGCGCGGTGCTTTGCACGTAAGTAAAGCGGATGCGGTGGATGACCGTGAGAGTGGAGAGCACGGCGAGCACCCACAACGCGGGAGCCATACAGTTGGAGAGCGCGCCGATGATCACCAGCACGATCCGCTCCGGGCGCTCCATGAATCCGACCTTGCAGGTCGGAATGAGCGACTCGGCGCGGGCCCGGGTGTAGCTGACCATGACCGAGGTGGTCATGACGAAGGCGACCAGCACCACGTAGAAGAAGCGGTTGGCGCGAGCGTAATAGACCAAAAGGCCGAAGAAGATCGCCACGTCGGAGTAGCGGTCGATGACGGAATCGAAGAAGGCGCCGAAGACAGTAACTTGGTTGGTGGCACGGGCCACCCGTCCGTCCACCATATCGAAAATGCCTGCGCCGATAATCACCAGCCCGGCATAGATGAAGCGGCGCGGCTGGTTGTTGTCCGAGCTAGCGAAACCGAAGAATAGCGCCGCCACAACGTTTATGACCAACCCGATGAAGGTCAGCATGTTGGGCGAGATGCGGGTGAGTGCAAGTCCGTCCACAATCTTGTAGAGCAGAACTCCGCAATACTTGCCGACGGCGCTGGTCCAGGTCATGCCTGCGGTCCCGATGCGTTGTCGGCGGCCTCGTGCATGGTGGTCAACTTCAAAACCTCCAGCTCGCGGGTGCCTCCAGGCGTGACGACCGTGGTCACATCTCCGACCTTCTTGCCCATCAGCGAGCGGCCGATGGGCGAGGTGGTCGAGACCATGCCCTTGGTGACGTCGCTTTCCTCGCTGGTCACCAGTTTGTAGACGATCTCTTCGTCTTTGGTGGAATCAAAGACCACCAGAGTCGATCCCAGCGCCGCCCGGTCCCTGGGGATATTGGCGAGATTCATCAACGACAGCTCGGCCATGCGCTTCTTCATCATTCCCAAGCGGGCGCGGACGAACTCCTGGCGCTGCTTCGCCATGTGGTACTCGGCATTTTCAGAGAGATCGCCCATGGCCACGGCCTTTTTAAGTTCGGCCGGAAGTTCATGATTCAGCTCATGCTCGAGCACATCGATTTCTTCCTGGAGCTTTTTCTTTATGTGTTCAGGCATTTCCTAAAAACCTTTGTGCGCGGCGAGCCGCGCACGGGAGGGAGGTACAAGGTCCAATTATACCGCGCCTGCCCGGTTGGCGGCACGGCTTCGATTCCTTCGTTGACCCTGCTCTGGCCCGCAACGTATAATCAAAGATGTAATTTGCCCGGTTTCCGGGTCTATGAATGAGCACAACACAGTTTAGCGTCGGCGAGAAGGTAGTCTACCCGAACCACGGGGTAGGTATAATTGAGCAAATTTCCAGCCGCACGATCGGCAGCTCGGTCGAGCGCTTTTACCTGCTTCGTATCCGCTCCAGCAGCCTTAAGGTCATGGTTCCGTTTCAAAACGCCGAGGCGGTCGGTTTGCGCCGCATCGTGAAGAATTCGGAAGCTCAGAAGATCCTCGAGTATTTGGCGGACGGCAAATGCGAAAGCAGCTCAGATTGGAAGAACCGGTTTAAGGAAAACTCGGATAAGATGCGGACGGGCTCGCTGCTGGATGTGGCCATCGTTCTGAAGGGGTTGCTGATTCTGGCGGCTCAGAAGCCGCTCAGCTTCCGGGAAAAGAAAATGCTCGAACGTGCGCGTTTCCTGCTGATCAGTGAAATGGCAATGGCCCGGAGCCGCGAAGAAGAGGACGTGGAAGAAGAACTGCGCAAGGCTCTGTGCAAATGCGGTTTGCGATGGCCCGAGGCCGCAACGATCGAGGTCTAGTTTCAGACCGTCTGTGTGATTACGAGCGCAGCCTGCGGGCTGCGCCAATTTGTTGCTCCCGCGATGGCCGTTACTCTCCGAGCCAATTTCCCCACGAGCGTAGGCTCTCCACATGGTCGAAGATAATCTTCATGGCCGCCGTCAGCGGAACGGCCAGAATCAATCCCATGGCTCCCCAGAGCCAGCCCCAAAACAGCAAAGCCAGGGTCACCGCCAGCGGATTCAACTGCAGGCGGCGGCCGATGATCTTGGGATAAAGCAGGTTTAACGCGATCACGTGGCTGATTGCGACCACGCTCACAATGGCAATGAAGCTCTTGACCGACAGCGAGCCCATGCTGACCACCACCGGCGGAAGAATTGCCAGCACGATGCCGAGATAGGGGAGCAGACTGACGACGCCGCTGATCATCCCAATCACGTAGAAGTAGGGCACTCCGAGAATCCAGAATGCGATGGTGCTGGTGATTCCCAGAATGACTCCGATGATCACGTTGCCGACGATGAACCCGCGAATCATCTGGGAAATCAGGCCCAGGGTTGCATAGGCGGTCTTGCGGTTCTCCGGGTTGAAGAGCATCACGGTCGAAGATCGAACGTGGTCCTGCCAGCTCAGCATGAAAAAAACCAGGAAAGGGACAAAGATTGCCATCAGCACAGCTTCGGTGGCTCCGACGGCCCCGCTGGTCAGGTCGTCCATCCAGTTGCTGGATTGACGGATGGTGAGCGTCCCCTTTTCGACCTTCTCTTCCGGCAGTACGTTGCGCGTCGTCTGGCGGAAGCGTTCGGCGCGCATGCGCACCACACTCAACACGTCTCGAATGCGTCCGGAATACTTTGGGAGTTGGGACATAAACTCGTCGGCCTGATTGTAGGAGACATAAAAAACTCCGTACAGCGTGGCGCACATCACCAGGACGGCAATCAACGAACCGATGGAGCGGGGCAGGCGAATGCGCTGGCAGAGTTCTACAATAGGCGCAAGCATGAACGCAATCAGGACCGAGACGAGGGTGAGAATCAGCACGGTTTTGCCCAAGTACATCATGGTGAGCACGCCGCCAACCGCGATGACGGCCAATGAGCCACTCTGGATGCGGGCATGGCGCCGGCGTTCGGCGTCGCTGAGCAGAACGCATATCGCGCCGCTCTCCGGGGCTGCAACCGGCTCCTGTAAGCCTCCGCTTTTCCCGGCCTCGTCTTCGAATCTGCCCGTTGTCCGCTCCATCCCCTCTTCTCCCGGCCAGTACAGAAGCATCTGGCTGTGAAACCGGTCTCTTAGAACTATACTTGCCATGTGCCGCACAATGAAAACGAAGAAAACGAAAAGGCCAAGCCGTCCGGACGCGTCATGGCCCTCGACGTTGGTTCCAGAACGATCGGTCTGGCGGTTACGGACCCGCTCGGCTTCACCGCCCAGGGCCTGATCACCATTCGCCGCAAGAACAAACGCACCGATCTGGCCGCGCTGGATGCGGTCATCCGCAACTACGGCGTGGTGGAATTGGTGGTGGGCCTGCCTCTGCGCATGAGCGGCGCCGAAGGCCGGCAGTCGGAGCGGATGCGCGAATTTGTCGCCGTTCTCGAAGCGTACTTTGATCTTCCCATCCATCTCTGGGACGAACGCCTGACCTCGGTGGAGGCCAATCGCCTCCTGCGTGAAACCGATATGTCGATCAAGAAACGCGCCGCCGTGGTGGATCAGTTAGCCGCCGTGCTCATTTTGCAGAATTGGATGGAGGCGCGCCACCATCCAATGGAACCCTGAGGTCAATGTCCCTTGGGGCATGTCTTTTCTGGTGCGCCGGTCATCGGGAAGGCTGCGACAGGTGTTATGCTTGCGCTGACCCTCACCTGAAATGACCACGCTTCTCAATCATCAGGCACCGCCCGTTCTTCCCGCCGATCATACGCGCATGGTTCGTCGCGTGATTTTCGCGCTGGCGATTGTCGCCGCGGCGCTGTTCGGCGCGCTTGCGGGGTTCTTGTTTGTCTATTCGGCCGACCTTCCGCAGGTCACCGACCTTGAGCGTTACCGTCCCAGCTCGATCACCGAACTCTACGACGAAAAGGGAAGCGTCATCGGCACCTTTGCCCTCCAGCGCCGAGTGATCGCAAAGTACGAGGACTATCCCAAGGTGCTGCGCGACGCCGTCATCTCAATTGAAGACAAGGATTTTGAGCGGCACTGGGGCATCGATCTCTGGCGCATCATGGGTGCGGCCTACCGCGACCTGGCCAGCGGATCGCGGGCGCAGGGAGCCTCCACGCTTACCATGCAACTCTCGCGCAACCTGTTCCTCAATCCGGATCGCAAGTTCGGGCGCAAGGTGCAGGAGATCATGTTGGCCATTCAGATCGAACGCCGTTTCACCAAGGAGCAGATATTTACGCTTTATGCCAACCAGATATTCTTGGGGCACGGAGTCTACGGATTTGAAGCCGGCTCGGAGTTCTACTTCAACAAGCCAGCCAAAGATCTGACCATTGAGGAAGCGGCTCTGCTTGCGGGGCTGCCCAAGGGGCCAAGCGCCTATTCTCCGATCAGCAATCCCGAGAAGGCTTTGCGCCGCCGCAACCTGGTCATCAACAATATGATGGAGGACGGACGGATCACCGCGCCGCAGGCTCAGGAGGCAAAGAGCCGCCCGCTGACTCTTCATCTCCAGTCTGACCCCAACAACCTGGCGCCGTACTTTATCGAGGAGACGCGGCGCTATCTGGAGAAGAAGTACGGGACCGATCAGGTTCATGAGGGCGGATTGCGGGTCTACACCTCGCTCGACATGGAATTGCAGAAGACCGCGACCCGCGCCGTGCTGGATGGCCTTGCCGCCTACGAGCGGCGTCATGGATGGAAGGGGCATGTTCGCAACCTGTTCGCGGCGGGCGATGATCTTTCTCTCTACGAGCACCCCGACTGGAATCATGCGCCCGAGCCCGGCAGTTACTTCCACGCTCTGGTCACCGGGGTATCGCAGTCGGAAGCCGAGATCAAGATTGGCAAGTATCGGGGCCAGATTCGTGCCCCCGACATGGCGTGGACCGGCCATCGCTCGCCCAATGAGATCCTTGCACTCGGCGACATCGTCTATGTGCGGGTGACCGCCGTGGAGCCGGATCATAAGCTGCAACTGGCGCTGGAACAGGACTCCGGAGCCCAGGCCGCGCTGGTCGCCATCGACAACAACACCGGTGAAATCCGCGCCATGGTCGGAGGTCGTGACTTCGACGAATCGAAATTCAATCGCGCCACGCAAGCCTTGCGGCAGACCGGCTCGTCGTTCAAGCCCTACGTTTACACGGCGGCGGTGGAGCAGGGCGCGATGCCCGATGACACCATCGTCGATTCGCCCATCAGTTTTCCCAGCGTCGCCGGCACCTGGTCGCCGCATAACTACGACGGCAAGTATGAAGGAACGATCTCGCTACGCCGCGCGCTTGCGGACTCGCGCAATATCCCGGCCGTCAAACTCGCACAACGGGTCGGCATCAAGACGGTGATCGAGTACGTGCACAAATTCGGAATCACCTCCGACATCCAGCCTTATTTGCCGGTCGCGTTGGGCTCGGCCGAAGTCACATTGCTGGAGCACACCGCGGCGTACTCGACCTTTCCAAACGACGGAGTGCGGCTGAGTCCTCATTCCATCCGCAAGGTTACCGATTACGACGGGCACATCATGGAGGAAAACCTCGCCGACGTGCGCGACGTGATCAGCGCACACTCAGCACGAGTCATGGTCGAGTTGCTCCAGGGGGTGGTGCTGCACGGCACGGGAGCTGCCGCCAGCAAGTTGAATCATCCTTTGGCGGGCAAGACGGGTACCACTAACGATTTCACCGACGCATGGTTTGTGGGCTTTTCGCCTTCCATGAGTTGTGGCGTGTGGGTAGGATTCGACGAAAAAAAGACGCTTGGCGAAAAGGAAACCGGAGCCCACGCAGCGCTTCCGATTTGGATGGATTTTATGAAGGCCGCCATCGCGGATAAACCGGACGAACGATTTCCCGAGGCACCGCCGGAAGTGCTGGCAGGGCGCAATGAGGCCAAAAAAGCCAGCGCGAAGAATTCCGACGGCGAATCGCACTGATTCAATCCTGCTCATTTTTGCTCCGGCACAGCTCTTAGAATCACGCCCCGCTACGATGCGCACGCCTTGCGCCGCGCTCGTTGGGTTCCCAACCTATATACTGGGGCCTAATTAGATTGGAGTAGATTTCGTACGCAATGGAACGATCGCGTCTGACAATAGCTCTACTGGCCTTGTGTTTGTGCAGCACAACCGGCTGCCTGTTCCGCTCGCATCGGGTGGAAGTAAAACGTTCTGCCGTGCCCCTGAAGAGCGCCACGCAGGAAGAACTCATGGCAAAGATCGACCAGTTAGCCGCCAGTGTTCAAACCATGAACGCCACGGTTGATATTGACACTACGGTGGGCGGGGAGAAGAAAGGCAAGGTCATCGAGTTCCAACAGATCCGGGGCTACATCCTGGCTCAGAAACCGGCGATGCTCCGCATGATAGGCTTGCTGCCCATCGTGCGTAACCGAGCGTTTGACATGGTCAGCAACGGCGACCGGTTCGAGCTGTCGATTCCGCCCAAGAACCGCTTCATTACCGGCAACAACCAACTCACAAAAATCAGCGGCAATGCGCTGGAGAATCTGCGCCCTCAGGTAATTTACGAAGCCCTGCTCATGCCGGCGATTGATCCGGACAATGAGATTGCAGTGCTCGAAGAAGGCAAACAAGAGGTTGTGGATGAGAAGACGCATAAGTCCGTGACCCAGGCGAATTACCACATCGTAGTGATACGGCGCGGTGCTCAGAACTCATGGCGCCTCCACCGCAAGATCTATTTCAGTCGCGCCGATCTTTCGCCCTATCGCCAGACCATCTATGACGACAAGGGCGCAATCGCAACCGACGTTACTTACTCCGGCCAGCAGGATTACAACGGCGTGCAATTTCCTTCGCTGATCGAAATCGAGCGGCCGCAGGAGGAGTACAACATTGCTCTCAAGATGGTTAAGCTCACATTGAACGAGCCGCTGAAACCTGAACAATTTCAGTTGGACGTGCCGCCGGGAGCAACGGTTACCGAACTGAAGTAGCAATCTATCATTTGGTGGCGCGCCACCAAATGGATACTTCTGGGAGTGCAGCCGGCTCTTGTACACTGGGTACTCGCATGAACCCCATGATTCCCCCATCGGTCTTCACCGGCGACGGCAGCATGCCTGCGGAATCAGCAGAGGCTCGCAGCTACAATCGCCTCCTCCGGCGCATTGGCGTCGCCGACCTGGCTCTGGGGTTGGTGCTGATGGGCGTGATTCTGGCCGCCGACTGGACCAGCGATTTTCGCAATTTCGCGGTGCGGGTAGCCGGTGACCATCACGCCATCGCGCTCTTTCTCTATACGTCAATTCTGCTGCTGCTCACGAAGTTCCTCAGCCTCGGTTTGGACTACTACAGCTTTCGCATCGAACATCGCTACCACCTTAGCAATCAGCACGTTCGCAACTGGGCATGGGATCAGACCAAGGGCTTTGCTCTGACCTTCTTGCTCAGTCAGGTCCTGGTGCAGATCGTTTACCTGCTGATTCGCCTGCAACCGCGCTGGTGGTGGGTGACGGCGTGGGCGCTGTTTATGCTGTTCAGCGTGCTGATGGCGCAGATCGCACCGGTGCTGTTGTTTCCGCTGTTCTTCCGCTTCCGTGCGCTCGATGATGAAGACTTGACGGCGCGGCTGACACAGATGAGCGAAAAAGCGGGCGCCAAAGTACGCGGCGTTTACGAGTGGATGCTCTCGGAAAAAACCAAGAAGGCCAACGCAGCTCTGATGGGCCTGGGACGCACCCGCCGGATCGTAATTTCAGACACGTTGCTCTCCACCTGCAATCACGATGAGATCGAGGCCGTGCTGGCGCACGAACTGGGCCACCACGTCTACCGGCATATGCTGAAGGGAATCGCGGTGCAGGGGGTGGTCGCCTTCTTCGGATTCTGGTGCCTGAAACTGGCGATCCGCTGGGCCGCCTTCGACTGGAAGCGGTACGACCAGATCGACTTCGCCAATCTTCCGCTGATGATCCTGGTTGCGACTGCAATCTCGGTAGTGCTGCTGCCGGTGCTGAACGCCTACTCGCGCTTCAATGAGCGCCAAGCCGACCTGTATGCATGGAAGTCGTTGGGCTCGGTAGGGCCGTTCTGCTCGGCGATGGAAAAGCTTGCGGCTCAGAATCTCTCCGAGCGCGAACCTTCGCGTTGGGTGGAGATTCTATTTCACTCGCATCCGGCGGCTGGGCGCCGGATGAAGGCCGCCCTAGCTTGGGCGGATTCGCACCGGCACGGGGACAAGTAGCAACAGGCTTGCGTCGGCGGAGCAGGATACAATTTCAAGGTGAGCACCACATCTCCATCTCAAGAGTCCGAGGCGGTTGCCCGGTTCGGGCTGCGGCAGCGGCTTGCCTTGTGGTTCATCGCCTGGGCGGGCTATCTGCTGATCTCACTCATCGGCCTTACCCTGCGCTTCGAGTACTCGTCTGAGCCGGGCAGCGAGGTTGATGGCGGCGAACCTCCGGCGTCCGTGATTGGTCCCTTCTGGCATCGCTCGGTGATTCCAGCAACGTGGTTCTTCCGTGGCCGTGGAATTGCGGTGATGACCAGCCGCAGCTTTGACGGCGAATACATTGCCCGCATCATCGAGCGCTTCGGCTTTGCGGCGGTGCGCGGCTCGAGCTCGCGCGGCGGATCGGGAGCGCTGCTGGGGATGAATCGCGCCCTTGGCGACGGACACATCGCGGCATTCACCATCGATGGGCCGCGCGGACCGCGCTTTGTGGCCAAGCCTGGGCCGGTGATGCTGGCGCGAATGAGCGGCGCGCCGATCCTGTGCTTCTACCTCGCATGCAATCGTCCGTGGATTCTGCGTTCCTGGGATGCGATGATGATTCCACGGCCCTTCTCGAAGGTGCATGTGCGCTGGACCAAGCTGATTCACGTGCCGCCGGAGGCAAGCGATGAGCAGATGAACGAGTGCCATCGCCAGATGCAGGAGTCGCTGGAACGCGCCCGGCGCGACGCAGTAGCGGCCTTGGGAGCGCAGGCGAGTTAACAGAATTCGAGAGCAACGCACTGAGGTGGAAATGACGGTACGCATTCTGATTTTACTGGTTCTCGCAGCGCTGCTCGAAGTGGGCGGAGACGCATTGATTCGCGCCGGGCTGCAACGCAGAGGAGCTTTGCTGCTGCTGGCCGGAGCCGTGACGCTGGTGGTTTACGGCTTCATGGTCAATATGACGAAGCTGGATTTCAGCCGCCTAATGGGGCTTTATATCGTCATTTTCTTCCTGGTGGCGCAGGCGGTTGCGGTGCTGATCTTCCGCGAGGACATCGACCTCGCAGTGTGGGTTGGCGGAGGATGCATTGTGGTGGGCGGAATCATCATGACGGTCTTCCGAAGCTAAGGCAGGTTTTCAAAGTTTCGTAGATTTCAAGGTGCGCACCCCCTCCCCCTATATTTCCCATAAAAATTTGAAAAGCTGTGGCTGCGGCTCAAGGTCTGAAGCGGCGTTGGATTGGGATCGATGTTACGCATCTTGCCATTGGCCTTATCAAGCAGCGGTTGCACGACAAGTTTGGGGACTCGATCAAGGGGACGTACGAGATTCACGGCGAGCCGACTGATCTCTCCGGTGCTCGCAAGCTGGCCGAGGATGACAAGTTTCAGTTCGAGGCGTGGGCGCTGTCTCTGGTTGGGGCGCGGCCTGCGGGGCAGGTGCGGCGCGGACAAGGGGATCGACGGACGGCTTTACTTCCATGACGATTCCAGCGGGAGGTCGAAGCAGATCATTCTGAGCGTCAAGGGCGGACACGTCGAACACTCGCACGTCCGCGACCTGCGCGGAGTGCTGGACCGGGAGCAGGCCGAGATTGGCGTGTTTATCACGCTGGAGGCGGCGACCAAGCCGATGGAGAAAGAGGCGGCCTCGGCGGGATTCTACAAGCCTGCATCGTTTGAGGGGCGGAGTTTTCCGCGCATACAGATCCTCACTATCGAAGAGATTCTGGCGGGCAAGGGGATCGAGTTCCAATCCATGCGTGATGCAACTTACAAGCAAGCGCCAAAGGCAAGGACAAAGAAGGCGGAGAATATGACGTTGGATTTGGAGTAGTCGGCTTCGGCCCCACAATCGCCAACCGCGTGCTGGTTGAGGGAAAAATAGTCGGGCGAAAATGCTGGGGGATTGGTTGACCGCTTGGCGAACGTGTTGATATAGTTTAGAGGTTCTGCGAGTCTGTCTGGCTTGTCTGTGTCTTATTGGTCGAGCTGTTCTGTAAGATCGGCCCGATGGCGCTTCACGGCGCCTGATGTATGGGCTTCCTCGCTGAAACGAATCTGCGCTACCCGCGGCGCTTGGCTACGGGGTATGCAGATTCAGGCTGCGAAACGGAATGCTCCCGGCGGAGACTGAAGCTCAAGGCTTCGGCAATTGACCGGGACTCAAGCATCACCGTCGCTGCCTCTATCCAGGAAACGTGAACTTTCCCCGCGGGTTGTGATTTGCGGAGAGTATGGTTGAGCGCCGCGCGAGCGGGTTCGCTTGATCAGCCCTGAGTGGAAAAAAGGGTTCTGAGCGGCATGAGCCGGCGCTTTGCGCGGTGCGTGCGCCAGTTGCGCCAGAGTGCGTGCGAATAAAAGGAGCTGCAAGAGTGCCTACGTTTAATCAGTTGGTGCGTAAGGGCCGCAAGGCGCCCCGCTACAAGACGGCCAGCCCTGCTCTGCAGGCATGCCCGCAGAAGCGTGGAGTCTGCACCCGGGTCTATACCCAAACGCCAAAGAAACCGAACTCGGCCCTTCGGAAGGTTGCGCGTGTGCGCCTGACGAACGGGATCGAGGTGACGACCTACATTCCTGGCGTCGGCCACAACCTGCAAGAGCACTCGATTGTGCTGATTCGCGGGGGCCGCGTGAAGGATCTTCCGGGTGTTCGCTACCACGTGATTCGTGGCACGCTGGACTCGGTGGGGGTTGCCAACCGCAGACAGAGCCGCTCCAAGTACGGAGCTAAACGGCCGAAGTCGTAAACATTTGTTCACCGTCCGGCGGCTCGATTGGGAGACGGCCGGGAGTACCGCCGAAGAGGCAGGGAAGAGGAGTTTTTGAATGCCGAGAAAAGGTCATATTGCCAAGCGCGAGCCGATGCCGGATCCGATTTACGGCTCGACGCTGGCCAACAAGTTTGTCAACAACCTGATGTGGGACGGCAAGAAGAGCACGGCGCAGGGCATTTTCTACAAGGCGATGACGCAGCTTGAGCAGAAGGGCGGCGACGAGGCCCTGAAGCTGTTCAAGAAGGCGGTGGAGAACTGCAAGCCGCTGCTGGAAGTCAAGACCCGCCGTGTGGGCGGCGCCAACTATCAGGTTCCGGTGGAAGTCAATGCGGAGCGGCGCACCTCGCTGGCGATTCGCTGGCTGATCTCGTATTCGCGCAGCCGTCCGGAAAAGGGCATGATCGACAAACTTGCCAACGAGCTGCTGGACGCGGCCAACGGCAAGGGCGCGGCGATGAAGAAGAAGGAAGACGTACACCGCATGGCCGAGGCCAACAAGGCCTTTGCGCACTATCGCTGGTAAAGCGACAAGCTTGGCAGCCGGGTAGGTGGCACGAGATGCCGCCCCGGCCGCACGCTTGGCGGCGGGAGCAGGGTAAAAGCTGCCATCAAACAGAAACCAGCACGGGCTATCCCCAGCGCCGGTGCGATGACGTAAAGGGAATAGGTAGAAGCTTTGGCGCGACAAGTTCCATTAGAACGTTGCAGGAACATCGGCATCATGGCGCACATCGATGCCGGCAAGACGACTACGACCGAGCGCATTCTGTTCTATACCGGACGCCTGCACCGCATTGGCGAAGTGCATGAAGGCACGGCGACGATGGACTGGATGGCGCAGGAGCAGGAGCGTGGCATCACGATCACGTCGGCTGCGACGACCTGTGCCTGGAAAGACATCACGATCAACATTATCGACACCCCGGGCCACGTCGATTTCACCGCCGAAGTAGAGCGCTCGCTGCGGGTGCTGGACGGCGCGGTTGCGGTATTCGACGCGGTACATGGCGTGGAGCCGCAGTCGGAGACGGTGTGGCGGCAGGCCGATAAGTACGCGGTGCCGCGAATTTGCTTTATTAACAAGATGGACAAGATGGGCGCGGATTTCGATCACGCCGTCGATACCATTCGCAAGCGGTTATCGGCCAAGCCGGTACCGATCCAGATGCCGGTCGGGCAGGCGGAGAAGTTCATCGGCTGCATCGATCTGTTCAACATGAAGGCCATTTACTGGCACGACGAAACCATGGGCGCCGATTACGTAGTGGAAGAAATTCCGGCCGAGCTGATGAAGAAGGCTCAGGCGATGCGCCAGTTGATGGTGGAAACCATCGTGGAAAACGACGATGGCGACGAGTTGATGGCGAAGTGGATCGAGGGCGACGAGATTTCGGTGGAGGCATTGAAGGCGTCGCTGCGCAAGTCGGTGATCGCGATCAAGATATTCCCGGTGGTCCTGGGCACGGCCTTCAAGAACAAGGGCGTGCAGCCGCTGCTGGACGCGGTGGTTGAGTTCCTGCCATCGCCGCTGGATGTTCCTTCGGTGATAGGCAAGAATCCCGACAACGGCAAGGAAGAACAGCGTCATGCGAATGACGACGAGCCGTTCGCGGCGCTGGCGTTCAAGATCATGACCGACCCGTTCGTCGGCCAGTTGACGTTTATCCGGGTGTACTCGGGGGTTCTGAAGCAGGGCGACATGGCCTACAACGCCAACCGCATGAAGCACGAGCGGATTGGCCGCCTGCTGCGCATGCACGCCAACAAGCGCGAGGAAATCACCGAAGTTCGTGCGGGCGACATCTGCGCTTGCGTGGGACTGAAGAACGTCACCACGGGCGACACGATCTGCAACGAGGAGAAGCCGATCCTGCTGGAGACGATCGAATTTCCGGAGCCGGTGATTCACGTCGCGGTGGAGCCGAAGACCAAGACGGATCAGGAAAAGATGGGCGTGGCGCTGCACAAGCTGGCCCAGGAAGATCCGACCTTCCGCGTGCACACCGATGAGGACAGCTCGCAGACGATCATCAGCGGCATGGGTGAGCTTCACCTGGAAATCATCGTGGACCGCATGATGCGCGAGTTCAACGTGCAGGCCAACGTGGGTAAGCCGCAGGTGGCCTACCGCGAGACGCTGCGCAAGAACTCGGAGGCGGAGGGCAAGTACATCCGTCAGACGGGCGGCAGCGGCCAGTACGGTCACGTCAAGCTGCGCCTGTACCCGAATGAGCCCGGCAAGGGCTTTGAGTTCGAGAACGGGACCACGGGCGGTTCGATTCCGAAGGAATACATTAAGCCGATCGAGATGGGCATTAAGGAAGCCATGGAGGGCGGCGTACTGGCCGGCTATCCGATGGTGGATGTGAAGGCCGTGCTGTATGACGGCAGCTATCACGATGTTGATTCGAACGAATTGGCGTTTAAGATTGCGGCGTCGATGGCCTTCAAGGAAGCGGCGCGCAAGGCCAGTCCGGTTCTGCTGGAGCCGGTGATGTCGGTCGAAGTGGTGGTTCCGGAAGAGTACATGGGCACTATTATTGGCGATCTGAATAGCCGTCGCGGACGCATCGAGGGTATCGAGCATCGCGCCGGTTCGCAGGTCATCAAGTCGATGGTTCCACTGGCTGAGATGTTCGGCTACGCGACCAACATGCGCTCTAATACGCAGGGGCGTGCGACGTTCTCGATGCACTTTGCGCGCTACGAAGAAGCCCCCCGTTCGGTGGCGGAAGAGATCGTGGCCAAGGTGCAGGGCACAAAGGCCAGATAAAGTTCAACCGCGCCGCGCGGCTGGAATGCGCGGTGCACAGCGCCTGATGTCATGGGCCACAAGCGGGCCGGGCAGCGGCCAGCGCGAAAACTAAGACGGAGCTCGAAAGCAATGGCGAAAGAGAAATTTGACCGCAGCAAGCCGCACGTGAACGTTGGCACGATTGGGCATATTGATCACGGCAAGACGACGTTGACGGCGGCGATCACGAAGGTGCTGGCAAAGCAC
>Ga0182030_10005253_pt1 | contig 27527 bp, 28 predicted proteins | sample 812S3MmetaG_FD_121299 | JGI IMG/M metagenome (GOLD analysis project Ga0182030, IMG submission 121299) | Permafrost microbial communities from Stordalen Mire, Sweden - 812S3M metaG (Illumina Assembly) | ecosystem: Environmental > Terrestrial > Soil > Wetlands > Permafrost | place: Sweden... | reverse complement strand
TCCGCACCGCCTCCGGAAAGCCCACGTTCTCAATCTTGCCCACAAACGAGAACACATCGCCCGAAACCCCGCACCCGAAGCAGTGGTAGAACTGCCTGACCGCGTGCACGCTGAACGACGGCGATTTTTCCTTATGAAACGGGCACAGCCCGGAGTAGTTCTGCGCCCCGGATTTGCGCAGCCGGATGTAGCCCTCGATCACCTTGACGATGTCGGCCTGCTGCTTCACGGTTTGGGCAAAGTCGCTCACTGGGTCTGTATTGAGCATACGGCGCAGCTTAGGAACGGGCTTTGTGGAACGGGTGGATAAGTCGGCGAAAATCTTTGGGGCGCAGCTCAGTTGACGCCAAACCGGACCCGGAGTAGCGTCAAATCAGGTGAAATCGCGCTTCGGGAGGGGATGCCGTGACCGGAATCCAATATGTAACCGACGAGGAAGGCCGCAAGGTCGCTGTCCAGATCGACCTTCGTGAGCACGCCGAGTTGTGGGAAGAGTTCGAGGACGTGCTCATTTCCCAATCACGCCGGCATGAGGAAGACGTCCCGCTCGAAGAGGTCGAGGCGAAGCTCATCCGCAGAGGAAAATTGAGTGCCTGAATACCGGGTTTCCCTGAAATCCAGCGCGGAGAAGGAATTCTTCCGGCTGCCGGACCCCGTATCAGCCCGCATCCTTCCGAAATTAAAGGCACTTACCACAGACCCTCGACCACACGGCTCTAAGAAACTCAGCGGCAGCAAAGACACATGGCGCATTCGTGTCGGAGATTATCGCGTGATCTACGCCATCGATGATCAGGCGAAAACAGTGAAGGTGACCCGCATTGCGCACCGCCGCGAGGTGTACGAATAGGGGAAAGCGCGAATTCCATGAAGAACCCGCCACACCGGGAGCTCACCGCAAGCCAATAAATGCCAATATCCCTATCATAGGAACAGATGAATTTTATCGGAATTGATTTTGGCACCACCAACAGCTCCGTGGCGCTTGCCGACGGGGATTCGCCCGTGCGGCTGGCCACGTTTCCCTCCTGCGGCGCTGAGACGCCCTCCTTTCGCTCGGTACTCTACTTCGAGCAATCGAAGTCGGCTGCCGGCTTGAAGCGGACCCACTCGCTCACCGGCCCCGCGGCCATCGACCGCTATCTGGAGGCCGACGAAAAGGGACGCCTCATTCAGTCGCTCAAGTCGCACCTGCCCAGCCGCACGCTCACCGGAACCGAGGTCTTCGGCCGCCGCCACAAGCTCGAAGACATCGTGTCCCGGATGCTGAGCGATCTGCGCAAGCAGGCGGAGCGGCAGTTTGAGCGGCCCATCCGCCACGCCATGGTCGGCCGTCCGGTGCAATTTGTGGGCGCGGAGACGGAAGAGGACAACGAGTTTGCCCTGTCGCGGCTGCGCGAGGCTTTTTCCATCGCTGGTTTTGAGCACGTGGACTTCGAGTTCGAGCCGGTTGCCGCCGCCTGCGCCTACGAGTCCACCCTCGACCACGAGGAACTGATCCTCATCGGCGACTTCGGCGGCGGCACCAGCGACTTTTCCCTGCTCCGCGTGGGCCCGGAGATTCGCCGCCGCGGACGCACCGCGCAGGATCTGCTCGGCACCAGCGGCGTGGGCCTGGCCGGCGACGCCTTCGACGCGCGCATCGTTCGCAAGCTCGTCTCGCCCGCCCTGGGATCGGACTCCGAGGCCCGCTCGCTCAACAAGCTGCTGCCCGCGGTTCCGGCCTGGATTTATGCCAACCTCGAGCGCTGGCATTATCTGTCGTTTCTGCGCACCAACAACGTCCGGGAAATCCTGAAAAGCGCGCGCCTCCGGGCTCTGGAGCCGGAAAAGATTGAAGCGCTGATCGCCATCATCGATGAAGATCTGGGCTATCAGCTCCATCAGGCCGTGCAGCAGGTCAAATTCGAACTTTCGCGCAGTCCCCAAGCCGAATTCCGCTTTCGCGACACTCCCCACGACTTGTGCAGCATCGATCTGCAAATTCCCGTCACGCGCGCCGAGTTTGAAGGCTGGATCGCCGGCGATCTGCGCTCCATCGAACAGTGCGTCGATTCCCTGCTCCAAACCTCGGGCGTTGACCCGCGCGATGTGGACCGCGTCTTCCTGACCGGAGGCACTTCCTTTGTGCCCGCCGTGCGCCGCATCTTCGCCACCCGGTTCGGCGAAGAACGGATTCGCAGCGGGAACGAATTCACCTCGGTCGCGCACGGGCTGGCGCTCTGCGCAGCCGAGTCGCAGCGGCGCGCGTCCTAGCTCTCTGACAACATGAAGATGCACCGATACGAACTGTAGCGCCGGCCTCCCGGCCGGCTGTAGCGTGGGTTTCCCAACCCGCGCTTCTCTGCCCAAGGAGACAAAATCAACCGGGAGTAGCCGCCGAAAAAATACCTGTTGCAACGAATATCTCCCTCGCGCATCCAATCTTCTGTAAGCCCGAGGAGGTTCCCCATGTCGCTTCGTCCCGTAAAAGAAATCTATGCCACCACGCCCACCGTCGAAGGCGCCGGCGTTCGCCTGCAACGCGCCTTCGGCTTCGGAAAAACCGCGGAGTTCGATCCCTTCCTGCTGCTGGACGACTTCCGCAACGACAATCCAGCCGATTACCTGGCCGGATTTCCGTGGCATCCCCACCGCGGAATCGAGACCATCACCTACGTCCTGGCCGGCGAAGTGGCGCACGGCGACAGCCTGGGCAACAAGGGCCGCATGACCGCCGGCGACGTGCAATGGATGACCGCCGGAAGCGGCATCCTGCACCAGGAAATGCCCTCCGGTGACGCGCAGGGCCGCATGCACGGCTTTCAGCTCTGGGCCAACCTGCCCGCGGCCTTCAAAATGACTGCCCCGCGCTACCAGGACATTCCCTCAAGCGCCATCCCCGAGGTGACCGAGGACGACGGCAGCCGGGCGCGCATCATCTGCGGCGAGTTCTGGGGCCAGCGCGGGCCGGTCCAGGGCGTGGCCACGGAGTCCAAGCTCGACGCGCGCTACGTCGACATCAGCGTCCCGCCCGGCAAGCGCAAGCGCATCCAGGTGGAAACCACGCGCCACGCCTTCGCCTACGTCTTCGCCGGCGCGGGCAACTTCCGCGACGCCTCAGCGCCGCGCGCAGTGCTGACCGAATCCGCTACCGACCCCAACGCCGCGCCGGTCTACGACGCCCGGAATCATTCGCTGGTGCTGTTTGACCGCGGCGATGAGATCGTCGTCCAGGCCGGCCCGGAAGGCATTCGCTTCCTGCTCGTCAGCGGCCAGCCGCTCGAAGAGCCGGTGGCCTGGCACGGGCCGATCGTGATGAACACCCAGGAGGAACTGCGCCAGGCAGTCGCCGAATTGCACAACGGAACATTCATTCGCCACAAGTAATTCGGCAATCGGTCCGCTTGAAGCGTACCGGCTTGAGGAAAAGCGCGAGCTTTAGCCCCTGACCGCCCGTGATGAAAGTCCGGTTTTGAAAGGGCACGACTTCAGTCGTGCCGCAAATGCCTCATAAGAAACAATGGGCTTTAGCCCCTGAGGGAAAGATTCCTCAACCTGGCGGGTGCCCCAGGTCTCGATTCTGAGACCTGGGAAAGTAATCCGTCCGACAGGATTTCCGCCGGCGAAACGCCGCGTTCGCGCAGCGCGCGCAGGCTCAGCGCGTCCGAGCGCTTGGCCAGGCGGCGGCCGTTTGCGTCCACCGCTAACCGGCAGTGGAACCAGTCGGGAGTGTCGAGCCCGAGCGCGCGGTAGAGCAGAATCTGCCGTGCGGTGGACTTGCGCAGATCCTCGCCGCGCACCACTTCGGTCATCTTCATCGCCGCGTCGTCGGCCACGCAGGCCAGTTGGTAACTCGGAACGCCGTCGCGCCGCCAGACAACAAAATCGCCGAAATCCACGCCCGCCACAAAGCGCTGCGGCCCCAGATTCCCATCCTCAAACTCGATTACTTCGCCATCCGGAACGCGAAAGCGCCAGTTGAAGCAGCCCGGCTCCTCGATTGCGCCCCCCGCGCCTTCAATCGGCCGCGCAGCTTGGTCTTCGGCGGATGAGCAGTTCGATTCGAGCCGCCCGGCCGCCGCTCGGCACGTTCCGGGATAAACCGGCTCGTCGTCCAGCGGATCCATTTCAATGCTGGCAGGGCGTTCCATGTTCGCTGGGTGCCCCATCCTTGCGACGCTCTTGTTTTTGTCGCAAGGGTGGGATAGAACATCGCTCTGTACCCCCCCGCGCCCAGCTGGCGAATTGCTTTCGTGCGGTGCGCTGAGCGCGGCCTCCAAATCCTTGCGCGAGCAGCGGCAGGGAAACAGAAACCCGCCTCGCCGCAGCCTGCGCCACGCATCGAGGTAGATTGCCCGGCGGCCGCTCTGCGCGTACGACGCATAGGGTCCGTCCATCTGTGGGCCAATCTGCGAGCCGGTCAGCGAGCCAATCTGCGCGTCCATCTGCGCGTCCATCTGCGGAGCAATCTGCGCGTCCATCCGCCCCGGCCCCTCCTGCCACTCAATCCCCAGCCAGCGCAGGTCTTCGAGCGCGGCCTCAGCGTACTCAGCGCGGCTGCGCTCCGGGTCCAGGTCTTCCATGCGCATCACCAGCACGCCGCACGCCGCACGCGCCCGCTCGAAAGCCGTCCAGAAAGTGCGCGCGTGGCCCACATGCAGATAGCCCGTGGGCGAAGGCGCAATCCGTCCGCGATAACCCGGCGCCGGCGCTGAAGAACTGCTGCTCATCCTGGCTATCAGTGTACGCATTCGCGCGGCAACTTCCCCAACGCGCTTCCGCCCTTACCGCCATCCGCCCCGCCGCAATTCCGCATCGCAGTTGACGATAGCGGATGGATGCAACCGTGGAAGTTCTGGTCTGCAAAAATCGACGAACCCTTCCCGACTTTCCGGACTTGGATCGTTTGGGCAGACTGCTTTTTTGGGCAGACTGCCTGAGCAGGATTTGACCTGATTGGCGCTCACGGAACGAAGTGCGACAGTTCATCTCGCATCGAATTCGCTCCGTGCCGCTTTTACCTGCTGCCAATTCTCTGTAACCCAATTCACCAGACCCTGCATCGGACGCAGCAGACTTCGGCCAAGTGTGGTCAACTCGTACTCCACTCGTAAAGGCACCTCCGGAAACAGCTCTCTTGTGAGCAACCCGTCTCTCTCCAGGGTTCTCAGCGTCAGGGTCAGCATTCTTTGTGAGACGCCAGGGATCGCTCGTTCGAGTTCGGAAAAGCGCGCACGCTCGCCCGGCATTTTCGCCAAAGTAAGGATCAAAAAGATGCTCCATTGATCCCCCACCTTGGTCAGTAACTCGCGAACCGCGGCCGGGTCTTCATGGCCGCAGACATATGCAGAGTCGAGTGGTTTCTTCCGGTTGTCTTTTCCCATGCTCACACCCATGTGCGCTACGAATCTCAGAGTGCCTTATTGTTCACAATCAGCTCTCACAATAGAATCAACGAACAGAAGGTAATCATAACGTCAAAAGGAAAACCCCAATGAAGCGAATTTTGATTGTCGAAGCAAGTCCTCGTGGTTCCGAATCCGCGAGCCGTAAACTGACTGACAAACTGAGAGAGCGGCTCGAGATGCGATATCCAGAGGCCACGATCATTGAACGCGATCTTGTGAAGGACGAAGTTCCTCACCTGGACGAGTCGACCCTGAAGGCGATGACTACGCGTGACCCCGTGGAGGCAGAATCGCTGAAGGGCGCGTTGCATCTGTCGGACAAACTCACGGAAGAGCTCCTATCGTCGGATCTATTGGTGATTGCCAGCCCCATGTGGAATTTCAGCATCCCCTCTTCACTGAAGGCGTGGATTGACCATGTTGTCCGTGCCGGCAAGACTTTCAATTATGCCGGCGCAGGGGTAGACGGACTTGCGAAAGGCAAGAAAGCGATCCTGGTGCTCGCATCCGGCGGAGTCTTTAGTGCGGGACCTTGGAAGCCATGGGATATGGTCGAGCCTTATCTGCGTCAGATTCTAGGCTTCATTGGAATCGACGATGTGCAAACTGTCCGCGCGGAGGGCATGAACATACCCTCGCTTGCGATCTATGCTGTTCCCAATGGCGAAAAGGCCATTGAAGCACTCGTGATCTGAAGGAGAGAACAATGCTCGGTTTCATGATTCTGACTGTCAGCAACATCGAACATTCGTTGGCATTCTATGAAGCGGCCTTGAAGCCTCTTCATATCAAGTTCTTCTTACCCTACAAGGGCCAAGGCGGTCATCCTGATCTGTGGGGATTTGGCGATGGAAAACAGGCGTTCTTCTGGCTCCAGCAAGGAAAACCAGATCCGGCCGCAATTCACTGGGGTTTCATGGCCGAAAGCAAGGTCAAGGTCGATGAATTTTACCGGGCGGCAATCGCCGCAGGCGCCAAAAACAATATTTCGCCACGTGCACGTCTCGAATACTATCCGGGATACTACGCTGCCGATGTGTTTGATCCGGACGGATATTCATTCGAGGTCGTCCACAAAAGCTGATGGGTGATCGTCGCGTTCTGATATTCGAACGAGATCAGTGTTGAAGACCGCCGTGTCCTCCGGACGGATTCTCGATTCGCGGGAAATCCCGCTTCACTACGCGAGCGAGCCGGTCCGAACTTGCCGAAGGCCGCTGGCCCCACCGCAGGTGGGCAGGTGGCCCACTCATCACAGTATCAGGGACTGTGCCCCGTTCATCGCGGCCTTATTATTATCGCGATGAGCGGGATTTCGGATAAGGTCGCAGGAATTCCTTGCATCCATAGATAAATCCTCGAAAACCGCCCATGTCCTCCGGACGGATTCTCGATTCACTCTGAAATCCCCGCTTCACTCCGCGAGCGAGCCTGTCCGGGCCAGCCGAAGGCAGTTAGCCCCACCGCAGGTGGCTAGCCCCGCCGAAGGTGGCTAAAACAATTCCGGAATGGTGTGGAAGGAGATGCGCGTGGGCGCGGCCTTGAAGGCGGTCAGCATGGTGGCCGGAGCCAGCGTGCTCAGGCCGTACTTGTTGTTCACGGCGTCCATGGCCGCCACCAGGCGCGTGCGGCTCTGCTCTTCCTCGGAGCCTTCGAATAGGTTCAGCGTGTGCAGCCGGCCGGGCACCAGCCGGTTCAGGTGTACGCCGATGAAGTAGGGGTGCTCGAACTCCTCGCCCGACGGGCGCGATTCCCACAGACCGCGCAGCGCCGCGATGAGCGTGGGGTTGTCCTGGCACTCGCCCAGCCGCGCTTCGCTCTTCCATCCCCGCGTGGGCGCGCCGAAGCGGCGTGTCGGGGTCCCCGGCGACAGCTCTTCGTCGCAGGGATGACTGACCGGCGTCTCGTCGCCGCGCGGCACGGCAAAGCCGATGGCCAGGCCGATGCTGCCCGCCCACAGATCCTCCGCGCGCAGCCGCATGGCGGCCTTGTGCAGCAGTTTGTGCGCCACCGCCCAGGCTCTTTCCGGCGTGCGCATCTCCGGTGCCAGCACGTGCTGGTGGCTCATCGACTTCAGGTGCTCGGCCTCGTTCATGTCGAAGTCTTCGCCCCGAAGCCAGTGCCAGAGCCGCTCACCCCAGACCGAACCCCACAGCTTGCCCGCCTGCTCGCAGTCGAGCGCCAGCAGATCCTCCATGCTGCGAATGCCCTGGGCGTTCAGCCGCTTCTCGGTGCGTGCGCCGATGCCCGGCAAGTCGCGCAGTGTGAGCTGGCCGAGCGCCTCGGGCAGAATGTCGAGCGTGAGCGCCACCAGCCCGTCGGGCTTTTCCATGTCGCTGGCCACCTTGGCCAGATAGCGGTTGGTGGCCAGACCCACCGAGCTGCGCAGCATGGGGCCGACCTGCTCCAGAATGCGCCTTTTCACTTGCCGCCCCAGTTCCATCGCCGCCAGCAGTGGCCGTTCCCGTCCCATCAGTCGGCACGCCATCTCATCAATCGACAGCACCGCTGTCACCGGCAAGCAGCTCTCCACGGCCTCGACAATGCGGCGATGGTACTCGACATACAGCTCATGGCGGGCTTCGACCAGCGCGATGCCGGGGCAGAGCCGCTTGGCGTCGCCCACCATTGTTCCGGTTTTGACTCCCTTCGCCTTGGCCTCATAACTGGCTGCAATGCAACAGGTTGTATCGGCCATCATGGGCACCACGGCCACCGGACGGCCGCGCAACTCGGGGCGCGCGTCCTGCTCCACCGAGGCAAAATAGGAGTTCAAATCGACGAACAGCCAGTTCAGATGCGGAACATTTTCATCCGTAACTGCCTGTTGCTCAAGAGCATGCGCGGCCTCCGCAGCCGGACTCCGCGGGCCGTCCTGGCTCTCCCCAGGAACGGAATGAAGCGCCGGATTGGGCTGGTTTGCCACAATGAAGACTATATTCGTCTTTTATTCCCCGAAAAACAAGAGAAAACGGGCGAATATTGTCGGTCAAATCCCCTGGCGCAGGATGATGCAAAATAATAAATGTACAGATATGAGCCATAATGTTCATCCGCCGTCCAACGTTTTGCAGTATGTTGTTCTTGGTGACTGACGATGACTAACCTGATTCACTGGTTGATGGCCGATGGAAACGCTCTCGCGCTCTTGGTCACGGTGGGTGTGGCGTTGTTTCTCGCCTGCTGTCTGGGGTGCACGACTTGCCCAAGGCGCGATAAAGACGAACTTTTCCACCGCCACGAGCTTTAGGCACTTGTTGAAAGCCTGACGCTAACCCCAAAAGCGACCCTCTGGAGCCGAAGACCTCGCGGATTTTGCTGCGTTTGCGGCGAACTTGGTGGTGTGTCCGCCGTCAAGAATCTGCTCATGCCCTGCTCTCAAGCGCCCGGTGCGGCCTGGTCGTGCCGCACTGTGGGCCGTCCCCGCTCGTCGGGCATCACGCGGCAGAAGGGCAGATGGTGATCGTGGGGGAAAAAGACCAGCCAATCCTCGGCAATGGCGCGTGTGTTGAACCGCTTGCGCTGCTCGATCGCCATCAGCGGGTCCAGATCGAAGGCCATCCCCCAGGAAAGATCGGGATGGACGGCGGTCTCGCTCATTGTTCTCCCTTGGACGCAATTGGCGGCTTCAGGTACTGCTCAAACTGGGCCAGAATGCGGTTGAACAGATGCGTGCGTACATCCGGGCCGAGGATCGAGTGCGTCTTGCGCGGGTAGATTTGCAAATCGTAGGGAATCCCGGCCTCGATCAGCTTCTGGATAAATTGCACGCTGTTTTCAATATGCACATTGTCGTCGCCGGTTCCATGCGCCAGCAAGAGCCGCCCCTTCAGGCTGGCCGCCGAGTAGACCACCGAGAAATCCCTGTAGCCAGCGGCAAACTTCGCCGGCTCGCCCAGATAGCGCTCGGTATAAATCGAGTCGTAGTTGCGCCAGTCGGTCACCGGCGCCACGGCGACCCCGGCGCGAAAGCGGTCCGAGTGGGTCATGGCATACAGGGTGAACGTCCCGCCCCAGCTCCAGCCCCACCAGCCCAGCCGCTTGGGGTCCAGTTGCGGATAGCGTGCGAGCGCCGCGTCCAGCACCGTCAGTTGATCTTCCAACTGCACCGGGCCGAAGTCCCGATAGGCGGCCTGGGCAAAGGCGCGACCGCGTCCGCCCATGCCGCGATTGTCGGTATCGAGCACCGCAAAACCGTGCTCGGCCAGCAGCTCGTCGAAGAGCAGTCCGTCGCCCCATTTGTTGACCACCGTCGCGTCGCCGGGCCCGCCATAAGGGTTCACGATCAGCGGAACCGAAGCCGGATTCGCGCTTCCTTCCGGCAGCAGCAGCGTGGCGTAGAGCACGGTTCCGTCGTGGGCCTTCACCTCTAAATCGAGCGGCGCATGCAGCCGGTAAGGGTCGAGCCCGTTCGCCTTCCAAAAAACGCTGCACTCTCCGGCCGCCTTGCAGACCCCCAGCACGGGCGGCTCCATGCGTGCCGAAAACTTGTCCACAAATGCTCCGCCCACGGGCGCGAAGTTGCCTTCATGGAAGCCCGCGCCAGCGGTCAATTGCTTCCGCTCTCCGCTGAAGCTGACCTGCCACAGTTGCTGGTCCTGCGGATTGCCCTCGTTCGAGGCGTAGTCGACGAACCTGCCCGCAGGATCCACGCGCAGAACGTCGCCCACCTCGAAATCTCCCCGGGTCAGTTGCCGCTCCAGCCGGGCCGTGGTGCGCAGCGGATCGGCCTGGTCGTAGCTATAGAGGTAAAGTTGGGTGTGGCCGTCGGGCCAGCCGGTCAGCACAATCGAGCCGTCGCCCACGGAAACGTCGTACTGGTCGAGGAAGAATTTCTTGTCGGCCAGTTGCAGCACCGGCTTCGCCTGGCCCGTGGCGGCGTCGGCAAAGTAGAGATCGCGGTGCTTCTGGTCGCGGGTCAGGGTTTCGATCCACAGCGTCTTCGCGTCCACCCAGCCGAAGCGCGGAATGTAGTCCTGCCCGGCGCGAATGGGCAGATTCACCCACACCGTCTTGCCGCCTTGCGCGCTGACCACCCCCACACGAACCGCCGGATTGGGGTCGCCGGGCTGCGGATAGCGCTGCCAATTCACGGTTGCGTGGGTGGGAATCCAGTCGGTGAGGGGATACTCCGGCACGGCGGATTCGTCCATCTGCAAATAAGCCAGATTTTTTGAGTCCGGCGACCAGAAATAGTTGCTGCGCGTCGCCAACTCCTCCTCGTAAACCCAATCCACCTGGCCGTTGAGAATAGCCGCATTGGGCGCGGGCGCTAGCGTCGTCACAGCCGCGCCGGAGTCCTTCAGCCGCACCACCGCCAGCCCATGATTGCGAATGAACGAGACAAATTCGCCGTTGGGCGAGAATTTGGGATCGTCGCTCGCCGATTCGCCCGCAAAGCCAATATTTTCAGCCGTGCCGCTGCGCAGGTCATCCAGCCACAGGTGGCCGTTCGAGTCGAACAACAGGTGCGTCGAGTCCGGCGACCAGATGGAGTCGGGCTTTCCATAGCGGGAGGCGTGATCGCGCTCCACCTCCGACTCCGCCAGCCCGGCGTGCGCAGCCAACTGGGCACGGCCGACCAGCACACGCTCCCTGCCCGTGCCGGGGTCCAGCTCCACCACTTCGCCGCCCCGCATCGCGGTCAACTGCTTTCCGTCCGGCGACCAGGCCGGATCCTCGGGCGGCTCCCCGATCAGCGGTCCACGGGCGAAGATCGCCTCGACCGTCAAAGGCTTTGCGGCGGGCAGCGATTGGGCTGGCGTCTGGCCAACCAGGGGAACAAGGACAAGCGACAAGGCGGAAATCAGAACGGCAGATGCACGCATCAAGAGAATTACCTCCGGGAACCAAACCCGCTATCATTCCGCCTGCGCACGTGGGAGCGGGTTTCCTTCGAGCAGTGTAAATTACAGGGCTGGACGGGCTTGCGTGGCGCAGCTTTCGAGTGTCATGCCCGGCGCAGCCGGCGGCAGTGGGTCAGTTTGAAGGATACGAGCTTGAGCTGAAGGGTACGGGCTTTAGCAGCATTTTTCTACTAAATGTAGAGTGGCTTTGAAAGGGCACGGCTTTAGCCGTGCCATAAAGAGGCCGGAATGATAGGGCTTTAGCCCCTGAGGGAACGCTCCGCCCTCTACACCATCGGTAAAAATGCTCTACCCCGTACAAAAACCCTGCAACTTCACCGCGGGCTTTAGCCCCTGAGGATATGTTCTTTCAAACTGACCCATGACTCAGCCGGCGGGTGTCTTGCGCGATGCAGCCTGCTGGTGTATGGTGCGGCTCATGCACTGGGCAACTCCCAAAGAACGGCGCACCCTCGGCCAGATGCGGCGCAAGCAGGTCGGCCGCCAGGAACACAACGCCTTCAAACCCAAGGCGCGGCGCATCGTGGCGCTCGACCTGCTGGCCCGGTCGATGCGCGGCCGCGTTCCCGCGCTTATCCAGCTCAAGTACAAGCTCATGGCCGCCTCGCCCTTCGGCTACTTTCGCGGCGCGGTGCCGGTCATGGCCGCCGATCTGGGCCTGCTCCCTTCGACCGGCCTCGCGGCCCAGCTCTGCGGCGACGCCCACGTGCGCAACCTGGGAGCCTATGCCGCCCCCGATGGCCGCATGATCTTCGACATCAACGACTTCGACGAGACCATGCGCGGCCCCTTCGAGTGGGATCTGAAGCGCATGGCCGCATCGCTCGTTGTGGCCGGCCGCGAATCAGGCCACAAGGAAGCCTCGGCGCAGCAGGCCGTGGAAAAGTTCGTTGCCCGCTACGCCGCCCAGATGCGCGCCTTTGCCCAGATGCCCCTGATCGAAATGAACCACTTCCAGGTCCATCGCCTGAGCCAGGTCGCGCCCGTCCATCAGGCGCTGATGAAGGCCGAGCGCGCAACCCCGCTGCACACTCTCGAACAGCTCACCGAGCCGGCCGCGGCCATGGAGTCCGCGAAAGAAGCCAATTTGTTGAAGGGTGCGGGCGTCGCCCAGAAGAAATTGCTGAAGGACTCGGACTCCGACCCGAACAATTTGGCGAAGGGTACGAGCTCCGACTCCAACAAATCGGCGAAGGGTACGGGCTTCAGCCCGTACAAAAATCCAGCAAAATCGAAGCGGGCTTTAGCCCCTGAGGGACTTTCTTTGCCGAATCCGCCCCGCCGCTTCAAGGAGCAGAAGCCCATGCTCACCCGCGTCTCCAGCCGGACAGCCGCGGCCGTTCTAGCCTCCCTGGGCCCCTACCGCCAGATGCTCGAACCGCAGCGGCAGCACCTCTTGTCGCTCTACCACCCGTTGGATGTGGCCTTCAAGGTCGTCGGCACCGGTTCGGTCGGCCTGCGCGACTACTGCATCTACTTCGAGGGCAACGGCGCCGCCGATCCGCTCTTTCTCCAGATCAAGGAGCAGCCGGCCTCGGCCTACGCGCCCTATCTGCCCGACGCCGCGCCGCCCCACCACAACGGCCAGCGCGTGGCCGAAGGCCAGAAGGCGATGCAGGTGCAGTCGGACCCCTTTCTTGGCTGGACCCACTTTGCCGGGCGCGACTACCTGGTCCGCCAACTGAACGACCACAAGGCATCCATCGACATCGAGGATTTATCCGGCGACGGCCTGGAGGCTTACGCCGAGGTCTGCGGCGAGTTGCTGGCCCGAGGCCACGCCCGCTCCGGCGATCCGCTGGTTCTGGCCGGTTACATCGGCTCCGGCGACGGCCTTGCCGAAGCGTTAGCCAAATTCGGCTCCGCCTACGCCGACCAGACCGAGAAAGATTGGCAGGAACTGAAGCGCTCGCCGAAATCCGGCGCCAGGAAGTAGCACATTTTCTCAGTTACAGAGTCTGAGTGCTTGCGGTATTGCACATTATAAGGTACAGTCGTACTAAATAAGGTGCAGGATGAAAGTGAATCCTCAACCGCAGAAAATTCCGCTGATCTTTTATCGTCCAGAATCGGGAAACGAGCCGGTGCGGGAGTGGCTTCTGGAGTTGCCGGAGGAAGAACGTCAAGCGATTGGAAAAGATTTGTTGAGGGCGCAATGGCGTTGGTCGGTGGGGATGCCGCTCTGCCGCCCAATGGGAAGCGGGATGTGGGAGATTCGGACAGACCTGCCGACGAAGCGGACGGCGCGGGTGCTGATTTGCCTCTACCGCGGGCATCTGGTTGCACTGCACGGATTCGTCAAGAAGACGCGGACAACGCCGGAGAGCGATCTGGCATTGGCGCGCAAGCGTCAGAGGGAGTTGGAGCGATGAGCAAAAAGAACATGGGTTCGAGCATCGATGAATTTCTCAAGTCGGAGGGAATCTTCGAGGAGGCGCAGGCCGAGGCCATCAAAGAGGTGGTTGCCTGGCAGTTGGCCGAGGCGATGAAGAAACAGAAAATTTCCAAAAACAAAATGGCCGCGCTGCTGAAAACCAGCCGCACCCAGGTAGACCGGCTTCTCGATCCGAAGAACGACATTACGCTCAAGAGCTTGCAGCGCGCGGCAGCAATCGTCGGGCGGCGCGTTTCGATTGAGCTGGTGTAGGAATAGTTGCTCGTGTCGATTGCGCAAAATTATCCATCCCCGGCACAGAATGGAAGGAATCGGGAGAACGGAACTTTCCGGGCCACTGTTCACTGACCACAGAAAAATGCACCCCCCCTCCCCTATACCCCCAGGGGGTATAAATTTTCCCGAAAACCTTGCAGATTTATTCCGCGATGCCGGGAAACTGTTCCCTGTTCCCTGTTCCCTAATCCCTGCTTTTACGCTCTCCCCGCGAACTCCCGCGTCTCGGTCGAGATCTTCACCTTTTCGCCCACCTGAATGTAGAGCGGGGCCTTGATCTCCAAGCCGGTGGTGAGCCTGGCCAGCTTGGTCACGCTGCCGCTGGTGTCGCCGCGCGCGCCCGGTTCGGTGTACTCGACCTCCAGCTCGACCTTCTCCGGCAACTGCAAGCCGATGGGGTTGCCGTTGTACTTGTGCAGTTGGATAATCGCGCCCTCGACCAGAAGATCGAGCGCACTACCCATCATTTCCTTCGAGAGCGTCAAGGTCTCGAAGGTCGTCTGGTCCATGAAGTGCGAACCCTCGGCGTCGGAGTAGAGGTACGAGGCCTCGACCATCTCCAAATCCGGCTCCTTGAACTTCTCTCCGGCCTTGAAGGTCTTATCGAAAACTGCGCGCGTGAGCAGGTTGCGCATCTTCAGCCGCACCAGCGTCTGGCCGCCGCGCGCCGTGGGCGTGGAGACCTCGGCCTCCATGCAGTAGTAGGGGGTGTTTTCAAACTCGAAGTACATCTTGCGCTTGACGGTAATCGCTTCGATCAGTGCGGCCATGGGTTCCTCGAATGACGGGGGTTGGCAGCCGAAAATTTCCATTGAATGCCATCCGGCTCCCCAACAATTATAGGGGGGATCGCCGCGTCCGGCCTTGCCACTTTGCGCCTCTTCTGGCGATACTGCCTACAAGCCCACTCTGCGGGCTCCATCTTTTCCCCAACGAGGTCTGCCTTGGCACGTGAACTTCTTACCGCACGGCTTGCACGAAAAGAGTGCATCAGCGAACTCTCTCAGTGCTATCATTTCAAGTTTGTCATCGACGAGCTGGAATGCTTCCTTTACGACCCCGGCCAATTCGTCTCCGGCGTGGCGCTGGACGAGAATGGCAAGCAGCAGACCCGCGCCTACTCGATGGCCTCGGCGGCCAACAAGAATCGATTCGAGCTGTGCGTGAACCGCGTCGAGGAGGGTTTCTTTTCCAACCACCTGGCCAACCTGCCCGACCTGCCCATCGGCGGAACGATTCAGATTCATGGACCCCACGGCCACTTCACCCTCTGCGAACCCTTCACCGACTCGATTCTGATCGCCACCGGCACCGGCATCGCCCCCATGCGCAGCTACCTGCAGTGGCTGTTCCCTGTCGACGGTCCCGACCGCAGCAACGGCAAGCAGGTCTGGCTGGTCTACGGCACCCGCCACGAGAGCGACATCTACTATCGCGCCGAATTTGAGGTGTTGGCCGCTCACCAGCCAAACTTCCACTACCTGCCCACGTTGAGCCGCGCGGCGGAGAATTGGACCGGCCTGCGCGGCCACGTGCAGGACCACGTGGCCCGCATCGTCGTCGAGCGCGCCGTGCGCCAGGGCCAGCCTTTTCCCGCGCCTCCGGTCGATCCCGCCCTGCCGCAATCGGAGTTGAACTTCGACATCTACGCCTACATCTGCGGTCTCAACGATATGGTCTCCGGCGTCCGCGAACTGCTGACCACCTGCGGCTGGCACAAAAAGCAGATTATCTTCGAGAGATACGACTAGGATCTGGTTGAAATACTCCGACAGGGTGGAGGGTACGGGCTTTAGCCCGTACATAAACGCTGCAAAATCAGAGGGGCTTTAGCCCCTGAGGGCCACAATCCGGAGCTCTGAATCGATTTTCACTGCGGGGTGACTGGACAAAAACCATCCGCTGCCGACGCAGGGGCCGCCCGCATCGGCGGTTCAGCCTGGAACGCCGCTCAAAGGGGCTCCTGCTGCACTGCTCCCGAGCCACCGCGCTGCCTGGCTCTTCCTCAAGAAAAAGCCACGCAGCGGCTAAGCTCGCATGGGTTTGCAACCTGCTGAACCGCGGCAGAACCGCTTTACGGCTGGACCGGCTTGGGCGGCTCCGAAGCGGCCGGAACCGGAACAGGTGCTCCGGGTTTGCCGTCGGGCTTGCGAATGTCGATCCCGCCCTTGAAGAAGGCGCCATCTTCGATGCTGATGCGGGCCGCGGAGACATCGCCGGTCAGCGCGCCCTCGGCGCGGATGTCAACCCGGTCGGTGGCGGAGATATTTCCGCGCACCTTGCCCAGAATGACGATTTCGCGGGCGGTGATGCTGGAGGCCACCTGGCCGTTGCGGCCCACGGTGACGCGGTTGCCGGGAAGGTTGATGCTGCCCTCGACCTTGCCGTCGATGAACAACGACTCGGAGCCTGAGATATCTCCCTTGACGAATAGGCCCTTGCCGATCGTGGCCTGCTCGCCGGCCGGAACGGCAACACGGTTGGCGTGTTCAACGGCGGGGGCGGACGGCTGGGGGCGGGGAGGCTCAGGTGCGGGGGGAGGGGTAGTCGGTCCGGTTTGGCTGGGTTTCCACATAGCGCTCAAGATGTTTCCTTTTCTGTCCTGAAGGGACTTGGCTTGCCAAGGCAAGGGCCGTTGCCATGCGCCCAAAAATCTGAATCAATCCGAGGATTGCCGGGCTCTGTGCCCCGGTGCAACCCGTGCGCGGCCTCAACTAGAATGGTATCTCTTCACGGTCCGTCAGGAACGATTGCATTGCAGCTATTTTAGAACAGCGCGCTCCCGGAGATCGAGCCGCGCTAAAGTTGACGGGGCGAAGCCGACCGGGGGAACGGCTTGCTGGCACCAGTGACGGCCGGATGGCCATGCGCAATGGACCGGTTGCGGATCAATCGCGCGCCGAGGAAGCTGGCTGTACTCTTGAGCTATGACCGATCGGGAATTGGTGGAGCGCATTCGTCGCTCGGCCGGAGGAAAGGCCGGATACAAGCAACTGGTGCTGGAGTTGGGCCTGGGCGGCGGGCGGCCGCGGCGGCTGCTGCTCGAGCAACTGGCGCGGCGGACGGAGCGCGGCGGGCTGGCCAAGCTGGACCGCGAGCACTGGAGCAGTCCCCGGCCCGTCACCGGCCAAGGCGGTGTGGGCGGCTCGCGCGACAATCTATGCGCCGGGCGGCTCGATCTGCATCGCGACGGCTACGGCTTTGTGCGCCCCAACCCGCGACAGACAGCGGGCCAGGACCGTGCTGCCCGCGGAGAGACCTCAGCCCGCGGCGTGGAAGAAGACATCTTCATTCCTCCCAATGAGATCAACGGCGCCATGCAGGGCGACCAGGTGCTGGTCGAAGTGGAGTCGCCCAAAGCCGACGGACGCCGGATGGGCCGCATTGCGCGCATTCTCGAGCGGCGCAACCCCACCGTGGTCGGAGTCTTCCACTACGGGGGTGGCAGCAACCGGGGTCCCCAGGAAGCGATCTCTGCTTCCTGGGGTGGGAGCGAGCGATCTTCGCCGCAGGGCTGGCTCTCCGCGCCGTCGGACCGGCCGGGGGAAGATTTTGTCGTTCCCTTCGACGAGCGCATGACCCAGCCCATTCTGATTCGCGACGGCCACGAGCTGCCTGCCGCCGCCGGCTCCGCCTCGCCGCACCGCGTGCTGGGCGCGAAAGCCGTCCGTGCCGTTCCCGAAAGCCTGGAAGGCCTGGTCGTCGATGTCGAGATCACCCGTTGGCCGACACCGGCGCTGCCCGCGGTGGGCCGGGTGATCGAGGTGCTGGGCTCGCCCGACGATTTTGGCGTGGATGTGGAGATCATGATCCGCAAGCACCAGTTGCCGCGCGTCTTCCCGGAGAATGTGCTCTCCGAGGCGCGGGCGGCGGCGCATTTCGATGCGGAGGAGGCGGCGCTGCGGCGCGATTTTCGCTTTCTGCCCATCGTCACCATCGACGGCGAGACGGCGCGGGACTTCGACGATGCGGTGCTGGTCGCCGAGCGCCAGGACGGAGGATTCGAACTGCAGGTTCACATCGCCGACGTGGCCGAATATGTGTGTGCCGGAACGGATCTGGACCTCGAAGCGCGCCTGCGGGGAACCAGCGTGTACTTTCCCGATCGCGCCATTCCGATGCTGCCGCTAGAGCTGTCGACCGGCATTTGCAGCCTGCGGCCCGGCGAAGACCGGCTTGTTCTAACCTGCCTGATGCAACTGGACTCCGGCGGGCGCATCGAAAGCTATGAAATCGTTGAAGGGGTAATCCGCTCGGCGGCGCGCATGACCTATACCGAGGTTCACGCGATTCTGGAGGGCGATGCGGAAGTCCGCGCCCGCTATGCCGCGCAGGTTCCCGGTCTCGTCGAAGGGATCGAGCGGATGCGCCGGCTCGCCGGGCTCATGAACCGGCAGCGCGAGGAGCGGGGCAGCATCGATTTCGATCTGCCTGAGCCGGTCATCGAATTTGACGAGCAGGGCGAGATGCGCGGCGTCACCAAATCCGAGCGCACCTGGGCCAACCGGCTGATCGAGGAGTTCATGCTGGGGGCCAACGAGTGCGTGGCCACGTGGCTTGAAGACCTCGGCGTGCCCTCGCTTTATCGCATCCACGAGAAGCCGGACTCGCGCCGCGTGGTTCAGTTCGAGGAGCTGGCCGCCGCCTTCGGCTACACGCTGGGCCTGGGCGCGCTTCCGGTCCGGCGCATCCAAATGAAGGCTGACCGCCGCGACGCGCAGCGCACCGGGCGCACTGCGCAGGTCCACGAAATCGCCGAGGACATCCCCGTCACGCCGCGCATGTATCAGAAGCTCGCCCACCGCATCGAGGGCAAGCCGGAGGAGCGGATTCTAAGTTACCTGATGCTGCGCTCGCTCAAGCAGGCGCGCTATTCGGAGATCAACGAAGGCCATTTTGCGCTGGCCGCGCCCTCCTATACCCACTTCACATCGCCCATCCGCCGCTACCCCGATCTGATCGTCCATCGCATCGCCAAAGCATTGTTGCGGCAGGGCGTGCCGGGCGAAGGAGTCATCGCCGAAGGCCGCCACAGCTCTCCCTGGACGCATCCCAATGAGCCGCATTCCAGCGAGGGATTGCCCAGCGGTCTGAAGTTCCATCCGCAAAGCCCGCGCCTTTTTTCTGGCGCGGAACAGCCGAAGGCAATTGGCCGCACCGCAGGTGCCGGGCAGCCGAAGGCAGATGAGCGCACCGCAGGTGCAGAGCCGCCCATTCCCGAGGCCGAACTGGCGCAGATTGCCGAGGAAACCAGTCAGACCGAGCGCCGCGCCGCCGAAGCCGAGCGTGAGCTGATGGAGTGGAAGAAGGTTCGCTTCATGCAGTCGCGCGTGGGCGAGGAGTTTGCTGCGCTGGTGCTGAATCCGGCCAAGTACGGCCTCTTTGTCGAGCTGACCGACCTGTTTGTCGAGGGTCTGGTGCCCATCGATTCGCTGCGCGACGACCGCTACACCTGGCGCGAGAATACTCATGAAATTATCGGCGAGCGCACCGGTCGCCGTTTCCGCGCCGGCGACCGGGTCCAGGTAATTCTCGACCGCATCCTGGCCCAGGAACGCAAGCTGCAATTCTCCATCGTCGAAGAGGGCATTTCGCTGACCGGAAACAAGTCCGGCCAAAAGGCCGCCAAATCCCACCCGAAAGCGAAGAAAAAAAAGGCCACCTCCGCGCCCGCGCGTTCCTTCCAAGCCCGGAAAAAGTTCAACAAGAAGGGCAAGCGGCGGTAAACAAAAACGGTTCCATAGGGAGGAGATTCTTGCGTTCGGTGGGGGAGGGAAATTCTGCTACCGGTTGGCCTGCTTCTCGGCCATGGCTCCTATGACGGGCAGCTTGATGAGCTTGCCGTTGAAGGCGCTGACGAATACGAAGATCCACACGACGAAGATTGCCAGGCCTGCCAGTTGCAGAACCGTCAAGGTGAGAAAAACGGTGGATGGAACAAGATTCTGCACCACCCCGATGAGAATGTCGATCACCGCCCAGGCAACAAAAAAGAAAATCGACTGCCAGGCATGGAATCGAACATAGGCGCTTCTCTTGAAGGGCTCGATGATCAGGAAGACGATTGCCGGGATAAGCGTGATGTAGGCGATGCCGCCGGCGGCGTTGTCTGAGAGTCCAGAGGGATTCGAGTCGGACATGATGCCTCCTTTGAGGGGCGGCGCTCTGCTTGGAAAAACAGCATTTGGGGGGCCGGCAGAGCGCCAAGAAGATTGTGCTCTGATGGAAGAGAGCACCGAAGGTCTGAATTGCTCAGGTCATTGCAATAGAAAGCCGGCCGGCGAGCCGATGCGCCCGATCCAATACAATGAAACCAGGAGCATGATGGATGGCACACATGGTGTTTTGCGTACGCTACAAGAAGGAGATGGAGGGCCTCGAAGAGCCTCCTTTTGACTCGGAGTTCGGCCAGAAGATCTTCAAAAACGTCTCCAAAGCGGCCTGGGACGAGTGGATCGACCGGCAGAAGATGCTGCTCAACGAGTACCGTCTGCAGCCCTGGACCCCGCAGGCGCAGCAGTTTCTGGTCGAGCAGATGGAGGAGTTCTTCTTCAGCGAGGGCCTGGCTCTGCCCAATGAGTTCGTCCCACCGTCGCAGTAAAAATCCGCCCGAAGCGATTCAAGCCGAATGGAAGGCGCTTCGGGCAGGATTTTTTGCGCACCAGGCGTTTTTGGGTGGGTTTTCTCCGATGGCGCACGTACATGTGGGAGTGGATCGTGTAAACTGATCATGACCCTGAAGCTGGCTTTCCCGAGCCAGTCAGGTCGTGTCGGGACGTGGCTCAGCCTGGTAGAGCACTCGCTTGGGGTGCGAGGGGTCGGCAGTTCGAATCTGCCCGTCCCGACCATTATTAGAATCAAAAGCTTAAACGGCTCGCCTTCCAATGAAGAACTGTAAGGCGAGTATTCATTTTGTGCAAGGACTTACGGGCTTTCTTGTTTCAGACCAACGCAACACATATAAATTATTTTTCTCTGTCCTTATTGATATTGGCTTCCGCCAATTAAGGCTCTCCTGTGAAGCGAGAAGTCACTGTGGCGTCCAAATCCAACGCGAACCATAGATTCGTGGGATTCCGTATGCGTTCCCCGCTGCCCAGTTTAGAAAGGTCCACAGGTCACGTTCGGGCGAGCCCTGAAATCTTGACAGCCTGTCCAGTGCGTTGTAGACATTCGACGTGATGAGAGTCTTGAACCTGTCCACGCGGACACTGCTCAGTTTCGCGGCGATATTCGGTGCACGTCCAACCCAGATCAGGTCATTGTTGTCTCTCAAGCCAGAGCGGGCGACACGGATTGAACTCCCGTCAATACCAACCGTCTGGTTGAAATTGAACCTGGCCTGACCGATCTTTTGTACCAGCGAGATTGTGGTGTAGCGCAGCGTGTGGTAGATATCCTCCGTCGCCGTAGTCGGGGGTGTGGGAAAGTGGGAAGGGTTCTTTGCTTTCCACTTTTCCATGCCCTGGGAAGCTTCGGTCAGCTATGCAGTTGGCGCCGGCGATCTGTAGCCCAGCGATGAGTGTGGTCTGACGGTGTTGTAGTGGACGCGCCAGCGTTCGGCCAGCACACGCAGTTCTTTCATCGAATAGTTAATCTCTCCATTCAAAAACTCATCGCGCAGCTTCGAGTTGAAACTCTCGCAGTAGCCGTTCTCCCAGGCTGTGGCGGCTTTCATTGTTGGCCGCGACTATTTCAGAGATAATCTTGCCCCGCTTGCGATGATCGAAAATCTCCGGTTGCCGTTGGAGCAATGGCGCAATGCGGGCAAAGCTCTTATCTCGATTGGCGCGTTGCGCAGAAGAAAGCCGATCTTCAATTACTGTCCCCACAAAGGGATCATCCTCACGAAGATGGATAGCGCCCTCTTCTTGTAATCGAATATCCTGGTATTCAGGATATGCGGGTTCCCCAAACGAGGCAAGATTTTGGATCAAACATTATTGTCCAGGAGCATACTATTCTGCCTGCAAGCAACAACAAATGGAGCCCAGGAAACCCTACTCGACGGTCACCGACTTGGCCAGATTTCTTGGCTGATCGACGTCGCAGCCGCGGCGAACGGCGATGTAGTAGGCCAGCAACTGCAAGGGCACGATCTCGATCAGCGGCGAGAGCAGCTCGATGGCCGGAGGGATGTGGATGACGTGCTCGACCAGGCCGCCGATGGTTGTATCTCCTTCCGTGGCCACGGCGAGAACGCGGCCCGAGCGGGCGGTCACTTCCTGAATGTTGGAAAGGGTCTTTTCGTAGCGCAGCTTGGATGCGGGATCGGATTCGTCGCGGGTCGCCAGCACCACGACCGGCAGGGTTTCATCAATCAATGCATTGGGTCCGTGCTTCATCTCGCCCGCTGGGTAGCCCTCGGCGTGGATGTAGGAAATTTCCTTCAGCTTGAGCGCGCCTTCGAGAGCGATGGGGAAGTGAATGCCGCGGCCCAGATAGAGAAAATCGCGTGAGGTGGAGAACTCCTTCGCCAGTTGCTCGCACTGCGTGGGGCAGGAGCGCAAAATTTCTTCAATTTTAGACGGGATGCGGCTCAACTCCTCGATCAGCGCGACCGACTGGGCTTGATCGAGATGGCCGCGGAGCTGGCCCAGCTTGAGGGCCAGCAAAAACAGCGCCGTCAGTTGCGAGTTGAAGGCCTTGGTGGAGGCGACGCCGATCTCCGGACCGGCGTGGGTGTAGATGGCGCCGTGGGCCTCGCGCGCCACCATGGCGTCCACCACGTTGCAGATGGCCACGGTCTTCGAGCCGAGCGAGATCATCTCGCGCTGCGCGGCCAGGGTGTCGGCCGTCTCGCCGGATTGCGTAATGAGCAGGCCGAGCGCGTTGGGATCGGCGATCGGCGAACGATAGCGATATTCGCTGGCATAGTCGACCTCGACCGGCAGGCGGGCCAGCCGCTCAATCATATATTTCCCTGTCAGGGCGGCGTGCCAACTCGTTCCGCAGGCGGCGATATTGATACTGGTGGCGTGGGCCAGCTCCTCGTCGGCGATCTTCATTTCGCCCAGGAACACCTTGCCCGAGTCGAGTGAAACGCGGCCCAGGGTGGTATCGGTGATGGCCCGCGGCTGCTCCCAGATCTCCTTGAGCATGAAGTGCTTGTAGCCGCCCTTTTCGGCCTGGATGGGATCCCACTGAATGCGCGTGAGGGCGCGCTCGATGGGGTTTCCGTCAAAGTCGGTCAGCGCAACGCCGGCCAGGGTGAGGATGGCCATGTCGCCGTCGGCCAGAAAATAGATGTTGCGCGTGTGGTGCAGGATGCCGGGCACATCGGAGGCGACGAAGGACTCGCCCTCGCCCACGCCGATAATCACCGGCGGACCAAAGCGCGCCACCACGATCTTGTCCGGCTCGGCGGCCGACAGAACGCCTAGCGCAAAGGCCCCGGTGAGCCGCTTGACGGCGCGCCTGACGGCGACTTCGAGAGCGATGGGCTGGCCGGCGGCGTCGGCCTCCTGCTGAACTTGTTCGATCAGGTGGGCGATGATCTCGGTGTCGGTTTCAGTGACGAATTTGTGGCCCTGGGCGATGAGTTCGCCCTTCAGCTCAAGGTAATTCTCCACAATGCCGTTGTGGACGACAACAATGCGGCCGGTGCAGTCGCGATGCGGGTGGGCGTTCTCTTCCGTGGGCCGCCCGTGCGTGGCCCAGCGGGTGTGCCCAATGCCGTAGGTGCCATCGAGCGGATGGTGGACAAGCACTTCTTCCAGATTGCCCAGCTTGCCCGGCGCCCGGCGCACATCGAGCGTGGAGCTGGATGGACTGCCCACGGCGATGCCCGCCGAGTCGTAGCCACGGTATTCCAGCCGCCGCAGCCCTTCAATAATGACAGGAACTACCTTTTTTGGACCAACATAACCGACGATTCCGCACATGCAATGATTCTAAGCGATACGGATGGCGATACGATCAATTGCCTGCCACAACGCAGACCCATTCCCGCTTTGACCGTCCTGCACGAAGAAATTCGGGAATCTCCACTTGCCTGTCGGCATCCGGATCAGCTGACTGCATGGACCGGAATCGGAAGCGGCGCGCCTTTGAGCGCCAAGACTCTCCGCGGCCCGCAACAAGCCTTGCCGAGACGCGCCAAGTCCGCCTGCATCGCTTTCTCTTCCCTGACGGCCGCAAGCGCATCGCGAAGGATTCTGGCTGCGCCATCGTGTGAAGGCACAACGATCCTGTAGTGCATCCACTTGCCTTCGCGCCGCGCCGCCACCACGCCCGCCCCTCGCAGATAGGCAAGGTGCCGCGAAATCTTGGGCTGGCTCTGCCCAAGGATCTCGACGAAGTAGCAGACGCACACCTCCCGTCCATCCATCAGGTTCAGCAGCCGCAGGCGGGTGCGGTCGGAGAGCGCCGCAAACAGCAGGGCCAAGTCGCAGGTCTTCGAGGAATGCTTCACAATCTTCATCATATACGCCTTGACAGATATATCCAGCGGAGAATACATTCGCTTTAACATATTCAAGGAGACAAGAACATGGACTCGGCGGCCAGCGTTCAGAAGCAGATAAAAGAAAAGTACGGAAGCGCGGCCCGGGCCGTGGCGGAGCCGGGCGGCTTTCAGGCATGTTGCGATCCAGTCCTTCGCTGCTGCGATCCGATCACCACCAACCTCTACAGTGCGGATGAGAAGGGGCTGATTCCCGACCAGGCCGTGCTGGCTTCGCTGGGATGCGGAAACCCGACGGCTCTGATTGAGCTCCGCGCAGGAGAGACCGTGCTCGACCTCGGCTCCGGCGGCGGAATCGACGTCCTGCTTTCGGCGCAACGCGTTGGGCCCACAGGCAAGGTCTACGGCCTCGACATGACGGACGAGATGCTGGCCCTGGCGCGCGAAAATCAGCGGCGGGCGGGCGCCTCAAACGTCGAGTTTCTGAAGGGCGAAATCGAGCGCATCCCCCTGCCTGACAACTCGGTTGATGTCATCATTTCAAACTGCGTAATCAATCTTTCCGCCGACAAGGACCGCGTGCTGCGGGAGGCGTTTCGCGTGCTGAAGCCCGGCGGGCGCTTCGCGGTTTCCGATGTGGTTGTGCGGGGCGCAGTGCCGGATGAAGTGCGCAAGAGCATGCTCCTCTGGGTGGGCTGCATCGCCGGAGCGCTTGAAGAAACCGACTATCTTGCAAAGCTGGAGAAGGCCGGATTCGGCGGCGTTTCCATTGAACCTACCCGCGTCTACAGCATCGAAGATGCGCGCCAGTTCCTCACCGAGGCGGGCATCGATGTGGACACCATCGCTCCGATGGTAAACCGGAAGTTCATGAGCGCCTTCATACGGGCTGCCAAGCCGAAGGCGGCCTGCTGCGAGCCGGGTTGCTGCGAGCCTGTCACCATCGGAACCAAGGAGTAAGCGATGCCAGAACACTACAACGTCTTGTTTTTATGCACCGGCAATTCAGCACGGTCGATCATGGCCGAGGCGATTCTGAACCAACGCGGCAAGGGGCGATTCACCGCGTACAGCGCGGGCAGTCATCCTTCGGGCCAGCCGCGCCCGGAAGCTCTCAAGCTGATCGAATCCGCCAGAATGCCGACAACCGGGCTGCGCAGCAAGTCGTGGGATGAGTTTTCCGCGCCGGGCGCCGCGAAGATGGATTTCGTCTTTACGGTGTGCGACAACGCCGCGAAGGAAGCGTGTCCCTACTGGCCGGGGCAGCCCATGACCGCGCATTGGGGGATTCCCGATCCGGCCGCAGTAAAGGGTACGCCGGAAGAGATCGCTCGGGCGTTTCGCGATGCCTTCGTAGTACTCGACCGCAGAATAGGACTCTTCCTCTCTCTGCCGCTCGGCACCCTTGACCAGCTCGCCATCAAGCGCGAAGTGGAAAACATTGGCCGCTCCTAGCACTTAGGACCGCGTGGATCTGCGCTGCCTCAGGCCTCAAGCGCGAGGAACACCCATCTTCGGGGATCGATGAAATGCTCATCGCCTGCCGGTGGCCGGTGGTCAACGAGACCGCACGCCGCGGGAGTTGGATAAACCGGCAATGCGCGCAGGCCTTCCCGCATTGCGCCGCACTATTCCTCTATGCGGTACGTAAACTCTTCGATCACAGGGTTCGTGAGCACCTCGCGGGCAATGCGCTCGACCATGGCGCTGGCGGCCTCGGCCGAGAGCCCATCGTCAAGCAAAAGCGCGAAATACTTGCCTTGGCGCACTGCGGATACATTCGCAAATCCGATCTTGCGCAAGGCGTTGTGGATGGTCTGGCCCTGAGGATCGAGGACCGAAGTTTTCAATGTGACATGGACATGCGCCTTCATCATCTACGATTATAGTAGTTCTGCCGGGCGCAGGGAGACCGTTCCGCAACAGGCTTGATTGCCTTTGCAGACCCAACGTCTGCCCCTGACCCGACCTGAGGAGAAGCAAAAGGAATGATCAACTATCTGGAGTTGCCCATTGGCGATCGCGCCCCCGAGGTCTTTCGGGCGGTCATTGAGATTCCCAAGGAAGGCACCAACAAATTCGAGTACGACAAACAGTTGCACGTCTTCAAGCTGGACCGCAACCTGCATTCACCGGTTCACTACCCGGGCGACTACGGTTTTCTTCCCTCCACGCTGAGCGACGACGGTGACCCGCTGGATGTGCTGGTGCTGGTGCCGGGGCCCAGCTTTCCCGGCTGCGTGCAGGAAGTGCGCCCGATCGGTCTGCTGGAGATGATGGACCAGGGCACTCTGGACGAGAAAGTGCTTGCCGTGGGCAAGAACAACCCCCGCTTTGCCAACATCTGGAACTACACCGACATCTATCCGCACATGCTCAAGGAGATTACCCACTTCTTCTCCATCTACAAGGATCTGGAAGGCAAGCGGGTCGAGATCAAGGGCTGGCATGACGCTGCCTATGCCCGCGATCGGGTGGTGCACTCCATCAAGCAGTTTGAAGAGAACAAGGCCAGGCTCGCAGCGGAGAAGACAAGCAAGTAGCCGCCGACCCGAAGCATTTTTCAACTTGGCGTTGCGTGCGCCGCGGTTTCCAAGCGCCTGTTTTCTCCCAAGTCCCAGCGGCAGGTCTTCGTCGCTGGGATAGAGCGAGCACGGGCTTCAAGCGAATTCCGAAAGCACATCTTGTCGCTGGTTTTTCTTCGTCCGCAGGCGCCTTCACAACAGGAACTTCGCTGTCTTGGGTTGCGCGGGCGCCTTGCGTGGCGAGCCTTTTTCGTCGAAAGGCCGCGCAGTATCAGACGGCTTTGCCGCGTTGCATTCTGGCCGGATCGAGCCTTGGGAAGTCCGCCTGCCGGGGCAAACCGAGCCTTCCGAACACAGTCCGCGCAACTTCCGGTATAATCCGAGCAGTATCTGGAGAGATGGCCGAGCGGCTGAAGGCGGCGGTTTGCTAAACCGTTATAGGGTCAAAAGCTCTATCGGGGGTTCGAATCCCCCTCTCTCCGCCACGACCCCTTCCGAAGACTTCCGATAAAATCCAAGAAGTGAAGATAAACCCCATAAAATATAGGGTTTACGTTTTTTAGCGTCCAGTGCCGTCCAGTGCAAGCCGGAGATTTTTGGGTATACGTTTGGGTATATGGAAAGTCAAAAAGGGTATATATTGCCTTCGAGGGAGGAAATATGCCGCTT
>Ga0182030_10005251_pt1 | contig 27533 bp, 22 predicted proteins | sample 812S3MmetaG_FD_121299 | JGI IMG/M metagenome (GOLD analysis project Ga0182030, IMG submission 121299) | Permafrost microbial communities from Stordalen Mire, Sweden - 812S3M metaG (Illumina Assembly) | ecosystem: Environmental > Terrestrial > Soil > Wetlands > Permafrost | place: Sweden... | reverse complement strand
TGCGGACGAGCCGTTGCGCCATCACGGCCTCAACCGACGACGCCACGAGAAACGGCTCGATGCCCATGTCAATCAACCGCGTGAACGCGCTCGGCGCGTCGTTCGTGTGCAGCGTGCTGAAAACCAAGTGACCGGTGAGCGAGGCGCGGATGGCGATTTCCGCCGTTTCCGAATCGCGAATTTCTCCGACCATCACCACGTTCGGGTCCTGCCGCAAAATGTGGCGCAAGCCCATCGCGAACGTCAGCCCGATGTCCGAGCGCACGGCGATCTGGTTGATGCCCTTCAATTCATATTCAACCGGCTCTTCAATCGTGATGATGCGTTTCGTGACCGAGTTGATGGAGCTTAAAAACGCGTAGAGCGATGTGGATTTGCCGGAACCGGTCGGGCCGGTGACGAGGAAAATCCCGTGCGGCTTGACGATGACTTCGCGGATGGCGTTTTCCTCGGCGGGCGCGAAGCCGAGTTTGTCCAGCGAAAGGAAAATTTTCCCGCGCGTCAGCAGACGCAGCGAGACGCTCTCGCCATAAACCGTCGGCACGGTGGAGACGCGGATGTCAATTTCCTCGCCCTTGATGCGGACGTTGATGCGGCCGTCCTGCGGCAGGCGTTTTTCGGCGATGTTCATCCCGCTCATCACCTTGATGCGCGAGATGAGCGCGGCCTGGTAGCGCTTCAACTGCGGCGGCATCGGCGTCTGGTGCAGAATGCCGTCAATGCGGTAGCGAATGCGCAGTTCGTCCTCCGCCGGTTCAAAGTGAATGTCCGTCGCGCGATCCTTGAACGCTTCCCAGATGATCTGGTTCACGAACTTGATGACGCTGGCCTCCTGGTCGTCCTCGGTGATTTCCTTGTCGGTGGCGATTTCCAGCTCCATGGACTCCTCGCCCATTTCGTCGAGCGTTTCGGCGCCAACGCCGTAATACTTTTTCAACGCCTTCTCGATTTCCGCCTTCGTTGCGAGCGCGAATTGCACCGGCATGTGCGCGTCGAACTTCACCGCGTTCATCATTGCCGCGTCAAACGGATCGCTCACGACGACTTGCAAGGTGCCGTTTTCCAAGGCGGTGGGCAGCACGGAATATTGAAACGCGATCTTCGTGGAAAGCTTGTTCCGCGCCTCCGTGGCGATGGCAAGTTTGGGCAGATCCAGATACGGCCAGCCGAGCGCCGTCGCGAGCCGCTGCATGAATACGTCCTCGGCCACGCCGCGTTCGCGCGCGACAAACGTCAGCAGCGGTTCGGCCGAGCCGCCGTCCGCCGCCGTGCGCCAGGTCTTCTGCCAGTCGTTAAACTGGGCCGGCGACGCCTCGGCGACCGACGCGACGAGATTTTTTACCGAGTTAAAAGCCATTCGTTACCCCTGATTCAACAGCAGGAGCCGCGAAAAGTTGCAGAAAATGAGAACAAACTCAATCACGAACAGATGCCCAAGCAGTCCGCTGACACCAAAACCAACGCTGAATTCTTTTGAATTCACGGCGGTTTGTGTTTATCCGTGTCGGAATGAAGCAATTTGCCACCCTCACCGTCATCGGCCGCGACAAGACCGGCGTTATTGCCCGCGTCACGAATTTCCTGTTCGAGCAGCACGCCAACATCGAGGCGCTGGAGGAACAGGTCACGCGCGGCCAGTTCAGCATGACGCTCCAGGCTTCGTGGAAAAGCAGCGAGCTGAAGCCGGACGCGCTTCGCGCCGGACTCGACACGCTCGCCAAAGCGCTCGGGATGGAAATCAAGCTGCGCCTGACCGACCCCAAACGCCGCCAGCGGTTCGCCATCATGGTCACCAAGGAGACGCACTGCTTCGACGCGCTCATGGCGGCGAAGCTGAAGGCCGAGCCGGCGCTCGTCATCGGCAATTACGATGATTTCGCGCCGCGCGCCAAAAAATTCAAGCTGCCGTTCGCGCACATCAACTGGAATGACCGCGCGCAGGCTGAAAACCGCGCGCTGCAACTGATCGAGGAACACGAGATTGATTTCATCGTGCTGGCGCGCTTCATGAAAATTTTGTCGCCGAACTTCGTGTGGCGCTACAAGAACAAGATCATCAACATCCACCCGTCGCTGCTGCCGAGCTTTCCCGGCCCGCAGGCTTACCGGCAGGCGTATGAGAGCGGCGTCAAGATTGTCGGCGTCACGGCGCATTTCGTTTCGATGCGGCTGGACGAAGGCCCGATCATCGCGCAGGGCGCGTTTCATACGCGGCCCGGCATGGCGCTCAAGGAACTCGTCGCGCGTGGCCAGCAGCTCGAAGCCGGCGTTCTCGTCAAAGCCGTGAAATTGTATCTCGGCAAGCGGCTCGATGTTTATTGGGGCGTGGTGAAGGAGGTTTGAGTTGGGTATTCCAGAACAACATCCCTCGACTCGCGTTTTCAAAGTGCTATTTTATCCGCGTGAATGATCTCCTCATCGGCCTCGTTGGTGCGGTGCTGGCCACGAACCAGCCGCTGGCCGTCAGCAATCTGGTCCAGCAGCAAACCGGCGTCTCGGTCGTGATGGCCAATCCCAACGACCCGGTGGAACTGGAACTGGACAAGCTGATGGCCGACGACGACGCGGCGACGGCCGAGGTGGACAAATGGATCCGTGACAACAACGATTTCTTCGCGCAGGGCGCCGGCCTGCCGAAGGAGGAATTGAAAAAGCGCATCATGAACCGCTTCGCGTCAGTCCGCAAAAACTACGAGGATTTTCTGAAGCGGCATCCCGATTCGGCACACGGCTACCTGGCCTACGGCAGTTTTCTCAACGACATCGGTGAGGAGGATGCCGCCGTGGACCAATACGAAAAATCGCGCCAGCTCGACCCGAAGAATCCCGCCGTCTGGAACAACCTCGCGAATTATTACGGCGAACACGGCCCGCTCACCAACGCCTTCATGGATTATGCGAAGGCGATTGAACTTAATCCCGCCGAGCCGATTTATTATCAGAACATGGCGACGACGGTTTATCTTTACCGCAGGGACGCGCGCGAATTTTACCATATCACCGAATCGCAGGTGTTCGACAAAGCGCTCGGGCTTTACCAGCAGGCGATGAAGCTCGACCCGGAAAATTTCCCGCTCGCGACCGACTACGCACAGAGCTACTACGGCATCCGCCCGCTGCGCACCAACGACGCGCTCGTCGCCTGGACCAACGCGTTGCACATCGCCCGCGACGATGTCGAGCGGGAAGGCGTCTATCTCCATCTGGCCCGCATCAAAACGTCCATCGGGCAATACGACGAGTCCCGCGCGCTGCTCGATAGCGTGACCAACACCGCGCTCACCGACATGAAAATCCGGCTTCAACGCAGCCTGCACGACCACCAATTTCCGCCGACCAATGTGGAGGAGGTGGCGACCAACTCAATTTCCGTTTCCACCAACGCCCCGGGGAAAAAATGAATGAAGAATGCAGAATGAAAAATGAAGAATTCATGGACGCAGCCCGGCCGATTTTTCTTCATTCTTCCTTCCTCATTCTGCATTTTGATCGCCATGAGCTTTTACGACAAATTGAAATTTGACGCCAACGGCCTGATTCCCGCGATCATCCAGGAACAGAAAACCGGCCGCGTGGTGATGATGGCGTGGATGAACCGCGCGTCGCTGGCGGACACCATCAAGACCGGCAAGACGCATTTCTGGAGCCGCTCGCGCCAGAAATACTGGATGAAGGGCGAGGAGAGCGGCAACACGCAAACCGTGAAGGACATCGCGTTCGACTGCGACGGTGACGTGCTGCTCATCCAGGTCGAGCAAAAAGGGCCGGCCTGCCATGAGGGCTACAATTCCTGTTTCTTCCGCTCCATCGAGGGCAACGGCGAGACGTTCAAGACCACCGAACCGCAAATCCTCACGCCGGAGCAGATGTATAAAAAGAAAAGTTGAAGTGTGTATTGAACAAGATTACAGACGCTCGAATGCGCCTTTGACCAGAATTTATTGACCTGAAAACCGGCTATTCTCGCAAAACACATAGCCTGATATCGGATGGTTAATGAGCGACGACACTCTTTCATCACCGGACAGTTCCCAGCCCGCGACGCCGCATCGCCGGCGCGTGCGCTATTCCGGCAAAAACCCGCGCCGGTTCGAGGAGAAATACAAGGAGCGCGACCCGCAGCGTTACGCCGACACCGTCGCCAAGGTGCTCGCGTCCGGCAAGACGCCCGCCGGCACGCACCGGCCCATCATGTTGGCGGAAATCCTCGCCACGCTCGCGCCAAAACCCGGCGAACTCGTCGTGGATTGCACGCTCGGCTACGGCGGTCACGCGCAGGAAATTCTCAAGAAAATCCAGCCCGGCGGCCGCTTGCTCGGCCTCGACGCCGACCCGGTGGAATTGCCGAAAACGGAAGCCCGTCTGCGCGCCGCCGGTTTTGGCCCGGAAATATTAACGGCCATCCGCAGCAATTTCGCCGGCCTGCCGTCGGCGCTCGCTGAATTTGGAGCGCGGCTGTGGTCGCAGACCCAGCCGCAGCAGCTTGAAAATGATGAGCGTACTGCGGCTGATGCTTCGCACACAGCCGTGCGCCGGGCAGATTGCATCCTCGCCGATCTCGGCGTGTCGTCCATGCAGATTGACGATCCGGCGCGCGGCTTTTCCGTGAAGACCGACGGCCCGCTCGACATGCGCATGAATCCGCAGCGCGGTTTTCCGGCGTCGGCGTTGCTGGAAAAAACTTCGGCTGCGGCGCTGGCGAAATTATTTCCGGAAAATGCCGACGAGCCGCGCGCCAACGAACTCGCCGCCGCGCTCGCCGGAAAGAAATTTGCCACCACGAAGTCGCTCGCCGCCGCCATCCGCACCGCCTCGCCGCGCCTGGGCAAGGATGAACTCGATCTCACCGTGCGCCGCGTGTTTCAGGCGTTGCGCATTGCGGTGAACGACGAGTTTTCCGCGCTCGACATGCTGCTGCGCCATCTGCCGGCGTGCCTCAATCCCGGCGGGCGCGTGGCGATTTTGACGTTCCATTCCGGCGAAGACCGGCGCGTGAAAAAATCGTTTGCGGCCGGCCTGCGCGACGGACTTTACGCCGCCATTGCCGACGAGGTGATTCGTCCCACGCCCGAAGAACGGCACGACAATCCGCGCTCCTCGCCTGCCAAGCTGCGCTGGGCGCGCAAGTCCGGCTGAATTTGCATTTCGCAGGGTGCGTGTCATATTTCGCCCATGCTGGCGACACCGGAACTGATCCGCGAAACGAGTCAACGCGCGCAACTGGAAGAGCTGCTTCCGCGTTGGCGCGAAGTGCCGCTGTATCGCGAGCTGCTGGCGCGGATCAACTGCCCGCAATTGGACTTCGATTGTTTCCAGAGGCTGCCGCTGATGGCGAAGCCGGAAATGCGGAAGAATTTCCCGGATAATTTTCTTTCCGCCGGGCAATCACTTGACCGGTTGCTGGAGAAAAACCTGATCGAGCTGGAACACACTTCCGGCACGTCATCGGAACGGCTGCCGGTGATCTTCGGTCACGGTTGGTGGAACGTGCAGGAAGAACGCGCGCTGCGGCTGAACAGTTTTGTTGCGAAAGTTTTGGACGAGCATCCTCATGCCCGCCGCGCCACCATCACGTCGCCGTCGTGCAACGGCCTGACCTGTCCGACGGTCTGGATGTCGCGCGAGCAGCGCACCATCGGCAACGCGCTGTTCGTGAATCTCGCGCGCATCCCATTTCTTTTGGGCGATGCAGAACTGGCGCACATGGCGAAGGAAATCACCGACTGGTCGCCGCAATTTCTCGACGTGGATCCGGTTCACGGCGCGCGGTTCGCGCTTTATTGCGAGCAGCACGGCCTCAAATTTCCATCGCTGAAGTTCATTCTATGCAGCTACGAATTTGTCAGCGTGGTGCATCGCCGGATTCTGGAGCGTGTCTTCGGTGTGCCGGTATTCGATCTTTACGGCTCAACCGAGACCGGCCATCTGCTCATGGAAAACGAGGCCGGCGAAATGAAACCCAGCTACGACACGGCGGTTCTTGAAATCGTGGCCGCAGCCGCGAGTGGCATCGGCGATCTGGTTGTCACGACGTTGACCAATGATTTCATGCCGTTGCTGCGCTACCGCATCGGCGATCTGGTGGAGCGGCATGTTCAGCCTTACGGAGATCATTTCACCGTTCACGGTCGCGCCCGCGACGCGCTGGCGGCTGGCGACGGTTCGCGGGTGACGACGTGGCAAGTGGATCAATGCTTCGCCGGAGTAAACGGCATCGCGCACTACGAATTGCGCCAGGCTGACGACGGCAGTTGTGTTTTGCGTTTCGTGCCGGATGGCATCAGGCCGGCGCAGGATGAATTGCGGCGCGTCACTTCACAGATCGAAACGTTGCTCCAGTTCTCCGGCGAATTTAAGACCGAAGCGATGCCGGTTTTGGTTCCGGCCGCTTCGGGGAAATTCCGGCTGACCTGCCGCGTCGCGTCCGCTGCTCAAACGTAAAGATAAACGTAGGCGGCAAACCCCACCGCCGCCGTGCCCGCCGCCGCCGCGATGGACCACAGGAAATTTTTCTGCCGCGCCGCGATCGCGAACGTCGAGATGATCACCGCCATCTGCGCCGCCAGCATGCCGTAGAAAAATTTCGCGCTGCGCCGGTGATGCTTCTCGGCGGAATAATTGTTCTGGCGCACCTGCAATTCATAAACGTTCGCGACCGCCTGGTTCAACCGCGCCTCCGCGTCGTAGCGCGACGCCGTATAACGCAATCGCGCGGCGGAGAAATCCCGGAACGCCCGCCGGTCGCCCGTCATCAGCGTCTCGTCGAACTTGTCCGACGCCTTGTTGATGGGCTTGGTGGCGTTGTCAAACGCCGTGGCCGCAGCGTGCGCCGCCACGAGCGATTCCGCGAGTTGCGCCGGCTTCACTTTTGCCAGCGCCGCCGCAATTTCCGGTTCCGGCTTGGAATTTTCGACAGCCTCCGACGCAGCTTGCACGTTGTCATCCAATTTGGCCGGCACGGCTTCGGGCAACTGGTCTTTCGTCAGTGCGGCGATGGTCGCGGCATCGGCCCCGGGCAGGCCCGACGGTTCCAGTGGTGCCACGTCAGCCGCGGCCGCGAGCAGATCCAGCGTGTTCCGGGCGGCGGCGCTGCGCAGCTTTTTGGCCTGAAAATAACTCCACTGGTCGCCGGCCTTGGACTGGAGCTGCGCCGCCATCGCGCGGTCGTATTGCGCCTTGGTCATTTCGCTGGAGGCGAGGCCGGCCAGCATCGTGGCGATGACCGTCATGATGATGGGCGTCGCGCCAAGGATTTTGCCGAATTTATTGGGCGGCAGATCGGCCTTGAGGTTCTCCGGGATTTGAATTTTCGATGCCATAATTGTCGTTTTGGAATTGGCCGCCCGCAGCTTATCAAAATGGTATTTCTCCGCCAGCCCGCAAATTGCCGGTTGCCGCGCGTTCGGAACAATTCAATAATCGGCACGCAGCATGAACTCCATCTGGCAGTCTGAATTCGTCATCGCGCATTCGCAAATCCTCGCGCGAAGCCTAAAACATTGGACTGGGCGCGACCTGTTGCTGGGCGATTTTGGAGCGCCGGCCTCCGGCCCGGCGGGTTCAACGCCGTTGCCTGCGCTCGCCGGGTCGGAGACCGGCGCTCCTTTAGCGGAGAAACTTTTCCACGCGCCGTTCGTCGTCGTCTCGCATGGCACGGAAGCCGATCCGGTTTTAAATTACGGCAACGCCGCCGCGCTCGCGCTCTGGGAAATGTCGTGGAAGGAGCTGGCGCGCACGCCGTCGCGGCTCACCGCCGAAGCGCCGAACCGCGAAGGGCGGGCGCGGCTGCTCGCCGCAGTCACGCAGCACGGTTTCATTGACGATTATTCCGGCGTGCGGATTTCCAAAACCGGCCGGCGTTTCAAAATTTCCCGCGCGACGGTCTGGAATTTGATTTCCGAAAGCTGCCAGCCGTGCGGCCAGGCGGCGATGTTTGGTGAATGGGAATTTCTTTGAAATGAATCGTCTGCTATTTTTGCGCGGATGAATTCAGAACGCATCGTGATTGTCGGCGGCGGGGCGGCCGGCTTTTTCGCCGCGCTGGCGTGCGCCGAAGCGCGACCCGGTGCGGAAATTGTCATCCTTGAAAAAACCGCGCACTTTCTGTCCAAGGTGAAAATCTCCGGCGGCGGCCGCTGCAATGTCACCCACGCCTGCTTCGACGCGCGCGAATTCACAACGCGCTATCCGCGCGGCGGTCGCGCCCTGATCGCGCCATTTCAACAATTTCAGGCCGCCGACACCGTCGCGTGGTTCGCGCAACATGGCGTAAAGCTGAAAACCGAATCCGATGGCCGCATGTTTCCCACGACCGATGCGTCGCAGACAATCATTGATTGCCTGATCAACGCCGCCACGGCCGCCGGCATTAAATTGAAAACCAATTGCGGTGTGGAAACCGTCGTCAAAAAATCCGGTGGTGGATTTGAGCTGAACCTGTCCACCGGTGAAACGCTGGCGGGCGACAAGCTGCTGCTCGCCACCGGCGGCTGCCGCACGGCGGCGCTCGGTCAACTGGCGATCTCGCTTGGTCATACGCTCGAGCCGCCCGTGACGTCGCTGTTCACTTTTCATGTTGAAATTCTGTGGCTGCGCGGACTGGCCGGTGTTTCACTAGACACCGTCGAAGTGTCCGTGCCGGAAACCAAGCTTCGCGAGCGCGGCGCGCTGCTGCTAACACACTGGGGCTTGAGCGGTCCGGCGATTTTACGGTTGTCCGCCTGGGGCGCACGCGAACTGCACGACCGAAATTATCATTTTCCGTTGCACATAAACTGGCTGCCGGACTGGAACATGGAGAAGCTGCCGGCGGAATTTCAGAAGCAGCGAAAGTTGCAGCCGGCCAAATTCATCGTCAACACGCCGCAGGCGAAATTGCCGGCGCGGCTGTGGGAACAGCTCGTCATCGCATCCGGCCTCGCGCGCGAGACGCGCTGGGCGGAATTGTCCGGCGGCGCACAGCACAAATTTATCCAGCAATTGCTGCGTTCGGATTTGCCGGTGACCGGCAAGAGCTTGAACAAGGACGAGTTTGTGACCTGCGGTGGCGTCCGCCTGAACGAAATCAATTTCAAGACGATGGAAAGCAGGATTTGTCCCGGACTATTTTTCGCCGGCGAAGCGCTGGACATTGACGGCATCACGGGCGGATTTAATTTCCAAGCCGCGTGGACGACCGGCTGGCTGGCCGGTCGCGCTCTGGCAGAAAGCTGAATTTTGAGGCAAGGTTGTGCCGGAGAGTGCGGCTTATCTTGAACATAAATTGCTGTCGAACCATCAAACAACCATGCAACCGATGAAAATGGCGGGCATCACGGCGGCGGCTTTGCTGGCGGCCGGCTTGGTTGCCGTGGTTCACAACGCCGGCCGCGCGCAGTCAACGAACATTTCAACCTATCAACCAACCAACATGAGCGATTTCAAGAAACCCAGCACGGCGGAACTGAAACAGAAACTGACCACAGAGCAGTTTGCTGTCACGCAGCAGAGTGCCACGGAGCCGGCGTTCCACAACGAATTTTGGGACAATCACAAGCCGGGCATTTATGTGGACGTGGTGTCGGGCAGGCCGCTGTTCAGCTCTCTGGACAAGTTTGATTCCGGCTGCGGCTGGCCGAGTTTTACCAAGCCGGTGAATGGCACCGATGTGGTCGAGCACTCCGACAATTCCTACGGCATGACCCGCACCGAGGTTCGCTCCAAGGACGCCGACTCACATCTCGGCCACGTTTTTGACGACGGTCCGAGTGACAAAGGCGGTTTGCGCTATTGCATTAACTCGGCGTCGCTGAAATTCATCCCGGTGGAAGACATGGAGAAGGCCGGCTACGGTTCGCTGCTCGCGCCGTTCGTGAAGGCTGGCCTGATCAAGGCGGATTCAACGAACGCGCCGGCGAAGAATTGACTGGTTGCGGCGCGCGGCCGAATGGAATTTCGTTTGCAAACCGGCCGGCATGGTCATCACCGACGTGCCTCACGCCGGCTGCTGTTGCGTGAGACAGTGCAGCGAGCCGAAGCCCCAGACCAGATCCACCGCGTGGATGCCGACGACGGGACGGTCTTTGAACAACTCGCCCAAAATGCCGAGCGCCACGCGGTCGTTTGGGTCGTTGAAGGTCGGCACGATGACGGCGGCGTTGCAGATGTAAAAATTCGTGTAGCTCGCCGGCAGCCGGACTTTGTCGAAGTAAAGTGGCGCCGGCATCGGCAGCTCGACGACTTCGGGTTTGCTGCCATCTTCCAGCCGTAAATCCCGGATGCGCTCCCAATTTTCCGCGAGCGGACGATAATTGTCATCGCGCGGATTTTTCTCGCGCACGAGCACGAGCGTCTTGGCGTTCACGAAACGGCAGATGTCGTCAATGTGGCCGTGGGTGTCGTCGCCCTTTGGCCCTTTGGCGAGCCAGAAGATGTTTTTGACGCCAAGATAATTTTTCAGCGTTGCTTCAATTTCCTGCCGGCCAAGGCCGGGATTGCGCACCTGAATTTTCGGGTCGAGATAACATTCCTCGGTGGAAATGAGCGTGTCGCGTCCGTTCAGTTCAATGCCGCCGCCTTCGATGACGAACGGCCGGCCGTGGCATTCGGCGTGAAAAAGTTTTTTGCCGAGCAGCTTCGCGGCGGTTTCGGGAACCTTGGTGTCCTTGCGCCAGTTGTCATATTTTGCCCAGCCGTTGAAATGAAAATGGACAATGGCGGTTTCCGACTTCCGGTTTCCAGTTTCCGATTTAACAAAGATCGGCCCGGTATCGCGCGTCCAGCCGCGGTTCGTCGGGTGCGTGACAAATTTTATTTTCCGCAAATCCACGCCGACGCTTTTAAAGACATGGCGCGCGAACTGCTCATCTTTGGTATGCCGGATGATAAGGCGGATGTTCTCGCCGGCGGAAATTTTGCGGGCCATCTCGCCGTAAATCCACGGGATAACCGCGAATTTCCCCGGCCAGTCGCTGGCGTTGTGCGGCCAGCCGAGCCAGGTGGCCGCGTGCGGTTCCCATTCAGCGGGCATGGCGTAGCCGAGGCGGGCGGGTGTCGCGTTGATGGAATGGTTGTTGGCCGGCATAAATTTCGCGCGAAGCATAGCGGATTGCCGGCGGAAGCTGAACCAAAATTCCGCGCGTCAAAAAAATTGAAAAAACCGAAAATAATTGTGGAATAACTTTTCGATTGGACGATATTAGGTCAGAAGACCTGATTGGTGGAAGGATTAGTTGCCATGAAAGCGAACTTCAAAGAGGTCGGAAGTCTTGGAGCGGTGGCTGGAAACACCGCGAGCCTCGGGCTGCTCTTCTTGATGGTGCTGTTTGCGGCTGTCCCACAGGCTTTTTCCAAGGAGCAAATCCAAATCACACTGCCGTCCGGCGTGACCGATGTCCAAATCCAGCAGGCTTTGGATGCGTTGCCCAAAAGCGGCGGCGAAGTGGTTTTGCCACCGGAAACAATTTCAATCCGCCAGCCCGTGGTGTTGTGGCGCGACAACCAAACCCTGCGCGGCTCCGGCGCTGCGACCATCCTGCGGCTGGCGGATGACGCGAATTGCCCCGTGCTCATCCTCGGCGAGCCGGTCAACCATCCGAAAATGACTGTCAAGCATCTGTGCGTCGCGGACCTGTTCATTGATGGTAATCGCCGGAACCAGCAGCGCGAACTCTGGCGGCTGGCCGGCGAAGGTTCGCAAATCCGCAACAACGGCATCACGGTGCAGAGCGTGAGCGATTCGGCGGTGGAAAATGTGACTTGCGCGGCCTGCCGTTCGGGTGGGCTGGTCACGACGCTCGGTGTGACCCGGCTGACGGTGCGCGGCCTGACGGCGTTCGACAACCAGTTCGACGGACTGGCGTGCTACCACACGACGCATTCGGTTTTTTCCGACCTCTATCTGCACGACAATCCCGGCGCGGGCATTTCGCTCGACCTCGCCTTTGACCACAATGTTATCAGCAACGCGCTTTTGAGCGCGAACGACCTGGGCATTTTCATGCGCGCCAGCCGGGACAATCAATTTCACAACGTCACCATCCACGACAGCCATCACTTCGGCGTGTTCATGGCCCACGCGGAACAATTCATCTCCGGCATCGTGCGGCCGGCGCCGGAATCCGAATGCACGCAGAACGCCTTCACAAACCTGATCGCGAAAAATTGCGGCAGCGCGGCCTTCCGCGTCAACAATTCCACCTGCGTCAACAACGTCATCATCGGGCCGAAATTTGATGGCAATCTCAAAGGCGGCCTTTCGCAGCCGCAGCCGGATCTGGTGGCGGTGCAGTAATGGTCTGCCCGGAAAATCTCACGCCCAACCGCCCACCCGCAAAGCGTTAAAATGTTTTGGATTCAAAGTCTTTCTCTTGGCTTCACGCCCTGGCGTCTTGGTGCAATGCCAAATTCCCTTTCAATTTGAGATTGGATTTCGTGTCCGCTCGCGTATCGTGGACGGAAATAATTTTCAAATTTTATGGCCAAGAAAAAATCAACCAAACCGACTCCACTCACCGGCGGGCCCGTTTCCCGTTTCATCCAGCACCACTATCGCCACTTCAACGCCGCGTCGCTGGTGGACGCCGCGAAGGGCTACGTCGCCCATCTCGATGGCGGCGGCAAGATGATGATCACACTTGGCGGCGCGATGAGCACCGCCGAACTCGGCCTCTCGCTCGCGGAAATGATCCGGCAGGACAAGGTTCATCTCATCACCTGCACCGGCGCGAATTTGGAGGAGGACGTTTTCAATCTCGTCGCGCATGATTATTACGAACGCGTGCCCGGCTACCGCTCGCTGACGGCGGAAGATGAACAGGCGTTGCTCAACCGCCACATGAACCGCGTCACGGATACGTGCATTCCCGAAGGCGAAGCCATGCGCCGCATGGAAAAGGCCATGCTCGAAGTCTGGACCGACGCCGACAAGAAGGGCGAACGCTATTTCCCGCACGAATTTTTCTACAAGGTTTTGCTCTCCGGCAAATATGAGAAGTATTACCAGATTGACCCGAAAAATTCATGGATGCTCGCCGCCGCCAAGAAGAATCTGCCCATCGTTGTTCCCGGTTGGGAAGACGCGACGCTCGGCAACATGTATGCCGCCGCCGTCATGCGCGGCGACGTGAAGAACGTCCACACCGTCCGCACCGGCATCGAATACATGACGTGGCTCGCGGATTTCTACACGCGCACCGCCACAAAAAAGAGCACGATCGGCATGTTCCAGATTGCCGGCGGTATTTCCGGCGACTTCCCGATCTGCGTCGTGCCGATGCTGCATCAGGATTTGGGCCGCACCAACGTGCCGCTGTGGGGCTATTTTTGCCAGATCAGCGACTCGACCACGAGCTATGGCAGCTATTCCGGCGCGGTGCCGAACGAGAAAATCACCTGGGGCAAGCTCGGCGTGAAGACGCCGAAATTCGTCATCGAATCCGACGCCACCATCGTTGCGCCGCTGATTTTCGCGCATGTCCTCGGCTGGTAAAATTCTATGAAGCCCAATGATTTTTCCGACGCGCGCGTCCTCGTCACCGGCGGCGCGGGCTTCATTGGCAGCGCGCTCGTTTGGGCGCTGAACCGGCGCGGTTGCGACAACATCGTCGTCTGCGACATCCTCGGCACGAACGAAAAGTGGCGTAATCTCACGCCGCTTCGCTTCGCCGATTACGTCGAGTCCGCCGCTTTGCAGACGCGTTTGCAAAGCGGCGCGCTGGGGAAATTCGATTTGGTTCTCCACATGGGCGCGTGTTCGGCCACGACGGAGAAGGACGCGACGTATCTCGCCAAAAACAATTACGAGTTCACCAAGGACCTCGCGCATTGGTCGCTGGCGAACAAAGTGCGTTTCGTCTATGCGTCCTCCGCCGCGACTTACGGTGACGGTTCGGCTGGAATGGATGATGACGACACGAAGCTCGACACGTTGCGGCCGCTGAACATGTATGGCTACTCGAAGCACCTGTTTGATCTGCACGCAAAGCGTGCCGGGTTTCTGAACAAAATTTGCGGCCTGAAATATTTCAACGTCTTTGGCCCAAACGAAGATCACAAGGGCGACATGCGTTCACTCGTCCACAAAAGTTTTGCGCAGGTGCAAGGCAAGGGTGTCATCCAGTTGTTCAAGAGCTATCGCAAGGAATACGCGGACGGCGAGCAGAAGCGCGATTTCCTTTACGTCAAGGATTGCGTGGCCATGACGCTGCACCTCGCCGCGACGGCCAAGGCGAACGGCCTTTTCAACATCGGATCCGGCCACGCGCGGACGTGGATTGATTTGTCGAACGCCGTCTTCACCGCGCTGAAAAAGAAGCCCAGCATCAAGTTCATCGAGATGCCGGAGACCATCCGCGACAAATACCAGTATTTCACGCAGGCAAATTTGTTGCGGCTGCGCGGCGCGGGCTACGCGGCGCCGGTGACGTCGCTGGAAAATTCCGTCCACGATTACGTCCGCAAATATCTCGTGCCGGACAAACGGCTCGATCCGGCGGTCGGATAAATTCACCGTAACGTGACTTGTCGTGGCGGGCGATTTTTGGTCATCATCGTTCGAAATGAAAATCCAACTTTTCATCCGCGCCGGCCTGGTCGCGCTGGCCTGCTTGAGTTCCGGCAATATCTTTGCCAATGATTTTTCAACCACGACCACACCCGTTGGACACAATGGAGATGCCGTCATCACGCCGGTTAATCAAATCGTCACGCCCGCTGGCGCGCAGATCGCGTTGCCCGGCATCCGGCCGAATGCGCTGGCGTTGAGTCCGGACGGGAAAATTCTCGTAACGGCCGGAATGACGCATGAACTTGTTGTTTTAGATCCAGCGAGCGGACAAATTCTTCAGCACGTGGCGCTGCCCTCCGGCAAAATTTTGGAACCGCCGCCGCTCGCGCCGGCGATTTTGGGTGCGGACGAAAAGGCGGTGTTGAGTTTCACCGGCCTCAAATTTTCCCCGGACGGCGCGCGGCTTTACTTCGCCAACGTCGGCGGCGACGTGAAAGTTTTCGCCGTCAGCCGCGACCACCAGATTTCACCGCTCTTTTCCATTGCGCTGCCGCCGGCCAACGCGCCGGAGCGCACGAATGAAATTCCCGCCGGCATCGCGGTTTCCGCCGATGGCAAAAAACTTTATGTCGCCGGCAATCTTTCCAACCGCCTGATTGAACTGGACACGGCGACGGGGAAAGTTCTGCGGACGTGGAACGTCGGCGTCGCGCCATTCGACGTCGTGTCAGGCAAAAATAAAATTTACGTCAGCAACTGGGGCGGCCGCCGACCCAATGAGGGCAGCGTCACCGGCCCGGCGGGCCGCGGCACCTTGGTGCGCGTGGATGAGCGCTCCATCGCCAGCGAAGGCTCGGTGACGGTGATTTCACTTAATGACACAAGCCAAAATGAAATTTTGACCGGGCGTCACGCCTGCGCGCTCGCGCTTTCGCCCGATGAAAAATTTCTCGTTGCCGCCAACGCGGGCAGCGACACATTGAGCGTGATTGACACGCGGACGGACAAAATTGTCGAGACGATCTGCGCGCGGCAAAATCCGGGCGATCCGTTCGGGGCGCAGCCGGACGCGCAGGCGTTTGACCACGCCGGCAAAAGACTGTTCGTGGGCAACGGCACGCAGAACGCCGTGGCAGTCTTTCAGTTCAAGCCGGGCGAATCGAAGCTGCTCGGTCTGATTCCCGTCGGCTGGTTTCCCGGCGCGATCGTCTATGATTCCGGCCGGAAGCAGATCTGCGTCGCGAATCTCAAAGGCATCGGCAATAAAAAGCAGGCGGCCCGCGACGGTTTGGGCGACGGTTTTGGTTTCAACACGAAACAATACGCCGGTTCACTCTCGTTGGTAACGGTTCCGTCGAAACGCGAGCTGGCCGCCTTCACGCAAACGGCGCTGGCGAACCAGCGCTATCCACTGCTCGCACAGGCAAAATTGCCGCCGCGCAAAAATCAAATTGCCCTGCCGGTTCCCGAACGCGTCGGCGAGCTGTCCGTCTTTCGCCATGTCATCTACATCATCAAGGAAAACCGGACTTACGACCAGGTGCTCGGCGACGTGGCCAGTGGTGACGGCGACGCGGATTTGTGCGCGTTTGGCGAAACCGTGACGCCAAATGAACACCAGCTTGTGAGTGATTTCGTGCTGCTCGACAACACCTATTGCTGCGGCATCTTGAGCGCGGACGGCCACAACTGGGCCGACAGCGGCATTGCCACCGATTACATCGAGCGCGAATTTGCCGGCTGGCCGCGCAGCTATCCGGCCGGCGGTTTTGGCGAAGAGGGCCGCGACGCGCTGGCGTATTCGCCCGCCGGTTTCATCTGGAACGATGCGCTGGCGCACGGCAAAACCGTCTGCGATTTTGGTGAATACACCACCGACAGCAAGCGCTGGAAGGACGCCGCGCACCGGGGCAAAATCGGTTTCCTCGACTGTTACCGCGATTTTACGGGCGGTTCCAACGCCATCGCCTACGCGTGCGAACCGGACATCGAGGCGTTGCGACCGCTCATCATGACGAACACCATCGGCTGGGATCTGGACGTGCCGGACGTGTGGCGCGCGGAACAATTCGTCCAGTCGTTGAAAAAATTTGAGGCGGCGGACAACCTGCCGAACCTCGTCATCCTGTGGCTGCCGAACGACCACACCAGCGGCACCGCCCCAGGTTCGCCCACGCCGCGGGCTCAGGTGGCGGACAATGATCTGGCGCTCGGCCAAATCGTCGAGGCCGTGAGCCATTCAAAATTTTGGACGAACACCTGCATCTTCGCCGTCGAGGACGATCCGCAAAACGGCTGGGACCACGTCAGCGGTTACCGCACCACGGCCTACGTCATCAGCCCGTTCACCAGACGCCACGCCGTCGTCCGCACGCAATACAACCAGACCGGCCTGCTGCGCACGATGGAGCTGATGCTCGGCCTGCCGCCGATGAACCAGATGGACGCCACCGCCACGCCGATGTTCGACTGCTTCACCAACACGCCGGACTTCACCGTGTTTGACGCCGTGACCAACACCGTGCCGCTGGACGAAATGAATCCGTCGCCGAAGGAAATCTCCGATGCACAACGCCGCCGGGACGCGCAGGTTTCCGCGCGGCTGCCGCTGCATCTGCCCGACCAATGCCCGGAGGACGTGCTGAACAAAATTCTCTGGCGCGCGACGATGGGCGCGAAGCCTTATCCAGAATGGGCGGTGAAAGTCACGGACGATGACTGAATCTTATTGGCGCTGGACAAAATCGCCAGCGGGATTCATTCTGGCCGCTGACACAAACAGACTTGCATGGAAACCGCCCCAGCCAATCCCGATTCGGAGCCGCAGCCGGTTCAAATGACTTTGTGGGCGCGGCTGATGAATGTCTTCGCCGCTCCCGGCGACGTTTTTGAAGAAGTTAAAAATTCCCAGCCCAGCACGGCCAACTGGCTTGCGCCGGCATTTATTTTCATCGTCGTCGGGATGATTTCCAGCATCGTGATTTTTTCGCAGCCGGCCATCGTGCAGCAGATCCGCGACCAGCAGGCCAAGGTCATGGACCAGCAGGTCAAGGCCGGCAAGCTGACCCAGGCGCAGGCCGACCAGGCGCTGGCCGCGATGGACAAGTTTGCCGGGCCGACCATGCTGATGGCATTTGGCTGCGTGGGCGCGGTGGTCACGATTTTGCTCACGGTCATCACGGGAAAACTCGGGATGACGCCGAGCCTCGCGCTGACGGTCGGTGACTTCGACATGAAGAACAAAGTGCATCTGCTGCTCGCCGCCGTGAACATTTTTTCCTTCTGGCAAATCGGCGTTTCCGCCTGCGGCCTGGCGCGGCTGACCGGCGCGCCGTTTTCAAAAGCATTGCTGGTGGTCGGTCTTTACTGGCTGGCGTTCACTTTGCTTTTCATCGGCATCGGATTCGGCCAGATGGCGATGTGACCCGCGTTGTAGAAATATCCATCCTGAAACTTTCCTAAAAATGCCCACTCCAAAAAAACGGAAAAAGATTTTAATTCTTGCGGCCATCGTCGTCGTGCTGGTGGTGCTGACGCTGGCGGCGGTTTTCAAAAAGCGCGAGCCGGTCATCACCGTGCAGACGGAAAAAGTCACGCGCCACAACCTCACCGAGGTTGTCGTGGCCAACGGCAAGATTCAGCCCGTGCTCCAGGTCACGATCAGCCCCGAGGTGAGCGGTGAAATCACCGAACTCCCGGTCCACGAAGGCCAGTTCGTCCACAAGGGCGACCTGTTGTTGAAGATCAACCCGGACGTTTACGTCGCCGGGCTGAACCAGGCCAAGGCCGGTTATGAACAGTCGCTTGCCGGCAAGACCACTGCCACCGCGAACCTCGAAAAGGCCGAGACGGATTTTACGCGTAACAAGGAATTGTTCAACCGCAAGCTGCTTTCGGAATCGGATTACATCGGCTTCAAGGTCGCCCGCGACGTGGCCGAGGCGCAGCTCGAGAGCGCCAACGACCAGGTCAACGTCGCCAAGGCCGCCGTGGACAACGCGCAGGATTTGCTGAACAAGACGACCATCGTCGCGCCGCTCGACGGCACCATCACCACGCTGAATTCGCAGCTCGGCGAGCGCGTCCTCGGCACGGTGCAAAATGCCGGCACGATCATCGGGATCATTTCGGACTTGAGCCGGATGGAGGCGCGCGTGGACATCGGCGAAATGGACGTGGTGCTGATCCAGCCGGATCAAAAGGTGCGGCTGGAGGTGGACGCCTTCAAGGACAAGAAATTCGCCGGCACGGTCACGCAGATCGCCGATTCGTCCAAGGGTTCCGGCCAGGCCGCCAGCGCCTACAGCAGCAGCCAGTCGCAGGAGGCGACGAAATTTGAAGTGCGCATCCGCATCAACGAAAAAGGGGATTTCCGTCCGGGCATGTCGGTGACGGCGGAAATTGAAACCCGCTACCGCACGAACGCATTGACCGTGCCGCTCGCCAGCGTCACGACGCGCCCGCCAAAACCGCCGGAGAAAAAACCGGGTTCGACCAACCACGTCAGTTCTGCGACCAATAATGTTGCACTGGCCGTAACCACCAACAATGTCAGTGATCCAACCAACGATGTCAGCGCGTCAACGAATTCCTTCGCGTCCACCAACTCGGATGCCGCCGACAAAAAATCCAAAGATAATCTGCCCAAATTGAGCGAGGTGGTTTTTGTCGTCGAAGGCGATCATGTGAAAATGATGCCGGTGAAGATCGGCATCTGCGACGACAATTATTGGGAAATAACCGACGGCCTCACCAACGAGCAGGAAATTGTCACCGGCGGCTACCGCGCCATCAGCCGCGACCTGGCCGACGGCAAAAAAATCGTCAAAGGCCCGGCCGCTGCTGAATCAACCCCTTAAACATTGTGGCGCTGATCCGGCTGCAAAACATTTCGCGGCGCTACCAGATGGGCGTGGAGACCGTCCACGCGCTGCGCGACGTCTCGCTGGAGATCCAGCGCGGCGAATACGTCGCCATCATGGGACCGTCCGGCTCCGGCAAATCCACGTTGATGAACCTGCTCGGCTGCCTCGACACCGCGACTTCCGGCAGCTACGAACTCAACGGCACGAACGTGAGCGAGATGGGCGACAACCAGCTCGCCGAGGTCCGCAACCGCGAAATCGGGTTTGTGTTCCAGACGTTCAACCTCCTCGCGCGCTCGAACGCGCTGCACAACGTGGAACTGCCGCTCATCTACGCCGGCGTGTCGTCGGAGGAACGGCGGAAAATCGCGCTGGATGCGCTCGCGAATGTCGGTCTGGCCGACCGCGTTTATCATAAGCCCACGGAGCTTTCCGGCGGCCAGCGCCAGCGCGTTGCCGTGGCGCGCGCGCTCGTGAACAAGCCGTCCATCTTGCTGGCGGATGAACCGACGGGAAACCTCGATTCCAAAACCGGCACGGAAATCATGGCGTTGTTCGAGGAGCTTTCGCGGAAAGGCAACACCATCATCGTTGTCACCCACGAGGAAGAAGTGGCCCGGCTGTCCCGCCGTATTCTCCGCATCCGCGACGGATTGATTGCCAGTGATGAAAAGGTGCCTCACGGCACCGGATAAGTGGATTGATGGATGAATGGATTATTGGACAAATGCGCGAAACCACTAATCCAATCATCCGTTTTGATTTTATGGAATACACGAAGCGACGGAACTTGAACCGCGGCTACATGAAGCTCGAAACGTGGCAGCGCGGGCTGGACTTGTTTGCGCTGGCGTTTCGTCTTTCCGAAACGGTTGCGGATTTCAAATTGAAGTCGCAGCTCCGGGACGCTGCGCAGTCGGTGTCGGCCAACATTGCGGAAGGTTATGGCCGGCGTTCGCTGCCGGAATACCTTCAGTTTCTCTATATTGCCAAAGGTTCGCTGGCCGAAACGCTGACGCGCGCGATTGGGTTGCAAACGGTCAAACTTGTTTCCAGCGACGACTTTGAAAGTTTTGACCAACTGCATTACGAGGTGGAAAACAAACTGCTTGGACTGATCGAATCCCTGGAGAACAAACGCCAGACCAATGACTGGCGTGATACACTGCCGACCGCGCGTCCATCATCCAGCAATCCACCAATCCAAAAATCCATTCATCCTCCTGTCCGATGAATTTCTTCTCCGAACTGCGCGAAGGCTTCGGCATTTCATGGGACGCCATCCGCGCGCACAAGCTGCGCTCGTCGCTCACCACGCTGGGCATCGTCATCGGCATCGTCACCGTCACGCTCATGGCGGCGGCCATCGAGGGCTTGGACAACGCGTTTCTGCAAAGCATTTCCTCGCTCGGCGCGGATGTTTTTTATGTCCAGCGCAACAGTTGGGTGAATGAAAACACCGAAGACACCTGGTTGAAGGCGCAGAAACGCCGGCCCATCCGACTGGAAGAAGCCGAGGCGCTGGCGGCGCAGCTACCGCTCGCCGCCGTCGCTCCGATGGCGACCGACAGCGGCGATTCGGTGAAATACAAGGACCGCAGCGCCAACACCGCCTACATCATCGGCACGACCGACGCGTATCTTGACACCAGCGGCGTGGGTGTGGCGCAGGGCCGGTTCCTCACCGCCGCCGATGCCGAGGGCGGCCGGCCGATCTGCGTCATTGGGAGCGAGGTGGCGAGCAACCTGTTTCGCGGCGAATCACCGCTTGGTGCGAAAATCAAAATTGAAAACCAGTCTTTCGAGGTGGTTGGCATTTTGGAGAAACAGGGAACCATGCTTGGTTGGAGCCTCGACAACCGCATCATTGTTCCGTTGCGGCAATTTCTCGCGGAAATCTGGAGCCGTCCGCCGATTGACATCCAGGTGAAGGTCAAAGGTCTGGTGAAGCTCGACGAGGCGCGCGAGGAATTGCGCCAGGCAATGCGGCACATCCGCCGGCTGCCGCCAAACCAGGGCGATGATTTCGCCATCAACCAGCAGGACCAGATTGTCCAACTGTTCCATCGTCTGACGGGACGCATCGCGCTCATCGGCCTTTGCATCACGAGCCTGTCGCTATTTGTCGGCGGCATCGGCATCATGAACATCATGTTCGTTTCGGTGGCCGAGCGGACGCGCGAAATCGGCATCCGCAAGGCCATCGGCGCCAAGCGCCGGACGATTTTGCTGCAATTTCTCATCGAGGCCGGATGCATCTGTCTGATCGGCGGCGGCATCGGCGTCGGCATCGCCTGGCTCGCGACGCTGGCGGCCCAACATTTTTTGCCGACCTATCTGTCTTTGAACATTGTGATCATGGCGCTGCTCGTGTCGCTGCTGACCGGACTGATCTCCGGTTTTCTGCCGGCCTGGCGCGCGGCGCGGATGAATCCCGTGGATGCCTTGCGAAACGAATGAAGCTTCACGAACCAACACAGTTGCTGGCGGAGGCCAAGGAAAGTTTCACCATGGCCATGAACGCGCTCGCGGCGCACAAACTGCGCTCGTCGCTCACGCTGCTCGGCGTGTTGATCGGGGTGTTTTCCATCATCGTCGTGATGACCGCGATGCGCGTGCTCAAGCAGAACATCGAAACCGAGATCAGCCAGCTGGGCAGCCAGACGTTCGCCATCCAGCGCTGGCCGCAGATCCAGTTTGGCAACGGCTCCGACTGGGAAAAATACTGGCGGCGCAAACCCATTTCGCTGGCGCAGGGACGGCGCGTTGAGGAAAAGGCCACGCTGGCCGCGAGCGTCGGCATCGAGGGCAATTTCTGGCAGGGCCAGGTCCAGACGCGTTTCAAAAAGACGCCGCCCAACGTCTCCATCTTCGGAGAGACGCCCGGCAGTTTCCCCGCTAAAAACTGGCTCGTCGCCGAAGGCCGCGGATTGATGGAATCCGACGTGGACAGTGCGCGCAACGTCTGCGTGATCGGCGACAGCCTGGCCAAGACGGTTTTCCCGCTCGGCCTGCCGGTTGGCGAACAGCTCAAGCTCAACGGCATCAATTATTCCGTCATCGGCGTGATTGCGCCCAAGGGCGGCACGCAGACCGGTGATCAGGATAATTTTGCCGTCATCCCCATCACCACCGCGCTCAACCGTTACGGCCGCTGGTGGGAAGACCTCACGATTCTCGTGCAGGCGCGCGACCCGGCTTGCTACGACGATTGCGAGGAACAGGTGCGCGGCATCCTGCGCAACGCGCGCAAGGTGGCTCCCGGCGCCGAGGACGATTTTGAGCTGTATTCCAACGACTCGCTCATCGAGCAGTTCGACACGTTCACGCGCGCCGTGCGTTTCGGCGTGGCGGTGGTCAGTTCCATCGCGCTCATCGCGGCGGGCATCGGCATCATGAACATCATGCTCGTCTCGGTGACGGAACGAACGCGCGAAATCGGCATCCGCCGCGCCATCGGCGCGAAGAAGCGGAACATCATGACGCAATTCATCATGGAGGCGGTGGTGCTTTGCGAAGTCGGCGGCGTCATCGGCGTCGGGCTGGGGATTTTGGGCGGCAACAGCGTCGCCTGGCTGATGAAAGTCCCGCCCGTGATTCCGTTCGACTGGATCGCGCTCGGGCTGGGCATCTGCTCCGTCGTCGGTGTGGTCTTCGGCACTTACCCGGCGTGGAAGGCGGCAAATCTGGATCCGATTGAGTCGTTACGGTATGAATGACGGGGGGAAAAGGAATCAGGCGGTGGACCTGCCTGAACCCTGCCATTCATTTTGAATCGGTTTCAGCGGCCAAAATTTTTCCGCGCATTCCGTTGTGACCTTTCGGACGGATTTCACGGCTTGGAATGCCGTTCAAGCCTCGACAAAGTTTCAAGACAGTTTTTTACTTCGCGCATCAGAGTTTTTCGCTCCTGGTCGCTCAATCCGCGCGGATCAAATCGGTGGCGATAATGCAGCCGCATCAGTTTCGCCAACTGCTCATGCAAATCCACTAGAACCGGGTCATTCAACGCACGGGTCAGCCAGACGGAAAGCGGTTCGCTCGGGTGGCGCGGAACACTGCGCCCGGTCAGTCTGCGTTCCAGCAGGTAAAATTCGGAATCAAGTCCCGGCCAGAAAACCGCCTTGGCGGTCTTTTCGGCTTGGGATTTTGCTCCTCGTTTGCGCCGGCGCCGGAATATGATCCGATACAGCAGGAACACGAGGATCGGGATCAGCGCCCAGAGGATGTATTGCCGCACATTTGTCTGTCCCCAGCGAAATTTTGCCACCTCAAATCTGATCCATGACCAGAAATCGCCAAGCCACTGCATAACTGAAGCGCGCTTGTTTTCCTCCTCGACCCATGACGCCGGGGTGGTGTCGAAATTTTCCCACGTCTTGGCATGCTCGTTCCAAGCAAGGCACCATGCATGGGCGTCACGTTCGCGCACAACATAGCCATGACCGGAGGGTTCGTGGACGGCATAGCCGACGGCGTAACGCGCGGGAATTTCGAGTTCGCGCAGCAGCAAAACCGTGGCCGTGGCAAAATATTCGCAATGGCCGCTCCGGCTCTGCAGAAGAAAACGCGACAGTGCCGTCTCGTTGGTGCGCGCCACTTTGTCAGCTCCCAGCCAGGTGCTGTAAGTGAAATTGGCCGCGAAAAATTGCTGGACCGCAAGCAGCTTTTTTTCTTCGGTTGCGCCGGTAATTTTCATTCCCGAAATGATTTGATCCAACGTCGGAACCTCGCTGGCCGGCACGGCCAAATCCAAGTTGTTCGTGCTGGTGTCCGGCGGTGAATCAATGGTCGCGCCCGCGCCGTAGTACGCATCAAAAATCACCAGGCCCAGCCCGGAGGCCAGCACCGCGCCGGACTTGTTCATTTTCAACGTGAACACGGGAAGTTTTTTCAGACGGCTGCTGCCGGTTGGCAGCGGGAGCAGCCCTTCGGGATCACCGGAGTCGGGCGAACGACCGTCGAGATAAGAAGCGATGTTGACTGCCAATCCATTGGTTTTGCCGGGTAGCAGCGTCCAGGCCGATTCATTGCCGACCTCGTGTGAAAGATCCGTGAAATCCTTCCGCGAACCGCCGGCATACCAGGTTTGTTGTTGCGAATGATAACTGCGGTAACTGGCCTCGCGCAGATACTCGGGCGGCGCAGCCCCGTTTTTAGTCTGGAGCCGGATGACGATCCGCGGGGATAATTTTAATTTTCCGATCTGGCCGATGGCCGTCACGCTCTGGGAAGCATCGGTTCGCTGCCTCATGAGATTTGCCATCCACTGCGCGTTGTAACCCTCGAGCAGCCGCTCCAATTCCCCGAGGCCATGTTGGCCTGAGAAACCAAGCCCGACCACCAACACCAGCGCGCCCAGCCAGGCGATGATGCCAAAGCGCCGCGACCGCAATGGCCAGAGCGCCCACGCAAGCAAACCAGCCTGTCCCCAAAAATAGGAGTGCGTCCCTTCATTGGTGTGAATGCCGGCGGAAAACAGGCATACGATAAAATAGGGATATGAAATGTTTATGAACCGTTCGGCCGAGGCGCTGGTTTTCCGCCGCCGGATGAGCAATGAAATCGCCAGCAATGGAATGGCCTCCCGTTCGCTGAACATTTGCGCCGCGACGAACAGAAACAACGTCATCGGCAGCCAGCGGAGAAACGTGCTGCCGGAAACGCCGAGGCGGCGCGTCGCATCAACGGCCGAGGAATGGGCCAGGCCGTTCAAGCCGTTGCCGGCTTCGTCGGTGGCAAAGGAATAGACGATGAGCGCGAACGAGAGCAGGACGCAAAAATTCCAGATGCGGCGGAAATCATCCTCCGTCAAATCCCAGCGCGCTTTGATGAACCGCGCGCTTTCCAGCACAACCCCCATGACGGTGCCGGCCAGCAAGAATCCCGACTGCCAGCCCCAGAATGCCAGCACGGCCAAAAGAAGCAGCGGTGGCGTTTTCATTTCAGTTTGGCGAGATCTTCCCCGATGCGTCCGATTTCGAGGACGTGAAAAATTTCTGGTTCGTCGCGCAAAGGCCCGGCGTCAGGTTTTCTTCCGCCCGGCCGCACCACCACCAGCACGAGCAATGGAATATCAAGCGCGCGCAGTTTTTTGATGAAATCCTTCCGCGCGTCATCCCAGCGTTGCAGGACGCAGATGCAACCGCTCACGGCGGCGACGTGGTTCAGCACCAGATGTTCGAGCGTCTCAAATGTCTTGTCGGCGCAGTTCCGCACGGAAGCCAAGATTTCCAGCATCTGGTCCGCGTGCGCGAGCCCGCGTCCGGCGGTGAAGCAGTAGGACTGGTTGCCGACGAACAATAAATCGAGCAGAGATTCCTGCGTCAGCACCTGGCAGGCGAACGAGGCGGCGACGGAGACGGCCTCCTCCAAAACTTCGCTGTTGGGTTCGTCGTCAAACGTGTCGAGCACCAGCGCATGGCGCACAAAAAATTCGTCCTCGAACTCCTTCACGATCGGCTTGCCCACCTTGGCCCAGCTCCGCCAGTGGATGTGCCGCAACGGATCGCCATGACGATATTCGCGCAGCGCGACAAACTCCTCGCTGCGGCCGACGTTCGTCGCGAGTGCCACGCCGCCTTCCTGATAGCGCAACGCGCCCGGCAGTGCGATGGGCGGAATGGCATATCGCTTCGGCAAAATCAGCATGGTCTGCGGGGCGGAAATCTTGATAAACGAACGGAACAAACCCAGCGGATCGGGCCGCGCCAGGGTCACGCCGGTGAAACGCAAAACGCCCCGTCGCAAAGGCAGGACTTCGACCGATGCCTCGGCGTCGCCGTTCGCGGCCAGCGGTGAAACTTCCGCTTCCTTCAGGTTCGCCAGACGGAACGGGTTTTTCCGTCGCTGTTGAGATACGCGGAATGGGCGGATGCGCCGGTTTTCGGCCATGTGAAACGCCAGCCATTCTTGAAAGGGCGGACGCGGGTCGGCAAGTCCCTCCAGCAGCGTCAGACCGGTTTGAAGTTTCCCCGTCAGATTCTTTATCTGAACCCGGTATTGCAACGGTTGTCCCGCCGTGCCGACGCGCGGCAGGATGCGTTTCGCGGAAAATTTTGCACGGAAGAACAGGCTGCTCGCCAGGCCCAGCAGCAAAAACGCCAGCAGCAGAGCAAACGATTGGTAGGTGACGGTGTTCTCGATGTCCACTCCCACCGCGCCGGCGACGATGAATCCACCCGTTACGCACAGGCCCGCCAACGTGAACCGCCGCCGCGACCAATACCACAGGCCGCTCGAACCGTGGTAAAGCCAGTAGATCAGTTTGAAGATCGGCTTCACGAAAAATTGAATGTAAAATGCAAGATGATGAATGAAGGAACTTCCGGTTTTTGCGGCGCACAGAATTTTGTTTCTTCATTTTTCATTCTGCTCTCCTCATTGTTTCCTCACGCCGGCACTTTTAATTTCTTTACCGCTTCCTCAACCACGCCGCGTTGTGTCACGCCTGAAAAGCGCGCCTGCGGTTCCAGCACCAGCCGGTGCGCGATCACCGGCACGGCGAGTTTTTGAATTTGTTCCGGCGCGACGAAATCAAACCCATCAAACAACGCCAGCGCCTGCGCAATTTTCATCAGGGCGATGGAGGCACGCGGGCTGGCACCGAGCTGGACGCCTTGCGCTGTCCGGGTGGTGGCGACCAGATCAACCGCGTAGCGTTTCAATTCCCCGCTGATGCGGATACTTTCCACGGCGCGTTTGAGCGCGATCACATCCGCCAACGTGGCGGCGGGGTGCAATTCGTCGAGCGGATGATTGTGTTCTTGGTCGGTGAGGATGGCCATCTCCTCGGCGGGCGAAACGTAGCCGAGCGTGAACTGCATCGCGAACCGGTCCATCTGCGCCTCCGGCAGCGGGTAGGTGCCGCGAAACTCCACCGGGTTCTGCGTGGCGATGACGAAAAACAGTTCGGACAGGTTCCGGCGTTCCCCTTCGACGCTGACCTGCGCCTCGCCCATGGCTTCGAGCAGCGCGGATTGGGTGCGTGGCGAAGCGCGGTTGATTTCATCCGCTAAGAGAATGTTGGTGAAGACCGGACCCTCGTGAAAATGAAACTGCTGGTCGCGCTGGTCAAAAATGGAAACCCCCAGGATGTCCGACGGCAGCAGGTCGGGCGTGAACTGGAGCCGCCGGAATTTCGCGTCAATGGATTTGGCGAGCGCCTTGGCCAGCGTGGTTTT
>Ga0182030_10005250_pt1 | contig 27537 bp, 30 predicted proteins | sample 812S3MmetaG_FD_121299 | JGI IMG/M metagenome (GOLD analysis project Ga0182030, IMG submission 121299) | Permafrost microbial communities from Stordalen Mire, Sweden - 812S3M metaG (Illumina Assembly) | ecosystem: Environmental > Terrestrial > Soil > Wetlands > Permafrost | place: Sweden... | reverse complement strand
TTTAGAACGAGAGCTTCTCTCTCTTCTCTCCTTAGACGTCTAGAATACCAATGAACTTGTACTACCTCTTTATTTGCACCGAATTAAGGCCCTTATAAAGCAAGTACTGCGAGTGTGACAGTGTTGGATGGTGGCCTCCAAGAAAGCGTAAAGGATACCCAAGATAATGATTTCGATGACAGACATTGTGAATTTATAGTTTTGAATTTTAAGTTGAGAGGATCTTTAGTGATATCGTGATGTTGCTTAAGAAGAGGGATGGAGAAGATGGATGAATGGATTGGGTGGGTATTTGTAGGTTTGGTGGTTGGGTTTTGGACTGGGGATCTTGGGGTCAGTCTACCTTAAGATGACAGGACTCGTTAGTTAGTAATAATTTGATGTAGGTCACATTGACTTTTCTTGATTCTAGAGTCAATGAAGCAAGAATGATTGGGGATTTGTGAAGTGAAGTGCTAGGTAAGCTCTTGTCCGGCTTGGGTTTCCCTCCAGTATGATAAAGTTTGTAGAACCTCAGAACCAATCTTTCTAGAATAATAAATTCACTGTTACCTTTTTCACATTATCTCAAAGAAAGAATAGTCTCACGAAAGTATAGTTCTTGGGATTAATTGCAGTTGGAGCGGTTTTCATTGCTGAAGCCAAGGAGCCTCATTGACCTGCCATGCTCGCGAGATTACTTGCTTCTTCCAATCCCATACTCGAATACAAAGATTCGATTGATAGCCATCTGTCCATGGAAAATAAACTTTGCTTAATATTGCCCCTTGAAGTGAATGCCATTTTCGGTTTCCTCTGGCCCTAATTGCACGTTCCTAGGTCTTTCCTTCCAGCAGCTCGTCTCTCAAGGTTTATAAACTGGCAACGGAGTGTCGAGTCGACTAATTTGGTCAGTATAACTCATTTGCTCCCAAAATTCACGAGGTTTTATCTCAATACATACCTTTCATCTTCAACCCTAACTGTATACCTTGGAAGTCCACGCTCATCAATAAGTCCCATATCCACAGCTGCCGCTGCCGTTCCCGCCGAAACTGCATCCGAACGTTGCCTTCTCACAAATCCATCTGGTCGAACAACAACATACGCAATGCGCCCATTGACTAGGTGTTTTGGTAGCTGTGCCTGTTTTTTGTGACGGCGGAGGATACCCCACAAGATTGTGACGATGAAAGCCGCAATGATGATACCGCCGAGGAATTTCATCCAGAGATCGAGTCTGTCTCCTGATTCTGCCATCTTTACCGATTTTGGGTCGGGTGTTGTTTGGGCTGTTGGTGGCTGTGAGGTTGGACTCGAGAAATCGTGAGTGTGACGAGAAGAGTTCGTCGAGAGATAGATCGGAACTTGAAAGAGGCCAACTTTTAGAGCAATTGCGAAGCGAAGTAAAAATGGTCAACCGACAAAAAATTGCAGAGCAAGATGAAAGAAAATGTAGGTGAGTTTTGTGAGTTTTGAGATAAAAGAATTCTATGTCAATGTGCTCCTATTCACTCGTGAAGCCGCCCCACAGAAGACTACATCTTTCCAAATAAGGCAGATTTAAAAAGACTGATTTAGATAAAACCTTACAGGACAACACAAGTATCATCTAATGAGTTGAAGTCTCCTTCCTTCCCGTCTCCGTTTACAGGCCCTCGTCATCAAGCCCTGCTCTCCATTCATTCTCGAGGACGATATGCGGGGGGAGGCAGCGCCAACTCCGGGATTTCATTAAGTCCTGGGAGCGGTCTCCCATTTCTTATTCCCATTTCTAGATCCTGAGCTGCGGTCGGTAGGTTGTGTGCTGTTTCAGTTGCAAGTTTTGCAGCATCACGCATTTCAAGAGTCTCCACAATCCAGCTGGGGAAAAATACAAAGGCGCCGATGACTAGAAACACGCCTATGACTATACCGCTTCGCATAAGGATTTCTAACAACAAAGATTTATTGATTGCCATTTTGATAAATTAATTGAAGGTAGAACGGAATTTTTGGATGGTAGATAGGGTTGCTGGTATATATTTTCGATGATATTGATTTGATGTCCACTTGCTGATGTCTAGGCGGAAAAAGATTGATGATATAGATGGAAATGAAATATTGGAGTAAAGATATGAATATGTATGGGATTAAAGTAATTGCATTCTAAACTGGCGGAAGATGGGCTGCCTAGTCTGTTTGAAAATCGAAGGTTGGCACCTCCTTTCTGGACAAGATGACAAGCAGATTAGACAATATCTTTAATCCAATTCATCTACCGTACCACGTTTTCTTTATTCGATCACGTGCATACGAAAATTCCTACGTCTAAATCAATGCTTTCTCTCACCTTCATTGGGCAGGGGCCGATGGTCACGAATTTCTTTACGATGAAGGTCAAAATATGTTTACATTGAAAGTAGCAAAAAATCTTCAAACCACGCATCAGAGTAACAAGAATATATGAACCCAATCCAATCAGGAGAAACATCCCCCTTTTCCGTCCTTCCGCCCAATTTTCCTTAGATAGACTTCCCTACCGCCCTGGTATCAGGAAAATGTATCCTTTGAGGCGGCACCTGATAGATATTTCCCATTTCCGGCAGAGTGTTAATAACAGAAGATCCAAGCTCCAGATCTCTTTCCCGTGATGGTCGCTCCATTAATACTTGATCAGTAGGATTTATATCGTTTTGTGCGTTTTCCTTGTTTTGCTGGCGTCGCTGTCGGCAGCGGTTGAAGAAGAGAATATCGAGGATTCCCCACAGGAGGACTAAGGCTACGATGCCTGCTCCAATGAAAGCGAAATACTTGAGTATTTCGAAGATGATCTTGACTGCTTTTGCCATTTTTGGATTTTGTTGGATATTTGAGGATGTTTGAAGGTATTTGATGATATGATTGGTGCCGAAAATTAAACAAAGTCTCGAGAATTGTTTCGGATTCTAAGGATCTTTGCTGTTGTATTTGATGTTTGATGATAGAAAAGGAAAACGATGAAGTGAGAATGTTTCTTGATTTATATCGGGTGGATTTTGAAGTAGACTGACATCCCAACTAAAACATCAGTCGTACCCCTAGTGCATTCTTCCCGCCAACTATGCCTGAGGGAAGCTTTTTTAGTTCTTACCTGGATGTTCATGGAACATTTTCCACCAATATCTATGGAAAGGAGCTGTGAATCAACCCACTTCTGATAACTCCTGATTCTGACGTTCTTTCTTCTGCACTTGCCATTTGGTAGCATTAATTTCCCTATCAGTGAAAGAGCATGCTTTATCAGAGGCAATCACATTGTGTTGTTGGCCACCCATGGTATGAAAATACAAAATGATGACAGATGATTTCATGTCAACCAATCGCTTAAGACAATTTCGCGCTAGCGCCCCCTATCGACTTGTCTTTGGGACCTACGAAATACCACAAGATATCAGAGATGTCACAATCGCACCAAGACTTTGCCCCTTTGTTCTCCTTTGTAATCAAGTGTGTCCCTTCCTAGAATCCACTGGTAGAGACTGTAATTGTATTCTGAGGATGAGACATCAAAGCGAGCTCTTCAGTGAGCTGTACTACAGGGTATCTCTGTATACGCAAGGTACAAATTTTCAATAAATTCAAGAATCATTGATGATGAACAGCATGCATTTATGGTTTGATGTATAGTCTACCCCATTCTCCTCACAATGACCATTTTCTCATGATCGTTGTAAAAGATCCGTACAATTCCCATACCTTCCATCCATGAACCAATTATTTCCATTGGGCGCCATACGCAGGAGGAGGAAGCCTCAACACCGAAATTCTAATTGTTGAATCTTCCGCGATCCTTGTAACAGTTACCCTACTGCACTGCCCCTAGTCGGTTGAAGTTGGCTGTGTCGGAACTTGGACTTGTTGCTGTGGTGCTTGAGTCGATGGGGGAACTCGTACCCGCGGCTCAGGAGTCTGTATGACTAAACTCTCTAGGTAAGTTGCTTTCACCCTTGCCACCTCGGATTCCGATATTGGGAATATATCGGCTTTAGTCTCTCTATTTCCACTCTAATGCTCGAATTTCCTCGCTCAAGATCTGGATCAGTGACGGCTGCTAAAAACTTATCCCCTCTCTGATGTTCTGGAGCTTCCAGAAGAATCATGCCTGGAACATCGGTTGCAAATCCTGGATGGTTGATTGATTCGAAGGAGACTTTCCGTGATCGATGGTAGCAACAATAGCGTGATAGAATGAGGATGCCTACAATGAGCAAGGCAATAATGAAGAAAGCTGCTGCTGAGATCACCGCTATCCAGGTAATTGGACTGGCCAGATATTCCCTGTCTTCTTCGTCCATCGTGGTAGAGATGAGATACTGACGAGCTCAAACCCTCGTTGAAACAATAAATTTGAAGAATCTATTGAGGAATTGCTGCAACATTGATTCTGTATGGATAGAAAGAAAGAAGAAAATGCAGTGAATTGGAGAGATATCGCTTATAATACGTCGAGCACCTGAAAACAAACTGAAGAGGGAAAAGGCCGACGAATTAGAGCCAAAAGATAGGTACTTGCAAATTTCCCTGGAATTGCAGTGCTCAATCGAGTCTAACGCGATCTAATTGAAAAATGTTGGATTGCGAACCAAAGATTATTTAGATGTGGTTGACCAAGTTGTTAGCTAATCACCCCACCAAACATGAACCAATCCAAGAATTCATGAAGCATGAAATTGTCTTTGAGAAGCCTCTAGGATCTCTCGGAACTTATGGCTAGGAACTTTCCATTGTGTTGAGCTTCCTGAAGAAGAACTGCAATGAAATTATTCATCTTTAGCGACATACATTTGATAAATCTCAGTGAGCCTATAAGAGACTTTTATTTTCTGTTTTCGTCCGAATATTAATAAAGAGAATCTCCCTAGTTCTAGTGGGATATGATATAGTCCCAGTTTCTCTTTCATATATTTTGAAGCAGCGTCTTCAAATTTAGCAGCAACTAGGTAGATGCAACCCCACGACCTCAAATTAGGGGATCTCATCCCCGTGACACTCTCACACCCAGCAGCTTAAGGTATCACCAAGGATGGGCCGCCCAATCCCAAGGCGCAACTTTTCCAAGCCTAGCATCAAAAGCTTCGTATACCGGAGGAGGTTCTCTCGGCGTCTCCCCAAATCTCGCCTCCTCGACAGCAGGAACCTCGACACCCTGCACAACTTCCAACACGTCATCTCTCTCCACAACCTCCATTTCATGTCCATTCTCCTCCCTAACAGTACTTAATCTAGACCTCCTTGATACAGTCCTCCATAGGGTTGCCAATCTGCTGTTAGGTATGTCTTGAATGACACCACGTTCTAGATCCAAGTTCTGTCGCCGAGGAGCATTGTTCGGTACAGGAACTCCGTCAATAGATCCTTCGCTCCATTGCCCCAGACTATTTCTTTTGGCGTGGAGGCATATCCATATCGATGTGACGGCGCTGATGAGTGTCACGGCCCCTAGAACGATGGGTGCCGCGAGTCTCCCAAGCTCAACCATTGCTACTAGTATACGAAGTTTGATTCTGGGACACTTTGTAAGATATATGAATGTGTGCAAAAGGCAGAGAAAATATTTTCGTATGAGCAGAATCCCCGCCCCCCTAATCTTGAGTTTCTGCCTTTTCCAGTTCGGATATAACTGCAGCCAATTTCGTCACTTGAAACCTTCCCAGATTTTAGTTTTTTTGGTACTACGATCATACACTTCCATAATTTCGAACTCAAATTTCAATTTCCCATTTCAATGATCTTCGACCTCTATAAAGTATCGGCCGTTTCTATTTGTGTAGGTAACTTCCTGATCCTCGTGGTTTATAACATCTCCGATATACAACTAGCTGCTGAATATTTTTTTCTCCTGGACCCCTTAATATCCTGATGCTTATCATGGGCCTTCTCGGAGTCTTGTTTGGGCAAGGTCTCAGCTATTTGGGAGGGCGAATTGACAAGAAGAAAAGGTCCAAAACCAGGTGATAACCATTCCGAAATAGAATTAAATGCGGAATTCGAAGATGGAAAATCTGGATATGGAGTATTCGAATAAGTATTTGCATCTGGTGAGCTGACAAGGTACCTTAAGATTATTTGGTAATTCAAGACGAAAGCTTGAAAGGGGAGAGAGTTAAGGACAAAGATTTGGATTCCACTGGTCAAGGGCCTGAATAAAGCAGAACATCAATTCCTTTACCCTCCCAATCACTTTTCAAGGCACCGGCTCCATGCATGACTTCCGGTGACTTGAGTGCTTCGTTCTCCATGCTCCTTCCCTCCATTATCTCAACTCCACAACTCCACATAACTCCTATCTTCATCACTCTAAATCCTCTGGTCTCCAAACCGCATACCCCTCCTCCGGACCCGGTAATCGCATCTCCTCAATGCCAATTTCCCCATTCCCATTTTCCGTAACCCCATCCTCATTCGCATAATCCATCTCCTCCCATTCTTCAGCTACAAACACCAACCGTTGCGAAGATCTGAAAACAAAACCACGAATGTAAATCATGAGAACGGAGATGAAGAGGATGATACACAAAGCGTGTTTGGTAGTGAGGTTGGGATTGAAAAGGTGGAGGAACGTGAGAGGATCCATGTTGTTTTGTGATGAATGGTGTGAGTTGCAAGGAAGCGAGGGCACAGAGGAAGAAGAAATCTAGGATCGACTTAGAGCTGAAATATTAGGGCAGGTATGGCCATCATGACCAAGAATTTCGGGAAGTAGGGGTATGGGACCTTGTTTCTAGTCTACCATAGAATTTAGCAAAGCACCTATTTTTAGGGAAATGTGAGCACTGAAATATGTTCAAGAGCGCATAGAAGCCTGTTTAGACATGCATGTTTATATTGATGCTCCCATGTGTATTTCGTTACAAATAGCGAGGAACGCTCCGATTGACGCTCTCCAAGTACCCGATGTACTGACTCATTTGCTGGAGTTGGTGCTTCAAATCACTATTTTCTTCTTCCACCTTCCTGATCTTTTCCATAGCCCTTTCCAAGTGCCTCCTCGCCAGACCCTCTTTGCTTGGTGTTTCCTTAATTTCTGCTGGAAAAGTCGTAAGCAAAGTACGGTCCAGCAGATGGGAGAACTTACGCATAGACTCGACCTTGCCAATTGCCCACGTGAGAACAGAGTTCCGAAAATTTGAATCCTGATTAAATTTATTCTCTAGAGACTCGAAGAGCCGGGTAAGATCAGGGGGGACGGTGTGAGGTTTTGTAGTACTCGAGGCTAGTCGGGAACGTAGTTCCTGCAAAATTCGCTGAAATACGGGCTGTTCGCTTGTTGCGGGCTGAGGTCGATGGTGAGGCTTTCGAAGCGTGCTTATTTCTCGTGTTGTAGTGACCAAGGAAGGTGATGTGACAGAGGTAGTCTCTGGATCATGAGCAACATCGAAGAACCCGTGACGAACTGCATACTCTGCAGTAGCCTTTTTGCTTAATCGTGGAATTCTGCAACTCTGGGTGATGGTACGTCGCAGACGTTCGGCATCACCATGAGACAAGTTGCTTTCCACAGAACTTAATGGGATGTCAGGATCCCAGGTCGCAGTTCTAGGAGTAGAAGATCTTGTAGATTGTGTTCCTATGTCGGCTGACCAAAGCGACCTCCCCGAAGTAGACGAGGCGTCGATATCTATACCAGGCTCGTCATCTCCAAACAGACTATCATTATCACCATCCAAGTCGATACATTCCAGGGGTTGAGATGGTCCTGGGAAGGAGGTTGAAATAATTATCTGCCCGCGCTGCTGACTTGAACTTCGACCCTGTTGTGATTCGGAGGGAGGTTCATTGGTTTGGCCAAAAGTGGCCGGACGCGGGAGTATAGCATTATTGAGGTTTGTTGGAGAGGGTAGGGTATTTGCTTTATAAGGTGATTGATAAGTTGGGGTAGACTTGGACCGCTGGTTTGTATTAGCAATGACGGTGAAATAGTGCAGAGGACGTACCGGCTCATCGACTCCACCGACTGGGGAAACAGCGGTATTTTGTAAAGGATCCACACTCTCGGAGTTCGCTCGAGGTAAGGAGTCCTGTAATTGCGAATTTGAGGTACTGAGGCCGTTTTCATCCTCCAGATGTCGCAACGGGGCAGGAATCGAACCGATGGAAGGCTGAGGCATTTGATCAACCGTCGGAAGCGGCTGGAGTCGTTTAGTAACGTCGTCAATGGTATTGGAGGAACTTACCATAGCTTCATTGCTGGTGGACTCGCTGAGTTTAGGTTCCACTACAGGTTCCTTGGTTGGCTCCCTTGAAAGTCTGATCCTCTTCCTGGGAGGCTCAGGGGCTTGGAAGTCATCGTTGAACATTTCGTATGCCCATGAATCGTCTTGCTGTGCGTTGTTTTCTGTCAACTCAAGCTCCATAGGCCCAAGAATAGCCTCAAACTCCTCATTGCTGAGTCCTCCATTGGCCTCCAATTGCCACGCATCAATTGAGTGTATCTTGGGTGATAGTGTAAGCCCTTGATCTGTCTCTTGATCTCTGGTGTTTGAGACCGTGGCAGAAGCATAAATACCTTCTCCGTCTGTGTCCATACTGAGCTGGAGAGACTGGTTGTGATTGAACACCATCATAATAGATTTCTTTACGCCTATCAAGGCAGCAGGCACACGAATAACAGAAAGAGTGTTCCTGTCAAATACTTTGAAATCTCTACTCAAGACTGGAGGTGGATATAAAGGCACACTCTCCTTAAGCGTCACTGAGATTATTGAGATTGTACGAAGTTACGTTGTACATTCGCATTCATGGAAGGCAGGTGGTCGAAATGAGATTCTTCCTAAGCGAATGTATGACACGTGACTAGGCTCGGATTAATTTTGTTCCAGTTTGTAGCAGATTTGGAAGCAACTCTGCCCACAACTTCTCACCAAGCCCGGCGACGGAAAAACAATTCACCGACTGCCGAGCAAACATCGTCAAGATGGATAACTTATCTGTAAGCATCTTCCTCCACTATTGTTTTCTCCCATCAAAGACATTGGATGGAAGAATGTTTGGTATAGGTTTCAATATAACTACAGCATTCACCTGAACCAGACCCCTTGGAGATTGGCGATATGTCAGTTATCCTCTGCACAGGTAAGTCCCGACAAATTATTTCGTCTCCCCTCGTTTGTTCAAAGAAATCCCCACCAACAATCATCTTCCGTACTGCAATTCTTTAAGATGCCCCATTGTGGTAAGACTGGTGCTGACGAGGAGACTATTCTTGTTACAGCTGGATATGACCACACCATTCGGCAAGTTTTCCTGTCTGGAATTGCAATAGCCTTGCTAACCCTCTATATAGTTTCTGGGAAGCTTTGTCTGGCATCTGTTCCCGTACAATCCAGCACCCCGACTCACAAGTCAATCGTCTCTGTATCTCGCCTGATAAGCGCTTTCTAGCCGCTGCAGGCCATCATACTGTCAAGCTTTACGACATCAAATCGACCAACCCCAACCCTCTCCTCACCTTCGAGGGCCATACTGGTAACATTACGGGTGTAGCATTCCACTGCGAGGGAAAATGGATGGTTACTAGTTCCGAGGATGGTACTGTTAAGATCTGGGAGACCCGTAGCGGCACGATTCAACGTAGCTATTCCCACGGTTGCGCAGTCAACGACGTTGTCATCCACCCGAATCAAGGCGAGATTATCAGCTGTGATCGTGGTGGTAGTGTTCGTATTTGGGATCTTGCAGAGAACAACTGCTCCCACCAATTGATCCCGGAGGAGGATGTTCCCGTTGCGAGCGTTACAGTTGCAACTGACGGATCTACTCTGTGTGCTGGCACCAACTCGGTATGCCACTAGTGTAGTCCTCTTGATCTATCGATGAGTGCTAATATAGTTTCAGGGCAATGTTTTTGTGTGGCACCTACTTCAATACCGTGAAAAGACCCAACTCATGCCGATCACTCAGTTCAAAGCCCACAACCAATATATTACCCGTGTTCTTCTCTCACCTGACGTGAAGCACCTCGCAACCTGCAGTGCCGACCACACCGCCAAGATCTGGGAGGTCAAGGACTTGGATTCTATGATTCCTATCCCTGGCCAAGCTGCCCCGGAGACTAAACCCTTCAAGCTTGAGAGTACACTTACTGGCCATCAGCGATGGGTTTGGGATTGTGCATTCAGTGCTGATTCTGCGTATTTGGTCACTGCCTGCTCCGATCACTACGCACGCTTGTGGGAGTTGCATAGTGAGCAGATTATTCGACAATATAATGGCCATCATCGTGGTAAGTATCTCAACCGCACTCCTTGAATTGTAGTTTTAACGACTCTTAGGTCTCGTTTGCGTTGCACTTAATGACTATTCTGAGGCTCGCTGAGCTGTAACGGTTTAATTTGCATGTATGGCGTTTGTTACCTGGTATGGAACGAGGGTATACCGAGGGAGGCGTTGATTTGTGATGGCATAAATCGTCGATTTTCGGATGCATGAATAGGCTCGCCGTGGCGTTATACGTGGATATATGGCGTTGAGGTCATACCCAAGAATCGCTGAGATTACACGTATCAAATGGATTTGCTAATAAAAACCCCCTTTGCTATTGACTATCATGTTCGCGAAAATGCTGGTCTGTACAGCTGCTACTTCGTCCTTGGACTCTCAGCTTATGAACACTTACTCAAGGAGCAGGTATTCAAGCGCGTAGAGTCCAAGTTATTTCTGTCCTCGGCTTTATCACCCGAATAGGCATCTCAACTCTTCATACCAAAAAGAAGAAAGCGCCCATAGGGCAACTGACAGCTTCCTACACGTCCTAGTTTAATGTGCAGAGTTCTAAAGTGTGGCACAGTTAGCAGCAAACATCTTCGAGAGATGGGGCCTTAAAAATAGATTCCCAAATACGTGCCAAGAGCCTCAAGCCCATAAATACGACTCAGGTCAGGTTTCTCAGATAGGAAATTCGTCACGCTTTTTTTCGCTCCTGGGGGAGCAGTCGCACGACTATCTAATTATAGAATTTCCATTACCCCATAGTTGGGGATTAGCTTTACCGTTCTCCTACTAAGTGGGGCAAGCTCAATCCGCCGATCCTACTGCTAGAAACGTTGCGTAGTAGTTTGATCCATCGCCACTTCATTTTCCTTATGCTTAAATCCCTAGACCCTTGTGCCTAATCTCCTATTTACCTTAGGTCTCGAGTCTGCGCCACTACAAGCTAGCTAAGCTGGGGAAGCAGGGATCGTGAGAGAGGGGATTTTCTTCACAAGATGCTGGGTGGACAAATAATTGCGCCACTTCCTGTCGTAAGCGCCAGTCGGTTCAGAAAGTTTTAACTGATTCAGCTTGCCTATTACGTACAGATGTTGTTGTGCTAATAGAACCCGGCGGACTTGAGCCCCAATACTAACGGTCCATCGCGGCTTTTGAAATGAGCACTTCTTCCTTCGTTTGAAATTCCATATGTTCAGGTTCGATTTCCATTACTAATTGCAATCCTTTGACCAAACCTGATTGGGAAAAGTGATCCTGCTTCTGTCTCATTCTATACCCTGATCCTTCCAACAAGGCCGTTGACAGCAATTGCTCCATTGAGTGTGGCTGATATCGTTAAGGAAGAATTCATACCTCCTCAAGGCCCGCATGCAAAGCTTTTGCTTGGTCTGCACATGGAGACATGGAGATACATTTGCTGCGCCATAGAAGGACGTATGAAAGAAATATACAGAGGGAATAATGGATACCCTCATTACGCTTCAGTCAGTCCATCAAAATGGGTCTACTGGGACTGTGCCTTTCAGGATTGGGATTGCGGCATTGGTTGTGATATCTGAACTACCGTGGACCTTGGGGACTCCTTCTGTAACCCGCCACACTCAGAATCGCTGCGCAACGGGCCGCTAAATACACGATTCCTGCTTCTGTCTACTCTCATTCAAAAGTACATTAAATCCACCGACGCCCCAACTTTTGACGCAATCATCACGCAAATGGGGCTTGTTTCCGGCCCCAACTATTCTAGATACTTACTTTACAAACCTCCCAAATCGAAACGTTGATTTTAATTGTCTCAATCACCATGCGGAAATCTCAGATCTGTTTCTTCATTTTTGGCTTGCTTGTAACGCATGCCGTCGCGGCTCCTCATAATAATGGCGGTATCGCATCGACGCTGGTTGACCACGAGATTGAAGCACGTGCAAAGGGTGGAAACAGCGGCAGTAATGATGTTGAGCAATATTTGGTGAGTGCCTTATCTGGTAAATGAGTTCCTTCCTAATCTTTAATCAGCATGAACTCGAGGAAATTGAAAAAAGTATGGGGCTTGTAGATGGAGGGAAGCGCAAATCTGATATTGATGGCAAAATCTACATATGGGATAGACTTGCTCATGGCATCTGGAAAGCAAGGGCCGAAAAGAAGCCAAAAGTCATCATAAACTTCCAAGAGAAGATGAGCAAAATTAGTCAGTATTCATTACCTTTCCACATTGCTGTGCACTAGATTGACCATTTTGATTCAGAAATTAGTCCTGCGTTGAAACTTGGTGGAGAGTGCTCTATCCAATACCACTCAAAGAAAGCCCCGGTCAGCCCCAATTCCATTGAAGGCCGGGATCCCATGAAATTATCCAAGATTCCCAAAGCATGCAGCACTGCTGTCTACGAATTCTCCAAGACTACCATAGATGAAAAGATCATCCCACTCGGGATGAAATCTTTAAAAGTACTAGTCGATGTCTTCAACAGCACAGCCGCAGGACATGTCAACAATTTCCTCAAGCACCCCGCCCCATGGAATATCCTGATTCTCTACAGCGTGAACTTTGGTAACTGGTACAAAAAGGTCCTGCCGTCGGATGCGAGCACCTCCGTCGCCACTACCCCGGCCTCAGAACACAATCACGAAGCCACAGCCGGCACACTCAGCCTCCAAATCCCCGCCCCGTTCCTCGAAACCATGCTCAAGTCGCTCGAAAAATGCACACAGAATAACGCCGAATCAGCACGTCTCCTTGCCGGTGCCGACGCCGCCAATGCACAAATGGAAAAACAGGGTCAGGGCATTGAGGAGTTAGGAGAGAAGCTCGAGCAATTGATGGCGTTGATGCTGGGGCAGACGCAGCCGGTGGCAAGTAATACGGTTACGAGGGCTGATGTTATTATTCCTGAAGCCCATGGGACGACGACTTTACCTGTGATGTGGTCGGTTGCGCCGGTGAACTTGTGTAAATTGACGACTTTGCAGACTATTACTACGCGGTCCAAGAGGGAGGCTGTTTGGGTTGCGGAAAGGGCGAGAAGATGGGAGTCGTAGGTTTGAGAGCTTGATAGCCTCAAGGCTCTTTTGTCAAGACCCACGGAGTCTGATTTACTAAGGTTTCGCGATGATGTTTTTCTTGTTTCTCTTTTCCGATTGTCCATCATGCGCATCGCTTTTGATCAGATTTTGGCTTCATTGGTTTCTATTTCCAGTTCGCTCATAGTTGATTTGTTTGTGTATAGGGTTTCGACTTCTAAATTCTCGGTGTTTTTCGTTGTAAGTTGGCGCATGGTTATTTTGTTAGTGCATAGGTTTCGGAGCTCTGAGCGTTTCTCATTGCATAGAACACATAGACTTCAAAGCAATCTATGAACAAGAAAAGTCAAAATTACCCCAAAGCTTCAAACCAGTTCTTACATGACATAGGCATGAAGACTTCAGGTAGTGGAAGGGAGTTCGTATTGTTCTTACAGATGAAGAAATTGGTATCCTATCTCGTCCTGACGCCAATGCTATGCTGTTATCCAACCCTTCAAATCTCATCCCATTATTATGAAAACTACCACCCATCACCCCATCCATCATCATCATCCGTAGCTTTAGGCGCCGTATCAATCTTCTTTGCCACCGACGGCTTAGGTCTCAACGTTGTGACCGCTGCCTTCTTCGCCCCTACCCCACCTACACTCCCTGTCGTCGCCGATCTGCCAGCGGAAGCAGGTCGCAACGCCGGCTTCGCCAAGCCTTTCGGTAGTGGTTTTGCTCCGGGTTTCTTGCCTGCTTGCGCTGCGAGCCAACCAGCGAAATCAGGCTCGCCGTTATCGTTGAAGGGGTTGTTGGATGCTGTCGTGGCGGATTTAGGTGGTGCTTCGCTGGGTGCATCGAAGAAAGATTCTTCGCCCATATCACCCCAGGCATCTGTGTCGTCTTCTGCATCGGCGTTGGTATCTGAGAAATAGTCGTTGGAGGATCTGGCTGATGTTGTGGCTGGTGTTGCGACGGCTTGGCGATGGAGGGCTGATGCCGATGCTGTGGCTGGAGCTGGGGCCGGGCGTCGGGAATCATTCGATAGAGGCGCTGAATTAGGACGTGTGGTTGGGGTGGATGAGCCATTTGTTGCAGATTGTATTTCGCCAGCGGCAGCGGAGACTTTGTTCGTGAATGAGGAGATTGCCCAGCCTGTCCAGGAAGACGCTTCGCTGGGTTGAGGAGTGCTCATACGAGGGGCGGAAGTGGTGGGGGTTTCCGAGGAGGGAGGTGGGAGAGCAGTATCTGCCATTGAAGAAGCGAATTTTCTGATTCGTTGTAGGTATGCATCCATGGTCTTGTTAGCCGAGTCTCGAATAATCTTCTCTTTGTCGATGAGACAGGGGCACAAGGCGGGTAATATCCGGTTGGCACAGTCGTCTTCGTTGAAGGCGTCGTTTGTTACTGTTAATGCCATCAAAGCGGCATTTCTCGCGTGAACAAATGGATCGCGCAAAGAGCGGGTAAACGCAGCGATGAGAACCTTGGATCTTGTGCTAACTCCTAGGTTCTTCGAAATTTTGCCTAGGCAAATAGTGGTATTTGTTCGAATACCTGGCTGCTCGTCGTTCGAAGTCCTCGCGAGATACTTCAAAAGCTCTCCATTGATCGTCCGATCAGACAGCTTTCCAATGATAGTCAGAACTGCCTTAACAGTCTGTTCTCGGACGACAGGTGCCACATCAGTGAATCCAGTCACCATTTGTGGAAATATCTTATCGTTGACCACTTTCTGGGGCAATCGATCTATCATTAAAGGCAAATTATCCAGCAGACATACTCGAATAGCACGATCGGGACTGCCAAATAGTCGAATTATTGCGGGTGTAATTTTACTTTCAAACTCCTCGTCCGTAAGTTTCTTACTTATTTTCATAACGACACCAAAGACTTTTGGCCCTCCGCCGCCAAACTCAACAGATTTGAGAAGTTCAGGAAGGATTTTCATCTTGAAATAATCTTCTGGGAAATCATCTGAGAGATTGTCCAAGTCGCTGTAAGGAATGTCAGCCGCAGGGGATTGATTGTAAGCAAGGTAGGTGCATACTTCAGAAATTGCTCTCGTTCGTCCTCTGTCTTCATTCCAAGATTATCAATGCTCTCAGTAAGTTTTATCAGAGGCGTTTCGAAAAAGCCACCGTTTCGGCGCCCCTGTTCCAGGAAGTTGCCAATACTGACTCTTGCTTTGGGATTGCTGTTGACCAGCCGTCTATAGCTAGAGTGCATACTAGGAGGTATACCCCTCGTCTGCCCTGCTTGATCGGGGCCCAAGAAATCCCCATTGAAAACTTCAAATATCAGAACTCCAAAATTATAAGCGTCCACTGCGGGCAAAGGATTTCGTTTGATTGCCTCCCAGCCAGATTTCGCTAGTTCAGGAGGAGTGTACCGTCCGGAATCGGGTACAAGACTTCCATAATTCTGTGCATGTCGTCAGCAAATGGATATTTGTAGATTCTGTGTATGAGCATACATATATTATTGCATCGTCGTCCTTCATACTACTCAGTACCTCGAACCCACCAACTCTCCACTCCCCGCTCTCACTTGTGTAAATTGACCCCGCGCGGAGGGCACCATGTACGGAAGACGCCTCATCATTGATAAATTTGATAGTTTGCTAGAAACCCCTCTTAGTACTATCCCAGCTTTCCAATTTACAATCCAAAGACCTACCGCAACCCCAAATAATCCCCACTTCAAAGTTTCCGTGCTCATGCTCATTCGTTTTATATGCCATCTTAATGGAATGACCCTCTCCGTAGCAATGTAGACGAAAGTTTCTGTCTATAACAAATTTGTAAGACTGTCCATATACAAGGCTTCCAGAAACCCTACCTCGACGGTATCAAGCACTTTAATCACCCCTGGATGCCGTAAAGTTCGAAGCTTTCTCACGGCATTTCGTGCAAGAGGAAGCCGAGATTTGTTGGCATTAATATCGAAGGAGAATATACTGCAGTTGGAGCCATCGTCCTATAGAGCATCATCAGTAATGCATCATTTGTGTATTCCTGCTTTCCTACACGTTTCTGTCCATTTTGCAAAACCCAAATTCCTCCCTCGATGTCCTGGCGGTCTCCGAATGTATAGGGGAAATTTGGAATTCCCGAAGAGATCGCTGATGCCACGACACTTTTGAACAAATTCATTATGAACAGCCTCTGGGAATCCTGAACAATGAAGAAAGTGGTTTTATATCTCTGAAATGTCCTCTTGGGCTGGCACTAACTATTTTGAGCATGTTGTGCGGGCGGTGAGCGCGGCAATACTAGTATCAAGACCGCGCTTCGAGTCGCGACTCCCGTGATGGGTTCTTGAGGGCAACAAACATATGATCGCGCATGGTATCGTTACGAGTATAATCCTCTACATTGGAAATTACGCTCCATGTCTTTGAGAATGTTCTCGATCTTCTATTGTTTTGGAATTCCTCAACGCCAATCATCATTGCCCAGAAATATAACCCTCCGGGCAAACAAATAAGCTTTGATGTTAAAGCATAAACCTTGAATTTGCAGCTATGAATCCCTTGGGCTCGTCACCGCATCTTCCCAGAGCCTCTGGTTCTTTTGGGGAAGGAGCAACTATGGAAGCTTCAACTAGACCTACAGCGAAGGTGCGTGTTTTCATTGCTCTCTTTGCTTTGCGTCTATGATGAAAATATCTGGTAAAAGGTCCGACTGCTTTATCACTTCTGCTGGTTTTGGTTCAACTTATTACTTCCGGTCATTTTGCTGAGGAAGCTTTTCCCATCTCTGCTCTCGATTCACTTGGCTCTCCCTTGATATTGGCAAGACTGTTCTCACTTGAGTCTGTGGGATCATCAGTGACATCAAGGGAGATATCTTGTCATTTGACAGTACCACTATCAGGAGTTGTACGTCTCCCCTCTCCAGGGCGTATTACCAAAGGCTGTGGTGCAAAGTGGGCTTTCAGACAATGCCAGATTGTGAATCGTTAGACTGTTTGCAAGATCAGCAGAGGCAAGTTTACCGCGAGGTCTGGGTCTGAATTCGAAGCCGCTCAAGCTTGCAGGTTGACGACTCAAATAAACTGAAAAGACCTGAGACGCTCTGTTTCATTTTGAATACTAGTCCTGGTTTTGGGGTATGTTGACTGATGAGCTCAATAGAGACAAAGCGGCGATTGGGGCATCCCCGACGACTCAAGTTCAGTAACTTCAATGTCTTCGACAAGTAGAGCGAATCTTTGCCATGTGTGCAAGACCCCGCCTGGGAACCTTCCCTCCAAGCTTCTGGTGCTATGTAAGAGGTGCCATGGTCGATGGCACATTTTTTGCCATAACCCTGCCATTCCTGAAGATCATAATAAGTAAACTCATCCAATTCCCTGGGTTGTGCGGAAATGGCACGCGCTGAAAGTTGCTCACTCTTTGTAGGAAGGATTGGTATTGCGGTCGTTGCCAGAAGAAGATGATTGCCGCAAGTGCCGAAATGGCACCTCCAAAACCCAGCGCCGCTGTTATTTCATCTCCAAACAATCCACCTGACTCCTCGAAGGAGCCTAAAGCTATGGCAAAAGGCTATCCATGCGAAGTGAAGGGTTGCAATGCATTCATTTTACAGCTCACATCCAATGGAAAACGCCTTTGCAAAATGCATGAGATAGAGGATCGACATAAAAACGCTAAAGCTCAGAAACCCGTTCTGCCGCCGATAGCAAAGCCTATTTCCAAGAAGAGATTATACACTTATAAACCGGATGAGGAAATGAAGAAGCAGAAGCAGAAACGCGCCTCAGAATCTAGGAGAAGTACAAGTCTCAACGGCCCAGGTAGTGTGGAAAGTGGACAGCGAAATTTTCAACAGCGGGTAGCGAGAGCCCCCTTACTTGCGGAACCACTCCCTTCCCTAGGGATTATTCATGCTATCAAGCCACCAGAATGGAAGAGCTCATTGGTATCTAAACCAGCCGGCCAGACACCGAAGGAATCGAACAGTAGTATCAACGTTCCAGCTGCGCAAGAGGTCAATAATGAGACACCATTTTTTGCTTCCATTTCAAACTCGGATATCAATAATGTCTCGTAAGTGCCAATTTTGTCTTAACGGCGACTTTGCTAATCCACAAAAGGCCTCATCCAGCTCATCCGACCTTTCGAACAATCCAAACGCAACTAGCTGCGTCACCTGAATACGAACCACCGCCTCCCATTCCAGTAAATGATCGTGCAAATCCCTGGGCGGCTCCGGCGGGGGATGGAGACAGTCCAGGTCTGCAGATAGCCCAAGAGTTTAGAGCAACGGTTGAGCAACCGGTCGATCAGTTGGCGCATATTCCTGATGTGAATGTGGATCAATCAATCTTTGCTAATGAACTGAACTCTCTCCGCATTCGAGAAACACGAGGAATGGCATCCACCAATCCTCATGCTGATTTGCCTAACGTCATGGTATCCTCTTCCGACACTGGACGGCCTCAATTATCTGAGCCGCTTCCCATGGAGTGGTACAACACCAATATCCCAGGTCATGGGTCTAGCCCGAGCATTATTCGAGAATCGCTCGCATGGGGATTGCGCCTTTCACTTACCGACCTCCAGGATATGGAAAACCGCCTTATCAAGTTCTGTGAGGTAAAGTTTCCGGAACTGCTCCACACTCCACAGGATATGATCTCCCCACGCTCTGTTCAGACATGCAGCTCCCAGTTTATATATGCCAACCAAACAATCTTCCCCGCTCTTTTTGAACCTCCTCACAGAGCGTGGATATCCTCAGCCTGCAGATATATGATCAGTTTGCACTCTAAGTGCAGTAGCCCCGCTCTCCCCGGTTCCTCCTCGTCCTCGTTGCACATTGATTTAGCAGCTAATTCTTACTTTGAACCGAAGAAAATGCCAGAAACAAATGATACAGAAATGCTTGATATGGAGAGTCCGTCAGCGGAGTCAACCACTGCGGAGGATCAAGTCATTAATTTTGATGTACTGCCACGCTTGAATTTAGAATCGCCGACGCTTACTTCTATTTCTTCTTCCACGACTCCTGCCGATGACCTCTTGGTCCAAGAAGTAATTGAGGAATCTCTTTCCTCTAACGTCTTGCCAGACATAGCCTCGGAGTCTCTTGAATCAAAGCGCCAGTTGAAAGCCGCAAGCTATGACCCGTCCACCCTGGACTCCTTTCTCGCTAGTCAATCTCAACCGGATACTGGCATTCAACCCTCCCCTCATGAGCTTGCGAAAACCCAGGTTTGGGGTCATATTGATCCTCGAGTCAAGTGGCCAAAGGAACATTCAGAGGAGTGGCTTGCTGAGAAGCGCCGTGAGATCGAATCGCGCGGCGGTCGAAAAGCCAACTTTGGTCGACTTTTGACTACACAGGTGGTCAAGGAGAGAAGGGATAATGGCTGGGGTATACATCAGACAAAAGATGTAGTGGATGATGAGAGGTCAGCAGAGGGAGCACGTGCATTGGAAGAGCTACTTGGTTTAAAGGGATTGGATGTTTTTGAACCTGGACTCAGGAATGGACAGCTTGTTATGATTGAGAAGGCGGCAGATGAAAACGGTAAAAAGAAGAGGAAAGGTACATTAAGGGTTTATCCGGTTGGATGATTAGATTCACTCTTTGTAGTTTATGTTTATGATACCCAGTCATCAATCTGTGATTCTGAATATCTGGTCGTGTTTGACACAATCAAAGAGACAGTCCTAGGCCATCTGAATTTTACCCATCAATTTTGTCCTCTTGATTGTCGCATAACCTGTGAGACAATCAAAACGTCAAAAAAGAAGTATCTCAATCAACGGTCTGGTCATCTCCCTCGCTCCCTATGAGGGCAGGAACAGAAGCAAACATACCAATCCAAAAGGCCCGTCAGGGGTCATAGGACCCGGATATGCACGCGCACATCCATCCAATGTCAGACGGTACAACTATCTACCTATCTACGTGCAAGGTTATTTTTTCGTCCTCCTAAGGTGTCCAAATTATCCTAAGAGGGGTTTCGGTGGGTTAAACGAGATGAAGGGTGGGCTTTGGGGCTGTTAGCTTTTATTATTTTTGGGGTTTGAGATACTGGTGGTGTGAAGAGGGAGAGCGACGACTAGACCAGCGATCGAGATTTGGTTGCCAGACATCAGCTTAATTAAAGATATACGACAAAGGTGAAGTTTGGGAGTTGGGGATGGGGGCGAAGCGAGGGGTTAGCGTGGTGGGAAAGGGGGTTGGTCCGCCGCCCAAATATTTTGAGCTTCGCATCTTTCACCTTGAAAAGTCCGCGTCACATTCACCCCCTGTATGACTTATTACCCTCAGTCCATTAAGTTGTATATCATATCAAATAGTAAATTTTCAAGCAAAAATTCGCTCTAGTCAAGCTGCCAAAACACATTATTTCACGGAAAATTGTTCGCTAACATTCTATTAGTCTGGCTTTGCCTAGAGCATCGTCTGACACTTCAAATTCTGGATTTGCCTTCGCCTTCATTGGTTAGACACGGCACCCCAACTTTGCCTAGAGCATCGTTCAAAACTTCTCTGTGCATGCAGTTAAATCTGCCCTTGTATTCTCCTTGATGGTTGGATCATATTGACTCTTAAAAAGTAATGTACGGTGTACATAGGACCTATGTCCAAGTAAGCTCGTCCCTTACCTCCCCTTCCCCCTGGTAGCTTGACTAGAGAGATCCCCTTAAACCCGTCATGTAAATCTGGTGGTACTCCTTTTGCTTGCCCAAAACACCTACCTAACCCAAATTTTTTGAGCATTAGGGGTAGTGCTGTGGTTCTTCTCCTACGCAAATCCTTTAGGAATGGCTTTGATGTCCTATCACTGGTAATTTCATCTCCCCATCTTCTCATATTCTCAGTAGATTTGACGCAAAAGTTTTTCGTAATTTAGCGTCGTGAAATCCCTGATTCTTGAAGTGTCGAATTTTCCTCCTTCGACAGGAACCTCCTCGATTCACCAGCATTTCATAAATTCGCGTATCATCTCAACTAACAACTTCTTAAATTAAACATCCTCTCTATTCAAGTTGCCAAATAAATTCTTCGGCAAACTCAAAGCTGCTAATTGTTCCTCAGTGACAACTTCAGGTCACGGGGTTCAAATCCCCTATTGTACCTACTGAAGTTCACCATCTTTCGCCGTTGCGGTCGAAAAATTCAAAGCTCAATTAAAGCGCTAGGAGAAGAGAATAGTTAAGATAACGATCTACGGTGTGAGATCGGGACTTATGTCCATCCATGCTTGGGCCCTTCCCTACTGCGCTTCCTCCTTCCATCCCCCTTAAACCGCCAATACCTGCAGCGAACCCCAATTGTGCTGCCTGTATTTCATGTCCTCAGGCCCAGGCTTCCTGTTAGGAGGATCCTCTTTCTGTAAGTACAATTCCCATAAATCTATGGCATTCTTCTATAATTTTTTTTCGCGAGTAGCGGCTTCCTTCTGGGAAGTTTCGAAATAAATGAGAAAGCTATCAACGAGAATGTGGATGGCGGCGGTTTGGCAATAATCCCATCTGAATCTATTCAAAGACAAGCTTACTAAATGAAAGTAAAAGCTGCTCATAACTCATGCACCATAAACCAAGGAAATGCATTAACGACTTGACTTTTATTTCCATCCTATGCTATGTACCCCATCCAAATCCCCTCCCAGCCCTCAGATCTAAAACCGTTTCATCTTAGCCAATAAATTCAACGCGCTTCCTGCAAGCACGAAACCGCATTGATCTTTACTCAATGTATGTTTCGTCTTGATAATCACTTCTTCCCCGCTCGTATGCTTCTTCACCACCAATCTCACTTCTCCGTCTCCACCATTTTTCAACATATTATACAATCCTGCCGTAGTAACCTCATCGCACGCATCGATCTTGGCGTAATCTTCCGGATTGGCGAATGTCAAGGGAACAACGCCTTGTTTCTTGAGATTTGTTTCGTGGATACGAGCAAAAGACTTGGCAAGGATAACTCGTCCACCCAGGTAGCGGGGCTGTAGAGCAGCATGTTCGCGGGCGGAGCCCTCGCCGTAGTTGTCCTCTGCTACGATAAGCCATTCGAGACCTTGGTCTTTCCATTTCTGAGCTAATTCTGGGATACCGGATGTGCTGCCGTCCACATCATAGGCGACGTTTGTCTCGCCAGTCGCAGCGTTGATTGCTCCAATGAGGGTATTGGCTGAAATGTTAGGAAGGTGACCTTTGTATTTGAGCCATGGACCAGCAGCGGAAATGGTGTCCGTTGTGCATTTCCCAGTAACTTTGTAGAGAACGCGGAGGCCTTTCAGATCATTTGACGGGAATGGGGCAAAAGGCTCGAGTAAGGCGAGACGATCAGAAGTAGGTGATACAACTACTTGAGTCGTGGGTGAAGGCGCAGCGGATGTTGGGAGGAATTCCGGATTTCCGATTTCAAACCCTGATCCTGGGAGTTCAGCACCGGATGGGGGAGAGAATCGGAACTCAGCTCCAGAAGGAGTAGTGAGGCTGTCAGTCAAAGGATTGAAGCTTGTGCTTCCGGCATATGACATAGCGGTGACAATCTCAGGTGAGGCGAGGAAGTTCATGGTCTCGGGGTTGCCGTCATTTCGCCCTCGAAAATTCCGATTATACGATGTGAAGATTGCGTTGCTTGTTCCTTTTGATATACCATCCGTTCTCTTCCATTGCCCAATACAGGGTCCACAAGCGTTTGCGAGAACAATTCCGCCGGCTTCCTCAAACGTAGATAAAGTTGAATCACGATCCAGTGTCGCACGGATTTGCTCGCTGCCTGGCGTAACGAAGAAGTCAATGGCTGGTCTTAGGCCTGCGGCCGATGCTTGCTTTACAAGATCCTCAGCGCGAGTCATGTCTTCGTAAGAGCTGTTTGTACAACTACCAATTAGCCCAGCAGAAACCGAGTCTGGCCATTTGTTCGTCTTCACAGCCTTAGAAAATTGGGATAGAGGAGTAGAAAGATCTGGGGTAAACGGTCCGTTGACATGAGGCTCGAGAGTAGAGAGATCAATCGTAATGAGTTCGTCGTATTGTGCGCCGTCATCTGATCGCAAAAGATTGTGCAATGATGGTGAGGATGCAATAGTTTGAGCTTGTAACGCAATAGATGATCGATGTGTTGATTCAAGGTAGGGAATATGGCGAGTCGAGAAAGGAAAGAGAGATGTGGTGGCGCCCACCTCGGCTCCCATATTACAGATAGTAGCCTAGAAGAACGGGGAGTCAGTAATTGCTCCTTATAGATATATTTGGGCGTTGAGACATTGTATCATGTGTAGATAGACAACTGCTTAAACAACCCTGTTTTTCGGGAGCAGGCATTTCTCCACTACGCATGAAAGAGTCTGGAATAGGATGTTTTAGTCCCAGATGTTCCTTACCATTCCAGTACTACTCAATGAGTCAACACCAGGTCCATGATACTCAATTATGAAGCCTGTTCCACCACGAACAGTTAATTTGCCTGCAAGATTGAGGATAACATCTTTAGGAGAAGCCCAGCCGCTAAGTTGGCCTTCAAGGCGTACGCCAAGGACTTTTGGAGCTTTGAGTTCCCAAGGTGCATCCACAAGAGCGTCGACTGCATCAGCACCACCAACACCTATCGCAATTGCTCCTAGTCCACCAGCATTTGGTGTATGACTATCTGTTCCAAGCATCATCAAACCTGGTGCAGCGTAATTCTCTAGTACGGTCTGGTGGATAATTCCTGCTCCGGGTGGCCAAAACTCAATGCCATACTTCTTCGCTGCGGATTCCAAGAAATCGAAGACCTCCTTATTGCCCCTAATCGACTCAGGAAGATCAACATCCGCTCCTCGCTCTCCAACAATCATATGGTCACAGTGGATGCTTGCGGGAACAGCAGTGGAAGGTAGATTGCACGTCATGAATTGTAATAACGCCATTTGTGCTGAAGCATCTTGCATTGCCACCCTATCTGGCTTAAGCTTAAGATTTGCATTCCCTCTGATATTGAGCCCATTATCCGTATTGGTAAGAAGTGCCTCTTCGGGGTTATCGAGATGTGAATACAAGACCTTTTCCGCCAACGTCAGCTGTCTTGAGGCCCCTAGAACTCTTCGAACTTCATGGAGTCTCTTGAGAAGCTTGGGATACGGTGGAGTTCGCGATTTAATATCTGGTGCGTATGAGGCGGAGGATTTGGTGGTGACAGTCGCAAAGCTTCGAGTACATCTTGATCTGAGAAGGGATTCCGAATTCGAAGTCTAATAAATCAGTCAATTGCATTGAAGTGAAACCCAAGAGAAGTATCTTACTCTTAGAGCATATCTGCTACATCTTAGAAGTCCCGCCCCCATGGTTCCTTCCTGACAGCGGCAATACAAGGAACTACAAAAAAAGAGGATGAGCTTGGCGATATCGGCAGTCGCGACAAGTTCCGCGTAGTTTTATAAGTCTACAACGATTGGTCTATGGCTGAACCTCGGCTCGTTAGCCCCTGACCAGCGCTAGTAGGCTGAATTTGAAATACAACTGAACTCTTTGGTTGATGACTGACAACTCTGAATCTACCAGTATCTCCAATCAACCCAATAGACAGCTTTGTTTTCCTTCTATAATCTTTCTCCATATGTCTATCAATGCAGCCATGCTGTTTGCTGTCCAGGAGTGCTAAGGATAAAGCAAAATCCAGGAGAGCCTCGTGCTGGGAAAGAGCGATACCAAGTTCCGTATCAGTCATTAAACTGTGCTTCATTCCTGCTTTATCCTAATATATGCTTCTCGTGGTATGATCTGTGGCGCATAGGAGTAGTCACTCCGCTCATAGAGTAGTACCTACAATCCACTATGCATGGGGCCGTTAACCTTCGTTTCCACCTGTGTACTGGGTGCATTGTCCGCCATTGCTGGAGCAAGTTGTACAGTAAGGCGCCATGTTACCCTTTGAGTGGTGTTGAAATTTAAGCGGTAGTAAGCTTCTCGGCCACATCATTCCTTCCATTCCAGAGGGGCCCCAATTAGCTAACTCTTCTCTAACCGCTGGCCGGTACGCGAGAGCAAAATGCGACCTCGTCCTTTCGAAAAAGTGGGCTTTGAATATGCGAGTTTGCTTTTAGTTTAGCAACCTCGGAGCAGCGCACTTGTGGCAGTTCTGGGTTATATATTCGGATGGCTGCAGGAGACCGATCAGCTTTCTGAACAAGATTCTTTACAGGAGGAAACCATGTACTCAATTACCCGTAGCGCCATAATATATGATCGCTCCATGTCTTGATTCCCCCTTCTAGACAAAGCAGGCGTTTGAGGTTAGGAACCTGACTGCAGCACATATCTTGTTTGGTTTTGATAGGGATACTAGCACACACCGTCAACCACTGGCAGACAGTCCAGTTCTGTATGTTGCCTGCATGGTTCATCCTCTCATCTACATATCTGTCCATCCTTGTGTCTCAGAGGCTATCGCGTGAGGAGGTTTGGCTCCTGCACGTGATTTGACTGCAGCGGCAAGATGGCTATGGTGTCATGCTGCTCTTGATATTGTCCATGTGTTGACAGTAGTGCTTGCTGCATCCCCTTAACCTCATGTCTTTATGGCAGAGAGTATCTTCATCGCGGAAGGCAGTGGGAGAAACATAATCCTTAGCGCCTCGCTTCGCATGCCGTTTTCAGCCATCCCCCCCTTTTATTTTGTCAGGAGCTGTTGGTCTCAAGCCCTCAACGAGGAGACCTCCTGAAGTATTGTCGTCTTCTATGACGGTGATCAAGCAGATATTTACTGGCGTCGTTATTGTAGAATTGAAATTGCCGTTCACAGCTATACTCTTCATTGTTTGGAGTTGTATGTTGAGAATACGCTTTCATCATTAAATGGTATACCTGGACAGCAATTAGCATCATCTCTTCAAGTCTTTGTGAATAAAGGCATCATCACCGATTGTCGGCTGCTCTCCCATTGCTTGTATTTCTGTTGTCGAGAGATCACTCTAAATTGTGTTAGGCTCTGCTTCGGCCTATGGAAGCTTGGAAACTTACCAGTAGACAAGTGGAAGGACCTCTATTAGCAACGAAGTCTCCTCTCATTGAGTAATGTACAAGGTTCTGTCATTGAGTATGGATTGCTCTGCCGTAAGACAATGACTGGAAGAAGTACCGCCTTTGATCGTATGTCTTTGAGGATGGATCCATCTTTGAATGGGTATAATTTATTGTGCGAGCTAGTTACCATTATATCAAGCGCGAGTCCCAAGCAAATGCTGGATTCAAGAAGGGAAAGGCTATATCCAAGGACATTTGTATCAAAGTTGGAAAATAAATCATGGAATTAAGTATGGCCTGGTCTTCTATTTTCCTCAGCTACTTTTTAAGTTGACCAGCGTATATAATGTGCCCATACCATTTTGCGTTAGCGGGCTAACTGTGCTACCTCTTTCCCTACATAAACCTTCGTCAAATTTGAACTCCTTCTCAATTTCTCAATCAACAACAACTCCTTCCTGATCAAGAAGTCGCACTTCCTTCCTTCTACCTACCGTACCTGCGAACAACTTGCTTAGAGCAAATATACAAACTATTTTGAAGTAATCCAGGTATGCGAGCTCTCTCTTTTTCTAAATCCAGACCTCCCTAACGCGTCCCTCCCCCACCCTTCCTGCTTAAGCCTGTTGCCTTTCTTGTATCATCAATATCATCGCAACTTCAATCGCAGACGATCACATCTACTTTGAAGGGGCCGAAAGTCTTGTCAGTCTTATCTCGACTTCACCCCCACTGTCTGCTGAGGCTTTACTCCCCCCAAGCACGCCTCTTCTTGTGAGTCGCAATCTGCCACTTCCTAATAGGAAAAACACTTTACTTTACTGCGCTTTCATCCTTCTGCTCTTGTCTTTCATCGACCTGTAGCCACTTACTGCTGTCGTCAAAGATCTTCGCGCTCCTTCATACTTGGCGTAAATTTCTTCTATTTCTTTTATCAACTTCCCAACTCATATCCATAATATCTCTATTCAACTTTAATCAACACTTCTTTATTGATTCCCCATAATATTCATTTCAAAAACACAGTTACTAACTCAGGGCTTCTTTAGATCTACCACACAACACAAGGCTCTCCAAATGGGGGATTCTGGTGAAGCACCTCGTGGCAATGGCCCGGGTGACGGTCGCAATAATGGCCAGGAAAACGGTCAGGAAGAAGAAGCCCCCAACCCAATGGTTATGGCAGCTATGATGGTAAGATCACTCTTCATTCCACGCATGACTGCATGCTAATATATGGCGAAGGAGGAGCTGGGTACGAGTAGAGTTGACGAGCTACCGCTTGAAGACCATGGAATCAATCCTTGTGCTGCTCATTCTCCTGCTTTAGCCTTAGG
>Ga0182030_10005249_pt1 | contig 27537 bp, 24 predicted proteins | sample 812S3MmetaG_FD_121299 | JGI IMG/M metagenome (GOLD analysis project Ga0182030, IMG submission 121299) | Permafrost microbial communities from Stordalen Mire, Sweden - 812S3M metaG (Illumina Assembly) | ecosystem: Environmental > Terrestrial > Soil > Wetlands > Permafrost | place: Sweden... | reverse complement strand
GGTTTTCTTTTTGTCCGCGTATTCCGCCTGTGCAAAACTGATCTGTTGCTCCATGCCCCACTCTATCAAAATAAACGGTCTGATTAAATCAGCGTTTCCCTAGAGGCATGTCAGCGAGAATTGGATAAGCTCGTGGCGGAACTGGAGCAGGAGCTGAGTGCCAAGGCGTCAGAACGCCAGATTCACAAGGCATTCGTGAAGGTGAAATTTGCCGACTTTACCCGCACGACCCGAGAATGTGTCAGCCCAAGTCCCACTAGTGAGACTTACCAAACATTGCTGGCGGAAGCTTACAAACGAAGTCCCCAGCCCATTCGACTCCTTGGTTCCGGCGTCCGCTTTGTCGACGAAGTGAAGGACTACAAGGAATCGCCTCAGCAACTCTTGACGCTTGAGCAACAGGATTGATCCGTGGAGGTACCTTTCAGACCGTTACGGCAAGGTGTTCACCCCAGAGCGTTACCAAACACGGGGCAAATTCTCCCGCTCCAGGTTGAGACGACCTGCTTGGCCGAGTACGCTGAAAGATGTCGATGCCATTGTTCGGATCATCGAATGTAGCAAGAAATTTTAGAGATAAATTTATCTTTGTGTGGCAAGAAAATCCTGTAAGGGCAAAATATGTTCAATTTTCTTCCTTAGCGGAAGTGCTCTACCCGTATTATGAACAACTTATGTCCTGGAATTCTTGCTACGTTTTCTTGCTACAAAAGCGTGTAAATCGGTGTTTTTCGGTGTCACTCGCTGTCAGTCGTTTTTTCGAAAATACCTCTCAAAAGTAGCTTGCTGTTAGTCGGTGTTAATCAGCGTAAAACCGTTAATTCTCCACCCCAAGGAAGCGCCCTACCAAGCTGAGCTACGGCCCGTTAAAACCAATCACAGCCGACAAGAACGGCAGGAGGGTCACTTTGCCACAACCGGTGGCAGCGGCAAGCTTGAAAGCGGAGTTAGCGTTTTGCCACAAGCGGATTAATCCAGCGCACAGAGGGAAATCGCGCGAAGTCCGTGTCATGTGTATGAATAGTGGTGCCGAGCCGAAGCGAAATCGCGGCAATCTCGGCATCCGTGGTGAGGTCACCGCCAGCGCCGGATTCCCCCAGCAAGGTGAGCGCCGTTTGAAAATCGCGCCGTGTGGTCGCCGCGAATTGGACTACGGGTTGGTCCAGCCACATGGCGACCAGCGCGGAGGCCTGTTTTATCGTGAGAGATCCCCGGAAGATGCGTTCATTTGTGCTGATACGAAGAAAGCCGAAAAGGACGGGGGCGCACAACACGACCGGCTGGGGCTGGGACAGGCAGTCTTCCCACCACATGCGACTCTTCGCGTGCAGCCGGCTATCCCGATTGTGCGCGTAAAGGAGGAGGTTGATGTCGGGAAGAATCACTTCTTTTTCCGTATTTTCACGCCTCGGAGACGTCCTTCTTTGACGAGAAAGTCTTCGACTTCCATCTCATCGATAACCCTGTTCACATGGGTGAGATCGATCAGAGGTGCGCCCATGCTGACGGGCTTCACGACGAAGCGCTTCCTTTTTCCCACCGCTCCTGGCTGTCCGAAAAAAGCCCGTCGTACGGCTTCATTCAACGCGACCTTAAAACTAGCGCCGCGCTTATGGGCTTCGTCCTTGAGCAGTCGCTCAACATCGGGATCAAGAGTGACCGTGGTGCGCATCATGCAATCATGACAGCATCATGAGTGCTGTCAAGATGCTGACTTTGCTAAGCCAACCCCGCGTTTTCGAGCCAGGTCTCGGCGATGAGCGCGTGGCCTGCGGCCGTGGGATGAACTCCGTCTCCGGCCCAGTAGGCCGCCGGCGCCTGGGTGGCCGCCTGCGCGAAAAGGCCGTCGAGCGGCAGCAGTTCCGCCCCGAATTCCACGGCGAGTTTTCGCGTCACATCAATTTTCGGGTTCAGGTCCTCGCGCCAGGCGTAACGGTCTTCCGGTACGTGCAGCAAAAACGGCTCAAGCAGAACGATGCGGGCCTTGAGATTCTGCGCGATTTTTTCCAGCAAGGCGCGGTAATCCCGCTCGAAGGCTTTGGCTTCGGTCGCGTCCTTGCTGTCGTAGCGGCGCCATGTGTCGTTGATTCCGATCATGATGGACACGACGGTAGGTTGCAGCGCGAGCAGGTCCGGCTCAACGCGGTTGAGCAGGTCGCAAACGCGGTTGCCGCTGATTCCCCGGTTGAAAATCTTCAGTCGAGGCGCGGCGAGGCGGGCCTGCAGATGTGCGCCCGCCAAAGCCGCATAGCCAAATCCGAGGTGCTGGGCATCTTCCCGGACGCGGCCACAGTCCGTTATACTATCGCCCGTGAAAAGAATCCGATCGTTGATGTCAATTAACATGGAGGGTAGATTTGTCAGGTGCGGCGGTGTTGTCAATTTCCGTTGAATGGTGTTTTCCGTGGGGACGAAGAATCGCCATTGGCAGGAACAAAAATTTAGCGCAAAGTTCAATCTTCGTTCATGAGCGCCCACGTCCTGATTATTCAATCCGATGCCGCTCTGGGGAATCGCATCGGCCAATTGGTCCTGGCCGGAACGCCGGATGCCGCGGTGGGTTTGGTCGCGAGTCCGCAGGAAGGGATCGGCGCGCTGGATCATTACACCGATCTTGATCTCTGCATCTGTGAACTTTACTACGCGGACGGAGGGGACGGCCTCGCCCTGCTGTCGGCGGTTCGCGCCCGGTTTCGCCGTGCGCGAGTGATTATTGTCTCGAGTTTTAATCTCCAGAACTTTGCGGATTACATTCAGGGCCTGTCGGTTTTTCCCGTGCCGCTGGATGAATCACTTTTTAGTTCCACTTGCCAGGACGCTCTCGCCACGCTGGAAGGTCACGAGTTTCCTCCTTTTCGCCTGGGCAAAAAGCAGCCGCCGGATCGCTGGGGAGATTGCTACGCGGCCTACGACACCGGGGTTAAGCGTGATATTTTCATTACGCTTTGCCATTCCTGGGCGACCCCTGAGGAAGCCGGTCGGTTTCGCAGTTCCGCGGCGATGATGGCGCGGGCCGGTCATCCCAACGTGCAGGCCGTTTATCAAGCCGGTGCCTATCAGGGCCGGGATTTCTTTTGTCGCGAAAAATGGGACATGCCGGACTTGTCGGAAATGGCGACGGCCGGGCAGCTCATTGATCCGCGATTGGCCGCACAGATCATTCATATCGTCGGGGCGGTGGTGATTTTTTGGGACGCGAACAATTATCCGCACACCACAGTCGGCGCCACCGACGTGACGGTTTCACCGCAAGGCGTGATCAAGGTGGCGAATTGCGTGGACCCCACCCAGCCGGTGACGCCACCCGGCATGTCGGATCTTTCCGCCCTGGCCCATGCCATGGAGGCCCTCATGCCTCCTCCTGATCAAGTTCCCGGGAGCGTGCGCAAATTGATTGCCCAGCTTAGCGCCGGCCCGGTTCCGCTGGCGCAAGTGGTGAGCGAAGCCCAGGCCATTGATAACAACCTGGCCCCGGAGCGCGCCATCGCCGTCACTGAGGAACATAAAGTCGCGGTAAAGGCCATCCAGGTCGAGCGCCGCAAACAAAAGCGCAGTCTTTACTTCATGGCGGGTGCGTTCGCCCTCATCGTCCTGATGGTTGGCGGTGTTCTTTGGATGAGGCTCGATCCGCCGTCCCATGATTTCCCGGAAATGATCCAGATTCCGGCCGGCCCCTATATCTATCAATCGACATCCTCCACGATGGATCACACGTTCTACATCGATAAGTACGAGGTGACCTTTGGACAATACCTCAAGTTCCTTCGCGCGGTTGCGAAGGCAGGCAACGACACCGCCTGGCGACATCCAACCCAACCTGCGACCAAGGCGACAGATCATGAGCCCAAGGATTGGGACAACATTTTCAAGTGCATCAAGTATCATCAGCCTTACAATAAGGTTACGCTCACCCTGGACGACCCGGTGTTTAACATCGATTGGTACGACGCGGAGGCTTACGCCAAGTGGGCCGGCAAACGGTTGCCTGACGAACATGAGTGGGAGAAGGCGGCGCGAGGCCCGAATGGGTTTCTCTATCCGTGGGGAAATGCGTTCGCACTCAAGGCCAATACCTCCGTGCCGACTCCAGGGACGGATCCTTTTCTCGTGCCGGTGCATGTTTTCCAAACGGTGGATCAAATGCCCGGCGATAAAAGTTTCTACGGAGTCTATGGCATGGCGGGCAACGTCAGTGAGTGGACCGATAGTATTGTCTCAGGCAGTATCGAGTCAGTGAAGGTTGCGGTGATTCGGGGCGCCAATTTTAAGACCAATTCCGAGGCGCATGCTGTCCTCACGCATCGCAACACCGCGGTGCAGGGTTTGCGTGATTTCTGGATCGGCTTTCGTTGCGCCAGCGATACCCTGCCGTCCGCGACGAAGTAGGGGACGTTAGTTAGTTATGCTATTCGGCTTCTGAGGAGATCCGCCAGACCGGACTTGCTTAGCTCTTTGGTCGCGATTTTAATCATCATTTCATAAACCTCTCGCGAGCTAATTTGTGCGACATCGACGCCGTTGAAATAGAGGAAGCTGAGGGCCGCCGCGGCTCCAGTGCGCTTGTTGCCATCGAGAAATGCTTGATTCTCGGCGAGATGATAGGCGTAGGCAGCAGCGATCTCAAACAAGTCGGCCTTAGCGTAATGATAGACGTTCTGGCCTTGAGCGATTGCGGACTGGATCAAGCCTACGTCGCGGATTCCCGTACTTCCCCCATACAAGCGAATCATTTCGTCGTGCGCTTGCGTGACGAGATCAAGAGTAAGAAAGAGCGGGGGAATTCCGCTCACTTCGCCAATTTCCGCAACGCAGAACCGTGAACCTTCACAACATAAGCCAGGGCTTCCTTCATCATCTCGGAGGTCGCATAGCGAGCTTCAGCTACCGCACCGTGCGCGGGACTTTGTTCTTTGACAGACGAAGCATTCTTCGCCGACATTTTGGGATATTTCTTGGCCACAGCTAAACGTACTTGAAAGAGTCCTCTCCGTAAAGGGCGTCGCTTAAGCTTGCTTCTGAACGAGTCGGCCTTCCTGAGTTGGTTACCAATCCGCATTTCTGTAGATGTGGAGTCCCCATGCGAATAGGGCAATTCGGAAAAACCATCCCAGAATGGAGCCACCAAGATCAAACCAGGCGAAAATCACCCAGTTGAGATGGACAAACCATAGCAACATGGAAGCTGTCGCGTAGGCCATCATGGTCACTCCAAGTCTCTCGCTCATGGATAACCCTACATAGCAGCAATCTATTGTTGAAACGCAATAACCTTAATTGCACCTTCTGAACCAAGACTTGAGATAAGTCCCGCAACGCCGCTTCTTGGCATCCGTCGGAGAACCCGCTAGCGTCAAAGTCTCTTATCATGCCCCAAAAATCCACCGAATCGGAATCTCCCGCCACGCCGCCCAAAGTAAAAGTCACGCGCGAAACGCTCGGGCAGATGTTCAGCCTCTACGCCTACCTGCGACCCTATCGCGGCAAGCTGGGCGTGGGCCTGTTCATGCTCATCGGTTCCAGCGTCTTTGGATTATTCTTCCCCTACCTGGCCATGCATCTCATTAACAGCGCAACGCGTGAAGAGGCGTTCTGGCTGGCCTCGCTCATGGTCGCCATTCTCCTGGTCCAGGCGATCATGTCCTATTTCCAATCGCTCCTCTTCAATACCGTGGGTGAATTCGGGTTGTCCGATCTGCGCAAGGCGCTTTTCAATCATTTGACCGAAATGCCGATGACCTTTTTCAGCCAGCAGCAGGTGGGCGAATTGACCAGCCGCATGTTCGCGGACCTGACGCAATTGCAGGACGCCTTCATCATGGCCATTCCGCAATTCCTCCGCCAGAGCATCATCATGGTCGGCAGCATTGCACTGATGGTTTTCATCTCACCGCGACTGACCGGTGTCATGCTCACCTGCTTCCCGCCGACCATCATCGGCGCGATCCTGATCGGGCGCCTCGTGGGCAAACGGTCGCGCGTCACGCAGGACGAACTGGCCCAATCGGCCAATATCGTAGCGGAAGCGTTCCAGGGCATCGCCAACGTGAAGGCCTTCTGCAACGAACTCTTCGAGCAAAAACGTTATGAAGCGCGCATCACTCTTTTTCTGAAATCGGTCCGGCACGGCGCGAAGGCCCGCGCCATGCTGGTCGCCTTCATCATCTTCGCGATCTTCACGGCCATCACCATTGTTCTTTGGTACGGCACAACTCTTTTGCTTGACGGCTCGTTGAAGGCCGGTGATCTGTTGGCATTTACGTTCTACACCATCTTCATCGGTGGATCGATCGGCAGCTTTGCCGACCTCTACAGCAATCTCCAACGTTCGATTGGCGCGACCCAACGCGTGCGCGAACTCCTGGGCGAACCTGCCGAACCGCTGGAAGTCGCGACCCGCGTCGCGCGGTTTCGCGGCGATGTCCGTTTTGATCGCGTCACTTTTGCCTATCCTTCCCGGCCGGAAGTTGACGTGCTCAAGCACCTGAGTTTCTCCACGGAGGCGGGCAAAATCGTCGCCTTGGTCGGACCGAGCGGCGCGGGCAAGTCGACCATCGCGTCGCTGTTGCTTCGTTTCTACGATCCGCAGCAGGGCCGGATTCTTTTTGATGGCCGCGCCGCCACTGATTACGGCCTTCACGAATTGCGCAGCCAGATGGCGCTTGTGCCGCAGGAAGTGCTTCTTTTCGGTGGATCAATTGCGGAAAATATCGCCTATGGAAAACCGGGCGCATCCCGGGCCGAAATCGAAACGGCCGCGCGCCGCGCCAACGCCCACGACTTCATCGCTGCTTTTCCTGAAGGCTACGCGACCCTCGTCGGCGAACGGGGCGTCAAGGTCTCCGGTGGCCAGCGCCAGCGCATCGCCATCGCCCGCGCGTTGCTTAAGGACCCATCCATCCTCATTCTTGACGAAGCGACCAGCGCGCTCGACGCCGAGAGCGAACGGCTCGTGCAGCAGGCGCTCGAGGAGTTGATGAAGGGCCGCACCTGCTTCGTCATCGCCCACCGGCTTTCCACCATCCGCAACGCCGACGCCATCGTCATGCTAAGGGATGGCGCCGTCCGTGAAACCGGCTCTCACGACGAACTGATGCTCGTTCCCGACGGCGCTTATCGTCGCATGGTCGAACTCCAGCACGGCGCGAACGTACTCACCGAAGAAGTCGAAGTTGCCGCAGTGAAATAAAGCGGATAAGCATTTAAGCCTTTACTTGAGTAGGAATCGACTTGCGGCGACCACTTTCAGGTCATGTATTCGCTCAAACTCAGATTCGTTTAAAGTGGTCAGGGTGTGGTTGTGCGAGATCGCGGTCGCCGCGATGATCATGTCGTGATTTCCAATGCGTTTGCCTGCCTTCTCTAAGTCTGCCCAAAGCCTGGCGTGGATGAGGGCTTCTTTCTTGGAAAAATCCAGAACCGGCATTATTGCCTCGATCTTCTGAACAAAGGCCAGGCGACTTTCCAGTGCTTTCCCGGCACCGCGATGGCACCCATGCCAAAGCTCCGAAAGCGTGATGGCGGCTATGCATGAGAACTCTTCGTTTAAGAGCGCCGTCATTCGCCCCAGATTCAGGCGTCCTCTTTCGGCGGCGATCAACACGGAGGAATCGATCATCAATCCCATGGTGAACGGGTGGGTTTCAGAAATTTGAGACCCTTTTTGAGGTTGCGAGCGAAAGCGTCCGCCTCAGCCGGTGAGAGGTGGGTGCCGGGTTTAAAGCGCTTAAAGAATTCCCCCAACGTGATGGGCGGTGGTCCCGCGGGTACCAATCGGGCCACAGGAACGCCGTTCTTCGTCAGTGTGGCCGATTCACCGCGATAGCGGACACGATTGACCAGATCGGAAAAGCCACGGGCGGCTTCGGTGACGCTGAGGGTTTGCTCTTTCACGTCAACACTATAAAATCAGATTATCTGATTATCAAGAAATTATAGTTTCTCATGCCGTTCCGCGCAGGTCGAAGTCACGCAACACCGAGTGGACGCAAACCATTCCAAGAAAGCCTTGGTCGAGCTTTGTCTACGGTGCGACCGTGGTGCCGATGCTCTCCGGCGCTTCGCCGCCCTTGAGCTTGGCCAGCGTGGCTTTCTCGATCCTGGCGTAAAGTTCCTTGTTCCGCTTGAGTTCTTCCTTGGCGGCGTCGCGGCCCTGGGCCACCTGCGTGCCTTCGAAGTAAAGCCAGGCGCCCTTTTTATCGACGACGCTGAGTTCAATCGCCAGATCGAGCAGCGAGCCCTCTCTCGAAATGCCCTCGTTGTACATAATGTCGAACTCGGCTTCACGGAACGGCGGCGCAACCTTGTTCTTCACGATCTTCACCCGGGTGCGATTGCCCAGAACGGTGCCATCGGGAGTTTTGATCGCCGCAATGCGCCGGATGTCGATGCGCACCGAGGAATAAAACTTGAGCGCCTTGCCGCCCGGCGTCGTTTCCGGATTGCCGAACATCACGCCGATTTTCTCGCGGATCTGGTTGGTGAAAATCGCGCAGGTCTTCGATTTACTGATGAAAGAGGTCAGCTTGCGCATCGCCTGGCTCATCAACCGCGCCTGGGCGCCCATGGTTACGTCGCCCATCTGGCCTTCGAGTTCCGCTTTCGTGATCAGCGCCGCGACCGAATCGAGCACGACGACGTCGACCGCATTCGACTTGATCAGCGTTTCGGCAATCGTCAGCGCCTCTTCGCCCGAATCGGGTTGCGACACGAGCAATTCGTTCATGTTCACGCCGAGTTTGCGCGCGTAGGAGGGATCGAGCGCATGTTCCACGTCGATGAACGCCGCCACGCCGCCGAGCTTCTGTGCCTGGGCGACCACAGTCAGGGTCAACGTGGTTTTGCCGGAGGATTCCGGCCCGAAAATCTCAATGATGCGTCCGCGCGGAAAACCGCCCACGCCGAGCGCCGTATCGATGGCGATCGAGCCGGTCGGAATGACTTCTATATTCAGCCTCGAATTCGCGTCGCCGAGCCGCATGATCGAGCCTTCGCCATATTCCTTGGCGATGGCTTGCAGGGCCAACTCGAGATTCTTGTCCCGCACCGCCTGGGCCTTGTTTTCGGGTTTGGATTCGGTCTTGAGTTCGGGTGGTTTTGTCTCGGATTTTGCAGCCATAGTATGATGGGTTTAAGCTAAGTTATACAAGTGTACAAGTGTTATTTTAGGCAAATCTGCAGGAGACGTTTTGACTACACGTCCCGCGCTCCCACGGCAATGCTGATTTTATTCGCGATAAGGATCGTCTCCCGGCGAGCCCGGACTCTGAAGGCCTTTATTGTGTAGGGCTCCTGCATTATCGAAAAGACGGCGCACCGAAGAGGTCCACCCCCAGGGAAGATTGTGCTCCTCACGATCGGCCACCTTGATCATTCCGCATGTGAAGCAGACTGGTATCTTAAATTTAGTTCCATCCTTCTCGTTGATCGTGATCCAGTGATGAGGAACGAAACAATTTGGGCTCATGAAGGAGAGGAACGCCAGTCGCAAAGGAAAAGCTGCCGCCACTTTATCAAAATCAGCGGGTCCCAATTCTTTGTGACCAATCGCTATCGTATATATAATGCCGGTTCCGTCCGCGTTCAGGTCACCTCTCTTGTGGTCGTAGTGATCTAAGTCAACCGATTGAGCATTTTTGAGAGCGTCCAGAATGGAAGCGCGCTCATGGTAAAGCAGCGTGGTCGAAATGCTGGTATTCAAGCCAATGAATAAAAGAATCAGAGCGACAATGGTTATCGCTGCAGCGCGAACACACCACCGTGCGATTTTACCCAGAACGGTATCGAGTGCCATGACTCCACAGACTAATCCGAATTCCTGAATGAATTCAAACTAATGCGCGGCTCACCAAATCGAGCGCGATTGGGACGCCATGTATTGAAGGTATCGAGGAAACGACCGTCCTTGATGCGGCATTAATGCACGCCACCCATCCAGCCGTCGCCACACGGCCCGCCGCCGGTCGCCGCCTCGATGGTGCTCACCACCTCTCCCGCCATATTCAGGACGGGATGATACCCCTTGGCCACCTGTTCGGAGGCCTCATCGACGTAGTGGCCGATAAACGTCCGGCGGTACCGATCCTTGGTCCGGTTGGGGCCGGAGCCATGGATCAGGTTGCCGTCAAAAAACATCGTGGAACCGCGCGGGACGAGCACCGGAACCGGTTTTTGTTCGCGTGGAAATTTCGTGATATGGGTATCCCCATAGCTCATCCACTTTTCGCCGCCTTCTTCCGGGCAGAGGATGGGGCTGCGATGAGAGCCGGGCACGACCCAGAGGCAGCCATTATCGATATCCGCCCCATCGATTGCGGTCCATGCGGCGATACAGGTTGCGGGCTTGGCCAGGAGATAAAAATTGTCTTGATGCATGCCCTGGCCTTTGCCTCCGGGCGGCTTGAAATAGTACATCGTCTGGACGCCCAGCGCGGGCCGCCCCAGCAGCTCCGCCAGCACCTCGCCCACATGGGGGTTCAGGAGCCAATCTTGAGCTTTTTTGCTGCAACGGTGGGGATGCATCGCGCGCAACTGACGTTGGGTGATATCTGTTTCCTCATAACTGAGGCCATCATAGACCTTCAGGCCATTTAGCTTGAACTCCTCAAAAAACGCCTCGATTTCGGCGATCTCCGATTCGGAGAACAGACCCGAAACGATGCAATAACCATCATCCTGAAATTGTTGCTTTTGGGCGGAAGTGATTAGCGCGGAGAGCGTTTGCATGGCTACCGAAACTAAGCGGTCAGGCGGGAAAAGAGAATGGACGCCTTTGCTTTTTACCTATAATATCCTGCTGTATGAGCATACGCATCGAGACGCCATACGTTTCGAATTCCGAGCTGTTCGCGGGCGAATTCCATCGCGACCGTTCTTACTCCACCTGGCGGCCCAGGGGCACCGACGACTGGCTCCTGATTTATACCGCGGAAGGTGCGGGCTATCTGACGACAGCGTCGGGGGAGGGGCCGACCCAGCCCGGCGATGTCACGCTTTATGCGCCGGGCGAACTCCATGATTACAAGACCGATCCGGGCGCAGGACGCTGGCATTTGTTGTGGGCCCACTTCATTCCGAAACCATCGTGGCTTCCGTGGTTGCGCTGGCCGGTGGGATCTCACGGGGTGAAGAGCCTTCATTTGGAAAAGGGCGAGATACGAGACAGCTTTGTCGGAGCCATGCGGCGGATGATCCAGGTCTTCCGCCGTCGCCGGCCCAATGCCCTGGATTTTGCCGGCAACGCCCTCGAGGAAGCGTTGCTCTGGGCGCATGTCAGCGCTTCACGGGGAGACTGGATGAGGGCCGACCCGCGCGCGCGAAAGGCCATGGATTATCTTGCCGCCAACCCGCAACAACCGTTCCGGCTTGAAACCCTTGCGCGCCATTGCGGTCTCTCCGTTTCCCGTCTGGCCCATCTGTTCAAGACCGAGACCGGGACTTCGCCCCAGCAATTTTTTGAGCAACAACGCATGTGGCACGCCGGTCAGTTGCTGCGCCTGACCGGTCTCGGCATTGCGGAGGTCGCGGCTGAGGTCGGCTACGAAGATCCCTTCTACTTTTCCAACCGCTTTCGCCGTTACGCAGGGAAAAGCCCCACCCAATTCCGGCAAAAGAAGAAAGCTGCTTAGGCGCAAAAAATCATTACAGCAACGCCCGTCTCACCAAATCGAGCGTGATTTGGGAGGCCATGTATTTGAAGGTCTCGCGGGTTGACAATAGCGTGCGCTCCACTACCTGTGCTCGACCGTCAGCGCCCGCGAGGGCGAAGTAGACCAGGCCCACCGGCTTATCGGGCGTGCCGCCGGTCGGTCCGGCAATGCCCGTCACCGCCACGGAGAGATCGGCCCCGCTGCCATGTAACGCACCCTCGGCCATGGCCCGCGCGACTTCCGGGCTGACCGCGCCATGCTTTTCCAGCAGATCGGCGGGTACGCCGAGTTCGGTCATCTTCGCCTCATTCGCGTAGGTCACCCAGCCGTAGTGGAAAATCTCCGAGCTGCCGGGTACATTGGTGATCCGGTTCGCGACCAGCCCGCCCGTGCACGATTCCGCCGTGGCTACCGTTTTGCCGGCCGCTTGGGCGAGCCTCACCACGACTTGCTCCATCGTTTCGATGCCCCCGGCGTAGATCACATCGCCCAATTTCGCACGCGCCAGATCGGCGGCTTTCCGCACGAGATTTTCATCCAGCGCGATCAGCCGCAGATCGACTTCGCCGGGGCGAGCGCAATAGCCGACCTCGACCGGCCCGAGCGCCTTCACCTCGTCCTCTACCAGGATTTGCACCCGCGTCTCGCCCATGCCCAGGATGCGCAGGGTCGTTTCGTGCACCGGGGCCAGCGAATGGGCGAATCTTTTTCGCAACCAGGGCAACGCCTCGTTGGTCCACATCGGGCGCAACTCGCCGGGCGGTCCCGGCAGGAGAACAGCCACCGTCTTATCGTTCTCGATGATCAGACCCGGCGCCGTTCCGTTCGGATTGTCGAGCGCCACGCCGCCTTCCGGAACCATGGCTTGCGGGCGCTGCAGATCGTTTATGATAAGGTTACGTCGGGCGAACTTTGCCGCGATGCCGTCGAGAATTTCAGGATGGAAAATCAATTTCCTGCCGAACGCCTCGGCCGCGGCATCGCGCGTGATGTCGTCCGATGTCGGCCCGAGTCCGCCCGTCACGATGATCAGGTCGGCCCGCGCCATCGCGGTGGTCAACGCCTCGGCAATCGCCACGCCGTCCGGGACGGTCACCTGCCGATCCACCCGCAGTCCCAGGCCGAGGAGGCTTTGCGCGAGAAATCCCAGGTGGGTGTTGGTTACCCGGCCCAAGAGCAGTTCCGTCCCGGTATTGATGATCTCCACGCGCATCAGGCCAGCTTACCCGAAAAATCGGAGCCGTCACCCTGATCCACGCGATGATTGACCCCTGATCGCCGTTGGATAGGGTTTATTTTATGCGCACTCCTTCACTGATAACGCTGGCCATTTTGATCCTGGCGGGAATGATGCCCTTATCTCTCCAAGCCGATTACTTGAAAAATACCGATTTCAAGGAAGGTTCTCAATGTTGGCGCGGCGATGGTCAGGCGGTTTTCCTCAGACCGGACGGAACCGAAGGTGCCGAAGGGGATAAGGGTGTCATTCCAGTCCTCAAGATTACGTTATCGAGATCACAGCCGCGCTGCGTCTATCAGGAATTCCCAACGAAGGACGCGCCAGGCAAGCTGCATATCAGGGTGGAGGCCTTTGCCTCTGCCGATTTCAAGAGGAGTTCGCGTTCCAGCGCTTACCAGATGGACGATTACATGCCCATTACCGACTTCATGATTCGCTCCATGCCGGACTATGATGACAAGACGTCTGATCTCAAGCCGGGGGAGTGGGTGACCGTGGATAGCAAATGGGAGGCCTTGACTCCGGCAGACAATCGCGCGGTTTATTTCTTCGTTCCTCCCGGCGAGGGGAAGGTCTACATCAAGAACCCGTCGGTTACGCCGTAGCTTGCAAATAGATGGCCATCTGCCGCGCAATGCGCCCCTGGAGGAGGCCCGCGAGTTGACTTCCTGGCGTCCCAAGTAAAGATTGTAGACCCTATGACTACCGCCAAAGCATACGCGGCCCACGCCGCCACGTCACCTCTCGCCCCCTATTCGTTTGAACGCCGCGACCCCGGACCGCTCGATGTGCAAATCGACATTCTTTTTTGCGGCGTCTGCCACTCGGATATTCACACCGTCCGCAGCGAGTGGGGTCCGTCGAACTATCCGTGTGTTCCCGGCCATGAGATTGTCGGTCGTGTTACCGCGGTAGGCAAGGATGTGAAGAAATTCAAGCAAGGCGATCTGGCCGGCGTCGGTTGCATGGTCGATTCGTGCCGCGAGTGTTCGAGTTGCAAGGCGGGCCTGGAGCAGTTCTGCCTTAACGGCATGACGCTGACCTACAACAGCCCCGACAGGAAAAGCGGCGGCTTCACCTGCGGCGGCTACTCCAGCGTCATCGTGGTGGACGAGGCCTTCACGCTGAAAATTTCCGACAAGCTCGACCTCGCCGCGACCGCCCCGCTGCTTTGCGCGGGCATCACCACTTACTCGCCGCTGCGTCATTGGAAAGTCGGCAGGGGGCAGAAAGTCGGCATCGTCGGCCTGGGCGGCCTTGGCCACATGGGCCTGAAACTCGCGCACGCGATGGGCGCCGATGTCTACCTCTTCACCACGTCGCCCGGCAAGACGAAGGACGCGCTCAGGCTCGGCGCGAAAGAAGTGATCATCTCGAAGAACGAGGATGAAATGAAAAAACATGCGGCCAGTTTCGACTTCATCCTCGATTGCGTAGCGGCCAGGCATGACCTCAACGCCTATCTGCAAATGCTCAAGCTTGACGGCTCGCTTGTGCTGGTTGGCGCCCCGCCGGAACCGCTCGAAGTGGGCGCGTTCAACCTGATCTTCCCTCGCAAGAACCTCTCAGGTTCGCTTATAGGAGGCATTCCGGAAACACAGGAGATGCTTGATTTCTGCGCTGAGAAGGGAATCGTTTGCGATATCGAAATGATTCCGATTCAGAAGATCAACGAGGCCTACGAGCGTGTGATCAGGAGCGATGTGAAATACCGCTTTGTCATCGACATGAAGTCGTTGAAGTAAGGGCTAATTCTTTTGACGGAATTACGGAAATAATGGAATTTGGGAACGAGGGGAAGGCAGGATCAGGGTTAGGACGGAGTCTGACCCTCAAGGATTAAAGCGCGGAGGACTTTGTAGTCGATTTTGCCGGTGCCGAGGAGGGGAAGCGAGTCGACGCGGCGGACTTCGTCGAGGCGCATGATGCCGCGGAAGCCGGCCTGGGTGAGGAGGGCGTTGGCGTCGGCGAGCTTGATGTTGATGGTGGTGAAGAGAACGATGCGGCGACCGGTGGGCGTTTCAATTCCTTCGACCGCGACTTGAGGGCCTTTATCGCCCGGCGGATAGGCCGAGGCGAGGGGTTCTTCGAGCGCGGGGAGCGAAATCATTTCACCGCCCGCCTTGAGGAAGCGCTTGAGGCGTCCGGCGAAATGAATGAAGCCGTCTGCATCGACGCTGGCGAGATCGCCGGTGATGTACCAGCGTTTGCCGTCGTGTTCGTGAAAAGGGCTGGGGCCGTCGTAGTGCAGATAGCCGGGGAAAACCGTGTCGCCATGGACGAGGAGCAAGCCGCGCTGATCGGTCGGCAACGGTTGCATCGTATCGGGTTCGACGACGAGGACTTCCACGCCGTCGAGCGGCTGGCCAATAGTGCCGGGGCGCAGGTTGTCGTGACGGCCAACCGAGACGACGGGGGAACATTCGGTGATGCCGTAGCCCTCGGAGAGAATGGCGTGTGGTGTGATTTCATTCGCCTTGGCGAAGAGGGTGTCGGGACATTTTTCCGCGCCGGTGACGACGACGCGGAGCGAGGCGAGGTCCGCCGGTTTTCCCGTCGCCGCGTTGAGGATGTAGCTGAAAAAAGTGGGCGTGGAGAGAAGGAGGGTGGGCTTGTAGGCGGCGATCTTGCGGACGAGTCCCGCGGCGTCGGTGGGATCGGCGTGATGGACGACGCGCAGGCCGCCCAGCAGCGGCAGGATGATATTTCCGGCCAGGCCAAAGCTGTGAAACGGCGGGAGAAATCCGAGCAGGATGTCGCCGCGTTTAAAGCCCATCGCGGAGCCGCCGGCCTGGACGACGATGGTCAGATTGCGATGCGTGAGCGGCACGGCCTTGGGTGCTTTTTCCGATCCGGAGGTGAAGAGGACAACGGCGGTGTCGTTTGGATCGAACGGCGGCAGGCCGGCGATCACCTTTCGCGGGAAAAGGCGATTGGCCAGAAGTGTGGCGAGGGCTTCGGGTTTCCCGATGCTCTTTCGGATGTCTTCCAGAAAAATGTATTCAACTCCTTCGATTTTCACGCCGATGCGGTCGATGAATTTGCGCGAGGTGATGACGAACTGCACATTCATGACCTTCGCGGCGTGATTGAGATTCACCGGGCCGGTCGTCCAGTTGAAAAGCACGGGCAATTTGCGCGCCCGGAGCAGCGCCATGAACGAGGTGTCGGCGGCGACGGACGCGGGCAACATGAGGCCGACCGCATCGCCGGGAAGTTCCGAAAATCGTTTGGACATGAGGCGCGCGCCGGTCAGCATTTGCAGATAGGTCACGACGCCTGAGAGATCGTCCGCTGCGGCGGCTTCGCCGGGATGCGCTAGGGCCTGGCGCACGAAGGCTTCGAGGATCGTCGGCGCGAGAATGGTATAGGCGGCTTCGGGTTTTGCTCGCGCGACCTGCCAGATTTGCGGGACCTTGATGGGCTCGCCCCGGGTTGCCTCGACTAGGCCCTGCGCCAGCGCCCACAATTCGCCGACGGTGGAGGCGATGAGATCGCTGCGAAAGCCGAAGCGTTGCTCGATGGTCTGCGCGAGGTCCATGCGGTCGAGGCTGTCGAGACCCAGTTTTTCAAGCACGGTTGTCGGCTTTTTCTCGTCGTCGGTGAGGGGCCGCTTCAGCCTTTCCTCGAGGATGTCGAGGACGGTCTGCCGGGTCGCGGGCGCGATTTTTTCCAGGGGCACGTCGATGCCGCCCTTGGGTTTCGGGTAGTTCCAGGTCCGCGGGCCGAACAAAAAATGGTAGGGCACGTAGATCGGCTCGGTCGAAAGCTCGCGGTTGTACCATTCTTCGAGCCAGGGGTTGAGCTTTTCCCGGCTGAAGCCGGGCAGGGTTTTCGGATCGACGATCTCAACCGTCATTTTGACGCGGCGGCGCGGGGTGAAGAAAATCAAATTGGCGGCGAGAACGCCGAGCGCTTTCACGAATTTTTCCGGCAGGCTTGGTTCCTTGCCGGTGAACGCGTAGGTGGTCATGCTGCCCCAGACGCCGACGGTGCGGACGAGGACGACGGTGGTGTCGGGGCGTTGGGTGAGGATGTCGGGTACGGCGCGGGTCGAGCCGATGACTTCGAGTCCGTTGCGCTCGACCCGGCCGGAGGGATAGATCAAAAATTTTTCGCCGCGGTCGAGGCCCTCGACGACGGTCTGAATAAGCGGCTCGACCTGCTCGCGCGCGCTGGCGCTGTGGGCGACCATGTCCGGCACTTCGAGCGCGTTGACAAAGCGCATCAGCGGATTGAGGAAGGCGGGCTGGTACATGAAACTGACGACGAGCGGGCGCAGGGGGATTTCCGCGCCGAACTGGGACATGACGAGGACGGGATCGATGTGGCCGGGATGATTGGCCAAAACGAGGACGGGCCCGCGCAGGTCGCGCAACTTTTCGAGCCCCTCGATCTGGATGCGGTAACGGAGCCAGGTGAGCGGGCGGGCGACGTAACGCAGGAAAAGTTGAACGATCATGAGAGGGTGCTCCTTGCCAAAGTAAGACTCACGGGTTAAAGCTCAATGAGAAAACCTACGGACTGAACAAGAGTCAGAGATCCTTCGACAAGCTCAGGATGACATTATGAAAACATACGCCTGCATTATGGCCGGTGGCAGCGGTGAACGGTTCTGGCCGCTCAGCCGCATCGCCCGGCCCAAACATCTTGTGGCGATGCTGTCCGAAACCACGCTGCTGGAGGAGACGGTGCGCCGGGTCGAGCAGGCGCTGCCGGGCAGCCGGATTTTTGTCCTGACCAACGCGGCGCAAATCGAGGGGTGCCGCGCGGTGTTACCGCAGTTGAAGGCGGAGCAATTCATCGCGGAACCGGCCAAGCGCGATACGGCTCCGGCCTGCGCGTTGGGCACGGCCCTGGTGCGTAATCTTGATCCGGAAGCGGTCGTGGTTTTCCTGCCCGCCGACGCGTTGATCAAGGATGCGGCGACGTTCGCGCAGCAGCTCAAGCAGGCTTCCGAACTCGCGTCGAAGCACGATACCATCGTCACGTTTGGGATTCGCCCGGCCAATGCGTCGACGCGGTTCGGGTACCTGGAGGCCGGCGCGGCCCTGCCGGAGAGCACCGCGACGTGTCCATTTTTTGAGGTGAAACGCTTCGTCGAGAAGCCGGATGCGCCGCGTGCGGAGACGTACCTGAAGAGCGGAAAGTACTTCTGGAACGCGGGCATTTTTCTTTGGAAGAGCAGCACGTTTCTACGTGAGGCGAAGCGTTCCCAACCGGAGCTGGCCAGGTTCATCGAGGAATTTCCGAAAGAGAATGCCGACGCTTACATCGCGGCGAAATTTCCCGGGCTGCCGAAAATATCGGTCGATTACGCGATTATGGAAAAGGCCGGGCGCGTGATGGTGGCCGAGGCGCGTTTCGACTGGGACGACATGGGAAGTTGGACGGCGCTTCCGGCGCATCTGCCCGTCGACGAGCACGGCAATACGCTGCGCGGGTCGGTGACCGTCCACGACGCGCAGGATAATATCGCGATTGCCACGAAACGGAGGATTGCGCTGTGCGGCGTGCGCGATCTGATCGTGATCGAGACGGACGATGCGATCCTGGTCTGTCATCGCGATGCCGCCGAGCAGATCAAGCATTTGCATCCGAAGCTGCCGGCGGACGTAAAGTAAGGTGAGTTAGGCAGCCGGGCTATTGCTGAAAAAGAGGGAAACGGTCGTGCCCTTTCCTCGCTTGGATTCCACCTGGACGACGCCGTTTTGGATCTGCATCAACTCATAAACCGTCTGCATCAACCCATAGACCGCGGGCAGCTCCAAGCCCGTCGCACGACCGGGCTCCATCGCCGTGGTATAGAAGGGTTCGAACACATGTTCACGGGTCATTTCATCCATCCCCTTGCCTGTGTCGGCGACTTGCAGGCAAACATATTTATCATTGCCCAAATGGGACAGTAAATCGGGCATGCGCGTTGAGGGAACGAGCTTGGTCGAAAGCGTGATGGTTCCCCCGTCCGGCATGGATTTGACCGAGTTTGCCAGCAGATTAATCAGGATGCGTTCCATCTGGGTTGGATCGCCGAGGATTTTCGGTAAATCAGTTCCAGGTTCGAAGCAAAGGGCAATTGTCGGAGGCGCCTTGCTTCTCAGCAGGGGAAAAATGTCCTGAACGTAACGGTTGATATCTGTTGGTGCGACACGGCCCTCGCTCTTGCGCGCGAACGCCAGCAACTGCTGTGCAATTTCCGAGGCCTTTAGCGCGGCATGTTCGATCGTGGTGTTAATTTCCAGCACGCGTTCCGGTTTATGAGATTCCGTTTTGAGGAGGGACGTGTGTTCCAAAATGGTGGTTGCTATGTCGTTGAAGTCCCGGGCAATGACGTTGGAGAACGTACTGATCGCCTCCGTGCGTCCGGCCCGGCGCAACCGCTGTTGCAGTTCGCGGAACAGCGCGCGCTCCTCCGCTTCGGCCAATGCGCGGCGAACGGCCGGCGCCAAATCGGGAAGCCGTTCCTTGAGCACGTAGTCGGTCGCGCCGTGGCGGAGAGATTCTATCGCCTTATCTTCCCCAAGAGTTCCGGAGACAAAAATGAAGGGTACTTCCGGCCTGAGCGCCTGGGCGATTTCCAACGCCTGCAATCCGCTGAAGGTGGGCAGCCTGCAATCCGCCAGGATAAGATCAAACAACTCATTTTGCAGCGCGTCGAAAAAGTCCGCACCCGTTTCGACACGCTTCGTCTTGCAGGCAATGCCGGCCTTTAACAGCAGGTCCTCGATAAGTTCGCAGTCCCTCCGCGAATCTTCGAGATGCAGGACGCGCAAGGGCTGCTTCATAACGATTTTCCGTAACAGGAATTTTGATCCTGCCAATTGACTGCGACCGTATCAACTCAAACAAAGATTATCTTAACTAAGCGATATACCTAATCGCAAATCAGGAGGCATACGGGATGCCGGTTTCCAGTTAAAGAGAATTAACGGGGCAGTCCCAGCCGCTGGCGGGCATAAGTCCCATGCGTGATCGCATCGCACCAGGTGCGGTTGGCCAGGTACCAATCGAGTGTCCGGTCCAGGCCCGAGCCGAGGGTTTCGCGCGGCCACCAGCCGAGTTCGCGCCGCGCCTTGGTCGCGTCGATTGCATAGCGGCGGTCATGGCCCGGACGGTCCTCCACGAAAGTGATCAGGTCTTCGTAGCGGCCCTTGGCTCGCGGACACCGCGTTTCGAGCCCGCCGCAGATCTCCCGGACAAGCGTCAGATTGGTCATTTCGTTGCCATCGCCGATGGTATAGGTCTCGCCCGGTGCGCCACGTATCAGAGCGGCTACTAGTGCCCGCGCATTGTCCTCAACGTAGAGCCAATCCCGACTCTGGTGCCCATCGCCGTAAAGGGGCAACGGCTTGCCTTCCAAAGCGTTGAGGATCATTAGAGGAATTAATTTCTCGGGCATTTGGTGCGGTCCGTAATTATTTGAGCAGTTCAAAGTGAGCACCGGCAGGCCGTAAGTATGGAAATAAGCGCGCACGATGTGGTCGCTGGCCGCCTTGGAAGCCGCATAGGGGCTGTTCGGCGCATAGGGGGTCGTTTCGGTAAAGGGCGGATCTTCCGGTTCCAGGGACCCAAAGACTTCGTCGGTGGAGACATGCAAAAAGCGGTTTCCGGTTCCGTGCGGCCATAAACGGCGGGCTGTATCGAGCAGTCGATAAGTCCCCTCGACGTTGGTCTTGATGAACTGGCCGGGATCGTCGATGGAGCGATCGACGTGGGATTCCGCCGCAAGGTGGATGACACAGGTAATGTCGTGCTCGCGGAAGACCCGTTCCACCAGCGCGGCATCGGTGATGTCTCCCTTCACGAAGTGGTAAAGCGGATGTCCCTGGACAGAAGTGAGATTGGCCGGGTTTCCCGCATAGGTCAGGGCATCGAGATTCACGACGGAACGGAGCTTCAGGGCTTCCTGCTCGGGCCGGGCTTCGTCTGAGAGCAGCCGTCGGACCAGGGCGGACCCGATGAAACCCGCGCCGCCGGTGACGAGTAAGTTCATGATGCTTTCAAGAGGCTATCCGATAAATCCAAAGGGGTCGCGCCGAAACTCGATTTATTGTGTCGCAGCGCCGTTCGAGGTACTCCCTACGGACGACCAGACCGGGTTGGCAGGTTGATCGCCGAAGCGGAAACGGAATCAACTCTACACCATCTTTCGCGGCTAAATTCCGCCCCGTTATCTTATCTGGCTTAAAATACTTATCTTTTTAAGCGTTATAAGCCAGATAAGCCGTTTAAGGCTACCGCGTTTCATTGGGGCTGCCGTAAAATGGCGGCCTTATGATTTCTCTGGATTTTGATTCTTCGCCCGAAACCAACGAAAACCAACCGGCCACAACGCCGCTGAAAGTCCCGCGACTCGATTCGCTCCAGCACCGGCTGCAACACGCCAGGGACGCCGACGGCCAGCCCATCCCCCTCCTCCCCGCCCGGATGGAATTCTATCAAAGTGTCTTCGTCTTACCACCTCATCCCATCCCATAACGGAATATCACCATGCCCCCCCCGCCCCCTGTGGTTTCAATGGCTTCCTTTTATTCCGGCGCGGCCCCGGCGCGTTTGATGCATACACAAGGGAAAAAGGAGGCAGGTTCCCTTTTGTTCTTTTATAGCAACTTTTTGATGGAAATTGGGTTACCCTACTCGGACACCGGTGGAAATTTATGAAACGAGACCGCTTCCATCGCTTTTTTATCCGAACGGCTGCGGGGTTGATGCTAAGCGGCGCATTCCTGTCTGCGACAGGGTTGCTATTTGGGGAGGAGAAGAGCGGGAAGACTTCCCCCGCTACTTCCCTGGCGCCTCCTGCGAAAACAGCCTCCGGCGTTACGTTCCTGACCAGGAAAACGCGGCTTTGGCTGGGGCGCAGCCAGGTTCTCTGTTTTAGCGCCGGGCAAACGCTCGACGAAACCCGCTTTTTTTCGTTCAACGTGGACGAGAAGTATCTTCATGTGCTGATCCCCCCCACCCTTCTTCCCGGGGCAAATTTAGGCTACATCCGCCTTCGGCCGCTGAGGGAAGGCCATACGCAAATCAGCATTGAGGGGGGAGCCTCCATCGAGGTCGAAATTGTCAAGGACACGGCGGCCAGCACACTCGAGCAGACCCGCCCCGAAATCGTTGCTCCCGTCAACGGAGCGGTCGTTTGGGGCAGCTTTGTCGTGGGGGTGGAACAGCTTAATCTTTCCACCAATACTCCTCAGTTTCGTCCCGTGCTGCGCTTGCCGGATGGCCATGAAATCGAGGCTCACGACGTGCCCAATCAACAGCCGGGACCTCATTTAAAGTATGTGTTTACGGTCGAGGCCAAGTCCCTTCAGCCCGGCGCCAATGATTTGGTGGCGGTCTGTAAGGATGAATCGGGCCATGAAGTCGTCAGCGAGCCGCTGGAGGTCGTGGCAATCAGCCCGGATCCCGCCGCAATAGTGTCCGGCGATTGCAAAGACCGGGTCAGCACGCAATTGCCTCTGCCGTTTAGAATACCCTTCGCGCCTCCCCCTGGTTATCAGAAGGCATTTACCCCGCCGGCCGTGATCGCGGACGACAAAGGGGGGCTTGGTCAGATTGTCAGCAATCCGGCAGAAAACCCGCCGTGGTGCATGCCGGTGACGGTTCCAGGCAAGGGCCGCTACGTGATGGTCGTCACGGCTCGGGGTGACAGCGGAGGAAATGCGTTGCCGACGCTCGCGATCGCAGTGGATCGCGTACAGAATCCACTGACCACGGTGCGCCTGGCCACAACGGACTGGCAACGAATGCCCGTGGGGCTTCCCTTTACCTTGGAAGACGGCACGCATGTCTTGGCGGTTCGTTTCCGCAACGGCTTTGGTCAGGGCCCCAACGACAGCCGGCACCTCTATCTGGCGCGTTACGAATTGGTGCGACTCGATCCACCCTCGGCCCCGGCCCCGGTGCTGGCGGACAATCAAGCCGGTCCCGCCATGATGAAGCAGTCAGGCACGCAGAATACGACTGCGATGCAATCCAAGGAGGTCCCTGTGCCAACGATGCAGCCTGCCATGCAGGATGCCGCCGCCGCTCAAACCAAACAGGCATCCGCTCCAATGATGCAGCCTGCCATGCAGGATGCAGCGACCACACAACCCAAACAGACGCCCGCATCGATGATGCAAACCCTCCCTGTCTCCGGCGGCTTTCACGTCGTTTTTAAGGACGCATTAGAGGGGCAGACCATCACCGGGCAGGTGCGGATCGATGCCATGTGCTGGTGGCCCAATCGCGATCACTCCCCTCCACCCACGGTGGACCTGCTGGTGAATGACAAAATCGTTGCCTCCCTGACGACACCACAACCACAATTTCGAATCGATGTATCAGCCTTCCAACCGGGAAAAAATAAAATCGAACTGCGGGGATTACTGGCCAACGGTCAGCGCGCCCGCAGTTCCGTGGAAAACGTCTTTTTGCCCGTCCATCCGTCGCGGGTGGCAACCATCGTTTACCCGGCCAATGGCGCGAAGGTGGGTTTGGCGGACGCCGTGGTGGCCAATGTGCCGGGCGATGCCGGGCGGGCCGATTTGCTGATTGATGGGCAGGCCCAGCATCTCAATCTTAGTCCGTCAAACGGCCTGGGGCCTGTTTTCTTTCCCCTCCTGACCCGCAATCTCGCTCCCGGCGCGCATCGCTTGCAAATCACCGTGCAAGACGGCGCCGGCCACACCGGTCAATCCGGCGAAGTAACGGTGGTTGTCGCGAGGCAGGACCAGGTGGTGAAGGGCGACTACGCCCGTGCGTTATTTCTCCTGAATCGTTTTGGATATGGGCCGGAACCCGGCGAACTTACCGCGATTCTTACCCTGGGGCCGCGCGCCTGGCTGGAAGCGCGGCTCAATGAGACCATTGAGTCTCCGCTGGAGCAGAATGAACAGGAACGTCTCCACGCCGAATATCCCGACAAGAACTCGGCTGTTCCACGCGCTCTACAGTACCTCCTCACAGACGCCAACCCGGTGCGGGCGCGGTTTCTGATGTGGACGGAGAATCACTTTTCCACCTGGCTGAACAAAGACGGGCCTCCGGAAAAGTCCCGCGAACACGACCGCTTCCTGGAATTGGGAGTGGCTCCTTTTCCCGATCTGCTGCTGGCTTCCGCGACCAGCCCGGCCATGTTGATCTACCTGGATCAGCGCAACAGCGTGGCCAGGAGGCTCAATGAAAATTATGCCCGTGAGATCATGGAACTCCACACACTGGGAGTAAAGGGAGGCTATACCCAGCAGGATGTCACCACGCTGGCCGACCTTCTGACCGGTTGGACCCTGGCCGACGAGGCTCCCCTGGACGGTTCCGGCAATTTGGAGCGCACCTTTCGGTACGATCCTTACCTCAATAGCGGGACGCCCTGTCAAATCCTGGGCATGGACTTTCCGGGCGTCCCCCTTGATCGCCGTTTCGATCGCGTGTTGGCCGCGTTGAACATGCTGGCCGCGCATCCCGGTTGCGCGCAATTCATCAGCCGCAAACTGATCGAGCATTATGTTTCCGACCCCGCTCCACCCGGTCTGGTCAACGATCTGGCGCAGGTTTATATGGAAACCGGGGGCGACCTGCGGGTCATGCTTCTGGACTTGTTGGAAAAACCGGAATTTTGGGCCGCTTCGCCCAAAGTCGCCAGTCCTCTTGACTTTGCCGTGCGCCTGGCCCGGTTGGCGAACATGGCCAACCCCGGCGCCATTAACGATTTCGCCTCCCATAGCGGAATGGGCATGTTTGACCGGGCCACCCCGGATGGCTATCCCGACGCGGACGGCTATTTCGCCAGTTCCAACGCCCTCTTGCAGCGCTGGCATTTCGCGCAAATGGCGCAAAATAATTTTCTCAATAACGGCCTGGTTCCCAACGATTGGAAACCAGCCGACAAGGAATGGAATCCGGAGACGACTCAGAGACTGGTCGATCTTGCTGCTGTAAGGATCACGGGCAATGTCCTTACTCCCTCTTCCAACGATGCCGCGATAAAGTTGATCGCGTCCGCATCTGAAAATACGGATGGACGACTGCATCTCCTCGCCACATTCCTGTGTCAAGTCCCCGAAACCAGCCTAAGATAAGGAGTCGATCATGCACATAACCCGTCGTTACTTTCTCCAATCCACCGGTGCGCTCGCCCTCTACTGCGGGATCAATCCGTTGCGTACGCTGGCCGATGTCGGCTTGACCCCCGCCGACGTCAAACCCGTCACGCGCGGAAAAACATTCGTGGCCGTCTTCCTTCGCGGCGGAATGGACGGACTGAATTTCATCACACCCTTTGGCGATCCGGGGTATAGCGGTTTGCGTCCCGGCATCGGCCTCGCGTCGCCGGGCACGCCCAACGGTGTGCTCGACTTGGACGGCTTCTTCGGTCTCCATCCCGGCGCCACGGCTCTCACGCCTTTTTTCAAGAATGGCACGGCCATGGCCCTCCACGCGGTGGGGTATGATTTGAACACCCGTTCGCATTTTGAGGAGCAGGACACCTGGGAAACGGGCGTATCGGGCAACACGATCAACTCCGATGGCTGGTTGAATCGCCACCTTCTCACTTCACAGGGGCACGGCCCGGTCCGCGCCATCTCGATCGGCGACGTCCTTCCCCGGATTTTACGGGGCAAGGCCCCGGCTTTTGCCCTGCGGGGGATTTCAGATTTGACCCTGCCGGGCACCGGCAACGTCGATGACACGCAGATGTTCGCCGCCATCGAACATGCTTACTGCACGCCTCCCCGCGAACATGAAAGCGCGGCGCAGGATCTCCTGGCGGAAACCGCCCGGACCACGCTCGACGGCATCAAACTCATCAAGCAGAAAATGGCCGAGGGCTACGTCACGACGGTCAAATATCCGAACACCGACTTCGCCAGGAAATTACAGGAAGTGGCGCGCGTGATCAAATCGGATGTCGGGTTGGAGGTGGCCGAGATCGATTACGGGGGCTGGGACAGTCACCAAAACCAGGGCGGAGCGAATGGCGCCTATGCGAACCTGGTCAAAGATTTTGCAGAGGGCTTGGCCGCCTTTAACCGGGACCTGGGAGACCGGCTCAATGACGTGCTCGTCCTGACCATGAGTGATTTTGGACGCACGGCGGCAGAAAACGGAACCGGCGGCACCGATCACGGCTGGGCCAATTGTATGTTGGCGATGGGTGGCGGACTCGTCACCGCTAGTGCGGGCGGAATCGTCAAGCCGGTGCTTGCCCGCTGGCCGGGATTGGAAAAGAACCAGCTTCATGAGGGACGCGATCTTCTTCATACGACCGATTTCCGCGACGTCTTGGGCGAGTCGGTTTCCATTCATTTGGGCAATCCGCAGATCAAGACCGTTCTTCCCGGCCACGATTTTAAGCCGGTTGGATTTTTGCGGTCATAGACAACCGTCGATCACCGTTTCGTTCAATAAAGAGGATATTTCTCCCCCTCGAACCCGTTGTATAAGTTTTGGTTATATCAAAATCAAAAAAATAGCGAAAAAAAGGATTGCCCTATCCATCAGTTTGTCTACTTTCTCGGCAATCGCTGAGTTGCGATACATGTTCTCGGCAGCTGGCTTTTGTTTATGGCCGGTTCCCCAGAAACAGACCTGAGCCGGAGCTTTCTTTTCTTGAAAGTATCTTCGTAGGCAAGCGTCTTAGACCCCGGTAAGTCGATTAGACTGATGGCATGTATTTTACTCGCGGAAAACAACTTATAAACAAATGATGCGATATTTTTATTGTCTTTGCTTTTTGATTGGCGGCATGGGCCTGCCGCTGTCGGCCATGAATACGGCAACCGACAGCCTCACGCCTTCGTCATCTGGGAAGGGAACCAAAGGTGTTCCCATTGCCCCCGTTTGTCCCCCCGCATCTGCGGTGGCTCAAGCAAAAGAGCAAAATAATCAAAAATCGGTAGCTACCATTACCTCTGACCTCTCACGGTTCGCGGCCGCATCTCTGGCGAAAAAGGACCAGGTTTCCGCTCCCCTTCCGAAGCAAACCGCACAGGCCGAACACCATCCCGACAAGAAAGCTGCCCCGGCAAAGACACCTTTTCTGGTGATTGCTCCCAGGGGATTGCCTCCCCGGTCAGACTTGGTCCCCGCTCAGGCGCCTGCGGTTGCCAAATCGGGACGACTGGCCCGCGTGACCGCCTATTGGGCGGCCGAGGGCGATTACTACACCGAACGGTGCATCAGCGCGACGGGCGTTCGCCTGCATGACGGTCATTGTGCCGTCGATCCCAATATCATCCCCTACGGCAGCGTGGTGGAAATCGCCGGGGTCGGCAAGTTCCTGGCCGTCGATACCGGTTCCGCCGTGATTTCCCGCACCGCCGCCAAGGAAGGCGGTCATACCTCCGCGGAGCGCAACGCTCTGGTGATCGATGTCTTTTTTGAGAACCGCAAAGAGGGCGAGAAATTCGCCGCTTTGGCCTCGAAATTTGTTTCCGTCAGTTGGTGGACGCCGGCTTCCCTGGGCGTGGAGGCCAAGGCCGCCCGCAGCCTCTTTGCCGAGGAAGACTGGACCAGGATCCAAGGCAAGCAGTTGTAATCATTTAGAGCATTTTCAGAAATACTATAGCCGCTGCGAGTCGGTCGTAGTTTGAGGCCCAGAGGGCCGAAAAGAAATTAGCCGGTGGCGCAAGCCACCGGTGTCGCACGCAAGATCACCCGCCCCGG
>Ga0182030_10005247_pt1 | contig 27539 bp, 21 predicted proteins | sample 812S3MmetaG_FD_121299 | JGI IMG/M metagenome (GOLD analysis project Ga0182030, IMG submission 121299) | Permafrost microbial communities from Stordalen Mire, Sweden - 812S3M metaG (Illumina Assembly) | ecosystem: Environmental > Terrestrial > Soil > Wetlands > Permafrost | place: Sweden... | reverse complement strand
TGTCCGGCGCGTTCCGTCTAATCCTCTCAGCCGCGATTGCTCCGGATATTGGACGTGGCAACATCCGAGCCGTATGATATCGGTATGTTGAGCGTAGCGGAGAACGAGAAAATCACCCGGGTCGGTCCCGGGACTCCAATGGGGAACCTGATGCGGCGCTACTGGCAGCCCGCCGCTCTCTCGCGCGAACTGCCGGAGAGCGATGGCCCCCCGCTGCGCGTCCGGCTGCTCGGTGAGGACCTGATTGCGTTTCGCGATAGCGACGGCAAGGTCGGACTCGTCGACGCGTTCTGCCCGCACCGCCGCGCGCCGATGTTCTTCGGCCGCAATGAAGAGTGCGGGCTACGCTGCGTCTACCACGGTTGGAAATTCGACCGGAGCGGAGCGTGCGTCGACATGCCGTCCGAGCCGGCCGATTCGCTCTTCAAGACCAAGGTCGGTATCGCGGCATATCCGACGTGGGAAGGCGGCGGTATCGTCTGGGCGTACATGGGGCCACGCGCAAAGCAACCGGCGCCGCCCGACTATGAGTGGGTCCGCGCACCCGACACGCACCGCTTCGTTTCGAAAACGCATGAGGATGCCAACTGGCTGCAGGGTCTTGAAGGCGGCCTCGACACCGCGCATTCTTCGTTTCTCCACAACGAAAAGCTCGGCGACAAATCGCTCCTGCGTTCGCGTGACGGTCATCCGCGGCTCGAGGTCGAGAAGAGCGCCTACGGTTTCCGCTATGCATCGCTGCGCGACCTCGGCGATGACGGTCTCTACGTTCGCATCTATCAGTACATGATGCCGTGGCAACAGCAACGCGGTAGCGTCACCGCACTGAGCGGCGGCCGGAACAAGGTTCCGAAGGCGGCCGGGCACCTATGGGTTCCGATCGACGACACCCACACGTTCGTCTACAACACGCTCGTGAGCTATGACGCGCAAGTTCCGATTCCCGATGCGTACGCGTGGGAGGAAGAGGCCCGCTTCGGTCGCGGGAAAGACGATCTGCTTCCCGGCTTCCGGCTGCGGGCGAACATCGAGAACGACTACCAGATCGACCGCAACGTCCAGAAGACGACGACGTACACCGGAATCCGGGGCGTCAACACGCAGGACATGGCACTGCAAGAAGGGATGGGGCCGACCTGCGACCGTAGCAAAGAACACTTAGGGACGAGCGATCGCGCGGTCATCGCGGCACGACAGCTTCTGCTCGAAGCATGCGACGCGGTCGAACGCGACGAAGAACCTCCGGGGGCCGACCCGGCAACCTATTGCAACGTGCGCCCATACGATAATTTTCTCTCGCGCGATGACAATTGGCGCGAGGCGTTCGCGAGCGAACTCATCGCTAAGTGGTGATTAGAAGTTTCGCGCCGGCGGCTTGATCGGGAGACCGCCGGGCGCGCTGACGGGGATCCACTGCTGTGCGGTCCGTGGGTCGTACCGTACGATCAGCGCCGCCGACGGCGTCAACCCGCGCTGACTGCCGTCGCGGAAATCCAGCAACCCGTTGATCCCGGCAAAGCCGTGCATCTGCTCGAGGTAGTCGTGCAGTTGTTGCGCGGTCGCGCTCGTTCCAACATGCCGGAAGGCATCGACGATGACGAGCGCTGCGTCCCAGGCATTCGTGTACGTCGAGTCGGGATTTGCGACACCCGCCGCGTGCATCTCGTTTAGCCACGCGGTTTGCACGTCACGCACCGGCCCCGGGCCAATCGTGCTGTGCCCCAAAAAGCGGAAGCCGGTGAAGTACAGTTGCTTGGGCAGAAACGACGTGTACTGAGCCATCTGCGTGTTGCTGATGTTGCCGGCATCCGTGATGATCGGAATATCGGTGCCGCTGTCGGCGGCGCTGCGCAGGACCGTGCCGAACGCCGGACCGATCACCCACGTGATGATCGCTTGCGCGCCCGCGGCTTTGATGCGGCTGAGTTGCGCGGTGACGGTCAGGTCGGCCGGGCTGAAGTGCTCGGTGTCCACGATCTTCATGCTCTGCATCTCGGGCAGCGCCAGGTCTTCGCGGATCACGTTCTCGCCATCTTGTCCGGTTGCGTCGATCGTGTGTAGTTGTGCGATGTGCGTTAGGCCGCGATCGCGCAAATAGCGTAGGCCGGCTAGCGCAAGGTCCTTGGTTGAGACGCCGACCGAAAACGTGTAACTCCCCGGCGGCGGATGGACCGACGGCGAGAAGCAATACTGCACGGGGCCGTTGACGACGAGCGGCAGCACGACTGCACATGACGCCGCGTAGTTCGGCCCCAACACGACCGGGACGCGTTGCGCGATCAATGCGTTCATGAACTGGACCGTCGTCTGCGGGTTCGATTCGTCGTCCTGGATCGTGAAGTGAACGGGGCGCCCGCGGATGCCGCCGTGCGCGTTGACGTACGTCTCGACAACCGCCAGCGTCTTGCCTTCGGCACGGCCGACAAATGCGCCGCCGCCGGCCAGCGAGAGGATTGCGTGGATCTCGAAGGGTTCTTCCGGCGCTGCCTGCCCGGCGACACCAACGAGCAGGCAGACGCACACAAGAAATCCGGTTGCAAGATGTCGTATCATCACCTGGAGAACATTGTCACCGGACTCGGACCATCCCTACACCGGTGAATAGAAAGTTGGTTCCTCACGATGTTGGCAGACGCCACGGCGCAGCAGACCCGCAACGCAATGTACAATCGCAACGCGTTGAAACTCGGGCTCTTTGCATCGAACTGTTCGTCGGGACGCGCGGCAACCAAGGTTCCGGAGCGGTGGGACGCATCGTGGAAAAATAACCGCGAACTGGCGCGCGTCGCCGACGCCGCCGGCATCGACTTCTTCTTGCCGATCGGTCGCTGGAAGGGCTACCCCGGCGAGACAAACTTCGAAGGCTCGACGTTCGAGACGATCGCGTGGGCGTGCGGATTGCTCGGTGCGACCGAACGCCTCACCGTTTTCGGCACGGTGCACGCACCGCTTGTCCATCCGGTCTACGCCGCGAAGCAAATGGTGACGGCCGATCATATCGGCGAGGGTCGCTTCGGGCTTAACATCGTGTGCGGTTGGAATGAGGATGAGTTCGCGATGTTCGGCGTCGACCAGCTCGAACACGACGCGCGCTACGATCAAGGCGACGAGTGGATTTCAACGATCACGAAGATCTGGGAACGCGACGCGCAGTTCGACGTCGACGGAACCTACTTTCACCTCAAAGGCGTGCGCGCCGATCCGAAACCATACGGCGGCACGCGCCCACTGATCATGAACGCCGGCTCGTCGGCAGTCGGCCGGGCATTCGGACTTCGCCGGTGCGATTTTCTGTTCCGGCCGCTGCGTTCGATCGAACAGGGCACGCAAGACATCGCCGACGCCAACGCCGCGGCGCAAGCTGCGGGTCGCGACATCGGCTGCTTCACCGCCGGTTACGTCGTCTGCCGCCCGACGATGCGCGAAGCTGAAGATTACGTGCGCTACTATGCCGACGAGCAAGGCGATTGGGAGGCGGTCGATCACCTCGTCACGATGGGCAGCCGCCACACTCACGGGATGATGGATCCGGAGCTATTGCGCAACCTGCGCATTCGCTACGCTGCCGGACACGGCGGCTTCCCAATGGTCGGTACACCCGACCACATCGCCGCGGAGCTGGCGAAAGTGTCTGCCGCCGGCTTTACCGGAATCGCGTTTTCGTTTGTGAACTACCTCGCCGAATTTCCCTACTTCCGCGACGAAGTGCTGCCGCGTCTTGTACGCCTAGGGATTCGCGAACCGCTCGCCTCGTGATCACCCCACGGGCTTAGAACTGCGCCGAGCGCCGTGCTTGGTAGCCTTCCAAAAAACTGCGGCTCCGCAACGCGCATAGTCGCGCGCGTTCGTCGATCGACTCGGCCGCATGTTCGGCAGCCGGAATTTCTATCTCGATGACGATGTCCGCGGGAACCGCCGCGAGCAGATCGTCGAGCGGCAGGTCACCTTCGCCGGGATAACGCCGGTTGTTGACCGACTCGTCGCGGAGACGCTCCGCCGGCGGCGCGATCGCCGGCGCATCGCACAACTGCAAGACGCCGATCTGACGCGGATCGAGCAGACGCAGGTCGGCGGGCGACGCGCCCGAGCGCGCCAGATGCAGCGCGTCGACAAGTACGTCGAGATTCGGAGCGCCGACGGCTGCGAGCACCGCGACGGTATCGGCGACCGTACGAACGGCGCTGTACGGCATGAACTCTAACGTCACCGCGATCCCATACGTCGCGGCGTCCGCACACAGCGCGGCAAGGTTTGCGACCAAGCGTTCACGGTCATCATCCCAGCCAACGAGCGAGAGTCGCCGCGTCCCGATCTGCGCCATGGTGTCCAGGACGGGCCCCGTCGCCGATGGATCGAACGAGGCCGACACCCACCCGCACGACGCCTCGAAAACGCCCACGCCCGTCGCGGCGATCCGGCGGTTGATCTCGCGAATCAGCCGTGCGTCGCCCACCACCGGCGCCGTCGCGCCGCACTTCACGGTGAAGGCTGCCATTGCCGGCGGCGGCACGAGCCACATGTTGACCGAGTCAAATCCGGCCGCCGTTGCCGCGTCCAGCAGTTCAAGTGGCCCGGCATCGGCCACCGAGAGGTTCGCAAGGCTGAGCTCATTCATGCTTGCGGGCATTGCCCAACGTCATCGACGACACATTCGGAAGGCGTTCCACCCGCCCCGGGATAACCGCAACGGTGCTCGGACCAATGGGACCACGTGCCTTTCTGGAGGTGCCTCATGTCGCGACTTTTCCCGCGATCGACGATTCTCTCAGGCCTCAGCGCGGCGGTCGCCGGCGCGGGCATCCCGCGGATTGCTCGGGCGCAGAGCACGACGCTGAACATCGCAGGCGTGTTCAGCGATCTGTTCGCCGAGCCGTTTTATGCCAAGGATGCTGGTGCTTTCAGCAAGGCGGGTTTCGACGTCGACGCGATTAGCCTCAGCAACGCCGGGGCCGTCGCCGCCGCGATCGGCGGTGGAAGCCTCCACATGGGGACCGGCGATCTCATATCCGGGCTCAACGCGATCAACGCCGGCGTACCGATCGTTCTGATTGCCGGCGGCGGCCTCTACAACGAGCGCACGGACGCCGCGTCCACGATTATGGCCGTAGCGAGCGGCTCTTCGATTCGCACGCCGAAAGATTTGAATGGGAAGTCGATCGGCGTGCCGACGCTCGTCGGGCTCGCGACCGCATGCTTGCGCGCGTGGCTTCCCGAGCACGGAGTCGACGAGTCTTCCGTGAAACTCATCGAGATACCGCAGTCCTCGACGTTTCCCGCCCTTCAGCGCGGGACAATCGACGCCGGGCTGTTGAGCGAACCGTTCGTTACGTTCGGCAAGGGAGGGGTCCGATCTGTCGGTTCGCCGTTCGACGCGGCGGCCGATCTGGCGCCAAACAAGGCGTTTTGCGTTTCCGTTTGGTACGCGTCCAAGCCCTGGTTCGAAGCCGACCCGGTCCGCGCGCGGGCCGTGCTTGCCGCCATCTACGATACCGCTCGCTGGGCGAACGCTCATCGAGACGATACATTCGCCATCCTCGTTCGCGACGGGAAATTGGACGCAGACAAAGCGCGCGGCATGCTACGCACGACGTATGCGACCTCATTGACACCCGCCTTGATCCAGCCCGTGATCACCATCGCGACGCAAAACAAAATGTTCGCCAAGCCGGTCGATGCGGCCACCATCATCTCCGCCCCGGCGACCGGTTCGAAATAAAGGGAGTTCGCGTATGAGCCTCGCTCGTTACCTCGCGGTCACCTGCACGGTGCTGATCGCCGCCGCTACCGTCACCGGGGCGCGCGCGCAGACGACGCCAACCGACGTCAGCTACGGCATCCTGAACTACACCGCCGCAGAATGGCCGCTAATGCTCGCGCAGAGCCAGGGGTTCTTCGCGAAGGAAGGCATCAACATTTCGGTGATTAGCGCAGGCTCGCCGCCGAACGTCATCAACGCTCTGGCGACGAACGGCGTGAACGTCGCTGAAGATGGGACCGACAGCTACATCGCGGCCGTGTCGCACCATTTACCGATCAAAATGATTGCTCCGGTGTTCGCGGTCGACCCGTACAGCCTGATGGTCGCTCCCTCCATTACCTCCATCGAGCAGCTCAAAGGTAAGACGGTGACGCTCGGGACGAAGTCAGACGTCACCGCGATCACGTTCGCTGCGTTACTCGCGCCGCTGCATCTCACGTTGAACGATTTCTCGATCGTCGTGTCCGGCTCAACGCCGGCACGATTTGCGGCACTCCAGAGCGGCAACACACAAGGATCGATGCTGCTGCAGCCGTTCGATCTGCTTGCCCAAGCCCAGGGATACCATGCGCTCGGAACCGGCCAACAAGTACTCAAAGACTGGGTCTTCACGACGATAGCCGTCAACGAAGGATGGGCTGCAGACCACCGGGCCGCGATCGTTGCAATCCTGCGGGCCCTGCGTGAGGCGGTTCAGTTCGGCGCCACGCATAAGGCGGAAGCGATTGCGACGCTTATCTCGTACACGCACACCACGCCGGAAATCGCTGCTAAGACCTACGAACTGGACTTCAACCAATGGAAGGCTTTTCGGGCGGATCTCGGCGTAACGCCGGAACAGCTCGCCACGATTGCCAGATATCAGATCCAATTCGGCGTCCTCACGTCGGCGCCGGCGTTCGCCGACATGTACGACGGGTCGTATGCCGCCGCGGCTCGGACGGCTCGTTAGACGCCGGCTAGGCCCTTCTATGCGCCGGCGATCATCTCCGCAGTCGTCACGAGACGATCTGTGAGTTTGGCACGCGCGGCGAGCGCAAGCGCCGGCCGTAGGTACTCGGGATTCAAGGTCGTGTCGAATGTCGCGCGCGCCATTTGACGTGCGGCATCGGGGTTGATTTTGGAATATTTTTCAAGAATTGCAGCGGACTCTGCTTGATGCCCGTTTGCCCAGCGAGCCGTTTCGTACATGACCGAAGCATACTGCTGGGCAAGAGCAACATGACTCTTGTACCAATCGGAAACTGTGAACCAACCGCTGATATAGAAGCGCTTCGCGATCGCATCGAACACGTTTGCAAACGGTCGCGCGTAGCCCGCAGCCTTGGCCACCGTCAGCGACGGCTCCGAGATCAGTGCCGCCGCAACAATGCCCTTTTGCAGCGCCGGCCCCATTTCAGCAAACGCGATTTCGATGAATTGCACCTTCGAGATGTCAGCGCCATGGGCGGTAAGATAGCCCTGGGCGCCTAGCCCGCTAATATCTTTGATCGCATTGAGCGCGATGGTCTTCCCCTCGAGCTCCTTGACGTTTTTAAGGGGTGAATCTTTGGCGACGCAAAGCACCGTCGTCGGTACGTCCGAATTGTAAAACGCACCGCCGGCAAAGTAGACGAAGGGCAGGCCGTGAGTGATCGCGCTGGCGAGTTGGACCGGGTTCGATACGCCGACGTCGAGCGCGCCGGAAGCGATTCCCGCGGCGACGTCGGAGCCGTTGCGCAACGTCGTGATGGTAACGTCGAGGCCGGCTTTCGTGAAGAAACCCATATCCTGCGCGTAATAGGCTTCGGCGTACGTGTCGTTCGCGGTTGCCCCGACGCGGAGCGTGGCCGTCGCCGCTCGCGCCGGGAGCGCTACAAGGGCCGATGCGAGCGGGAGAACTCCAAGGAATGATCCACGGTTCATGATCACCTCATCAAACGAATGCAGAAAGCACGTGGCAGAAATGTTCTTCTCTGTGAACGGAGCGAACTCTTCAATTTTCGACTACCCGGCCTCAACAATCTGCTGGGTTTAGTGGCAGGTAGCGCGAACGGCGGCGCGTGCAACGTATCATCGACGCCCACCATCACTTCATCCCCCGAGCGATTATCGACGACATCGCTTCGTTCGTTCCGCCGGGATTCAACGTTACGCACGAGCGCGAGCGCGTGCATATTCACGAAGGTCCCGTGCGTCACATGACGATCGACGTCGCCGGGTGGACCGACCCGGAGCTTCAGCTCCGCGACATGGACGCCGCCGGAGTCGACGTCGCGATCCTTTCCGCAGCCGTGTTTCAGCAATGGATGACATTGGAAGGCGCCCGCGTTTTCAATCGCGAGCTGGGCGCGCTCCAGCGCCGATATCCCGATCGCTTTGTTGGTCTTGCACACGTGCCACCGTTCGGTGTTGACGGCGCACTGGAAGAGCTCGAGCGGGCGGTGCTCGAAGACGGGCTGCAGGGACTCTGTATCACAACCTCGTTTCGCGGACGGTATCCGGACGAACCTGAATACTGGCCGCTCTACGAGCGCGCCAACGCGCTGAAGCTTGGGATTTTCATACATGCGGCGGGATGTCCGGTTGAAACGGCTTCGCTCGACCGTTACGGGCTCAGCTCGACACTCGGGCGCGGGATCGATCACACGCTCGTAACCGCCCGCGTGCTCTACGGCGGCGTGCTGGAATCGTTTCCCGACATTCATTTTTTGATGGGGCATCTCGGCGGTGCCTTTTATGCAATGGTCAAACGGCTCCTTATCGAGGCGCCGAGCCGCCCCGGTAACCACATTCCGCAACGCGATTATAGCGAGCAATTGCGACGAATCTGGTTCGATACGGCACCGACGGTATGGCAGGGTTCCGCCGAAATCCGCCACGCCATCGAGACGCTCGGCGAAGACCGCATTTGCTTCGGTACGGATTATCCAGCCGCAAGTGCCGTGATGCGCGACGGAGTCGATCAGATCGCAGCGTTATCGCTTTCAGCCGATGCGCTAGCCGGTGTGTACGAACGAAACGCGCGGGACTGCTTTCGCTTTTAGCGCCCCGACGGCTTCGCGACCGCTGCGCTGATGAGTTCGTGCGCGTCGAAGGCACGATCGATAATGTTGTAACGAACTGCAACGTCCACGACGGGCTGGAGATCAGCTGCATCGGCAAATGGCGCATCGACGGAACGCCGGCCTCGAGCGACCAGAGCAGGATCGAGTTTTGCGAAATCCGCCATCATCGTAACCGTTTCGGCGCGGTGCGCATCGGTATAGACCGTGGCCTCGCTCATGGCCCGCGAGAATTTTGCGACCACGTCGGAGTTCTGAGCGATGAAGCCGCTCGTTGCAATCCACGTGGCGATCGCGAACCGGCGCCCGATCGCGTCATACGATTTCCCGAGGACGCGAAAATGCCCCGATTCAAGGGCTTCGGTCAAGCGCGGCGGTACCAGCGTGGCGGCGGCGATCGTGCCGTCCATCAGTGCCGGAAGGAGCGCGCTCGTACTCAATTCGATCGTCTTGACCGTTGCCGCCGGTCCCCCGTTCTGATCGATCCAGGCAAGCGTTGCCGTCGAATTCAGATCACGAAGCGAGGTTGAACCGATAACCTTTCCCGCGAGGTCGCGCGCGCTGTGAATTGGACCGTCGGCTTTGACGACCAGCAGTCCGTAGGGATTCTGCGGGTCGTAGACTCCGGCCGACGCCACGACCTGCACGGGGATGCCCTTCGCATGTGCGGCGACGAGCGGGATGGAGCTCGTCAATCCGACCTGGATCGAGCCACCGACCGCCGCGGACATAATTGCAGCGCCGCTGTTCATTTGCTGGATGTCGACATCCAATCCATACTTCCGAAACAGGCCCGACCGCACCGCATACAGTGCCGGCGTCACGTCATCGCTCGGCGGCGCGGCGATAATCAGCTTCGCGTTGGTTTGGGCGCGAGCCCGACCTGCAATTGCCAAGGGCAAGACACCCATCCCGCTCGCGGCGAGGTAGCGACAAAGAAAGGCTGATCGGCGCATGCGAGCTCTTTATCTTCCGCGATACGTCCTTCTTTCTTTGCGGTGCGCTCAACCGCTCGCGCACGAAGGCACACGAGGCAGTGAAAACTTACATCGATCGTCTTCGCTGATAGCGAGAACCCACGTCTCGGCCCGCGCACCGGTGTCGCCCAGGGACTTCACCGCACCCAACGCAATGATGCCGGACCTTCACCTTCCGCTCGCAGGTGTCAAATGACGGTCCTTCACCACCCCTCCGGTCAACGTCACGTGCCGGACCGCAAGGCCTCCGTGCGACGATGGGCCCTCGCGACGGTCGTCACGGCAATCACGCTGGCAGTCGTCGTTCCGCTTGCGGCCAGCTCCGAAACGCTGACCGTCGCTTATCCGCCCGCCAACGATTTTTTGCCCGCGTTCGTCGCCAAGGACATGGGCTTTTTCGCCAAACGCAACCTCGACGTCACGCTCAACGTGGAGCGCGTCTCGAATAATATTCCGGCGGCGCTCGTCGGCGGGGCGGCGGATATCGGGGCCCTTCCTCCCACCGTGCTGTTGCTCGCGCGCGAAGGCGGACTCGACCTCGTGAACGTCAGGGGGATTAGCCACCACAACCGCGACCAGCCGACGATCGCGTTAATCGCCGGCAAAGACTCCGCCATTCACAGCGCTAACGATCTGCGGGGCAAGAAGGTCGGCGTTCCCGGACTGTATGGGGGGCTCGACGTAATGGCCCGTGAGTGGGTCAAATCGAAGGGCGTCCCCACCAACGCCGTGACATGGGTCGAGGTACCGTTTCCGCAAATGGCCGAATTTCTTTCACGCGGCTCGGTCGATGCGGTCGCGGCGATCGAGCCGTTCCGCAGCCGCCTGATCGCGGACGGCGCCGGTTACAAACTCAGCGATTATGTCTCCGAGTTGCGCGGCGACGTGTTGCTCATCGGTTACGCTGCGACACGTTCGTGGGCGATGAGCCACCGGGACACGATCGTGCGTTTTAATGCTGCAATCCTGGAAGGCGAACAATATATCGCTGCCAATCCGGATCAAGCGAAGGCGATCGAAGCAAAATACCTCGGCTTCTCGGGACCTCGAGCGAGGTACTCTGCGACTGCAACCGCGGACGACTACCGATTTTACGCCAACGCGATGCTCGATCTCGGCGTCCTGAAGAAGCCGGCCGACGTCAACGGCATCTTGTTCACACCGTAAGTCTTCAAATGCTGATGATCAAGCACGTCTTGAGCGCCGCGCTAATCGCCGCGCTTTTGGCGTTCGCGCCGGCTGCCGCCCAAGACGCGACGCAGCCGTCGCCCGATCGAATCATCGCGATTCCGATGAGCGACGGAGTCGTCATCCGGGCAGCGGTGTATTTGCCGCGGGCGGCAAGCCGCAGAATGCCCGTGTTACTTGCCGCATCGCCGTATCGTTTCGATAACGACGCGATCCCGCCGTCAGCGATCTTTCCGTTTTCCGAACTCGGGCCGATCCGCTTCTACAACGATCACGGCTATGCGTACGTTCACATGGACACGCGTGGCACCGGCCGTTCCGGTGGCATTTATACGTATCAATCGGCGCGCGAGCAGCGTGATCTCTACGAAGTGATCGAGTGGCTCGCAAAACAGTCGTGGTCCACCGGCAAGATCGGCGGCGTCGGTCAGTCGTATTACGCACGTTCACAGTGGTTCATGGCAACGCAGCATCCGCCGCATCTCGCATGCATCGCACCGTATGACGGCAACATCGATACCTATCATGCGTCGGCATACACCGGCGGCATTCCCGGCGATTATCCAGTCGGCTGGTGGAATCTCGTTCGCTATTTGAACCAGTATCCCAAATCCGGGACGCCGCGCGAGATCCCGTACGATTACACGTTTCAATCTGGCCGCCATAACCTCTACGACGCCTTTTGGAAAGAACGGACGGCGGCCGAGCGTCTGGCCTCGGCGACCGTGCCGACGTTCTCGATCGGCGTATGGGGCAAAGTTGACTTGCATCTCAACGGTAACATCGTCGGCTTCGAGCGCGTTCGCGGACCCAAGAAGCTGCTCGTGTTCGGCGGCGGCGACGTGCAACAGGCGGTCGCCGACTATTCAAGCACCAGCTTCCACCAAACGTACCTGCTACCGTTCTACGATTGGTGTCTGAAAGGACAGCAGACGGACTACGTGACGGCGCCGCCCGTGCGATACGTCCTCAACAACACCGAACAATTGCTGACCGCAAACACGTGGCCGCCCGCCGGCATCACCTATCAGGCATATTGGCTCGCGGGCGGTCCGACGGGCAGCGTGACGTCGCTCAACGACGGTCTGCTGAATACCGGATCACCGGCGGCAGGAACGTCGGCGCCAACGGCGTTCGCCTATCCGAATTCCGGCTGGCAATACGGTGTCGTCGGGAAAGGACCCGACGGCCGCCCCGACCCGGCGCGTCGCGTGCTCACCTTCACCACGCCACCGCTCGATCGCGACACGCAAGTGACGGGCCCGATCGAGCTGATCCTGTACGCCTCATCGGCCAACGCCGATACCGATTTCTTCGTAAAGCTCTCGGATCAAGCGGCGCAGCCGGCGGACGAACGAGCAAAAGACATCAATCCGCGTTCGCGCATCGTCACGAAGGGCTGGCTGCGCGCATCGCACCGCGCGCTCGATCCGGTTTGGTCGTTGCCGCACGCGCCCTGGTACACCGACGCGGCCGTGCAGCCGATCAGCCCGAATCACATCTATCGCTTCGACATTGCGGTGATGCCGACGGCGTATTTGTTCAAGAAGGGCAGCCGCATCCGCCTAGAGCTTGCAAACGGCGACTCGTCGGTCACCGACAACATCTTCACCCATACCTACGGTCCGCAGCACGTCGGTGTCGATACGATCTACCACGACGCGCAACATCCGTCGCAGTTGTTGCTGCCCCTCATGGTGACGCCCTAAGACAAATCATCAACTCACTGCGATTGCGGCTCCCGGTCTTGTCCAGCATCTTTTTGCGAGCAGACAGTTGGCGCCGGCTAGGTGACACGCGCGGCCCCACTTGCGCTCCACGACACCTGTATAGACGGCTATTGCGACGGTCGCCAGAGCCGGCTCTCCGGCCGTTTTGAAGACGGCGCTGAAGATCGGAACTGCACCATCCATGCCGGCCAAACAACAAGTACGGGCCATGCGGCCACTCTAGCACCTTAATCATCTCGAAACCATCGTGAAAAAAGCCGATTCACCTGTACTTGCGAGGGGAAGGATAGCACCCTTGCATGTACTTCACGATACCCGCGTCAGCCGGTATGCGATATAATGCAGCAATCGTATCTAATTCGCCAACGACCTCGATCGGTATCAGCGCCGCATCGTCCGGAAAAAGGTCTAGAATAGCGTGACACGTGCCCACTAACGATCCAGCACTTTCCGCCTCGAACGGCACTGGCGCTCCGACATACGTCTTCGATGCAGCGTTATCGACGGCAGTTGTAGCCGATGGCACGGATCGCTCCAAGGTCCCGCATCCCAAGGGCCCCCTTGCCCCGGAGATGCTCGACAAGATGAATCGCTACTGGCGCGCCGCGAATTATCTGTGCATCGGCCAGATCTATCTCTTCGAAAATCCGCTCTTGCGTGAACCGCTCAAAGCTGAACAGATCAAACCACGATTGCTCGGGCACTGGGGAACGTCGCCGGGACAAAACCTCATCTACATTCATCTGAACCGCCTGATCAAACAGCATGATGCGAACATCATTTACATCTCCGGTCCCGGCCACGGTGGTCCGGCACTCAACGCAAACGCTTACCTCGAAGGGACATACACCGAGGTCCATCCCGAAATCACGCCGGATGAAAACGGCTTGCGGTTACTCTTTCGGAGTTTCTCGACGCCGGGAGGCGTGCCCAGTCATTGTGGACCGCACGTGCCGAATTCAATGCATGAAGGGGGAGAGCTCGGCTACTCGCTCGTTCACGCTTTCGGCGCCGCCTTCGACAACCCCGACCTCATCGTTGCCTGCGTGATCGGTGATGGTGAATCGGAGACGTGTCCGCTCGAAGGAAGCTGGAAGTCCGTCAACTTTCTCAATCCGGTGCGGGACGGCGCCGTGCTGCCAATCCTGCACCTCAACGGCTACAAGATCTCAGGTCCGACGGTTCAGGGTCGAACGAGCGACGAAGACTTGCGCGCGCTATATACTGGACGTGGCTACCGGCCCTACTTCGTCGAAGGCGATGATCCCGAAGCCGTGCATCAGCTCCTTGCGGAGGCGCTGGACGACTGTTACGCCGAGATCCGTGCGATCCAAGGCGACGCGCGCAAAGCCGGATTCAAGAAACAGCCGGTATGGCCGATGATCGTTCTGCGCACACCCAAGGGATGGACCTGTCCGAAAGAAGTGGATGGAATCCCGATCGAAGGCACGTTCCGCGCGCATCAAGTTCCCCTCGCAACCGTCCGCGAGAACCCTGAACACCTTCAGGTACTTGAGGCCTGGATGCGAAGCTACGAACCGCAGCAACTCTTTGACGAGCGCGGAAAGTTCCTTGACGAACTCGCACAGCTCGCGCCAAGCGGCAACCGCCGTATGGGAGGCAATCCGCACGTAAACGGTGGCCGCCAGCTAACCGCGCTCGATCTGCCCGACTTCACCAATTACGCGCTCGAGATTCCGGGACCAGGCCAAGTGGTCGCCGAGGCTCCACGAAAACTCGGTGAGTTCTTTCGCGATATCTTCAGACTGAATCTCACGAACTTTCGCCTGTTCTGTCCCGACGAAACGGACTCCAATCGCCTCAGCGCCGTTTTCGAGGCGACAAAGCGCTGCTTCATGGCCGAGACGGTCTCGATCGACGACGACCTCAGCCCCGATGGGCGTGTGATGGAAGTGTTGAGCGAGCATTGCTGTCAGGGATGGCTCGAGGGCTACTTGCTTACGGGCCGGCATGGCTTATGGTCTTCCTACGAAGCGTTCGCGCAGGTCGTCGATTCGATGCTGACCCAGCATGCGAAGTGGCTCGAGCAATGCCACGATTTTGCATGGCGCAGACCGATTGCGTCGTTGAACGTCTTCCTGACGAGCCACGCCTGGCGGAACGATCACAACGGCTTCAGTCATCAAGCCACCGGTTTCGTTGATAACGCACTCGCGCGCAGAAGCGAGACGATTCGCGTTTACTATCCCCCAGACAGCAACTGCCTGTTGAGCGTCTTCGATCATTGCCTACGGAGCCGCAATTACGTCAACATCGTGACGTGCGGCAAGCAGCCTCAGCTGCAGTGGCTGAGCATGGACGAAGCTCTCGAACATTGCTCGCGCGGCGCATCGACATGGGGGTTTGCGACCAACGACGGTGGCGGCGATCCGGACGTCATTTTGGCGTGTGCGGGCGACGTGCCGACGATCGAGACATGCGCGGCATCGTGGCTACTGCAGAAGTACGTTCCCGGTATCAAGGTGCGCGTCGTCAACGTGGTCGACTTAACCGCTCTGATGCGGCCCGACGATCATCCGCACGGCATGGACAACATGTCCTTCAACGCGCTCTTCACCGAGAACGCGCCGGTCATCTTCGCGTTCCACAATAATCGCTGGCTGATTCACTCAATTGTCCACGGACGCTCCAATGAAGACCGCTTCCACGTACGCGGATACATGGATCGCGGCACGACCACGACGCCGTTTGACATGGTCGTGCTAAATGAAATGAGCCGTTTCCACCTTGCGATCGACGCACTAAAGAATATTCCCCGACTGCGTTCGCAGGCAGAGGCCGTCATCGATATGTTCAACCGAAAGCTCTACGAGCACAGCACGTACATTCGGCAACACCTCGAGGACATGCCGGAGATCACGAACTGGGGCTGGACGCCTGATTTTAGCGAACGCAGCGAGCCTCCGCCGTTGGCAAAGGGTCATCCTCGCGCAAGCTTGTTCACCGACGGTTAAGAGGCGACCGTGAAGCTATGGCATGGCGTCGTGGTAGCCGTGGCGATCGTTGCGATCGTTGCCCTGCTCTCGATGACGCTTGGAATTCGCTTTTTCTCTTTAGGCCATTGAGATGACCGCTGCGCCGTCAATTGCGTCATCCTTTACCGCTCGAAGAGCCTCGTTCACCTGATCCAGGGAGAAGACGGTCGCCGCCGGCTTCAATTCGATTTGGGCGGCAAGCTCGAGAAACTCTCGTGCATCTGCCCGCGTCATGTTTGCGACGCTGCGAATCTCGCGCTCGCCCCAAAGTAGCGAATCGTAGTCGAACTGCGGTATGCGATCGAGATGAATCGCATTGATCGCGACGACCCCGCCTTTGCGTAGCGCGCCCAGCGCCGCAATGACGACGTCGCCTGAGGGCGCGAACGTAATGGCGCGATCGAGTTGTTGTGGCGGACGATCGGTTTCCCTACCGACCCAGTCGGCGCCGAGCTGTTCGGCAAACTTCCGGTGGTTCGCGCCCCGCGTCGCGACAGCCACAGAACAGCCCCAGTGTTTGAGAATTGGAAGTGCGAGATGCGCCGATGCGCCGAAGCCATATAAGCCGACGTAGTCGCCTGGCTGAACGCCGGCGACGCGCAGCGCGCGGAAGCCGATTATTCCCGCGCAAAGGAGCGGGGCCGCGTGGATGTCGTCAATACGGTCGCTCAGTGGATAGGCAAAGTCGGCGCGGGCGACGACTGCCGTCGCATAGCCGCCATCGATATCGTAGCCGGTGAAAATGGGTGCGTCACAAAGATTCTCACTTCCAGCCAGGCAGAAACGGCACGTGCCATCGGTCCCACCGAGCCACGAGATCCCAACGCGGGTTCCGACCTTCATGTCGACGTCCGGCGCCGCTGCGGAAACGATACCGACGATTTGATGTCCCGGAACGATCGCCGTACGATGAGGCCGGAGGGCACCTTCGACAATTTGAAGATCCGTGCGGCAAACTCCGCAGGCACGAACTGTGACGAAGATTTGGCCCCGCTCCAGCTCTGCCGCCGCGCGCTGCTCGATGCGGAGTGGGCTGCTGCCGATCGGTCCCGGTGCATGCAAAACCGCGGCCGTCACTGTTTTGGCAACCTCGCTCCGCAAGCGTCGTGTTCCCCGCGGTCAGTCTGCGGCGATGAAACGTCGTTCATAGTGACCTTTAGCCGCCACCAAGATCGGTGGCTGGGCTTCGAGCATACCCAATCAACCGTGTCTCAACCACGATGTTTGGGAGCGCTGCGGTCACTGCCGAACGATGGAACGCCGACGCTGATTCGCTGTGACGAAGCCGCGAAACGATCGCCGGATTTTGGGCAGGTCTCGAGGCGGCCGTTCTGAATCGCCTCCCAAGATACCGGGAGGACCTTTTTTGACTTCAAACGACACGTTGGGGCGGGCCCCGTTTATCGCCGGCGTCGCCGCGGTTTTCGCGACTCCCCGCTATGCGGAGGCGGCTGACCTAACGCCCGTAACGGTCGGAGTGCCGCCGAGCGATACGGCCGCGATCGTCTATTACGCGCAGCAGTTGGGCTTCTTCAAAGCCGCCGGCCTGGACGTTAGCACGTCGCTTTTGAACAGCGGTCCGGTTATCGCCGCGGCCGTCACCGGCGGGTCGCTCAACTTTGGTGCGGTCAACGTGGGATCGATCGCGGCAGCGCGACTGCGGGGATTGCCGCTACGAATCGTCGCGCCGTCTGCCCTTGTCCCGGCCGGGCGACCGTCGGGCGACGTCGTCATGGTGCGCGACGACTCAAAGCTACGTCCCGGACCCGACTTCAACAACAAGACAGTTGCGATCGTCGCGATCAAGACCGTGCAGCACGCCGCGTTCTTGAACTGGCTCGATAAGCACGGCGCCGATTCGAAAAGCGTCAAGATGATCGAAATCCCGCTGCCGGAGATGGTCGACTCGCTCGACTCGGGACACGTCGATGCCGCGATCCCCGTCGAACCGTTCACGACGCAAGGCCTTTCCAAAGGTAATCACTCCTTCGGCAGTCTGTATGAAGGCCTTCCGTCGTTCATGGTCTTTGCGCTCTGCGCGACCGACCAATGGCTGGCTGCGAACGCAGCCACCGCCGCCAAATTTGCCCTGGCGCTCCGCCAAGCCGCCGTGTGGGCGAACGGTCACGACGCTGAATCGCGTCAGCTTCTCACGGCCTTCATGAAGATCGACCCGCAAACGGCCGCCAAGATCCAATTGCGGTCCTTCGGTACGACGGCGAGCACCGAGCTTATCGCGCCGGTCATCGACATCATGGTCAAGTACGGCTTCCTCGACCGTGCGATCTCACCGGCGGAACTGATCTGGCAGCCGTAGAGCCGCCGGCCGCAGATACGGAGACGCGCTCACCCCTGCTCGCGTGTTTCGTACTCCGGTTCGATGATGACGTCGACGATGCAGACCTTTCCGCTTCGCACTTCATCGATCGCCTTCTTCAAAACTGACGGAAGTTCGGATGCGCGCGTCACCGGACCGATTCCCGCGGCGCCCTGCATACGCGCAATGCCGGCAAGATCGGGAGCCGGGTCGTCGATCCGCTGTCCGATCCACTTGCGCTCGACCGGGCGGCCTCGCTCCTGCGCCATGCGGCCTTGATGAACCTCATCGTTGAAATACGAGCGGTTGTTGGCGAGGACGACGAGCAACGGGATCTTGTTGGCGACGGCCGTCCACAGTGCGGTCACGCCCATCAAATAATCCCCGTCTCCGAGGATCGCAACCGGTAGACGATCGCCCCCGCGCAACGCGAGTGCGGCTCCGACCGCGATGCCGGGTCCGATTCCGATCCCGGTGCTTCCGCCGAGATAGTCGAGCGGGTGACGGAAAGTGAAGTGACGGCCGTCAACGCCGAGCGGCAACCGAATGAAGCACGTGTCAAGTTCCCTGCACGCCTCGACGACTGCGGCACACAACGAACCGACGCCGATTCGTTCGCCGGCCGGCGGTCCGCTGCGCGCGCCGTTCGTTGCGACGCTCGCCCGCGGACGCTCGACTGCGACCGCGATCTCCATTTCACGGAGCAAGGCTGAGACAAATGCGTCGGGGCTGCCCGCGAGGTTCAGATCGACGGCCGGCAATTCCTGATAATCCATCGACCATCCGTTGTGGACGTACTGGTCGAGCGAACACGAGATGACCGTTGCATCCGAAGGATCGCCGCCGGAAGCTTCTCGCAGCGATCCGCCGACGTCGACAAAATCGAGGCTCAAAATAACGTCGGCTTCGCGCACCGCGGCGACAGCGTTCTTGGTGAGGCGCCCGCCGGGCGGCCCGGCATGCAACGGATGGTCGGTCGGGAAGGCCGCGCCGACCTTCAGATCCGTGATCACGCGCGCTTGCAAGGCTTCAGCCAGCGCCACGCGCTCGTTCCAGCCTGTCATGCTGCGGGAAACGCGGCCCACCAGGATGACGGGATGTTTGGCAGCGCGTAGGAGCTGCGCTGCGCGCTGGACATCGTGGGCCGGCGGCACCGGCGGATCGGGCGGAGTAAAACGTTTGGCGTCGGGCAACGTAATCGGCGCGGCAAGTTTGCGCTCTTGCATCTCGACATCGAAACACACGTAGGTCGGACCGGCCGGCAGCGACCGCGCGATCTGATTCGCCCGCAAGACGGATTCGAGCGCCGCTTCGATCGAGCCCGGCTGGTCGTCCCATTTTGTATAGCCGCGAATGAGCGCGCCGTTGTCCGCGGTCGTGTGTACCCAGTCGCGAAACGCGCGCCGCTTGCGCGCATCGATCGGGCCATTTGCGCCGAGGATCACCAGCGGAACGCGATCGACCCACGCGTCGTAGATTGCCATCGTCGCGTGCATCAGGCCCACCTGACTGTGCACCGCGGTCAGCAGCGGTTTGTCGGTCACTTTGGCGTAGCCGTGACCCATCGCGATTGCGTGCTCTTCGTGCAAACAGAGCAAGATTTCGGGCCGTTCGTTTCCGAGATAGTTGACGATGCTGTCGTGCAAGCCGCGATAACTCGACCCTGGATTCAGCGCGATGTACTCGAAGCCGAGCTCGCGTAAGAGCGCCGCGATCGCATCGCTGCCCCATCCCGATACGACGGTCTTCCCCTGCTCAGCCGTTTTCATGTGTCCCCTTATCCTTTGTAGATGAGCTCTTGCGCTAAGAATGCCCGCTTGATGGTTCCGTACTTGACCGCCGCATCAATGACCGGCTGAATCTCTTCCGGCGTGAGCCCAATGCCGTCCGTCGCGCGCGTCATGTGGCTGATGATGTCGAGCGTGGCGCCGGTGAACTCGGCCATCATCGCCGCCGTCTCCCGGTGGTGTTTGTTGGTATAGGCCGCTGATTCGCCGAGGACGCGAGCAAACGTCCGGACAATCGCCGGATTCTTTGTTGCATAGTCGGCCGTCGTGAACCACGCGGTGTTCAAGTACGACGTCGCGATCGCATCGTAGGCGGGTATGAGCCGAAATTTTCCGGTTGCGAGCGCAGCGGCCATGGTCGGCATGCTCATCTCGCCGGCGATGACACGCCCTTCGTCGACCGCGGCCGGGACCGCCGGGAACGGTATTTCGACGAACCGTAGGGTCGTAGGATCACCGCCATTTTGATCGACCCAGGCCTGCATCGCTAGCCGGCCGATGTCGCTAAGCGCTGCGACGGCGACCACCCCGTTATTTGCGTCCTTGCCGGTACGAACTCCAGCATCTTTGCGGACGATTAGTCCGGCATACGGCGCCGCACGATCGTAGACGACACTCGGCGCGATCATGAGGAACGGAATGCCTCGTTCGTGTGCATCGAAGAGTGACGTAATGCTCGACTTGCCGATGTCGTAGGCTCCGGAGGCAACGGCGGCAGCAACCGCTGCGCCGCTGCTTTGCCGGTCGAGCACAACATCGAGACCGGCCTTTTGAAACAGACCGGCCTTTTGTGCATAGACGACCGAGACGCTATCGTCGCTCGGCGTACCCGCAGCGCGTACGCTCAGGATGGCACCGGCACTCGGCTGCTCGTCGAGGCCGACAGCGGCCACCGCAAGCGCCCCGCTGGTCAGGAACGCAGCTCTTTTCACAACCGGGACTTTTTTGCGCGAGCGAGTAGGGCCCCTTGATGGACGAGCAATTCGGCCGCTTGCGCGTCGCGCTACACAATCGAAATAAACTCAAGCTGGGCTTGTTCGGCGCGAATTGCTCGTCTGGTAAATGCGTCACCCGAGTGGCGGAGCGCTGGTCCGGTTCCTGGGATGACAACCTGCGGCTCGCGCAGATGGCCGACGAAGCCGGCATCGACTTCATGCTGCCGATCGGCCGCTGGAAAGGTTATGGCGGCGAAACGGACTACCAAGGCGCGACGTTTGAGACGCTGACGTGGGCGGCGGGGCTGCTGGCCTCGACGAAGCGCATCACCGTCTTTGGCACCGTGCACGCCCCGCTGTTTCACCCCGTCATCGCTGCCAAACAAATGGTCACTGCCGATCACATCGGTCACGGCCGATTCGGCTTGAACGTCGTCTGTGGCTGGAATGAAGGCGAGTTCGACATGTTCGGCGTCGACCAGCGCGACCATGAGGGACGGTACGATCACGGGGACGAGTGGATCAAGGCGGTCGACGCGATTTGGGAGCGCGACGATTTCGACTTCGAGGGCCACTACCTCCACCTCAAGGGCGTGCGCGCGAAGCCGAAACCGTATCGCGGGACGCGCCCGATCGTTATGAATGCCGCGCAGTCACCGGCGGGCCGCGCCTTCGCCATACGCCATTGTGACGCACTCTTTACGACGACCCGTTTCGCCTCAAATCTCGATTCGGTGGCGGACGAGGTGCGCAGCGTGAAGTCGAGCGCCGCAGATATCGGACGGGCGATCGACGTCTATACGACGAGCTTCGTGACGTGCCGCCCCACCCAGAAAGAAGCGGATGAGTATCTGCGCTATTGCGTTGAGGAAAACGCCGACTGGGGCGCGATCGAGGGTTTTCTCGAACTGAAGGGCCTGCTATCCAAACCGGCCGCTGAGCTGGAGCAAATCCGGCGCAGCTATCCGATGGGAGTCATTGGGTACCGGACGGTGGGCGACCCCGACTCCGTCGCTCGGCAGCTTGCGGCGTTTTCCGCCGCGGACTTGACCGGCGTCGCACTTTCGATGGTGAACTACGCTGACGAGCTGCCGTATTTTTGCGCGGAAGTGTTGCCACGACTGGCGCGCTTGGGACTGCGGGACGAAGGATGAGCGAGCGATGACCGACGGGCAGCGGCAAATGCACCTGGGCGCATTTTTCATGCCCACGGGGCACCACGTCACGTCATGGCGTCATCCCGAAGCGCAAGCCGATGCGGGAGTCAACTTCGCGCACTACATCGACATCGCGCGGACGGCAGAACGTGGTAAGTTCGACATGATCTTCTTGGCGGACAGCGTCACGATGCGATCGGGACACATGGATGCCCTCAGCCGCTCGGCACAGTACATCGCAAATTTTGAACCCCTGACGTTACTCGCGGCACTCGCATCGGTTACCGAACGGATCGGACTCGTCGCGACGGCGACGACCAGCTATAACGAGCCGTACCACATCGCGCGCAAGTTTGCTTCGCTCGATTTCATCAGCAGCGGGCGCGCGGGCTGGAACATCGTCACCTCTGCGCGCGACAACGAGGCGTTCAACTTCGGTCGCGAGGCCCACTACCCACACGAAGAACGTTACGAACGCGCGCGCGAGTTTACCAACGTCGTGCTCGGCTTGTGGGAGAGCTGGGACGATGACGCGTTTATCCGTAACAAGGAATCCGGACTGTTTTTCGATCCCGAAAAAGTTCACGTTTTGGACCACAAAGGGCCATACTTCTCGGTCCGGGGTCCGCTGAATGTGCCACGAACACCGCAAGGCCATCCCGTTCTCGTACAAGCCGGATCGTCCGAGACCGGGCGCGATTTCGCGGCGGAATTCGGCGAGGTGATCTTTACCGCGCACCTGACGTTCGACGACGCTCAGAAGTTCTACGCCGATCTAAAAGGGCGCGTCGCGAGTCGTGGGCGGAATCCGGACCACGTCAAGATCTTGCCCGGTCTGAGTTTCATCGTTGCACCAACGGAAGCCGAGGCGCAGGCGAAGTTCGAGCATTTGCAGTCACTGATCCACCCCATGGTGGCAAGAGAACTCGTCTCGATGACCTTAGGCGGAGTCGACCTGTCGGACTATCCGATGGACGGTCCATTGCCCGACCTCTCCGAGACGAACGCCTCGCAAAGCACGTTTGATTCCGTGATGCGGTTGGCCCGGCGCGAGCAGTTGACGATCAGGCAACTCGGCATGCGATTGGCCGCCGGGCGTCAACGCCTCCACGTAAACGGTACGCCCGAGCAGATCGCCGATCTGATGGAGCAGTGGTTCAAAGACGGAGCGGCGGACGGCTTCAACATCCTACCGCCGTATTTGCCGGGCGCGTTGAACGACTTCGTCGATCTGGTCATTCCGGAACTGCAGCGTCGCGGATTGTTCCGCACCGAATACGAGGGGCGCACGCTACGGGAAAATCTCGGTTTGCCGCGCCCGGAAGGCCCTTACGCGCGGACGCACGAGACGTTTGAGCCGGGAACCACGTCTGGCCGCGACGAGATCAAACCGTCGCCATGATATCCTTCGCGGAAATCTGTGGCAAGGCTCCATATTTTGCCATCATGTCGAGTTGACGCTGGAACGCTGACGGCTCGACGACGAAACCCTCATAGTAGTGAATCCGATTCATTGCGGCCGCGATTTCCGGCCGAATCTTCGCGTACCGGACGAGGATATCGCCCGACTCTTTTTGATGCGTGTTTGCCCAGGCGGCGGACTTCTGCATCACCGCTACAAAACGTCTGATCGCCTCCGGGTTCTTGCGAATGTAGTCTTCGCTACTCACCCACCCGCTGACGACGTACGGTCCACCCATCGTATCGCTCAGGTTTGCGAGGATCCGCGACGTCGCCTTGGCTGACGTCACGTACGGTTCGATCAAGACGGCGGCGTCGGCGCGACCCTGCTCCAACGCCGTCGCCATCTCCGTATACTTGAGTTCGACGAAGCGCACGGATTTGGAATCTCCGCCGGTCTTGTCGACCCACGCCGACGTTTCGAATTGCGTCATATCGTGAAGCGCGGAAACGGCGACCGTCTTCCCGGAGATGTCGGCGCCCGATTTGACCGGTGAGGTCTTCGCCACCATCAGATTGGTATTGCCGACGGGCCCGGTATAGATACTGGCGGCGGCGATGAAGCGGATCGGAATCCCGTGCTGGTGGGCATATGCAACCGTCGGTACGGACGCGCTCGCGACGTCGATCGATCCAGCAGCGAGCGCCGCGACCTCGGCTGCAGAGTTGTTCATGATCGTGATCTGCGGATCGAGACCGGCTGCCTTGAACAGTCCGAGTTCTTGTGCATACAGGGGTTGCATGCACGGATCGATCGTGATCGTTCCGATTTGCATCGCCGGCACGCCTTGGGCCCGCGCAGCCCGCGAGGCCGCGCCGAACGACGCCGCAATTCCGATGAGCGCGGTGCCCTGTGCGAGCACTCGGTGGCGCGTGACGTTCACGTTGCGGGGGCCAAGGTCTGCAGGTTCACGGCCGATTCGAGGCGAGTCCACGTCTTCGCCGGCGTGCCGGTCCGGATCGCTTCGATCTCGCGAAACAGGATGCGGCGCACGAGCGCCACGCCGGCGTCCGAGGCACCGAGATGCTCGTTCGTGCGGTCGTAGATCACGCCCTGACCCCGCACGGCGGCGTAGTCTTGCGCCATGATGCGGTCGGCCGCGCCCACGTCGGGCAGCCGGTGCTCATCGAAGATGACCGACGCGTGATCTTTCGCCTGCGACGTACAAAGTGCGCCGTTGCGCCGCAGCTCCGCGCCGATCTCGCCGCCGGGATACGAGTAGATGCCGATGCGCAGGGTTTGTTCGTCGTCGATCGGCACCGCCCAGCCGAGCATGTTGATCCACGGATCGCCTTCGCGCGGCGGCGCGGCGAGGACGTTGTTGTTGTTCGGAAACGTCCAATTGCTGACGCGCACGCTGTTGGGACGCCGCGCCGTCTGCCGGATACCGGCCGCCGTTTCCTCGTATTCCAATTCGGGAATCGTCGCGCCGATCTCCGCACCCAGACGCGTCGGCGTCGGCCATTGGTGAACGAAGCTCAAGTGGGTTGAATCGAGCGAGTTCTCGATTTGCTGCAGCCAGTTGCAGTCCCACACTTCCTCGCGCGTCGAGATGTCGATGCCGGGCTCTTCGAGCGCGTCCTTGCGCGGTAAGTCGAACGCCGGTGCCGGGCCCTCGCCCATGTAGGCAAAAATGAGTCCGTGATATTCGTACACTGGGTAGCCGGCAATCTTGACGAATTCCGTTCGCGCGCTCGTTTCCGCGGGCATTTCGGTGCACTGACCGCTGCCGTCGTAGCGCCAGCCGTGGTACATGCAGCGAATCTGTTCGTCTTGCACCCAGCCCGTATGCAGTTCGGTGCAGCGGTGCGCGCAGCGAGCGCCGATGAGAAACGGCGCGCCGCTCTCGCCGCGGTAGAGGGTCAGGTCCTCGGACAGAATCCGGATCGCTCGGGCCGTGCCCGGCGCGAGATTCTTCGATGTCGAGACCGGATGCCAGAACGTCCGCAGCAGCTTGCCCATCAACGTGTCGGGTGCGGTTTGCGTCAGCAGGCGTATACGGGCTGCGCGGTTGGACTCGTGCTGTTCCATGGTGACTCCTTACGGATTCGGTGAGCCGTATCTCGTTGCGGAATATTCGACTTTGGACATGAACTCGAGTACGGCGGGCTGACCGCGTTCGGTCGCTTCGATCGCGCGCTTGATCGCGGGTACGATCTCTTCGGGAACCTCGACGCGTTCCGCGTAACATCCCAGCCCCTCTGCGACCTTGCTGTAATTCGCCGACATATACCCGACTTTGTAGCGCTCGGTCGCGTTCGGGATGCGTTTGGAATACGTCGACATCCACGAATTGTTCATCACGATCGCGAGTACCGGAATGTGCTCGCGCACGGCGGTTTCGAGGTCCATCGCGCACATGCCGAATGCGGCGTCCCCCATGTAGGCAATGGCAAGCTTTTCCGGCGCGGCAACCTTCGCACCCAAGATCAAGCCGAGCGACGAGCCCAACTGATGCGCGTTTCCCCAGCCGAGATAGCTGTGCGGCAGCGGGGCGCGATAGAACGGCGCCATCTGCGCGCGCGGCGTGCCCGAATCGTGAGTGACGATCGCATTCGCGCGGTCGATCGTGTTCATGAGATCCCACACGACGCGATACGGATTGATCGGAACTTCCTCCGAGGTCAGTTTCGGCATCCATTGCGCGAGCCACGCATCGCGAACCGCTTTCACCGCGGCTGCAGCACCGCCGTCCGGCCGTCCGCCTTGCCGTTCGATCTCATCGATGAGCTGACGCAGCACAAGTTTCATGTCGCCGATGACGGCGTGCGGCGTGCGATGCTCGGTACTCAGGTCGCCGGCATCGGCCGTGCAGTGTACGATCGTTTTGCCGGTCGGGATCGGCGTCGCGGCAAGCGAGACCATCAAGCTCGCGCCGAGACAGAACACGAGATCGGCTTCGCGCAGAAAATGGTCGACCATACCGGTGATTTCGTTGCCGCCGATACCGAGTGCTAGCGCGTGGTCTTCGGGGAACACGCCCTTCGCCATCGTCGTCGTCATGACGGGCACGCCGACGAGTTCGGCCAGTTCCAACAATTCCGGAGCGCCTTCACCCCACACGACGCCCTGACCGACGTAGAAGATCGGTCTTTTTGCTTCGCGCAACAGTTTCGCCGCGTTGGTGACATCCGCGGGATCGCCCGCGCTCCTGTACGAGCGCGTCGGGACGTACGTCTGCTTCGTTTCGTCGACTTCAGCGCCGGCGACGTCGCGCGGCAGTTCGAGGAGTACCGGCCGCCGGCGACCGTTGCGGAGGTGCGTGAAGACGCGGGCGGCGATCTCCGGGATGCGATCGGCGCTGTTGACCGATGTCGCCCATTTTGTCACGGGCTTGAAATTGTTGACGCTGTCGGAAAGCGACGGCAAGCCCATGCGCTTGTTCGTTGCCCCGTCGGTGAGGATCAGGATCGGCGATGAGTCGGCGTACGCTTGTGCGACGCTGACGTAGACGGCCTCGGTGCCGGGGCCGGCTTGCACCGCGCACACCCCGATCTTCTTGCCGTTGTTGATGCGCGTGTAGGCATCGGCCATGTTGGCCACGACGCGCTCGGTGCGGGCCGTGATGATGCGGATCCCCTCGGTCGCCGCAGCCTCGATCATCTCGCTGGTCGGAAAGCAGAAGATTTGCTCGACGCCCTCTTGCTTGAGAATGCGCGCGAGAGCTCGATCGGCAGCGATCAACGGACGGGCCTCCTAAACTTTTGCGTGTCGAACGCGTTCGGCGAACAGGTTCAATCGATAAGGCGCGGAATTCAGTGCCGCAACAAGCTATCCTCTCCGGAAACAAACCGCCATTTCCCCTCGTGAGGTAGACGATGGAAACTCCGCAATCCGGCCGCGCCGCGCAGCTCCGCTTGCTCACCCAGACGGCGCGCGATACGCCGATGGGCCGGCTCTTACGGACGTTTTGGCAGCCCGTCGCGCTGGCGGACGATCTCAAGGGCGGCACCGCGCGCTTGATCCGGGTGCTGAGCGAAGACCTCACCCTCTACCGTGGCGAGAGCGGTGCGCCGTTTCTCATCGGCGGACGCTGCGCGCATCGCTGCACGGTCCTGCACACCGGCTGGGTGCAAGGCGACAAGGTTCGCTGCATGTATCACGGCTGGCAGTACGACGGCACCGGCCAATGTACGGAAATGCCGGCCGAGCCGCACGCCGATCCGGCGCTCATTCGAATCGCGGGCT
>Ga0182030_10005245_pt1 | contig 27543 bp, 20 predicted proteins | sample 812S3MmetaG_FD_121299 | JGI IMG/M metagenome (GOLD analysis project Ga0182030, IMG submission 121299) | Permafrost microbial communities from Stordalen Mire, Sweden - 812S3M metaG (Illumina Assembly) | ecosystem: Environmental > Terrestrial > Soil > Wetlands > Permafrost | place: Sweden... | reverse complement strand
CGCTCGACGCCGGCGGAAATGTCGCCTTTTCTTCTTCGGGCCGCCGCTTGGCCGTTCTCAACGCCGGGTCGATTGAGGTGTATGATCTGCCTGCAGTCGCTCCACTGTCCGACACCCCCAAGGCGCCGTCAGCGCGTTGACGCAGCATTCGCCCGTGCATCCGCTCCTAACCAGGGTAATCGCATGAATGTTCTTGTACACAGAACAGCTTCCCTTTGACAACTCTTCGATGAGCCTCGGCTCTTCGTCCTGGAGGGGCATACGGAAAATAGCCCAGGAGAAGCGCAGCGCACTCCTGGGAAAAGGCCACAAGCAGAGATTCAAGCCCCGGAGGGGCGGCCGAAATCAAACCCGAAATCAAACCCTAAATCAAACCAAGGCCCTATAAATTCATTCATGCGATGCCCCTGCGCTCTTAGTCTCCGTCAGAGTTGGCCCGCGCGCTCCCGTGTACACTGAGTGATGGGAGATTTTTCTTGTCTACGGCCGTCCTCCAATTTACCGCCGCAGCGGTCACTGACCGTGGTCGCAAGCGCACCTCCAATGAAGATGCCTTTGGGTTTTCTGTCGAAGACGGCGTTTACCTGGTCTGCGACGGAATGGGCGGCGCCGCGGCAGGAGAGATAGCCAGTTCCATCGCTGTGGACGAGATGCTGCGCCTGCTAAGCGGCCGCGCCCAGGACCAGGGCTCGGCAGCGCCCATGCCACAGCTGGCTGAGGATGCGATTGCCACTGCCAATGCGGCCATCTTCTCCCGCAGCCGCCGCAATCCCCGGCTCAATGGCATGGGTACTACGCTGGTAGGCCTGGTCGCGGAGGAGCGCCGCCTGTGGGTTTTGAACGTGGGGGATAGCCGCTGCTACCGCCTGCGCAACCGCCGCCTCGAACAAATCACCCGCGACCACTCGCTGGTGGAGGAGCAGGTGCGGATGGGACGCATGTCTGTCTCAGAGGCCCTGCGCTCGCCGCTGCGCAATGTGATTACGCGCGCCCTGGGCACGCAGAGCCGCGTCACGCCGGACATATTTGAGCTTGATGCCGAACCGGGCGACCTGTTCATGCTCTGCTCGGATGGGCTCACGCGTGAGCTGACGGATTCTTTGATTGAAGCGCTACTCGGAACTGACCTGCCCCTCGATGCACTGTGTACACGGCTCGTCGAATCGGCAAAGAAGGCTGGCGGCCACGACAACATCACCTGCGTCCTGGTCCGCGCCAGCGCGTAGCTTCTGTCATGGTCTGCGGGAGCGAAAGCTCGCGCCTGTTGATATAGATAATCCTGTTGCGTTCCCAAAGAGCTAGAGTCTTGACGCGATGTCGGGCCGCCAGGATTTTCGTGGGTTGCAGCGCACTGCAACGATCCGGAGTGACGCGGAACCGAAATGAGCGAGCCGTCGACGGCCAAATTCGTTCAGCCCGATGTGCGAACTGCTCCGAAAGCGAAGCTGTAAACCGATGCCGCAATGGCCCGAGGATACCGCGCCCATTTTGCGATCTGCGAACCCCGGCCAAACAAGATAAGATGTGCTGTTGATCCCCAATGCAATCGGCACCGCGGAAGGACAAAAAATCGAATGGCACTCAACAGGCGCAAGCTGATCCAGATGATGGGCGGAGCATCGGCCGCTCTTGCACTTCAGAAACTCGCGAAGGCTCAATCGGCGCAGCCGTCAAACTTCCTTCCCACGCGGAAATCCCTTGAGGCGTACCAAATTCCAGACTGGTATCGCGATGCCAAGTTCGGCATCTGGGCACACTGGGGCCCCCAGTCGGCCATTGAATACGGCGATTGGTATGCGCGGCTCATGTATCAGCAGGGCACGCCGCAGTATCTCTATCATGTTGAGACTTACGGCCACCCCTCCAAGATCGGTTACAAGGACCTTGTGAACAACTGGAAGGCCGCCAAGTGGGATCCCGACCACCTCATGAGCCTGTACAAGAAGGCCGGCGCCAAGTACTTCGTCAGCATGGGCGTGCATCATGACAATTTCGACTTGTGGGATTCAAAGTACACACGCTGGAACGCCGTGAACATGGGGCCCAAGCGCGATGTGGTGGGCACCTGGCAAAAGGCGGCGCAGAAGCAGGGCTTGCGCTTCGGTGTGAGCGAGCACCTGTGGATCAGCTACAAGTGGTGGGCCGTGAGCCACCTTTCGGACAATACCGGCCCGCTTGCCGGAGTCTCCTATGACGGCATCGACCCGCAGTATGCCGACCTCTATCACGACGCTGATTGCGCGCGCTTCGGCGACAAGCTCGATTGGAACGACGACGGCATTCCCGATTCATGGAAGCAACACTACGTCGACCGTATGACCGACCTCATCGACAAGTATCAGCCTGACCTTCTCTACACCGATGGCCACTTGCCATTCGAGGACGACGGCCTGAAGGTCGTCTCGCATCTCTACAACGTGAACGCGCAGTTGCACGGCGGCGCCACGCAAGCCGTCTATACCAGCAAGGAGAGCACCGATTGCGCGATCGGTACTTGCCTGCTTGATCATGAGCGCGGCGTATCGGACGGCATTGCAAAGAACCCGTGGCAAACCGATACATGCATCGGTCAGTGGCACTACAACCGCGGCCAGAAGTACAAGACCGCGAAGAAAGTCATCGATCTACTCACCGACATTGTCAGCAAGAACGGCAACCTGTTGCTCAACTTTCCTCTGCCTAACTCCGGCGAGTTGGACTTTGAAGAGATGACTGTGCTCGATGGCATCACTGCATGGATGGCTGTCAACAGCGAAGGCATCTATAGTTCGCGCCCTTGGAAGATCTATGGTGAGGGTCCATCCACGAAAACAAAGATAGAGACCGGCAACTTCAACGAAGACAAACAGAAGGATCTGGGCGCTGAAGACGTCCGCTTTACCACCAAAGACGGCACACTTTATGCGTTTGTCATGGGTTGGCCTGACAAGGCGGCCACCGTCAATTCACTTGGCCTTGCCAGCGACCAGGCGCCAGGGAAAATCCGCAACGTGGAATTGCTCGGGTACAAAGGCGATGTGAAGTGGAAGCAGGACGAAAGCGCATTGAGAGTGGAGATGCCGCAGGAAAAAATCTCCGAGATCGGCATTACGCTCAAAATTGCACTCGCGTAACGATCGAAACAGGAGCTTTTCAACATCCGCACTCCCCGCGAAATGCAGGGTTGACAATCGTCGCAATCGGGCGGCTGCCAACCCCATTCCTGCGTAGCCTGTTTTGCACAACTTCATCGTCGCGCCGTCGATCTGCAGCATGTACGATGAACATGAAGCCATGGCTAAAGAAGCAAAAAACCTCTCTGCTGAAATCCTCCTGCACATTGCAAAGACTCTCAATCTGCCTATGCGCGGCCTCGTTGCCGTCATTGAACTGCTCGATGAAGGTGGAACAGTCCCGTTCATCGCCCGCTATCGCAAAGAGGCCACCGGCAACCTCGATGAAGTGCAGATTCGCGACATTGAAGAAAAGCTGGCGTACTTTCGCGATCTGGCGGATCGGCGCGAAACCATTCTGGCTTCCATCGCCGAGCAGGGCAAGCTCACCGATGATTTGAAAGCCCGCATCGAAGCCACGCTTGACAGGAATGAACTGGAAGATCTTTACCTGCCCTACAAGCCCAAGCGCCGGACCAAGGCAACCATCGCGCGCGAAAAAGGCCTGGAGCCGCTGGCTCAATACCTATGGGCGCAGCAACCCGCCGCGTCGCCGCTTGCGACGTTCGCTGCAACCTTTGTAAGCGCTGAACTGGGCGTCGCCACAGTGGATGAGGCCCTTGAAGGCGCACGCCACATTGTCGCCGAGTGGATCAGTGAAGATGCGAATTTGCGCAAGGCCCTGCGCCAGCTTGTCTTTGACGAGGGCGTCGTCGTCAGTCGCAAAGCGATGGACGCGGTCGACGAGCAGGAAAAATTCAAGATGTATTACGAGTATAAGGAGCCGGTAAAGACCATTCCCTCGCACCGCATGCTGGCCATTCGCCGCGGCGAGGGCGAAGATGTTCTCTACTTCCTCATTGAAGTGGAACCGGAGCGCGCCATCGCCATCATGCAGCGCCATGTGCTCCGCCTGCGCGGCGACTGGACGCCACAGCTTGAACTGGCAATCGATGACGCGTGGAAGCGGTTGCTGAATTCATCGATTCAAGGGGAGATCCGTCTGGAACTGAAGAAGCGTTCCGACACTGAAGCGATCAAGGTCTTCCGCGACAATCTTTACAACCTGCTGCTGGCTCCGCCTGCCGGGCCTATCTCTGTTCTAGGCATCGATCCGGGGCTGCGCACCGGGTGCAAGGTCGCGGTAGTTGACCAGACAGGAAAGCTACTGGCCCATGATGTGCTTTATCTCCACACGTCGAAGCACGGCAACGCGGAAGCCGCGCCCAAGCTTGAGAGTCTGCTGCGCAGTCACAGTGTCCGCGCCATCGCCATTGGCAACGGCACGGCGTCGCGGGAGACCGACGCTTTCGTCCGCGAGTTTCTGCGCGACAAGGGAATTCAAGACATCTTCTCTGTCACCGTGAGTGAGTCCGGCGCAAGCATCTACTCGGCCTCCGCCATTGCGCGGCAGGAGTTTCCCGATCTCGACCTCACCGTGCGCGGAGCCATCTCCATTGCACGCCGATTGCAGGATCCGCTTTCGGAACTGGTCAAGGTCGATCCGAAATCAATTGGCGTGGGCCAGTATCAGCATGACGTGGATCAGCGGCAGTTGCAGGAATCCCTCGAGACGGTCATCGAGTCGTGCGTGAACAAGGTCGGCGTAGACCTGAACACATCTTCATGGACGCTGTTGCGCTTCGTTGCCGGCATCTCTGAGCGTACTGCGTTGAACATTGTGAACTATAGGAACGAAAAGGGCAGCTTTCGCTCACGCATGCAGGTGCTTGAGGTCGCAGGGATCGGGCCGAAGTCGTTCGAGCAGGCTGCCGGATTTCTACGCATCCGCAACGGCGATAATCCGCTCGACATGACTGCGGTTCATCCTGAGTCTTATCCAGTTGTCGAGCAGATTGCGGGCCTGCTTGATGCCTCTGTCGATCAGATTATTCAGCGGCCGGAACTGCTCGAGATGGTTGATCGGAGCAAGCTCTCAGCCGGCTCCTTCACGGTGAACGATATCCTTGCTGAACTACGCAAGCCAGGCCGCGACCCGCGCGATACTTTTGTCGCTCCAAGCTTCCGCGAAGAGGTGAGGGAACTGAGCGACGTACAGGCAGGCATGGTGCTTGAGGGCGTGGTAACGAATGTGACCAAGTTTGGAGCGTTCATTGACGTTGGCGTTCACCAGGACGGCCTGGTTCACATCAGCGAACTTTCCAATCGCTACATCAAGGAGCCTTCCGAAGTGGTGAAGACGGGGCAAATCGTCAAGGTGAAGGTGCTCAGCGTCGATGCAAAAGCGAAACGCATCGCACTTTCGATCAAACAGCTGACGGCTCCGGCGCCGCGTGCTGTGAAGGCGCCTGAGAAGCCCGCGCCTCGACCAGAGCCGTCGATGAACGAGAAACTCGCGGCACTGTCTACGAAGTGGAAGGTGCGCTGACCGAAGCGGTTCATTCGCGATTGGTGTCGCGGTGTGCTTGGTTCCAGTAAATTACATACTTATGGGCATGCCTCTCGACGGCCGGGGACCGTCTGTGTCTTACTCAATCGGTCGGGCCGTTACGATAGCCTCAGCGTGTCGGGGTGTTTTAGTTCGGCGCGAATTTTCGGATGCACCAGGCAGGCAAAGCTGCTTCTGGCCTGGATGTTTATATCATTTCTGTGTGGCTTGACGGCAAGCGTTGTTGCCCCGCAGTTTTCGCTTCGTGATTCTCGACTGTTTTACTGGGAGGGATTTCCAAGTGTCCACGCAAAAGCCGCTAGTGGTCGTCGGCAGCATTAATTCAGATTTGGTGGCGGTGACTGCAAGGATCCCAGCAGTAGGGGAAACTGTCTTTGGCACTGACTTCCAATCGCATCCGGGTGGCAAGGGAGCCAACCAGGCCGTAGCTGTGGCGCGGCTGGGGTACCCGGTGAGGCTGATCGGCCGCCTCGGCACTGATGCGTTTGGTGTAACTCTGCGGAAGCATCTTGACCTCGCGGGTGTGGACACCGCGGCCGTGGCAACCAGTGAAGGCGCCTCGGGAGTCGCAGTCATCGTCGTCTCGCAGGCCGGAGAAAACATCATCGTCGTTACCCCCGGCGCGAACTCGCTGGTAACTCCGCACGATATCGACGCAAACATCGACGTGATTCGCGGTGCCGGTATTGTGCTTGCGCAGCTGGAAATCCCAATCGAGACAGTGGAGTACCTGGCCCAGGTGTGCGTTCGCGAGAACGTACCGCTGATTCTTGACCCTGCTCCCGCTACGCAGTTGCCGCCGAGTATCTTCAGGAACGCCGCATGGTTCACGCCCAATCAAACGGAAGCGGGATTCTTTGCCGACGAACGCGGAGATGGAAACCACACACTTGCTGCGGCCCAGTTGGTGGAACTGCTGCGAAGCAAGGGAAGTACGGGCGTTGTACTGAAGATGGGCGCGGAAGGCATCTATCTGGCGCCGCCGGCCGGAGTAGCGGAATCGATCGCGGCCATTCCCGTGAAGGCGATTGATACCACCGCCGCGGGCGACGCATTCAACGGCGGCTTTGCGACTGGCTTGATGTTAGGTAAGTCACCGGTAGAAAGCGCGCGATTCGCTACCGCCGTAGCAGGCATATCGGTAACTCGACGCGGTGCTCAGCCTTCCATGCCCAGCAGGGCGGAAGTAGAGCAGTTACTTGAAAGCGATGCGCTGCGGAACCGGGGATGAGGAAGCTGCAGGAGACAACCGCCGCGCGTCTTTCCGACACTACACGCTCAGTGCAGCGTTGAGAAGTTCTTCAACTTATTCGAGGAAACTGCTATGAAGAAATCTGTTCGATTTGTCAGTTTGCTTTCAAGTGTACTGTTCATTGGCGGCGTGATTCCCGCCTGCACGCATGCGCAGGATACCCATTTCCCTCCCGATAGCGAGCAGATTCCTCCTCCCTCATGTTTGACCATCGGGAATGCATATCTGACAGCGATAGGCGGCGGATTTGTAGGGTGCCCGCCGGGGGCGCATGAGGGATGGCTGGAGGATGTTGAGCATTGGCGCACGGAACGCCTGATCCGAATTGGCTACGACGGATCGCGCTATGACTTGCCCGCACTGCAGTGGACGCAGTCCAGCTTCATCCAACCGCAGATGATGGTGCAGGATCGATACTTCTACGATTCTGTCGCCGGCAAGTACACGGTCGATCGCTATCTCGACGATCTTGAAAAGCGGTATGGGGGAATCGATGCGGTCCTGATCTGGGCCACTTATCCAAACATGGGTATGGACGATCGCAATCAGCAGGATATGGTCCGCTCCATGCCGGGCGGCGTGGAAGGCGTGAAGAAGATGATTGCCGACTTCCATCGGCGCAACGTGCGCGTGCTGTTCCCGATGATGATGTGGGACCAGGCGACCCGCGATCCGGGCGAGCCATGGCCGAAAGCGATTGCAGACTTCATGAAGGAGTTAGGCGCTGACGGCATCAATGGAGATACGCAGGACGGCGTCCCGCTGGCATTCTCGCTTGCGAGTGAAGCGGTAGGCCATCCGCTGGCGTTCGAGCCCGAAGGCGCTCCCTCCGACGAGGCGCTGGCCTGGAATGTAATGACGTGGGGCCAATACTCATTTACGTTTGCCCCGCAGGTTGATCGCTACAAGTGGCTCGAGCCCCGCCATATGGTGAACATCTCACACCGCTGGAATCGCGATAAGACGGACGATGTGCAGTTCGCCTTTTTCAACGGCGTGGGCTGGGAGAGCTGGGAAAATATCTGGGGAATCTGGAACGGGATTACTCCACGCGATGGAGAAGCTACTCGCCGCATGGCTACCATTGAGCGCGGAGTTGCGCCGTTCCTGGTCAGCAAGGGATGGGAGCCGTATTTTCCAACGCATTCTTACGGAGTTTTTGCCAGCCGCTGGCCGCTTGGGGATCAGACTGTGTGGACCATTGTGAATCGTGACGAGTACGACGTAACAGGGCCGCAGTTGTCCGTACCGGCTGTTGAAGGCATGCGTTACTTTGATCTCTATCACGGCACTGAACTGAAGCCGGATCGTGACGGCGAATACGCGTTGCTTTCGTTGAACATTGAGGCGCATGGCATCGGTGCGGTGCTTGCAACGAAGGGAGAGCCGGACGCTGCGATGCAGAAGTTGATGACCACGATGAATGCCATGACCGCGAACCCACTGTCAACTTACTCGGGCGAGTGGAAAGCCATCCCGCAGCATCTGGTCGAGATTGCTCCCAGCAACGCCGCTGCCACGGCTCCGGACGGGATGATCAAGATACCCGCGACGGACTTCTTGTTCAAGATCAAGGGGATTGAAATTGAAGGCTCGGACGATGCCGGACTCGATGTCCAGTATCCATGGGAGGACTCAGCGCGCCGCTATCACGAGCATGAGATGCACATCGCATCGTTCTATATCGAGAAGTACCCCGTGACCAATGCGAAGTTCAAAGAGTTTCTTGGCGCATCCCACTATCATCCCAAAGATGACTTGAACTTTCTGCGCGACTGGAAGAACGGTACTTATCCGGAAGGGTGGGCAAACAAGCCGGTCGTGTGGGTATCGATCGAAGACGCGCGCGCGTACGCGGGGTGGGCCGGCAAGCGCCTGCCGCACGAGTGGGAATGGCAGTATGCCGCGGAAGGACCGGCCGGGCTGATCTATCCGTGGGGCAATCTCTTTCAGACGGACAAGGTGCCTGCCCCGAATCATGCTCGCTCACTTGGCACTCCAGACGACGTTGATGCGCACCCCGCCGGCGCCAGCGGCTTTGGTGTAATGGACTTGGTGGGCAATGTGTGGCAGTGGACCGATGAGTACGAGGACAATCACACGCGCGCCGGGATTCTTCGCGGAGGCAGTTACTTCCAGCCGCAAGGCACTGTGTGGTACTTTCCGCAGACTTATCGCAATGACGAGCATGGAAAGCTTCTGCTCATGGCGCCAAGCTACGATCGATCCGGCACGATCGGATTTCGCTGCGCCGCAGACGCTCAATGACAGGCCGTCGCCGTGAGGATTTGCGGATGCTCTTCTGGTTCGTGGCAATCGGCGTTCTTGTAAAACCGATTGCCGCACTGACAGAGACGCGTCGCTTCACGCACAACTGCGAAGACGATGATGAACGTGACCGCCTATAATCAACGGGTAGTGACTACTTTTCTTCCAGATCGTTTCAAGCGTGTGTTGCGGGTGACGGCGGCCCTGTTCGTTGTCCTGGCAATGACTTCCTCATTTCCTGCGCGGGCCCAGTCTGCCGCGGACGCTGCCGCCGGCCACGGCCGCATTCTGCTGGTGCTTCCGTTTGACAACCGAAGCGGCCAGCCCAACCTGGAGTGGATTCGCGAGGCCGCCCCGGACATTCTCAGCAGCCGCTTCGCCTCCGCCGGCTTTGCGCCCATGAGCCGGACGGACCGGCTTTACGCACTGGACCATCTGGGTCTTCCCCCGGGTTTTCACCCCTCCCGCGCCACAGCGCTCAAGCTGGCGCAGACCCTGGACGCCGACTCCATTGTCGTCGGCAGCTATCTTACCGACGGCACCGGCATTATCGCAGAGGCGCAAATTGTCGATGTGCCCCACCTGCGCATGAGCAAGGCTGTAACGGCGCGCGGCGAAATGAAAGACCTCATCGAGGTCTTCGACTCTCTGGCCTGGCAGCTCACACGCCAGCTCGACCCAGGCTTCAGCGTCGCCGAGGAAACATTTGTTGCGGCCGGCCGCGGCATGCGCGTCGACGCCTTCGAGCAGTACATCCGCGGTATCTCCGAGTCAGACCACGACGAGCGCCTGCGTCACCTGAATCAGGCCGTTGTGCTCAGCCCGGAGTTTGCGCCCGCGTGGATGGCGCTTGGCCGCGAAGACTACAACGCCCAGCAGTACGAGCAGGCCGCGCAGGCGTTTTCCCGCGTCGTCAAGGACGACTCAAAGGCACAGAGCAGCAATCTGGAGGGCCCGCAGGTGCAGGGAACGGACGAGTTGGAGGCTGGATTTTATCTTGGCCTTTCGCTGTTATTTTCCGGCGATTATCCCAAGGCCGAGCGTGCGTTTGCGCAGGTGGCGCGCGCACTGCCGCTTGCAGAAGTGGTCAATAACCAGGGCGTGGCCGTCAGCCGCCAGGGCCACGATGCGACAGCGCTCTTCCGTCAGGCCGTCACCGCCGATGCCAATACCGCTGACTATCACTTCAACCTGGCCGTCAGCCTGAAGCGCCATGGCGACACCGCCGGTGCGCTAACCGAGCTTGCCGCCTGCCTGCGTCTGCGCCCCAGTGACAGCGAGGCCGAGTCATTGGAAGACGAGTGGAAAGAGCCGGCAGCGGCGCAGCAGAGTAACGCCGAACCGAAGGCTGATCCGCTTGAGCGCATCTCCCGCAGCTTCGATGCGGTTGCTTTCCGGCAGGCCGCGCAGATGCTCGACCAGGTGGACGAAGCTCGACTCACAGCGCTCGATCCGCAGCAACGCGCCGAGAAGCTCTCTGCGCAGGCAAAGTATTATCTTGACCGCGGCCTGCTGCTGGAAGCGGAGCGCCTTTATCAGACCGCGCTTGCCTCGGACGATCGCGTGCCTGCGGTGCATGCCGGCCTGGCCGAAGTCCGCGAACGCACCGGCGACAAGGAGAACGCTCGCAAGGAAGCGCGCACCAGCCTGGAACTGATGCCCTCGGTCCCGGCGTATCTTGTCATGGGGCGGCTGGACCTGTCCGCGGGCCATCTGGACGAAGCTGGCTACGACCTGGGCGAGGCCCTGAAGATTGAGCCCGGCAACCAGTCGGCTCTGCAACTGGAGCAGCAGTTGGCAGCCAGGCGTGCGGAACGAAAGTAGCGAACCCCGTGGAAGGAGCAAGCAGGGATGAAACGCGCACAGCGACTCTTGGGTCTCATGATATTGGCGGTGGTTTCGCTGACTGGATGCTCTCTGCCTGCTTCGGCATCCGCAAGCCAGCCAATCGTGGACAAGCTTGTCCTTTCCGACACCATTCAACCCGTCACCGCTGGTGAGCTCGATCGTGCGCTTGCACAGGCCAATTCTGATGGCGCCCAGGCCCTGCTCATTGAACTCAACACACCCGGCGGCCTGCTCGACTCCATGCGCTCCATGATCGGCGCCATCCTCGCCTCACGCGTGCCTGTCATCGCCTACGTCGCGCCCGCGGGCGCCCGCGCTGGCTCCGCCGGCTTCTATCTCATGGAGTCGGCCGACATTGCCGCCATGGCGCCCGGCACCAACGCCGGCGCGGCCCACGTCGTCTCCGAGTTCGGCAAGATGGACGACACCATGAAGGAGAAAGTGGAGAACGACGCCGAGGCCCTGATGCGCTCCTACGTCGCACGCCGCGGCCGCAATGTCGATGCAGCCATCGCCGCCGCCTCGACGTCTCATTCCTACACTGCGGAAGAGGCGCTGAGCAACCATCTCATCGACCTCATCGCCAACAGCGACGATGCTCTGCTGACCTCGCTCGACGGCCGCACCATTACCCGGCTGGACGGTTCAAAGCAAGTACTGCACACGGCCGGCGCACGCATTCAGGTCATCCAGCCGTCCGTGCGTGAAGGCCTCCTGGGCTGGCTGGTCAATCCCAACATCGCCCTGCTCATGCTGGTCGGCGGCGCGCTGCTCATCTATCTCGAATTCAACACGCCCGGTACCATTGTCCCCGGTGCGCTGGGCACGTTGATGGTTCTGCTGGCCATCTTTGGCCTCAATCTGTTGCCCATCCGCTACACCGCCGTGCTGCTGCTGGTGGCTGCGGTGGGCCTGCTCGTGCTTGAAGCCAAGGTCGGAGGCCACGGCGCGCTTGCCACTGCCGGCATCGCCTGCCTCATGTTCGGCATGCTTACGCTCATTGCTGCGCCGGTGCCGGAGTTAGGCGTCAGTCCCTGGATCGCCTTCTCCGTCGGCGCAGCCTTCGGTCTCATTACCGTATTCCTGGTGCGCCTCGCCGTGCGGGCGCGCCGCATGAAGTCGCGTCTCGGCATCGACGCCCTGTTGGGCAGCGCCGCGCAGGCCATGGAAGAGCTGACGCCCGCGGGCCATGTATTAGTGGAGGGCGAGATCTGGCAGGCCGTGGCCAGTGAGCCGGTAGCCAAGGGCGCAGCGCTGCGCGTCGTAGGTCACGATGCTTATCTGCTCCGCGTTGAGCCAGTCGCCGCTGTTCACCTTGCGGATGCGCATGGTTGATCCAGACCGTTACGAGGGGCCTGTCAAGGAGTACAATCCGTGCTATAACAGGCCGACTAAGTCGAGCCGATTTGAGTTAGACAGTACTAAGTGAGGGAAGCTGAATGTTGACTCCGTTGTTGGTTTTCGTAGCAATTCTCGTGTTGTACTTTCTGAACTCGATCAAGATTCTTCGCGAGTACGAGCGCGGTGTCATCTTCCGCCTGGGCCGCGCACTGCCGGCTCCGAAGGGGCCAGGGATCATCTTTGTCTTTCGTCCGTTCGATCAGATGGTCCGCATCTCGCTGCGCCAGGATGTGCTTGAAGTTCCCCCGCAGGACATCATCACCCGCGACAATGTCACGCTCAAAGTCAATGCCGTAGTCACGCTCTACGTAGTTGACCCCAATGCCGCAGCCATCAAGGTGGCCAACTACGTGTATCAGACCTCGCAGTTCGCACAGACCACCCTGCGCTCGGTGCTCGGCGAAGTGGAACTCGACGAACTGCTCAGCCATCGCGACAAGCTCAACCTCAAGATCCAGACCATCATCGACCAGCGCACGGAGCCCTTCGGCGTCAAAGTCATCTCTGTTGAAGTCAAGCAGGTGGATCTTCCCGAGCAGATGCTGCGCGCCATGGCCAAGCAGGCTGAGGCCGAACGCGAAAAGCGCTCCAAGATCATTCACGCCGAGGGCGAATTCAACGCTGCGCAGAAGCTGGTGGACGCCGCAGCACTCATGGCAACGCAGCCTATGACGCTGCAGTTGCGCTACCTGCAAACGCTCTCCGACATCGGCGTTGAGAAGAACACCACCATCGTCTTCCCGCTGCCGTTGGAGATGATGACGCTGTTCAACAAGCTCGCCGCTCCGCCTGCAGGCGCAGCAGACGACAGGTCGCGGTCGTAAAGTCTCTTTTAAATTGTCCTCGATTTCAGCACCCCGCAGCAAGCTGATCGAGGTTCAAAAAAGCCGGACAGATTGAAAATTGCACAAGCGCAACGATAGGAACAGCACATGAGGGGAGCTTTCGACGACTACCGCGAACTGAACCAGCCTGTGCAGGGTCGCGATACGGAACTTACTCTAAGCGCGACCATGTTGCTCATGATCTTTTTCGGCCTGGTTCTGCTGTGCGGCCTGTGCTTCGGGCTCGGCTACGCCACCGGCCACCGCGGCGTGCAGGACGCATCAACAATCGTACCATCGGCGGAATCGGCCGCGGCTTTGAGCGGCAGCCATTCCAAGCCCGACGCCGACGGTCAGGCCAATGCGGTAATTGCGCAGCCGGACGCGACCGCCGACGATAGCTCCTCATCCTCCGCCATCGCAACGGACGCGACGACGCAAAGCTCTGCAGTCGCAGCTGTGGCAATTTCTCCGGGCGCGGCGCAGCAGGTGAAGCCCGCTCTTGGAGCAGTAATCAATCCCATTCAGGCGGCGCAGCCGGCTGCCTCGGCAGTGGGCCCTGCCCTGTCCGGCGCCGGCACTTTCCCCGGAGCGTTAATGGTTCAGATCGCTGCCATCAGCGAGCAGGTCGATGCAGACGTACTGGTGGGCGCGTTACGGCGGCGCGGGTATGCTGTAGTGGAGCGGCGCGAACCAATCGATGGCCTGATCCATGTGCGCGTCGGTCCATTCAAGAGGCGGGATGAAGCCGAGCAGTGGCGTCAGAAGCTGCTCAACGATGGCTACAACGCCATCGTGCAGCCATAGCGTTTCACCCTCTTACAGCACGCCGTCCCACAGCCGCATCTCCGCTTCTTGCGGCTTTGTCTCCACATGATTCTGCGTGTCGAAGATCATCGTCGGCCGGGTCGTCGAATTATACTCAGGCCATGCGGGAATGTTCGGCGCAGCGGGCGTGTCTCCGCGAATGAAGGCCAACCACGCCTGGTGCATCTCTTTCGCCAGTTCAGCCTCAGCCACCGCATTCTCCGCCAGCAGCGAAGGCCGGTTCCACACCAGGCGCACATCCAGCGAGTGAAATGCATAGCCGCGCAGGTAGCCGCTGGTCTCCGAGAAGTCGAGCCGGTACATCCAAGCGGCGCCGCCGCCCTTTATGTGCGCATCGGCCGCGCGCATCGAAGGAATCCAATACTCCTCCGCCGTCACCGCGCGAATGCGTAGCTGCTCATCGCTCATCTGCGGATAGGTTGCACGATACGCTTTGTATACCGGCGCAAACTTCTCTGAAAGCATGTTGCCAAGGTTTGCAGCGATGGGATCCTTTTGCGGATGCGGACCGATGAACAGCGCGCTCTCATCACGGTTGGTGCCGATCAGCAGCCGTTTGCCTTTGCTCGAGCCGCCCATGATGGTTTCCACCGGCCGCAGCGGGATCAGCGAGCCGTCAATCTGACATCGCAGCGGAAAGTGCTGTGGCCATGCGGCGATGAACATCATCTGTGTCTTGATGAGCGAGTCGCCCGAGGCATTGACTATTGCGCCAGGAGCGCTCGCCATCAGCGTACGCCACTCGTCCCCGAAGCCATGCGCAACGGTCTCGCTCTGCGCCTTGGTCCACACCCGCTCCGCGCCGCCGCTCTCTGAGATGACCTGGTGAAACAGGCGCTGCGTCGACGGCACTCCCATCAGAATGTCGCACAGCTTGGCGCCCGCTGATTCGCCGCCAATCGTCACATGTCCAGGGTCGCCGCCGAATGAAGCAATGTTTTGTTGAATCCACTCAAGCGCCGCGATCAGATCGCGCAGCGCATTGTTGGCGCTGCCTGCGTACTCCGCGCCCAGCAGCGGCTCCATATCGAGAAAGCCAAACACACCCAGCCGGTACGCCACTGAAATACAAATCACGCCAGCCTGCGTGAGCGCCATGCCGTCGTACATCGATTCAAATGCGTGGCCGCCGGTAAAGCCGCCGCCGTGAATCCACACGTAAACAGGGAAGGACCCCTTGCCGGCGGGCGCCCAGATGTTCAGGTAGAGACAGTCCTCGCTGTGTTCAATGCCAGGCTCGCCCACTTGCATGGCTGCCGCGCCAAAGTGGGTTGCATCGCGCTCCCCGGTCCACGGCTTCACCGGGCGCGGAGCGCGAAATCGCAACGGCCCCACCGGAGGCTGTGCAAAAGGCACGCCGCGAAACTGCAACACGCCGCCGGACTGTTCGCCACGCAGAGCGCCCAGGGGCGTCCGCATAACAACCGGCGATGTATCCGCAAACGCATACACCGGAGCGCACCGCAACGCCGCCGCCGCGAGGCCTGCCTGGGCGATGAATTTGCGGCGCGAGAGATTTGATTGCGGCATCAACCCTTTTATCCTGCAGACGTTGGTCCAGCACGCGCGGTCATAAGCACACGCTGGATATTCAAACTATAGCGCAGCAAGCGCGATGCTTACCTGCGCATCCACTCCGGCAGTCCCGACGCAATGGATGCGCGAACTGCCCGCATGAGTTCGTCGCGTGTGGCAAAAGCAGAAGGGAAGATGGGAGCATGAAAGACAATATGCGCCGTGCCGGGTTGGATGCGTTGGCTGCCTTTGGCCATCATGGTTTCTGTGCCGTAAAGCGAGACCGGAATGCACGGAGCGCCGGTCTGCATGGCTAGGAAGAACGGCCCTTTCTTGAAAGGCAGCATCCGCCCATCCGGCGAGCGCGTGCCCTCAACAAATGTGGTGATGTGCAGGCCCTTCTCGAGAATCTTCCGCGCCGCCGCAACGCTCTCCTGCGCTCCTGAAGCGCTGCCGTCGCGGCTCACCGGAATAAACTCACCCAGCTTCAAAGCCCATCCAAAGACAGGAACACTCATCAGCGAGCGTTTCACAAATGCGGAAGTGCGGCCCGGGATGCGCGGCAGCAGCGCCGGCGGGTCGAGATTCGAAACGTGATTCGCCATGAAGATGCAGGCCGTGTGTGCGGGCACGTTCTCCTGCCCCGTAGCGACGATGCGAAGGCCGATCAGACGATACGCGATGCGTACGATGCTCTGCGAAAAATTGTAAAGCGGCAGCGCATTCCCGGTGAGCATGGCCCACGGAATACACACCAAGGCCGTGGGGATGCCAAGGACAATCATCGTTGCAAGCAGAGTGAGCGAGCGAATCATGCGTGCTGTTCCCCTTGAGCGCCGTTAGCGAAGCGCTCTCTCAGCCGCGCCGGCAGCTTGTCGTAGATGCCGTCAAACCCGCCATTGGAGAGGATGGCGACCACATCGCCCGCCTCAAGCTGCGGCGCAATCCGATCCACAATTGAGTTGCCATCGGGACAAAGCTCCGCCTGCGCGCCGTCCGCATGAAGAGCCTCGATCACATCTTCCGGATGCAGCCGCTCGGCGTCAGGGATGCGCTGCTGCTGATACACGCCAGCCAGCACCACGCGGTCTGCGAGACGCAGGCTGGCGACAAGCTCGTTCTGCAGCACCTTGCGCCGCAGGGTGTTTGAACGCGGTTCCAGCACCGCCCACAGCCGCGACGATGGATAGACCGACCGCAGCGCGCGCAGCGTCTCGCGAATAGCCGTGGGGTGATGCGCGAAATCGTCGATGATGGTGATGCCGTTGATAACCGCGCGAATCTCCAGCCGCCGCTTCACACTCTTGAAGCTGGCCAGCGCTCCCATGATCGAGCGGGTTTCAATGCCCATGCCCGAAGCAAGGGCGGCCGCGGCCGTGGCGTTGAGCGCGTTGTGTTCGCCGGCCAGTTGCATTTCAAGCTGCGCCCACAGCGTGCCGCTGCGCCAAACCTCCCAGCGTGTCAGCCCGTCTTCATGCCGCAGATGACGCAATTGCCAGTCCGCTGCTTCAGTGAATCCGTAGCGCTCCACGCAGCACAGTGCCGGCTGTAGGCAGTCGGTAACGTTCTCGCTGCCGTCGAAGGCCACAATCAGCCCGCGCCGCGGAACCAGGTTCACGAGTCGCTTGAATGCCGTCTTCACCGCGTCAAGATCGACATAGATGTCGGCGTGATCAAACTCGACATGGGTCAGAATCAGCGCGTCCGGAAAGTAGTGCAGAAACTTTGGCCCCTTGTCAAAGAAGGCCGTATCGTACTCATCGCCCTCAAGGATGAACGTTCGCGTGGGGCGCAATTGAAAGCTGGTCGCGAAATTCTCCGCCACGCCGCCGATGAGAAAGCTCGGCTCTCGCTGTGCATCGGACTTCGCCGCAACCTGGTAGATCCACGCAAGCATGCTGGTGGTTGTTGTCTTGCCATGGGTGCCGGCCACCACCAGCGACTCGCGCCCGTGCAGAAATTCATCATGCAAAAGCGCCGCCATCGACGTGAACGGAATGCGCTGGTCCAGCACGCACTCTACCTCCGCGTTCCCACGCGAGAGGGCGTTGCCAATCACGACAAGATCGGGGGCGGGCGAAAGATTGCTTTCCGCATACGGCTCAAGAATAGGAATGCCGAGCGAGCGCAATAGATCGCTCATGGGCGGGTACGCAGCTTTATCGGAGCCCGTAATGCGATGGCCCTGCAACTGGAGCAGCCCGGCCAGCGAAGCCATCGCCGTGCCGCAGATGCCGCTCAAATGAATGTGTCTCGAATGAATGTGCTTTGGATTTGAATGCATAACCTTCAGGGAGTCACCGCAGGTTCCAGCAGGTGCAGATTGGCTTGGTGGTTGGCAATGAGTTCAGCTTCCACGCCAAATGTAAGCGTGACGTTGGGGCCCGAAACGTGGCCGCTGCGCAAGCCGATTGCGATCGGCCCGTGGAAGTCGTCGAAGACACGCAGGATCACTTCATCTAGCAGTTCGGCAGGCGCGCCGGGCGTATGGCAATCGAGCATCTCGCCGAACACGATGCCCTTCACGCCATCAAGCTTGCCGGCCTGCGCAAGTTGCCACAGCATGCGGTCAATCTGGTATGGCTTGGCGTTCACGTCTTCAAGGAAGAGCAGCTTGCCCTCTGTCTGCGGCTCGTAGGGCGTGCCCAGCAGCGAGACTAGAATCGAAAGGCAGCCGCCGTAGAGAGTGCCGCGCGCGCGTCCGGGATGCAGCGTCCGCAGACCTTCGGCGGCTCCCACAGTGTACGTCTCACCGGCCAACGCGGCGAAGAGGCTTGCCTGGTGCACGCCGCCCTCGCGCGCAAAATCGGCTGAGAGCATGGGCCCATGAAACACCGGCAACTGCGCCTGGTCCAACAGCCACAACTGCGGCGCGGTCAAATCGCTGTAACCAACGAACGGCTTGGCGCTTTCACCGATCAGGTCCAGGTCCAGACCTTCAAGGAGATAATTCGACCCGTAGCCGCCGCGCGTGCAGAAGATGGCACGCACTTCGTCGTCGGCAAATGCATGATGCAAGTCGCGCAGCCGCATCTCCGGCGTGCCGGCAAAGTAGAGCGGGCCGCGGGTGATGATGTGATCGGCGGACTGCGTCGCGAAGCCCAGCGCGTGCAAGGCATCGACACCCATCTCCACGCGGTCGGCCTTGGGCGTCGATGCAGGAGAGACCACGGCCACCAGCGCATCGCGCGGCACGGCATTCGGCTTGAGCAGGGAAGTCACGTGTAAAACGCCTCTCCGCGCGCAATTAACGACGCTGGTCCAGTCAGCCGCAACTCCGCTCCCGGGCCTTCCCACGCCACCGTTTGCACGCCGCCTGGCGCCAGCACCGTAAGCGGAGACATGCAGCTCATGAAGGCGCGCGCCGCCGTGGCCGAGGCAGAAGTCCCGGTGCCCGACGACGCGGTCGGTCCCACGCCACGCTCGAAGATGCGAATCTCAATCTGCTCCGGGTTCAGCACGCGCACAAACTCTACATTGGTCTGCTGCGGGAAATCGGAATGGATGCAAAGTTCTGCGCCGATGGTTTGCCAGCTCTTTCCGGCGACTTCAAAGTCGGCATTGTCCACCACGATCACGAAATGCGGATTGCCGGTGGAGACCTCGATGCCGACAATCGGAAGTCCGTCCGCGAGCTGCACCGTTCGTGGCATGAAGTTGGGAATGCCCATCCCGGTGGTGACTTCCACGGTAAAGCCGGCGGTGGCGCTGACCGCGTTGACCTGGCAGACCCGCGTGCCTGCGTCGGTGAGAAGCTCAAGCACATCGCCCGGCTGCGCGCGCAGAAATTGCGCCATCCACGCGGCTACACAACGCGTGCCGTTGCCGCTGATCTCTGCAATAGACCCGTCTGAATTATGCAGCCGGATACGGCCCGACCGTGGCCCGGTCCATGCGAAAAACTCGATGCCATCCGCGCCGATGCCCGTGGTGCGCGCGCAAAGGCGGCGCGTGACTTCGGCCCAGTTCAGTCCCCTGGCGTCTTCTTCCGCAACGATCAAAAAATCGTTGCCGCATGCGTGCGCTTTCGTAAAGGGGATCAATCGTCCTCCGGGTCACGAAAGGTCAAAAGCTTGGTGATATCGGGTCTTGTGCCAAGCTCGGCATGTAGACGCTGATGCTGGCGCGTGGTAACCGCGATGGAGAAACTGACCCGTTGCAACTCGCCGATCGTGCTGGTCTCAAAATCGACAAGCCGCTGGCCCACATCATCCATCGCATTCAGTATCGATTGCAGCATGCGCGGCTGATCATGGCCACGGACCTCGTACGTGACCGGATAGCTTTTCAGGCTGGCGCGCTGCTCCAGAAAGCCAACCACCTCGAGCGAGACAACGACAATTCCAGCTCCGATCAGCGCCGGCGCATAGAGCCCCGCGCCGCACGCCATGCCAACAGAGGCTACCACCCAGATGCTGGCAGCGCTGGCCAGGCCGCTTACCCGAGAGCGATTGTGAAGAATGAGACCGGCGCCCAGGAAGCCGATGCCCTGGACAATGTTTGAGGCTACCTGTCCCCTGTTGCTGCCCGTGTCTCCAGCCAAAACCGGCGAGAGCAGTGTGAAGAACGCCGAGCCCATGCAGATAAGCAGGTTGGTGCGCACACCGGCGGACTTGCGCTTGATCTCACGCCGCAGGCCGATCAATCCTCCCAGAGCGCATGCCAGCACCAGTCGGCCAATCGCTCCATTGGCCACAACCATCTGCTCCAGCAGGCTGAAGCTGAGCGGTTGGGCGAGGTGTGTGAGTGAGGCGGTCACGGAGGTTTCCTTGTGCGATGCTACCACCGCGTCAGGCCTGTTGTTGAGGTTTCATCGGCCGGGAGTATCGGAGACGTAAAGCGTGCCTGCGGGTTGGCCGGGCGCGGAAAACCGCTGGACAACGGTAAGGCCCTGCGGATGCGCGTGGACCGCCTCGGCAATTTCATCGCCGTCGAAGGCCAGCACCAGCGCCGCATGCGCAGCCGGCGCGGACAGTGCGTCACGATAGATCTCGAGGTCGCTCTCGTTGATGGTCTGGCGCAGTGGGATGCCGGTGCGCGCCACAATCTCCGGATCGACCGACGTAATCATCAGCACCACGCCGCCCGGGCGCTTTGCCAACCACGCGCGCAACACAGGCGGAATCTCAAGCTGATACGGTCGATGCGCCTGCATGTTTTTGGTGCCTTCTACGTAAACCAGCGGACTCTCGCGCAGCATCGCGTAAACATTGACGCCGACGATTAGGAAGATGACTGCGGCAGTCAGACGCAACCATCGCGTCTGGTCGGCGCGTGGCTTGAATTCGCTTACGGCAGAGAAGCAGAACTGCGCTGCAAAGCCCAGGCCCAGGGCCAAGCCGGGCAGCAATTCAAGGCCGTAGCGCAGGTTGTACCAGGAGTGCGGCCACCACGGCGGCAGAAAGATGGGCACTGAGCCGTATGCCACGGAGTAAGCGTAGAAGGGCACTGGCAACGCCAACAGCAGCGCCCATGTGAGGTGGTTGCGCCGTGCCGTGAGGCATGCCCACGCGCCGCCCAGCAGGCTCAGCGCCAGCATCACGTTGCCCCATGCTGCCGCGGCCGCATCCATCTCCGCAGTCTTCATGTAAAACAGGAACGACACCCACGGATCGTGCCATCCGGGGTGCGGCGGAAACCCTGGCGTCGCGGTGCGAATCTCGATTGCCTTCGCCGAGTAGGGGCCGCGCATGAAGTAAAGCCAGTCGCCAAACGCCGCGGAGTTGTAGGCAAACCAGGCAAGGGGTGCGGCCACCACCAGGATGCTCGCCAGCCAGAAGGCTCTTGAGCGCAATTGTCCGCGCCGCGCCAGCGTTATGCCGATGGTCACCCATCCCAGGAAGGCCATTACCCAGCCGTCATAGCGTGTGTAGACAGCGGCCACCAGCGCCAGCGCAATGCACCACAGCAGCCGCGTGCTTGGGCCTGCGTCGGTGTCTACGCTCACGCGCCACTCAACAAGCCAGACAGAAATCCAGATCAACTCGCAGAGAAACAGCGGCTCGGTCATCGCCGTGGTCTGCAGATAGAGCAGGTTCGGATTGGCTGCGAAGAAGGTCAACGCCAGAGCGGCAGCGGCCGGCCCAAGCCATCGGCGCGCGAGCCGATAAAATCCTGCGCACGCAGCGATGTAGGCGAGTGCGGATGGAAATACGCCGGCCAGTCCATCGGCCCACCAGGAGTAAACCTGCACGAACGGCAGCATGAGAATGTGCGGCAGCGGCAGCCACACCGAACCCAGTTGCGAGAACCGCGGCTGGTGCGAGTCGAAGACGCGGCGCGCGATGTTGAGATGCGCCACGGCGTCGCCGTAGTTCAGCAGCGCATGGTTCTGCCAGCTCCACAGCACAGCTATCAAGGAAGCGGCTAAACATGAAGCTAGAACGGCCAGCCACTCCATCCCTGCAATCGGCTGGCGCGCGCTGACCCTAAACGCGTCAGCCCCGAACGCGCCAGCTTCAGCTTGGCTGGAACGTTCAGTTTGTATGGAGCGTTCAGTCAAGGTGGGTCAGCTCGCGGAAGATGAGGAAGCGCTTGTCAATCTCCTCGCGCGTGAGCTGCTGCAGGCGCTCGGTGCCAAAGCGCTCGCACGCGTAAGAACCCATCACGCTGCCGTAAAACATGGCGCGGCGAAAGACCGCGGGCGTCATCTCGCCCTGTGATGCCAGATAGCCGAAGAATCCGCCCGCAAAGCTGTCGCCTGCGCCGGTAGGGTCGACAACTTCTTCCAGAGGCAGCGCCGGCGCGCGAAAGGGATGCGGCACGGTCTCGACAGCAAAGCTCTTCTCCGAGAAAAACGCCGTTGCGCCGTACTCGCCGTGCTTGACGATGAGCGTATGCGGGCCCATTGCAATCACGCCGCGCGCCGCTTGCAGCAGATTGTTATTGCCGGCCAGCATGCGCGCCTCAGTGTCGTTGATCAGCAGCATGTCCAGGCCCTTCAGCATTTCCAGCAGAGCCGGCTTGTGATCCTTGATCCAGTAGTTCATCGTGTCGCCGGCCACCAACTTCACGTCCGGCATCTGCTCGCGCACGCGCCGCTGCAGCACGGGGTCAATGTTGGCGAGAAAGAGAAATTCAGAGTCGCGATAAGAATCCGGAATCTGCGGATTGAACGTGGCAAAGACATTCAGTTCCGTGTTGTGGGTCTTCGCTTCGTTCAGGTTTTCGAGATACGAGCCCTCCCAGAAGAAGCTTTTGCCTGAGGCTCGCTCGATACCGGTCGTATCGATGTTACGGGCCTTGAAGACGGCCTCCTGCTCGGGGCCGAAGTCCTCACCAACCACGGCAATCACACGCACGTCGGTAAAAAAACTTGAGGCCAGCGAAAAGTAAGTCGCTGCGCCTGCAAGCTGGCGCTCATAGCGCCCGGCGGGGGTTTCAACGGTATCAAAAGCAACGCTGCCTACGACGGTAATTGCCATGTATCTTCCTCGCAGATTTCTGTTCTCAGTTGCGGTGCGATGGGTTGTGCTCGAAAGGCTCTGGGCCTACCAGCCGAAATACTTCCCAAACAGCAGTCCCACCTTTTCCCTCGCGGCCTGCGGAATCGCATCCGGCTGCGTGAGCACCGCGTACTTCGCGGCCGAGGCACAGGCGCATGTGCGCTCGGTGGGCAGTGCCGCAACAGCCGCCTTCACCACCAGCGCCGCATTGGCCGCGTTCTGATGCAGCACGGCCACAATCTCCTCGATTGTCACCGCGTCGTGCCCTTCGCGCCAGCAATCGTAGTCGGTCACCATGGCCACGGTGGCATAGCAGATCTCCGCTTCGCGAGCCAGCTTGGCCTCTTGCAGGTTGGTCATCCCGATTACATCCGCGCCCCAGCTGCGATAGAGATTCGACTCGGCGCGCGTGGAAAACTGCGGCCCTTCCATGCACACGTAAGTGCCACCGAGCTTGCCCACCACGCCCACTGTCGCGCATGCCTTCGCGGCCGCCTCGGCTACCGTCGCGCAGACCGGATCGCCAAACGCCACATGCCCCACAATGCCTTCGCCAAAAAACGTGGAAACGCGATGAAACGTGCGGTCGATGAACTGGTCCGGCACCACAAAGTCGGTGGGCTTGTGCTCTTCCTTGAGCGATCCAACGGCGGAGACGGAAACAATGCGCCCAACGCCCAGCTTTTTGAACGCGTAGATGTTAGCGCGGAAGTTCAGCTCCGAGGGCAGAATGCGGTGCCCGCGTCCGTGCCGCGCCAGAAAGGCAACCTTGCGGCCCTCCAACTCGCCCAGCACAAACGGATCGGAAGGCGCGCCGAACGGCGTCTCCACCGTTTCTTCGTGTACGTTGGTGAATCCCGGCATGGAGTAAAGCCCGCTGCCGCCGATGATGCCGATCTCTGCCTGCGCCAATCCCCGCTCCTTCAACAAACATCTCATTATAAAGGTTGCGCCGTACCGGCAGCGGCGCCGCCATGAGACGAGGAATCTAGCTCTGCGGCACCACCAGCAGCGTGATGGATTGAGCGGGAAATGTGGCAGAGACTGAACTGGTCGTGCCGCCTGATGCTGGCGGATTCACCGAAGCGGGCGCCTGAGCGACGATCGACGCGAGATTGGCATTCGAGTAAAGAAACACCTTCGCGGGTGCGGTCGCTTTCACGTTGGCCAGTGATATTGTGTCCGTCAAATCGCCGTAGGTCTTGTTGATCACCATCACTGTGACGGCGTTGTCCGCACTCCGCAGCGCGCCATAAACAGCCAGCGTTCCCTGGTTGCTGGTGGTCGAGCTCAGCGCCATATCGCCAAACCTGGAGTTACTTCCGTCGTAGTTGCGATACATGGCGAACGCCATCATGCCCGGAATCTGGCCCGATGGATCGCTGGTTGGCCACAGCGTGCCCACGTCCAGCCCGTATGCGCCAAAGATGCCCAGAATGTCCGCCTGCGCCACCGCGCCGTTGATCGATTCCATCCCGCCCCAGTTGTACTCGTCGATGGCCAGTTTGGTGCCGGGATAATCCTTCGCCACCCAGCTTTGCATCATCGGGATCAGTTGCGGCGCCTGGGCCGGCGTGGCGCAAGCGGCCGTGTAGTTCGAGTCCGTTGTGTAGTTCGGCTGCGGAAAGTTGGAATCGGTATACGTCGGATCCCAGAAGGCGCGTGTCGAGTTCAACCGTACCTGCTGCACCCCTGTATCGCCCGCCGCCGTAAAGGCCACCGAGTTGCCGTTATACGTGCCGGCCAGATAAGTATGCAGATCCACATAATCCAGCAGGCGCATGTCATATTTGGTTTCCGCGAGGTTCATCTGCTGGAGATAGTACTCAAGAAACGGTACGCCACCATGCGCTGTGCGGTCGGCAGGATTGCTCCAGGGTTCATAGCACGGCCCCGCACCCCAGCCGGCCTCAATGTCCTGCTTCGAGTAAAAATAATTCCACCAGTAATCGACCACCGGGCCGCTCACTTCGGCGGTCGGGTCGGCAGTCTTGATGGCCAGCGCCGTTGCCAGGCCGTTCTGCGTTACCTCGTCGTAGGTAGAGGGCTTGGGATGCACATCCTGATCTTCCGAGTCCCACCAGGCCGGCTCATTGCCCAGGTCATAGATGGAGACGCCAGCGCCTGCTCCGGTGGCGGGATTGCCCGGCCCAAACTCGCTGACGATCGCGCTGACCCAGTTGCCCGTCCACGATGAGCCAATGGCGCTGCCGCTGGCGGGAAGCGCCGGAGCAGGCTCGACAACGCTGGTTACTGTGGGGTCGTTGCCGGTGATTGCACAGCCATTAGAATTGGTGCAGCCTTGTATGCCCTGCGGATAAATACCGTTGCCACACGTGCCGGTGCTGTCCACTTTCTGCTGGTTAGCATAGGTCGACACGGGATAACTGCACGAGGTTGAATTTTTGGCCACCCAGCCGGTCATGTTCACCGTGCCGAGTGTCTTGATGCCCGCCGCATTGTTGCTCTGTACCAGCGCGTCAAACGCGGAGACACCGCTAACAGAAAGCCATCCGTCACCGCCCGTGCCGCCCTGGTTCTCAAAGAAATAGTCGGAAAGGGAACTGGTCACATCCAGTTGATAGTTGTAGCGCTCCGTCGAGTCGCCGCCCCAGCGATTGATGCTGATGTTCGCCTTGGCAACAGCATCTGCATCGGCCGATGTGCCGTCCAGCAGGTACGCATTCATTCCATAGATATAAGGACTGATGGCGTGGGTGCTCGTGCCGGCATCCACAGTGATGGTGGGGCCGGCCGCAACCGCAGGTTGGCTCAGCGTCACCGTGGCAGCGCCGCTCTTGGTGGGGTCCTGCACGCTGGTGGCCGTCACGGTAACCGTCGCTGGAGCCGGATATGGCGTGGTGTAGAGGCCGCTTGAAGTCAAGGTGCCGGCGCTCAACGCGCTGCCGGACGGCGCTGCAATCGACCATGTCACTGAGGTGCTGAAGCTTCCCGTGCCGCTTACCGTCGCGACGAACTGCACCTGCGTTCCAATCGTGGCCACATTGGGAGTGACCGAGACCGAGGTAATCGCCGGACCTGTGGTTCCACCGCCTCCTGTACCGCCTACGCTGCCGGCCGACGAACTGCCTCCTCCGCCGCACCCGCTCAATAGCAGGCCCACACTGCCCCAAATCGATACACTGCAATACCAGCCCAATCTCCTCATGGGACCGTGATCCTTCCATTAAAAACGTAGATGAATTCCGGCCCGAATTCTACAGAGTTTCTCCTTGGGTTGCCAAGCACTTGCGCAATCGATGGGCAGAGGATGCCCAAAGCGTTGTCGCCCGTAAATGGAGAGGGCCTGCCGACAGCCGGAAGAGGCCCGCTGCCCAATCAAAACGGAACAGCGCCGGTCTACTTCACGGTGCTGACGGCAGCGCTAAGGACGGGCGGACGCTGCCTGTTTCGTCATCGCAGGCGGATGCTGCGGCGCTGAACGCTGGATTCTGGGCAGCGGATGGTCCAGGCGCTTGAGCCGCGCAACTTCTGATTCGCGCTGCATGCGTTCCGTCACGTCAACCAGTCGCTGGTTCTCCATGCCCGTGCGCTTGGCCACGATCTTGTAGTCGAAGGGGATGCTCGAAGTGCCGCCGCCCAGTTCATGCACCTCGAAGCTGCCCGTGCCCTTGTTGGTCACAAACAGCCCCTTGCAGTCCCCGCCCGGCGTGAGAAATACATGAAACTCCACATCCGTATTCACGATATCCGCGAAAGCAGGCTCCACTTGCACCGTCGCGCTGCCGTGGCTCAACTGCCCGGAGCCGTAATCCTCCACCCAGTTCTCAGCCGACTGCACGGTGTAAGTCTCCACTTGCCGGGCGTTGCTCTTGGTAGACACTACTGCCTTCACCTGCCCGGTGCAGGACATGGTTCCGGCTTGGTTGAACCCGCACATGCCGCTCGGACCTGCAATGCGCATCACAGAAGCAATGGCCGGCTGCGCGTTCCCGGTTGGTCCCCCGGAGTAGTTGTTGAGTACAAGAATCGTGGACGAAGCCGAACTATCATTGAAAAAAATCCCGGCCGAAAGATCGTCTGACGTGGCAATCAGTGCAGCCTCCTGTCCATCCGGCCCATCCGCCCATACACCCGCATTCAGGCCATCGTCGGACTCTAACAGGAAGTAGGAGTTGCTATTCCCATTGGAATTGGCGAGGGTTCCGAAAACGCCGATGGACCCTACAGTCTGCGTTCCATAACCCGCGATCCCGGTTCCATCCGAACTCGCATAGCCCAAAATACCAGCGCCGTATTGGCCATTATTCGACGCGGTGATCGCCGAAGAAATCGAGTCCGCATTGTTGGTTACAGTCAGCATTGGTCCATACACCGTGTTCGAGCCACCAATCGAGGCCGAGCCGTTGATGAACTGACCGCCTGCGAATGTGTTTGCGCCTCCAAGCTGCGCGTACACGGTGTTGAATTCGTTCTCGAGTCCCGGCGTGATGTCGGTGACAAGCTGGTACTCGTTCAATCCCAGCGCCACGGAGCCGGTGGTGCCGCTGCCGGTCAGCGGGCTGCTGGTGGTGATGCCGGTGATGGTGCCGCCGCCGGTGCCGGTGACCGGGAACTGCTGGCCCGCCGCGAAGTTAAT
>Ga0182030_10005244_pt1 | contig 27546 bp, 29 predicted proteins | sample 812S3MmetaG_FD_121299 | JGI IMG/M metagenome (GOLD analysis project Ga0182030, IMG submission 121299) | Permafrost microbial communities from Stordalen Mire, Sweden - 812S3M metaG (Illumina Assembly) | ecosystem: Environmental > Terrestrial > Soil > Wetlands > Permafrost | place: Sweden... | reverse complement strand
CCCGCCGTCGTCGGATCGGAGCGCAGCGACCGAGGGCGGCGAGGACTGTCCGAAGGCGACGGACGCCTCCTGGCGGCCGTCGCCAAGTCTCCGCAGCCGCCCTCGGGCGCGAGCACCGAGCCGGCGACGGCGGGCGATCGCCCCCCGCGGTCAGAACGTCACCGTGATCGGCACCGATGGCCCGTAGAACCCCGTCGCGTTCACGGGCGTCGACGCCTGACACGCGATGACCGAGAGCGTGTCCCCGGGGCTCACGTCGGCCGACGCCGGGAGCGTCGCGTAAGGCCCCGCCGGCGTCAGCGGGAGCGGGCTTGCGCAGACGCACGTGGCCGGCCCCGCTTTGCTCCAGCAGACGAAGTCGGCGAGGGCAAACGCGGGGCCGCTGCAGCTCGCCGCGCCGGTGCACGGCAGCGAGCCCACCTGCTGCGCGACGAACGGGCCATACGGCGCGCCCGCATCGCCCGGGATCGACATCGTGGTCCACGGCTGTCCGGTCCCACCCCAGTCCCATCCGGGGAGCCCGGTACCGACGCTGCTCTGCGACGCGAGCTCGAGGGGCGCCAGGATCAAGGTGTAGCTCTGGGACGAGAGCGGCGACGGGAATGCGTTGGCCTCGCAGGTCGTGGCCGTCACCGTCACATGCCCGCCGGGGCCGGTCACGGCAGGGCCGATCGGGATGGGCTGCGCGGCGAGATACGTGCGCGATCCGCCCGTGCAAGCGGCGGAGGCCTGGTCGCAGGTCGGCGTCGTGCCGTCCAGCGTGTAGCAGATGGTGGCGCTGGCAGGAGTCACCGACAGCTGGAGAAGGAAGGGCGCGTCCGTCGTCTCCGACGTCGGGTTGAACTCGACGGGACCGATGCAGCAATCGAGGACCGTGTAGACGCCCGTCGCAACGGGGGAGTCGAGAAACCCCGGCGCCCTCGCGAACGCCATCAACGTCGTGGTTCCGGTGTCCTCGAAGTCGATGCCATGCGTGTAGAGCGTCCCGTTCACGACCGGGGACTGCCCGTTCGTCGAGTAGAAGAGCTCCCCGTTCGCCGGGAAGCCGGCCGGGGGCACGATGGAAAGGAGGCTGCCCGTGCTGATGTCCCCTGGAGCCGGAGCGAACGTCGGCGCCGCGAGCTGCGGCTCGCTCCCATCGGGACTCGTGTCGCTCCCATCGGGCGCGTCCGACCCACCCGGTCCGTCCGCCGACGCATCGACCGGGACCGACGAGTCGCGGCCACCGGCGTCCACGAGGGCGGCCGAATCGCGGGCACCGCCATCCACGGGAGCGGTCCGCGTGGGGCTGGAGCAGCCCGCCAGCAGCGCGAGACTCGCACCCGTCGCCAGGACGACCTTCACGGTCCGCACGTGCCGGGCCCTCCTCTCGCGTCCCTCGGCTCACCGTAGCATCGCCCCCCAACCCGTTCACGGGAGAGCGGCTGCGCCGTGACCGCGACCTAGTGCATCCCCCACAGCGGGAACATCATCACGACCGCCCAGTCGAACAGCGCGTGCGCCAGCACCCCCGGCGCCAGCCGCCCCCCGAACGCCCGCGCCATCCCTCCCCACAGGAGCCCCGCGCCCAGCGCCGCCACGGGCAACACCGGATTCAACGTCCCCGCCCCTCCCACTGCTCCGGCTCGCAGCGCCCACATCGTCGGCACGTACGCCGCCGCATACAGCACCGCCGACGCCACCCACGCCGTCCGCGTCCCCATCCGGTCGGCGAGCAGCTGCGTCACCATTCCCCGCCACACGAGCTCTTCTCCGAGCGCCACGACGCCGATCGCCGCCGCCACCATCGGCGCATGCGACTGCAGCACCCGCGGGTCGCCGATCTGCCCGTAGAGCGACACGAGCCACACCTCGCGCGATGAGCCCACCGGCGTCACGATGCGCGAGAACGCATACGCCAGCCCGAAGAGCAGCACGGCGCACGCCACCCCGCGCGAGAAGTCCCCCCATCGGGGCGCCAGCCACTCGCGCAGGAGCTCCTCGCGCGCCGCCCAGACCGCCGCGATCCCCGCGAGGACCACCGTCGGTCCGCCCGCCAGCGCCCAGAACATCACCCCACCCGAGCTCCCGGGCTGGAACGCGAAGTACGACGCGACCCCCGTGGCGAGGACCGACGTCGTGACGAAGAGGACCGCCGCCGGGCGCATGAGCGCGCTCATCGCGCTCATCCGTAGCATGGAGAGAAAGAGGACAGCGGCCTGTTGATCCTCCGGGCTTCTGGTACTCCTCACACCCATGGCACGGCTCGTTTCGTTCGATTCGGCATCCGCCGCGCGCTCCATCCGGCGCTTCGTCATCGTCGGGGTCGTCGCCTTCGGCGTCCTCTACATGGGGTGCTCGACGACGACGCGCGTCGACGCGGGGCACGTCGGCATCCGCGTGAAGCTCGCGGGGAGCGACCGCGGCATCCAGGACATGCCGGTCGTCACCGGGTGGGTGTTCTACAACCCGCTCACCGAGCAGATCATCCTCTTCCCGACCAGCGTGCAGAACGTGGTCTGGACGCAGTCGGCGCACGAAGGCAAGGCGTACGACGAGTCGGTCACCTTCAGCTCGTCGGAGGGCGTCAACGTCAACGCCGACATCGGCCTCAGCTTCCACATCGAGGCGAGCCTCGCGCCGAAGCTCTACGGCCGCTTCCGGCTGAACGATCTCGAGAAGCTCTCCGACGGGTACATGCACAACACCGTGCGCGAGGCGTTCAACGACGTGGCCTCCAAGCTCGCGGTGCAGGACATCTACGGCGCCGGCAAGAGCAAGATGCTCGCCGAGGTGACGCAGAAGTGCCGCGACGTCTTCGGCAAGGACGGCATCATCATCGACCAGCTCACCATCAACGGCACGCTGCGCCTCCCGCAGAACGTCTCCGACGCCATCAACCGCGCCATGGAGGCCACGCAGAACGCCATCCAGAGCCGCAACCGCGTCGCCCAGGTGGAGGCCGAGGCGACGCAGGCCATCACGCAGGCGCACGGCGCGGCCGAGGCGGCGAGGCAGCGCGCGCAGGGCGAGGCCGACGCGCTCCTCATCAACGCGCGCGCGATGGCGCAGGCCAACGAGATCATCCGCCTGTCGACGACGCCCGCGGTCCTCCAGTACCGCGCCATCGAGCACTGGGATGGAAAGCTCCCCTCGTACAACGCCGGCACGCTCCCCATGCTGACGTTCGACGTCGGCAAGGCCGGCGCCCCGATCGACGAAGCGACGCGCCAGAAGCGACTGAAGGAGCTCCTCGAGGAATCGAAGCCCTCTGCGGCGGCGGCCCCGGTCGACGCGCCGGCCCCGAGCGTCGTCAACCCGACCGGTCCCTCGCAGCAGCCGCCGAATCCCGCCCCCGCCGCCTCGCATTGACGTCGACCCCGACCCGGGCTACGTAAGCGGTCGAAACGCGTAACCGTGTGGCTCGCGGCTCCCCAGGGAGACGCAGGGCCCAGGGCCAGCGCGCTGAAGTTGAAAGGGTGGAAGGCATCGGGCGCGGCCACTGAGGGTCGGCCCGGGACGTGCTCTCCCCATAGAGGGCCCCGGAGAGGGGCCGGGCAAAAAAGCGGAACATGACGTTCATCGAAGCTGCTGCGGAGGTCCTCCGTCAAGCCGGCAAGCCAATGCATTACAAGGAGATTACCGAGGCGGCGATCGCCAAGAATCTCCTCTCGCACGTGGGCAAGACGCCCGAGGTCACGATGAGCCACCGGCTCACGGCGGCCATCAAGAAGGATGATAAAGAAGTCCCCATCGTGAAGCTCAAGCCGGGCGTCTTCGCCCTGCGCGAGTGGGAGGGGAAGAAGGCCAAGCGCGGGTCGGCCGCAGCGCAGCGTGAGGCCGCGGCAGCCGAAGAGGCCGCCGCGAGCTCCGACGACGGCAACGCCGACGTGAACGCCCTGGAGATCGAGGCCGCCCTTCGCGGCGCCGAGGCCAAGGCCAAGGCCAAGGCCGACGCGGACGACGGCGACGATGGCGACGCCGGCGACAGGAACACCCCGGTATCGGGCGAGGAGGCCCTCCGGAACGAGCTCGCGGCGAGCGGCGCCGAGTTCTTCGACGACGAGGACGACGACGACCAGCCCATCCTGGCCCGGGAGTCGCAGCCCGCAGGCAGCGCGGCGTCGCCCGGAGGAGCGCAGCAGACGGCCGAAGGTGGACGCCGTCGCCGTCGCCGTCGCCGTCGCGGTCGTGGCGGCGCTCCGGGCGACATCGCGGGCGAGCCGCGCTTCAACGGTCCCCGGCCCGAGGGTGGCTCGCAGCCGCGCCTCGAGGGGGCCATCCAGCCGATGCCCATCGTCTCCATCGACAGCGACAGCAGCGTCGAGGCCCGCGAGGCCAACGTGCCCGCGCGCCCCGTCGTGCGCGACCGCCAGCAGATCATGGCGGGCGGACAGCCCACCGGCATCGACATCCCGCTGGGCGAGGGTGACGAGCTGGCGGGCCGCGAGCTGGCCGATGCGGTCGGCGTCGTGCTCGCGTCGTTCGACCGCAACGCGGGTCCGGTGCCCATGCGCACCGTGGCCGAGGCGCTGACCCGCCGGGGGCGCCTCCAGGGGGATCCCATCATCGCGCTGTCGCAGGCGAGCGCGTCGATGCGCGCCGACAACCTGCGCCGCGCCGCCAACGGCCAGCGCACGCGCTTCCGCTTCGCCAGCGGGGGCCGCGTGGCCCTGACCGACTGGTCGCTCGGCGGCGAGCTGCCGCGGCTGGAGCAGGACGTGATCGCGGCGGTCGACCGGTACCGCGAGGCCTCACGCCGCGCGATGCTGCGCCGGCTGCAGGAGCTGCCCGGGCATGCGCTCATCGAGCTGCTGCTCCTGGCGCTCGAGCGCGTCGGGATGACGAGCTTGCGCGCCGTGCGGCGTTCGGGCTCGCCCGGCGGCGAGGCGCACTTCGCGGCGCTCCACAAGACGGGGGGCGACATCGTCCCGACCGCCATCGTCGTCCGCAAGGACGGCCGCGAGATCGGCCGCGAGCGGGTGACCGACCTCCGCGGCGCGCTCCACCACTACGGGCCGGCCAGCGTGGGCTGGCTCATGACCACGGGTCAGTGCCTCTCGGGCGCGCGCGAGGAGGCGGCCGCTCCGGGCGCCCCGCCCGTCGCGCTCTACGACGGCATCGCCATCTGCAAGCTGCTCGAGGACATCGACGTGGCCGTCGTGAAGACGCGGTTCTCCGTCGCCATCCCCGATCTCGACCTGCTGGAGATCCTGCGAGGCTGAGCGATGCCGGTCTTCGTTGCGGCCGCCATCGGCCTCGCGATCCTGCTGACGCTCGTGTGGGCCCAGTCCCGCGCGGCCATCACCATCGCCGTCGCCGAGATCCGCGACGGCAAGCTCGAGATCACGCGCGGGGGACTGTCCCCGCGCGTGCTGGGCGATCTCCGCGACGTCGCGTCGCGGCCTCGCATCGAGAGCGCCACCCTCCGCATCATCCGCGCCAAGGACAGGGCGCGGGTGGAGGTCCACGGCAAGGTGAGCGAGCAGCAGGTGCAGCGGTTTCGCAACGTGGTAGGTAACGTGCCCGTGGCGCAGCTCGTTAAAGCGACCCGCAGGTGAAGAAGGTCTCGCTCGGGCTGGTGAGCCTGTGCGCGGTGGCGCTTTCCGCGACCATCGCTTCCGGGCAGCTGCCCGTGCGGCGGCACCTGTCGCCGTCCCATCCGCCCCGGCAGGGTGCGTTCGCAGCACCCGCAGCCCCGGCGGCCCCGGCGGCACCCGCTGTACCCGCTGCACCTGCAGCCCCGGCGATACCGGCACCCCCCGACGCGCCCGTGACGCCGGTCGCGCCGAAGGTCGTGCGGGCGTGGGTGAAGCCGAAGGAACCGCCCCCTCCCGTGGGCCCCATCCCGGCCGTGAAGCTCACCCTCGACGCGCCAACCACGCGCGGCACGTGGACGATGCGCGTCACCAACGAAGGCGACGTCCCGCTGCGCCTCGTGGCCGACGCGCGCCTGCTCGTGCTCGAGGTGACGCCTCGCGGCGCGAGAAAGCCCGTGCGCTGCGAGCTCCCCGCCGACATGCGCCCGGGCGACGACATGGAGCGCCCGCTCGTCCTCCCTCCGGGTCGGTCCTATGTCGAGCACTTCGAGCCGCGGCTCTACTGCTTCGGGCCGCACTTGCTCGACGCGCTGGCGCAGGGCTCCATCGTCGTGGGTCGACTGGGGTGGCAGGGCGGCAACAAGAGCCGGCCGCCCTTCGAGGTGGCGTCGATCGCCGGGGTCGAGCCGGAGCTCGCGCCGCTGAAGGACATCGCCTCGCCGCCCATCGGCCTCCCGGACGAGCCGAGCGTCTCGTTCGAGAGCGCCGCGCCGCGACGCCCGGACGACCCGGATCCGGCCATCCTCACCCTCCGGGGTCCCGCCTCGATCGACGCGCAGGCGCCGGCCGGAATCAGCATCACGGTGACGCTCCACAACGCGGGCAAGCGCGCAGTCATCGTGCGGCTCCGCCCGGAGACGCTGCGCTTCGAGGTCACCGGTCCCCGCGGTGCCGAGGATTGCCGGTGGCCCCTGGCCCCCGTCGCGGCGATGCACGAGCTCTTCAGCACGGTGCCGGCGGGTGGGAGCGCGGACCTCAACGTCCTCCTCGGCGCCTACTGCTCCGGCCATGCGTTCGACGATCCGGGGCTCGTCATCGTCCGCCCGGAGCTCGACACGCGGAAGGCCTCGGGGGCGGACATCGCCCTGCGGACCTTCGACGGCCGCGTGCTCGCCACGTCCCCGGTCGTGGTGCGACTGCACCATGGGCTCAAGCTCCCCCGCATCCAGCACCCGCACGTCGAGCCTCTCGCCCTGCCCCTCTCGCCGGGGCCGGCGGCTCCCGCGCCCTCGTCCGCGCCGTCGCCTTCCTCGCCCTCGCTCTCGCCCGCCCCCTCGCCTTCGTCCGCGCCGTCCTCGTCGCCCGCGCCCGCCCCCTCGCCCTGAGCGGGAAGCCCGCGGCCCCACGCGACCTCGCGAGGGCGCGCGAGCCTCCCTCGCGAACGACGCATCGTGGCGACGCGGCATCGCGCGGTTGGCGGCGGTCGCTGAGTCGCGGGCGATCCAGTTTTCGGCCTCCCGGCGATGGCACGACTGTCGCTCTTGGACCCGGCATGCGCCGCCCGTCCTTCCCCGCCCTGCCCGCCCTCGCCGCCGCGTTCGTCGTCCTCGCCACGGCCGCGTGCAGCACCGGCCCCGCCCCCGACCCGAGCGTGGGCGCGACCAGCGACGCCCTCTCCGGCTGCAACGGCACGGCGTCGAGCACCATCCCGTCGAGCGGGAGCTACTACCTGACGAGCTTCGGCAACACGCCCAGCGACAACGGAACGATGTCCTGCGGCGAGTCGACCAACGACGGAAGCTGGTACTACGCGGCCAGCCGCCAGCGCTACGGCTGCGGATCGCGCATCCAGATCACCGCCAACGGCAAGTGCGTCGTCGCCGAGACCGACGACTACGGGCCCGACGTCTGCGTCGAGAACGCGGCGGGCCGGCCCATCATCGACGCGTCGCCCCTCGTGGCCGAGCACCTCTTCGGGACCAGCAGCGCCGGCTGGAGCGACCACCTGGCCATCGAGGTGACGGAGGTCGCCAAGACGACCCCGCTCGGCATCTGCGACGGGAACCCCAGCGGGGGTAGCTCGAGCGGGAGCGGCTCCGGGAGCAGCAGCGGCAGCAGCTCGGGCAGCGGCTCGAGCTCAGGCAGCGGCTCCAGCAGCGGGGGTACCCCGGCTCCCGCCGGCTGCTACTCCGGCACGCTCGGCAAGGACATGCCCGCGAACGCGTGCGTCCAGAGTACGTACGACAGCCAGTGGTACCAGTGCGACGATGGAAGCTGGGTGGACCGCTGGACCGACCCGACCGCCTGCGACGGCGTCTATCCCCTCTGAGCCCTAGACCGGGATGACCCCGCGCTTGTGAGCGGGGCGTTCGACGTGCTTGTTGCGGGCGAGCTCGAGGCCCCAGGCGAGCACGCGGCGCGTGTCTCGTGGGTCGATGACGTCGTCGACCAGGCCCCAGCCGGCCGACTTGTAGACGTCGATGTTCTTCTGGATCATCTCGACGATGTTCTTCTTCACCTCGGGCGGGGGCTCTGCGTCGCCGAAGAGCTTCTTCGCCGCGATGCCGACCATCCCCTCGGCGCCCATGACGCTGATCTCGCCCGTCGGCCAGCTCACGAGGAGATCCGGCTCGTAGGCGCGGCCGCACATCACGTAGTAGCCGGCGCCGTACGCCTTGCGGATGACGACCGTCAGCTTGGGAACCGTCGCCGCGCTCATCACGTGCAGCATCTTCGCGCCGTGCCGGATGATGCCCGCGTGCTCCACCTTGGAGCCGACCATGAAGCCCGGGACGTCCTGCAGGAACACCAGCGGGACGTTGAACGCGTCGCAGATCTGGATGAAGTGCGCCGCCTTGTCGGCCGAGTCGTTGTCGAGGATGCCGCCGAGATGCATCGGCTGGTTGGCCAGCACGCCCACGCTCTTGCCTCCGATGCGCGCGAAGCACGTGATGATGCTCCGGGCGAAGCGTGGCTTGATGTCGAAGATCTCCCCGCGGTCGACGACGGCGCGAATGAGCTTGTACATGTCGTACGGCTTGCGGGTCGACTCGGGCAGGAGGTCGAGGAGCGACTCGTCGCGGCGCTCGATCGGGTCGTCGCACGGCACGTCGGGCGGTGGCTCGTCGCAGTTCGACGGGAGGTAGGAGAGGTACTTCTTCACCGCCGCGAGGCACGCCGCGTCGTTCTCGAACTCCCCGTCGCCGACGCCACTCACCTCGCTGTGAATCTTCGACCCGCCGAGCTCTTGCTCGCCGATCTCCTGCCCCGTCACGGCCTTGACCAGCGCCGGGCCGGCGAGCGCGAGCGATCCGATCCCCTTGACCATCGGAACGTAGTCCGCGAGGCCCGGGATGTACGCCGTCCCGGCCGCGCCCGGGCCGACCATCGCGGCGACCTGGGGCACGACGCCGCTCATCACGACCTGCTCGCGGAAGAGATGCCCGGTCCCCGCAAAGAGCGAGATCATGTCCGGGTGCGTCGAGCCCGGATCGATGCGCGCGCCCGCGGAGTCGATGAGCCACACCATCGGCCAGCGCCCCTTCAGCGCCATCGACCGCAGGCGCGTCACCTTCTCCTCGCCCGTGTAGCCGATGCTTCCGCCCTTGATGGTGAAGTCGTAGGCGGCGCAGCAGACCATGCGGCCGTCGATCTTGCCGAACGTGGTGATGACGCCGTCCGCCGGCGGCTTGTCCTTCCCATCGGGACCGGCGGCGAGGCCCATCTGCGTGGCGTGCATCCCGACCTCGAAGAAGACGCCGTCGTCGAACAGCGCCGCGATGCGCTCGCGGGCCGTCATCTTCCCGCGCTCGTGCTGCCGGGCGATCCTCTCCACGCCGCCCATCTCGCGCGCCCTCGCGCGTCGCGCCTCGAGGTCGGCCACCATCTCACGCATGTTCATGCCAGCCTCCCTTCGGGAGCCTGGACTAGACAAGCCACTCGCCCTTGCGGGCTCGTTTGCATGTTCATGGTCACTTCCCCGTCCATTGAGGTGCGCGCTTCTGCATGAAGGCCATGAGGCCCTCGCGCGCGTCGTCGGTCGCAAGGCATTCCCCGAGGCGCTCGCGCAGGAGCGGGATCGCCGTCTCCAGGTCCAGATCGTCTTGCGCCGCGAAGGCGCGGAGTCCCAGGCGCACCGTCATCGGGCTCTTGCTCGCGATGGCGTCGGTGATCTTCTTCACCTCCGAATCGAGGGTCTCGGGCGACGCCGTCCCGTTCACCAGGCCCAGGCGCGCGGCCTCGTCGGCGTCGAGCTTCTCGCCGAGGAGCATCATCTGCACGAGGCGCCGTCGCGGGACGTGCCTGGCCAGCACGGCCATGATCATCATGGGGAACAGCCCCACGTCGATCTCCGGCGTCCCGAGCTTCGCTTCCGTCGATGCCACCGCGAAGGTGCTCGCCGCGACGAGGCCTAGGCCACCGCCCATGGCGTGCCCGTTCACCTTCGCGACGACCGGCTTGTCGCTGCTGGTCAGCGCGAGGAGCAGATCCGCGTAGTCGCCCTTGTGCGCGAGCTTCGACTCCGTCGTGCCCGCCGTCATCTCGGCGAAGTCGCCTCCCGCACAGAACGCCTTGCCCTCCCCCGTCAACACGATGACGCGCACCTCCGCCGCCTCGCGCGCATCCTCGAGCGCCCACAGGAGCTCGTTCGACATGCGTGGCCCGATGGCGTTGCGACGCTCGGGATACGACAGCGTGATCGTCTCCACCCCCGCGTCGCGCCCGACCTTGATCTTCCCGTACTCGCGCATCTATGCGCCCGCCTTCAACCCCAGGATCTCCCGCGCCTGCTCCACGGTGGCAGGCTTCCGCCCGGTGTCGCGCACCATCCGCGCCGCCACCTCGACCAGCTCCCCGTTCGACTTGGCCATGGTCGTGTTGTCGGGGAGGTAGAAGTTGTCCTCCAGCCCCACGCGGACGTTGCCGCCGAGCACCAGGGCCGTCGCAAGCATACGCCACTGGCACTTGCTGATGCCGATGACCTCCCACTCGCTGCCGGGCGCAAGCTCGAGCGCGATCTGCTTCTGGAGCTGGAGGCTCTCCACGGTCGGCGGGATGCCGCCCAGCACGTTCACGATGAACGAGAACTGGAGCGGCGGCTTCAGCAGCCCCATGTCGACGAGCGGCCAGATGCCGTGCGTGTGCCCGGAGTCGAAGCACTCGAGCTCGGGCTTCACCCCGGCCTCGTTCATGGTCGAGATGAGCTTCATGATCTTGCCGTAGGTGTTCGGGAACACCATGTCGAAGACGAAGCTCTTACGCTTCTCGGAGTACTTCGAGTAGTTCATCGTGCCCATGTTGAGGGCCGCGATCTCCGGGCGGCTCTCGCGAACGTAGGTGCACTGGTCGCTCACGTCGTCGAGGATGGTGCCCGTCGAGAAGTTGAGGATGATCGGGCAGCGCTTGCGGATCTCCTCCTTGATGCGGGCGAACGTCGCCGGGCTGAAGGTCGGCGTTCCGTCGTCGTTGCGCGCGTGGATGTGCACCGCCGCAGCCCCCGCGTCGTAGGCGCGCTTGGCTTCCTCGGCGATCTCCACCGGGGTGTACGGGATGTGCGGGCACTGGCCGCGGTTCGCCAGCACGCCCGAGAGGGCCGCGGTGATGACGCAGAGGTCCTTGTCACGCTTGTCGGTCATGGCCACTCACTCCTGTTCGCCCTATTCGACCTTCGGGAGACTCTTCACGATGCTCTGCACGCGCCGCGCGATCTTGGTCAGGATCTTGAGGAGGTCGCGTGTCTCTCCCGCCGAGAGGCCGTCGAGCGCCCCGCGGAAGATCTCCATGGGCTCGACCGCGATGGCACGCGCGATCTTCGAGCCTTTGTCCGTCAGCTTGATCTTGACCACCCGCCGATCCTCGGTCGACCGCGTGCGGACGACGAGCGACTCCCGCTCCATCCGGTCGATGATGCCGGTCACCGTGCTGTTCTGCGCGCGGATGCGCTCGGACAGCTCCGACAGCGAGAGATCACCCAGCCCTTCGAGCATCTTCAGCACGGTGAGCTGGGGCCCGGTGAGGTCGACCTGGCGTGCGAGCTCCTTCGTGAGCCGGCGGCTCTCCGTGTAGAGATAGAGGATCGCCTCGAGGATCGAGTCGATCTCGGGCTTGATCTCGGTGGGGATGACGGTCGGCACGCAGGGCTCCGGAGGGGAGATGTTTCGCGTGCGAAATAATAGGGGCGGACGGACCACCGTCAACCCCAGACCGTCGCGAGCCCTCTAAGGGCAGACGGAGCAGCCCACGGGGCAGGTCGGCTGCTGGGCCGTCGGCGTGACGCACCTCGGCTGCTGCTGGACCGGCCCCTCGATCACGCAGCAGAGCTGCCCGCCGGTGCAGCAGTCGGTGCCGCAGCACGTCGTGGTGCTCGCGCAGCTGCCTCCCTGGTTGTCGCAGGGCGGCACCTCGCAGGTCCCGCCGCCGCACGTCGGCTTCTTGTCGGGGCAGCGGTTGCCGCAGCCGCCGCAGTTGTGGGGATCGTCGTAGGTATCGACGCACTCCCCCCCGCAGCAAATCTGGCCGTTGGTGCAGGCCACCGTGCAGCCACCGCCGTCGACGGGGCCACCGCTACTGGAGCCGCTGGAGCTGCCCGAGCTGCTCCCGCTGCTGGAGCCGCTGGAGCTCCCGGAGCCGGTGCCGCTGCTGCTCCCGCTCCCGCTGGTGCTCCCGCTGGAGCCTCCCGAGCTGCTGCTCGACGAGCCGCTCCCGCCCCCGGAGCTACCGCTGCTCCCTCCGCTGCTGCTCGAGCTTCCGCCGCCCTCCTTGGTCGCATCCACCGAGGCGTCGGCCGAGGCGTTGCCCAGGGTGTCGGTCGCGCCCCCGCACCGCGCCGTGAGAAGCACGACGCCGGCGAGGCCGACCGTCCAGACGAAGTAAGAACGCATGCCCCGACCTCCTACGAGTGATAAGAGTGGGCTCAAATCCCCCGAAAGTCGACGTCGCACCAAGGGGCTGCCTACCGTTCAGGACCCGCCGCAGAACACCGTCGCGACGTTCGCGAAGGCCGTCGCGAAGTCCGCCCCGCCGCACGCGGCGCCGCCACCATCTGCGTCGAGCACGGCGTCGAGACAGGTGCCGTCGTAACCCCCACATGCCCCCTGATCCGCCTGGGCTGCGCACTGCTGCCAGGCGGCGAGGGATGGCCCGTCGCTCACAGGGCAGGCCGAGTCGCACGAGGCGTGCTCACACTCGGTCTGGAGCTCCGCGGCCTGGGCGCAAGCCGCCCCCGCGGGGTCGACGAGATCGAGGCAGCCCGGCTGGTTGACGACCGTCGTGTCGGCGAAGACGACGACGGCGCCCCAGCTCGCGTCCGTGGAGGCCGAGAGCACGCACGCCGCGCAGGTGGGGTTGTCGGACTCGTACGAGCTGCACGTGTCGTCCGTGGCGTCGGCGCCGAAACAGGCGGCGTAGAGGTCGGCGAGATCCTGCGGCGCGCAGAGGCCCTGCGAGGCTCCGGTAGGAGGTACCCATGAGGGTGACCAGTCGGTCGCCGAGGAGGGCGCGCAGGTCGCCGTGGGAAGCTCCGGGCCACCGTCGGTGCCGGACGGGGAGTCGGGCGACGCCGGGGATGCGGGCAGGCCCGGGATCGCTGGCTCGGCGGGAGGCGCCGGGTCGGGGACGAGGATCTCGGTGGGCAGAGTGCAGGCGGCCAGCGCGACGAGGCCGAGACAGCCGCAGAGCGAGGCAAACGCGGGGCGGAAGGGGATCGGTTGCATTTGACCTCCCATCGGCCGAGGCTTCCCGGAGGTTGCGTCGTTTCGGCGCATCCTTGCGCGAAGGCCCCGGCTGCATCATGTTGCGCGCCCCGAATGCCCGATCGCGAGTTCGAAATCCCCGTGAGGGACCTCGACGCCGCCGGAAAGCCTTTCCGCTTCCCGGTGAGGGCGGCGTGGCTCCGCGGCGCGCTCGAAGGCACCGCCGTGGGCGCCTCCGAGCAGGACGGGCACCTCGACTTGCGCCTCTCCAGGAGCGGGACCGACGTGGTCGTGCGCGGCACGCTCGAGGTGCACGTCACCGCCCCCTGCGCCCGCTGCCTCGAGCCGGCGCCCGTCGTCGTGAAGGAGACCATCAGCGCCCTGGCCGTTCCGGCGGCCACCGGGCACGATTCGTCCGGCGGTAGCGACGACGACGACCTCTCGCCCGAGCAGGCCGACCTCATCCCCTACGACGGGGAAACCCTGGTGCTCGACGACCTCGTCCGTGACGAGCTGCTCCTCGGCATCCCCATGATCCTCTTGTGTTCGGAGGCTTGCCCGGGTATCCAGCCCCAACTTGCCTCCAAGGAGCCGGATGCGGCCGCCGTCGATTCCATCGACCCCCGCCTGCGCCCCCTGCTCCGCCTCAAGAAGAACACGCAGTAGATTGTAAGGAGAAGCCGCCGTGGCCGTCCCCAAGCGAAGAACGAGCCGTTCGAAGAGCAAGATGCGCCGCGCCAATCACGACAAGGTGACCGCGCCGAACATCGCCCCCTGCGCCAACTGCGGTGAGCCCGCCGTGCCGCACCGCGCCTGCGCCTCGTGCGGGCACTACAAGGGCCGCGCGGTGAAGCGCGGGACGGCGTCGACCGAGTAAAATTGTAACTCGCGGTCCGAGCGCAGTGCGAAGGGCGCGACTACACTCCGAGCTCTGCCATGCCCACCGCCCTGCCCCGCTCGCGCATCCTCGGCACAGGCTCGTACCTCCCTCCGGTGGTGCGTACGAACCTCGATATCGAGAAGATGGTCGAGACGTCGGACGCGTGGATCACCGAGCGCACCGGCATCAAGGAGCGTCGCGTCGCCCCCGACGGGATCGTGACCAGCGACATGGCCACGGCGGCAGCCAAGGCCGCGCTCGAGATGGCCGGGCTGAAGGCGACCGACCTCGACATGATCATCGTCGGGACCGTCACGCCCGATATGCCGATGCCAGCGACCGCGGTCTTCGTGCAGCAGAAGCTCGGCGCCGGGGTTTGCCCTGCGTTCGACCTCAGCGCGGCGTGCGCCGGGTTCGTCTTCGGGCTGTCGGTCGCCGACCAGTTCATCGCGACCGGGCAGATGCGCCACGTGCTCGTCGTGGGGGTCGAGCTCCTGTCACGCGTCACCAACTGGAGCGACCGCACCACCTGCATCCTCTTCGGTGACGGCGCGGGCGCCGTGGTCCTCGGCCCCGCGGACGCCCAGCCGGGCGACGCGAAGCCGCGCGGCCTGCTGTCGACGTCCATCCTGACGGACGGCTCACTGGCCAACTCGCTGCGCATCCCCGGCGGCGGCACGGTCCAGCCGACATCGCACACGACGGTCGATCAGAACCTGCAGTTCATCCAGATGAAGGGGCAGGACATCTTCAAGGTTGCGGTGAAGAACCTGCTCTCGGCAAGCCGCAACGCCATCGCGCGCGCGGGGATGACCCAGGACGACATCGACTGGATCTGCGCCCACCAGGCAAACAAACGCATCATCGACCAGGTGGTCGCGCGCGTCGAAGTTCCGCCCGAGAAGGTGCTGATGAACATCGAGCGCGTCGGCAACACGTCCAGCGCGTCCATCCCCATCCTCCTCGACGAAAGTTACCGCTCCGGGAGGATCAAGGCGGGTGACACCGTCCTCATGTGCGCCCTCGGCGCAGGGATCTCGTGGGGGAGCGCGATCGTACGGCTGTGACAGCGCCCTATCGCGTGGCAGCCCCGGTGGAGTGCGAGCCGGGCAAGCCGTCGCGGTACGTCCCGCTGACACGCCGCGAGGAGCGTCTGCGCCGGGTCCTGCGGTCGGTGCCGGTGGTGCTCCTGGCCCTCGCGGCGTTCGTCCTGGAGAGGCCGTGGCTCATCGCCGGGGCGCTGGCGTGGGGCCTCGGCGTCGTCATCGTCGCGCGGCTGCATGCCCGGGCGCTGAACGGACGCCTCAAGGCTCTTGCCGGAACGCTGGCACGCGATGGCGACCCTTCCCTCGCGGCGCGCAGCCTGGAGGCCATCGTCGCGGACGCGCGTGGCTACCCGGGCTTCCACTGCGTCGCGCTGCTCTTCCTCGGCATCGCGAAGGCCCGCGGGGGCGATGCGGACGGCGCGCTGGAGCTGCTCTACGTCGTGCAGAAGGCGGGCTGGCTGTCTCACCGCGCGCTCTGGATGGCGTGGCTGCTTCCCTGGTTGTCGCAGCTCCACGCGGCGAAGAACGAGCTCGATCTGGCGGAGCAGTGGCTCGAAGTGGCGCGCACCTCCCTCCCCGCGGAGAAACGCGACGTGCTCGTGTCCCCGGAGTCGCTCGTCGCGCTGCGGCGCGGCAAGAACGAAGAGGCCATCGCCACGATCGACGCGTACATCGGCGCGGAAGACGCGACCGATCCGGTGCGCGAGCACTTTGCGCTGCTGCGCGCCTTTGCCCACGAGCGCGCCGGCCACCCCCTACCCGACGACGCGGTGCGTCCGCTCGTGAAGGCGCGACTCGCGTCGCCGGGCCGTGCGCTCCCCATCGAGAAGTGGTGGGACGAGTTCGCGGCCTATCTCGACCGGCACGCGCCCGCCACGTGACTCGGCCGTGAAGCTGGGCTAGAGCCGCCGCGCGAACGAACGAGATAAAACGAGACAACATGAGCATCGCGTGGCTGTTCCCGGGTCAGGGCTCGCAAGCGGTCGGCATGGGCAAGGACGTCCTCGAGGCGTCGCCTGCCGCGCGTGCGGTCTTCGAGCGCGTCGACGAGGCGCTGGGCGAGCGGCTGTCGCGTCTCATTCTCGAAGGGCCGGAGGGGGAGCTGATGCTGACCGCAAACGCGCAGCCGGCCATCGTGGCGACGAGCTGCGCCGTCCTGGCGGCCATCCGCGAGCGCGTCCCGGGCCTCGCGCCGCCGGCGTTCGCCGCGGGCCACTCGCTCGGGGAGTACTCCGCCCTGGTGGCCACCGAAGCACTGTCACTGGAAGACGCGGTTCGCCTGGTCAGGGCCCGCGGCCGCGCGATGCAGGACGCCGTGCCTCATGGCACGGGGGCGATGAGCGCGATCATGGGGGTCGAGCCTGCGCGCCTGGAGCAGCTGTGCCGCGACGCGACGAGCGCGGAAGGTGGGTTGCTCGTGTGCTCGCCGGCCAACTTCAACGCACCGGGTCAGATCGTCATCGCGGGACACGCCGCGGCCGTGGCGCGGGTCGGCGAGCTCGTGGCCGCCGAGAAAGGGCGAGCCATCCCGCTCAAGGTCAGCGCCCCGTTCCACTGCGCGCTGATGGCCCCGGCGGCGCGTGTCGTGGAGACCGAGCTCGCGCGCATCGCCATCGGCGCCCCGCGCTTTCCCATCGTCGCCAACGTCGACGCGCGACCCAACACCGACGCCGCCCGGGTCAAGGACCTGCTCGTGCACCAGGTGGACGGCCCCGTGCGCTGGGAAGCGAGCGTCCGGCGGATGGCCGAGGCGGGCGTCACCCGGGCGCTGGAGATCGGCCCCGGCAAGGTGCTGGCCGGCCTCGTGAAGCGCATTGCGAGGGACGTGAAGGTGCTGAGCGTGGGGGACGCGGCGTCCCTCGAGCAGGTGGCGGCGTTTCTGGCCGAGGCCCCCTGACGCGTCTATAAGCGCCCCATGTTCCGACTCGACGGCAGGATCGCACTGGTGACCGGGGGCTCGCGCGGCATCGGCCGGGCATGCTGCGAGGCGCTCGCCGAGCAGGGCGCCACCGTGGTCGTCAACTACGTGAAGGGCGAGACCGCGGCGCGCGAGGTGGCAGAGGCCATCGGGGCCAAGGGCGGCAAGGCCGACGTCGCCGGCTTCGACGTGGCCGACTCGAAGGCGGTGGACGCGGCGGTCGACGTCCTCGTCAAGCGCCACGGGAAGATCGACATCCTGGTCGCCAACGCGGGGATCTCCATCGACGGGCTCCTCCTTCGCCTGAAGGACGACGACCTCGACCGCCTCTTTGCCACCAACGTGCGCGGCGCCATCGCCTGCGCGCGCGCCTGCAGCCGCGGAATGATGCGGGCCCGCTGGGGGCGCATCGTCTTCATGTCCAGCGTCGTCGGCGAGATGGGGAACGTCGGGCAGACGGCTTACGCGGCCAGCAAGGCGGCGCTGCTCGGGGCGGCCAAGTCCATCGCCCGCGAGTACGCGTCGCGGAGCCTCACGGTCAACGTCGTGTCCCCGGGCTTCATCGACACGGACATGACCTCGACGATGACCCCCGAGATGAGGGAGCAGCTCGTGAAGATCGTCCCCCTCGGCCGCATCGGGAGCGCCGGCGACGTGGCCGCCGCGTGTGCCTATCTCGCCAGCGACGAGGCCGGGTACATGACCGGCCAGGTGCTGCGCATCAACGGCGGCATGTACGTCTAGGCGACCTTCGGGAGCCTGTGGCGTGTGATTCCACACGCTCTAATTCGAGGGATTACGCTGCGCACGCAGCTTCGCGCCCTCTCTTGCTCGACTCACGGCCGTTTTTCCGATACGAGGCGACTCACCCATGGCAATCGACATCCCGAGCGAGGTCAAGCGCATCATCAAGGAGCAGCTGGACGTCGACGAGAAGGACATCAAGCCCGAGTCGAACTTCATCGACGACCTCGGCGCCGATTCGCTCGGTCTGGTCGAGCTCGTCCTCGCCTTCGAGGAGGCCTTCGAGATCGACATCCCGGACGAGGACACCGAGAAGATCCGCTCCGTGCAGGACGCGATCGACTACATCGAGAAGCACGCTAAGAAGTAGCGTTACCAATATGGACCGGGTCGTCATCACCGGAATCGGGCTCGTTACCCCCGTCGGCATCGGCACGGCCGAGTCGTGGGCCGCGCTGCTCTCGGGGACTGGAGGCATCGGTCCCATCACACAGTTCGACTGCTCGGCCTTCCGCGTCCGCATTGCGGGCGAGGTCAGAGGCTGGGAGCCGACCCGCTGGATCGAGAAGAAGAAGCTGAAGGAGATGGACCGGTTCACCGAGTTCGCGCTCGGCGCCGCCTCGATGGCGGTCTCCGACGCGGAGCTCGGGCTCTCGGACGAGGAGCGCGGCCGGGCGGGGTGCTTCGTCGGCGTGGGCATCGGCGGTCTCTTCACGCTGGAGAAGACCAAGGAGACCCTCATGGCCAAGGGGCCCACCAAGGTCAGCCCCTATTCCATCCCCGGCATCATCGCGAACCTCGCGGCGGGGCAGGTCTCCATCGCCCATGGCCTCAAAGGGCCGAGCTACTGCACGACGAGCGCCTGCTCCAGCGGCGCGCACGCGATCGGCGAGGCCAGCGAGTGGATCCGTCGCGGCAAGTGCGACGTCATGGTGGCCGGCGGCGCCGAGGCGACGATCACCCCCGTCGGCATCAGCGGCTTCGAGGCCATGTACGCCCTCTCCAAGCGCAACGACGATCCGGCCCACGCCAGCCGCCCGTTCGACAAGGGGCGCGACGGCTTCGTCTGCGGCGAGGGAGCCGGCATCGTCATCCTGGAGTCTCTGGCACGCGCCACCAAGCGCGGCGCGCGCATCTATGCCGAGGTGACCGGCTACGGCGCCTCGAGCGACGCCTACCACCTCACGCAGCCGGCCCCGGGGGGCGAGGGCGCGCAGCGTTCGATGCGGATGGCGCTCGACGACGCGAAGCTCGCGCCCGATGCCGTAGACTACGTGAACGCGCACGGCACCTCCACGCAGGTGGGGGACATCGAGGAGTCCAAGGCGATCGCCGCCGTGTTCGGCGCACACGCGACTGACAAGAAGCTGTGGGTCAGCTCCACCAAGTCGATGATGGGGCACCTGCTCGGCGCGGCGGGCGCGGTCGAGACGGCCGTGTGCGCCCTCTCCATCGCCGAGGGCAGGGTCGCGCCGACCATCAACCTGGTCGACCAGGACCCGCAGTGCCCCCTCGACTACGTCGCCAACACGATGCGCGAGCGGCGCATCCGGCACGCGATGAACAACTCGTTCGGCTTCGGTGGCACGAACTGCACGCTGGTGCTCTCGCGCCACGAGGGCATGTGAATCACATGCCACGGCCTCCCGAAGGTCGGCCAGGGGTGACTCGATGACGATGAAGATCGCGCTGGGGGCGGACCACGGCGGCTTCGAGCTGAAGAAGGAGCTCGTCGAGGGGTTGCGTGACCTGAAGTACGTGGTGGACGACCTCGGGGCCTTCTCCAGCGAGCCCTCCGACTATCCCGATGTGGCGCACCTCGCTGCGCAGGGCGTCGCCGAGGGGACCTACGAGCGCGCCATTCTCGTATGCGGCACGGGGGTGGGGATGGCCATGGTCGCCAACCGCTACCGCGGCGTGCGAGCGGCGAACTGCACCGACGTCTTCAGCGCCCGCTACTCACGCGCGCACAACGACGCGAACGTGCTCACCCTCGGTGGGCGTGTCGTCGGCGTCGGCCTGGCGTGGGAGATCGTCAACGTGTGGTTGGCCACCGCGTTCGGCGGAGGCGACCGGCACGTCCGCCGCGTCGCGAAGATCGACCCGCCATGAGGTGCCCGTTCTGCTCGCACCAGGAGAGCAAGGTGATCGACTCGCGCGTGTCGACCGCGGGGGACGTCATCCGGCGGCGACGCGAATGCGAGAGCTGCGCGCGACGCTTCACCAGCCGCGAGCGCGTCGAGGACGTGCTCCCCGTCGTGGTGAAGAAGGACGGTGTGCGGCAGCCGTTCGACCGCGAGAAGGTGCTTCGCGGCGTGCGCCTGGCGTGCAACAAGCGCCCGGTGGCCATGGACCGCATCGAGAAGTTCATCGACGAGCTGGAGCGGGACCTCGTCGAGAGCGAGGCGAAGGAAGTGGAGAGCCAGGAGATCGGCGAGCGCGTGATGAAGAAGCTGCGCGAGCTCGACGAGGTGGCCTACGTGCGCTTCGCCAGCGTTTACCGGAGCTTCCGCGACATCGACGAGTTCCGGTCGGAGCTCGACAAGATGGCCCGCGCACGCGTCACCGGAGAAGCGTGAGATGAGCGCCCGAGCGAGCGCGCCTCCGCCCCCTCCGGAGGTCACCTTCTCCAAGGACGACGAGAAGTGGATGGGCATGGCCCTCGAGCGCGGGGCGCAAGGGTCCCCATCGCCCAACCCCCACGTCGGCGCCGTGGTGGTCAAGGGCGCGCAGGCCGTCGGCGTCGGACACCACGATCGCGCCGGCGACGTGCACGCCGAGGTCGCCGCGCTGCGCGAGGCGGCGGACAAGGCGAAGGGCGGCACGCTCTACGTGACGCTCGAGCCGTGCAACCACGTCGGCCGCACGCCCCCCTGCACCGACTCCATCCTCGCGGCGAAGATCGCCCGCGTCGTCGTCGGCTGCCGCGATCCAAACCCGCACGTGGAAGGACGTGGCATCGAGAAGCTGCGTGCCGCCGGGGTGGGCGTCGACATCGGTTGCCGCGAGACGGAGGCGCAGCGGCTCATCGCGCCATGGTCCAAGTTCGTGACGACGGGGATCCCGTTCGTCGTGCTCAAGCTGGGTCTGTCGCTCGATGGGCGCATCGCTTCGCGCACCGGCGCGTCCAAGTGGGTGACGGGACCGGAGGCGCGGGCGCGCGTGCACCTCTTGCGCTCGCAGCACGACGCGGTGCTCATCGGCATCGGCACGGCCCTGGCAGACGACCCGCGGCTCACGGTGCGCGACGCTCCCGGCCACAGCCCGCTGCGCGTGGTGTTCGACACGAAGCTGCGTCTGCCGGTGGCCTCGCGCCTGGTGCAGACCGCGCGCGAGGCGCCGACCTGGGTGATATGCACGACCGACGCGCCGTCGAGCAACGAGGAGGCGCTCATCGAGCGGGGCGTCGAGGTGCTGCGTGCCCCGCCGTCCGCGGAAGGGCGAATCGACCCGGTCGCGGGGCTGAAGATGCTCGCCGCCCGGGGCATCGTCACGGTGATGGTCGAGGGGGGGGCGGAGCTCGCCGGCAGTCTCCTGGCGGCGGCGGTCATCGACGAGCTTCACTGCTTCATCGCGCCCATCCTGCTCGGCCCGCGCGGTCGTCCGGGGGCGGTGGACTGGGCAGGGCCCGCGACACCCGCCGAGGCTCCCTGCATCGGTGACCCTCAATGGGAGGTCTGCGGAGTCGACGCCCATGTCTGGGGGAGCTTGAAATACCCTCCCCGGTGAGGGCTTGATGCCCGTCGAGCTGGTCGGGTGGTCCTTGGCGCTCTCCGTCCGGGGGCATTACATTGGGGGTGACGCGATGGTCCGCACGATCCTGCACTACCCTGATCCCCTCCTCCGTGAGCCTGGCAAGCGGGTCGATAAGCTGACCCCTCAGCTGCGACAGCTCATCGATGACATGGCCGAGACGATGTACGCGGCCCCAGGGGTCGGCCTCGCAGCCACGCAAGTAGGCGAGCTCTGGCAGATTTTCGTCGTCGACTGCGCCGAGGAAGGCGAGCCGAGCGACCTCCGGGTCTTCGTGAACCCCGAAATCGTGTCCGTCGAAGGAAAGGTGACGTTCGACGAGGGATGCCTCAGCTTCCCGGGCGCCCGCGAGGAGATCGAGCGTGGCGAGAAGGTGCGCGTAAGGGCTCAAGATCGCGAGGGGAAGTGGTTCGAGCTGGAGGCGGAAGGACTGCTGGCGGTCGCCGTGCAGCACGAGTACGACCACCTGCAAGGGGTGTTGATGATCGACCGCCTCGGGCCGCTGAAAAAGCGCCTACTGCACCGCAAGATGCTAAAGCGCGAGGCAAGCGCCACCGCTTGAGGCGTGCATCCGCGCACAATCTCGTCGGTTTTTGCGCCGGCTCAGGTCGCCGGCAGCCAAAGGGCGTGGAACAACGGTGTCCCGAGGAACGTTTCGGCCTCACCGTAGACCAAACCGTTCTGTTGCCCCGTACTCCCCGGCATAGGCAGTGACCACTCCCCTCCCTCTCCCCGTTCACCCCGTTCGCGACGGCGCCCCCACGGACGCCGTCACCACGTACTTCGAGCAGCTCGCTCGCGTACCGCTCCTCACTCGCGAGGGCGAGGTCGACCTCGCGCGCCGCATCGAAGACGGCGAGCGTCGCACCTTGCGCGCCATCGTCGCCTCCCCTGTGGGGGCGCGGGAGCTCGCCGCCATCGGACGCGCCCTGCGCGACAAGAAGCTCCGCCTCCGCGACGTCACCCGCGCCACGGTCGACGACGAAGGCGACGACGAGGAGCGCGTGGCCCAGACCATCGCCGAGGCGCTGGAGCGCGCGGGAAACCTGGCGCGAGCCCGACGCGTCTCCGCGCGAACCTGCGACGAGCTCGTCGAAGCTCTGCTCGAGGTGCGCCTCACCAAGCGCGCGGTCGACCGCGTCGTCGCCAAGCTCCGGACGACGCGCGACGAGGCTCCCGTCACGCGCCGTCGCGCTCTCGACGCGGCGCTTGCCATGATCCGTGCGGGCGAGGCCAGCGGCGAACGCGCCAAGGCGAGCCTCATCTCCGCCAATCTCCGCCTCGTCGTGTCGATCGCGAAGCGCTACCGCAACCGCGGATTGCACCTCCTGGATCTCATCCAGGAGGGCAACCTGGGTCTCATGCGCGCAGTCGACAAGTTCGAGTACAAGCGCGGCTACAAGTTCAGCACCTACGCCAGCTGGTGGATCCGGCAGAGCGTCAGCCGCGCCATCAGCGATCAGGCGCGCACCATCCGCATCCCCGTGCACATGGTGGAGACCCACAACAAGCTCTCCAAGACCCTGCGCGACATGGTGCAGGAGGGCGGCGAAGAGCCGAGCCCGGAGGATCTGGCGGCCCGCATGAACGTGCCGGTCGAGAAGATCCGCATGCTCCTCGAGGCCACGCGCGATCCGGTGAGCCTCGACGCCCCAGTCGGCGAGGACGGCGGCGCGACGGTGGGCGACTTCGTGGAGGACCTGTCCTTCCCCTCGCCCGACGATGCGCTGGGAGACAACGAGCTGTCGCGCGAAACGCGCGATCTGCTGAAGCTCCTGTCGCCGCGAGAAGAGCAGGTGCTCCGCATGCGCTTCGGCATCGACGCCCCCGGAGACCTGACACTCGAGGAGGTCGGCAAGAGCTTCGAGCTGACCCGCGAGCGGATCCGTCAGATCGAGACCAAGGCGCTGCGAAAGCTTCGCCTCCCCTCGTTTCACCGCAAGCTCAAGACGCACATCGAGCGCTGAGCTCGCGCGTCACTTGCGCTTGAAGAGTCCTCCGTCGAGCTTCACGCCGCGGGCGGCGAAGTCGTTGGCTAGGCGTGGGACGGCCCCCGTCGCCACGTAGGCCCCCTCGCCAGTTCCGTCGGCACTGAGCACGAAGAGGTCCCGCGCCACGACACCCTTGGCGTCGCTGCCGGCCAGCTCGGCCACGCGCAGCACACGCTGTCTGCCGTCGGCCGAGCGTACGACCTCGACCGCGACGTCGAACGACTCGCCCACCGCCTCGCGCGAGGCCTCGATGGACGCCCCGGGTCGTGCCAGCGCCACCTGAGAGGCCAGCCTCGCCAGGCCGTGCCGGAGCGATGGCGCCCCGACACCCGCCAGCACGCCTTCGCAGCCCTCGCCGATCGCGTCGATGATCGCCGCTGCCACCGAGCCCGCCAGGGAGGCCACGACCAGGCGATCGGCCCCCAGCCTGGTCGCAGCCCGCACCGACTCCTCGCCGCGCGACCCGTGGTCGGACAGGGAGAGCGCCACCACTTGCGCCTGCGCAATCGCGATCTCATCGGCGTCCTGAAGCACCGCCACACGCTCGCCGGCGGGAGCCGCGGACGCCAGCGCGCCGAGGGTCGCGGCCACCACCGCCGTGCCGGAGCCGACCACGAGCACGTTGGCGCGGGCCGCGAGGCACGCCTCGAGGAACGACGCGATGGATCGCGACATCGTCCCCGAGCGCACCATCTCTTCGATCGACGACTCCACACGGCGACGCTTTCGCACCGTCAGCACCCAGGTGCTCGCCGCCGGAGGCGCGATCGCCACCATGTGCGCACCGCGCGCCAGGCGACGCTCGATGACGAGCTCGCCCTCGTGCCACGACTCGCCCGACTGGTGAGCCAGCCGCGCGACGACCCGCCCCAGCGCCTCTTCGCTCGTGAACGAGGGATCGGCGAGCGTAGGCTGCCCGTTCTTGATCGCCAGGACGTAGTCGGGGCGGGAAACGTGGATCTCCAGCGTCTCCTCGTCCTCGAGGAGCGGTCCGATGGGCCCGAGCCCCACCAGCTCGCGAAGGGCATCGCGCGCCAGGAGCTCGAGGTCGGTCCCCTCCGGGGCCTCGCCCTCCTCGCGCATCGCTTTCGCTTGCTCGCGCACGGCGCGGTCGATCTGCTGCGAGAGCGTCTCGTCGACGATCGGGGAGTGCTTGAGCGGCCCCAGATCGACGACGTCGGCCACCCGATCGACCAGGGTGATGAGCGCCAGCCGCCTCGCCGCTTGCTGGGGGGTCTCGCGCGGAAGCGTTCGGCCGCCCACCGCCGGGGCCATGGAACGTGCGGCCTGCGCCGGGGCGGCCATCGATGCGGCGCGCTGTGTGCCACCCCCGCTGGGTCCCAGTGGTGCCGTGCGGGCTCGCGGATCCTGCTGGGGTACGCGGGGCGGCCCCGGCACCTTGGGCATGGCCTGACCACGTGCCTCGGGCGAGCTCTCGCTGTCGTCCGGGTCGCGCTCGAGCGGGTAGTGGCTGACGCTCTGCTGGTCCGAGGGCAGGCGCGGCGATGGAGCGCCCGAGACCATCGGCGGAGGCTGCACCACGACCGGAGCGTTGGGCGCGGAGCCTGCTGCCGGAAGCGGCGGCGGGCCGCCTTGTGGCGGCGCGAGGGGCGGAGGAGCCGGCGTCCCGTCGCGCGGCAGAGGTCCGAGCCTCGCGGGGGTGCGGCCTTGCGAGTCGTCGTTCGGCGCGTAGGTCTGGTCGGGGAGCGAGGCGACCTGCGCCGTCGTCTCCAGGCGGAGGACGAAGTCGCCGATGTAAATCTTGTCCCCCTCGCGGACGATCGTCGCCTGCGAGATCTTGCGACCGTTGACGTAGGTCCCGTTGGTGCTCTTCAGGTCGGTGACGATGAACCGGCCATCGCGAAAGAGAAGGCGAGCGTGGTGCTTGGAGACGTTCCCCTTCGGGAGCATCAGGTCGTTGCCCTGGACGCGCCCGACGTTGATCTCGTTCTTGTCGAAGGTCTCCCGACGCTCCGCTCCCCCCTTCTCGCTGATGATGATCGTGAACATTCAGGTCCCTCGGGGGGGAGACATCCGCGCTCCCACGTTTCGCGCGAAGATGCGCGCCGCACGCGCATCACGGCTTGCCATCAGGCCGCGATGAGGTGCTCCCGGAGGGAATTGTCGAAGGACGGCACGCAGCGTGTCAACTGCGTGTAGCGAAAGACCTACTTTGCCGGCTTTCTTGCCCGAACTTCGGTCGTCACCTGCGCCAGAAGCTCGCCCGCCAGCGCGATCACGTCCCGGGTCTCGAAGCCGCTGCTCCGCAGCTCGCGGTAGATGGTCTTCGCGAGGATGGCGAGCGTACGGGGCTCGCGGGCGCCGGGTGTGTCACCGAAGGGGAGTAGAGCCATGGTTTTAGCGGTCTCGTTCATGCCGCGCCGCGGCGAAGCCACGGGGGTCGTGAGGCGCACGTACAAGGCACATGCCATCGCGCGATAGGCCCGCGCATCGAGAAATCGGCTGCCGAAGCCCTGCTCCTGCGAAAGCTGCTGCGCATTCGAGCCGGGACGCGCGCGAATTCGCCTTCGCGCCGGGACGATCGACGACGCGCTGAGCCGTGTGCGCGCGCCGCAGCGTGACAAGTGGTAGCTTCTGCCACCGCGATGGCGGACGGGACTGGCCTGGTTGCGCGCTGGACGCGCCCCGAATCTCGGTCGCGCCGGCTGCTGCTCGCGGCCTTCGTCTATCTCCTCTGCACGACGGCCTACGCCAGCGTCGCGGGCCCCGATCGGCTGCTTCAGCACACGCAGTACAACCACTACGCGCTCCTCGCGGACGCGTGGCTTCACGGGCGGCAGTCGCTGGCCAACGGGCCCCCGTCCTACGCGATGAACAACGACTTCGTCGACTACCAGGGCAAGACCTACATCAGCTTCCCGCCGCTGCCGGCGATGCTCATGCTCCCGTTCGTGAAGCTCTCGGGCAGCGCCGAGAACTTCCGCGACGGGCAATTCATCGTGTGGCTCGCGGGGCTCGCGCCTGCCGTGCTCTTTCTCGTCCTCGAGAAGCTGAGGCGCACCGGGCGCGCGCCCCGCACGCAGCGCGAGAACGTCGTCCTCTCGCTCCTCTTCGCATTCGGCAGCGTCTACTTCTTCACGGCCGTCGAGGGGACCGTCTGGTTTGCCGCGATGGTCGTCGCCGCCGCGGCCTCGGCCCTCTACGTCCTCTTCGCCCTCGACGCCGAGCGGCCCGTGCTGGCTGGCGCGATGATCGCGTGCCTCTACCTCAGCCGGCCGACGGCCATGTTCATCGCGCCCCTCTTCGCGCTCGAGGCGCTCCGCGTCTCGCGGCAGGACCGCAAGCTCGATCTTCGCGCCGTCGCGCGTCGCTACGTCCTCTTCGCGCTGCCCATCCTCGCCGCCTTCGCGTTCGTCGCGTGGACCAACTGGACACGCTACGGCCGCGCCACCCCGGCCTACTTCGATCACGAGTTCCTCAGCGTCGCCTGGCGGGCGCGCATGAGCCGCTGGGGGATGTTCAACTACCACTTCCTCGCCAAGAACCTCGGGGTCTCGCTGACGAGCCTCCCCTGGCGGCCTCCGCCCGAGCAGGCGGCGTCGTACGGCGCGCCCTTCAAGGTCAACGAGCACGGCCTCGCGCTGTGGTTCACGACCCCGATTTACTTCTGGCTGCTCTGGCCGAAGCGCTTCGACGGCGCGCCCGACCGCAAGTGGCTCTACTTCGTCGTGGCGCTCTCGGCCGCCGTCCCGCTGGCGATGGATCTGCTCTACCAGAACCCCGGCTGGCGCCAGTTCGGCTATCGCTTCTCCAACGACTACGCGGTTCTGCTCTTCGTGCTGCTCGCCGTCGGAGCGCGGCCCATGCGATGGCTCTTCGCCTCCGCGGCGGCGTGGGGGGTGGCATGGAACCTCTTCGGCGCCATCACCTTCGACAGAGCCCAGTTCGATCGCTTCTACTTCCGCGACGGATCCCAGACGATCGTGTATCAGCCGGATTGAGCAGCGCATGAAGACGTGGCGGAGAGTGGTCTTGCTGGCGGG
>Ga0182030_10005243_pt1 | contig 27548 bp, 32 predicted proteins | sample 812S3MmetaG_FD_121299 | JGI IMG/M metagenome (GOLD analysis project Ga0182030, IMG submission 121299) | Permafrost microbial communities from Stordalen Mire, Sweden - 812S3M metaG (Illumina Assembly) | ecosystem: Environmental > Terrestrial > Soil > Wetlands > Permafrost | place: Sweden... | reverse complement strand
GGCGACCTGGAATACGCGGCGTCTCGTGGACTGGTTCACGGGAGCGACCTCTGTTGGGCTTCGATGATGCTCACAGCAGATCCGTGATCGTCTTGAGGCCTGCCTCGTACAGCACGCCGGGAAGCATGCCCCCGTCGATCTCTATCGTGGTGCCGTTGACGTAGTCGACCTCTCCAGAACAGAGGAATACGCACGCACGCCCTACCTCCGACGGCTCGCCGGCCCGCCCGAGTGGAACCCTCTCGAAGTAACCCGTTCCATCGGGGTCGTCGACAGGCAGCACGAACGACCGGAAGTTATCGGTCATCGTCGGGCCGAGGGCCAGGCAGTTCACCCGAGCGGCCGGCCCCCATTCCTCGGCCAGCGAACGGGTCATGTGGTTGAGACCGGCCTTGGCCGCCCCGTAGGACACCAAGGTGGGCGCCCCGGCCGGGTGCCCGGCACCGCTAGAAATGTTGATGATCGAGCCTGTCCCCTCCTGCAGCTGCATCTGGCGGAACACCCGGATGGCAAACCACAGTGGGCTGATGAGGTTCATTTGGATGGCAAAGGAGTGGAAGAGGACGGTTCGCTCGAAGTCGTCGGCGCAGCGCGGGGCGCCCTGGATCTTCTGGACCAGCTCCGGGATGTCCTCTGCGTGGGGTGCCGGTACAGTGCCGCCGGCATTGTTGACCAGAATGTCGATCTGGCCGTAGGTGTCGACCACTCGCTCCACGAATTCATCGATGGCCCGATAGTCCCCTTGGTCACAGACCCACTGGGCGGAGCGGTCGGCGCCGCCGGGGATGTCGGAGGCGCCGGGAAGCGCCGGGAGCGGGCTGCGGGAGCAGCCCACCACGGTTGCCCCGGCTCGGAGCAGCTCGTGGGCGATGCCCAAGCCGACACCCCGACTCGTGCCGGTGACCACCGCCACCTTTCCATTGAGCACTCCCACTGGCCACCCCCTGGATTGACGGACCGGCTGACGGGCCGACAGGAAAAACATAAAACGTTCTATGATTTTACGCAAGGAGCGGGCGGGTCCGCTCGATTTCAGGGGGACGCATGGCTCTTCGGGTAATCCAGTTCTCGACCGGCAATGTCGGGCGCCACGCCCTCCGCCAGCTCATCGAGCGGCCTGACCTCGAGCTCGTCGGGGTCCATGCCTCCGGTGCCGACAAGATCGGGAGCGACGCCGCCGACCTGTGTGGGCTCGAAGAGCGGACCGGCGTACTGGCCACGGACGACCTCAATGCTCTGGTGGCGCTCAAAGCTGACTGCGTGATCTATATGAGCCAGGCCGAGACTCGTCCGCACGACGCCCTCCACGAGCTGACAGCATTCCTCGCCGGTGGGACAAATGTCGTGGCGACGTCGCTCGTGTGGCTGATCTACCCGCCCCATGCTGATGCGTGGCTGACCGAACCCATCGTGGCCGCCTGCCTCGCTGGCGGGACCACCATGTACGTCAACGGGGTGGACCCGGGATTTTCGGGCGACCTCTTGCCACTCGCCGCGATGAGTCTCACCGGCAGGGTCGACACGGTCCTCGTGCAGGAGATCTGCGACTACGGCTCCTATGACGACGCCGAGTTCACCGGGGTGAGCTTTGGATTTGGGACCACGCCTGACACGCTCCCGATGCTCTTCCTCCCCGGAGTGCTGTCCTCGATATGGGGTGGACCTGTCCGCCTGTTGGCCGACGAACTCGGGGTCGAGCTCGAGGAGATACGGGAGCGCTACGAACCGTGGGTGGCCACCCAGCGGATCGAATGCACGATGATGCCCGTCGAGCCGGGACAGGTGGCCGCCGTCCGGTTCGCCGTCGAAGGGATCGTCGACGGCGAACCGAAAATCGTGATGGAGCACATCAACCGCTTGACCTCGACCGCCGCTCCCGATTGGCCGGTCGCTCCCGAGGGGCGCCCCGGGGTGCACCGAGTCGTCGTCACCGGCAGCCCCGGCGTGGAGGTGAACGTCCACCTCGGCCTCGACGGAATCGACCACAACGTGGCCGGAGTCATCGCGACAGCGGCAAAGGCCGTCAACGCCATTCCGGCGGTGTGCGCCGCCGCGCCGGGCCTCGTGTCGCTGCGCGATCTGCCCGTGTCTCAGGTTCGCGGCCTCATGCGATGATGCCCGCTCGGCGGTCGGACCCCTTGCCGGCCCGTCCGACACGCGTGATCAGACGGGCCCAACTTCGCGGGGACCGTACTCGGGACGCAATCATCGGGGAGACCGTTCGCTGCATCAACGAGGAGGGATTCGCCGCGGCCAGCGCCAGCCACATCGCCGAACGGGCCGGCGTGACGTGGGGCGTCATCCAATACCATTTCGGCGACCGCAACGGGCTGCTCTCGGCGGTCATCGCCGACGGCTTCCAGAGTTTCCAACGCTCCATCGAGTCTGTCTTGGTACCTGCTGGACCGTCGCGCCAACGAGTCGAGGCGGTCGTCGAGGCCGCTTGGGTAGCTTTCTCAAGTCCGGAGTCTCGGGCCAGTTTCGAGATTCTCATCTCGGCTCGGGCCGGACGGGACCAGTTGCAGGTCGGCGAGTTGGAGAGCATGGCACGCAACATGCGGGCGCTCAGCGGTGTGCTCGTCGGAAACCGGGTCGACCTCGGTGGTCAAGACGCTGTCGTCGGTGAGGTTCTGTGGGCGACGCTCCGAGGGCTGGTGATGGCGCAGATGCTCACTTCGAGAACGATCAACTCGTCCCGCGAGCGGGCACTCCTCGTCGACCTGATCACGGGTCTTCTCGACGGTCTCGCCGTCTGACACCTGCAGGCAGGTCAAAGCCAATGAGTCGTCCTTATGCCGGTGTCTAGGTACCACCGAGTGCCGTTGGACTCAAAGAGTCGGGATACCGTCGCGCTTCGGTCGTAGCGCCCCGATTGCCGGCGTGTTCGGAAGGTGGAGCGCATCGACAATTCCTGGTTCAGCTGCGCACACCCAGGGAATGGCATTGACGGCACGCATTCCCGTTGCGAGGAGGCCATGGGGGGTCGAGTCCTCGTTGGCGTTGAACCCGACCTCGAATTCGGCGTCAAAGCTCGGTTCACCTTCGATGATGACGCGCCACACCCCGTCGATACCTCCCTTCCGGCTTTTCGGCCAGTCCGGCGCCACGTCGTCGCACATCCGGTCGATATGTTCGATGGTTATGGCTTCCTCTCCGTCAACTACGCCGATGCACCGAAACCAGATCGCACCCACCGTCCCCTGTTCGATCACGCCGGAGGCCGTCTCGAGTCGCCGCGGGGCGGGAGCGAACTGACAGGACTCTCGGATCTCGTCCAGCTGCACCCCGAGCGCTTCGCCGACCATCGTGACAGCCGCCCCCCAACCAAACGTGATGACACCGGGCATCATCACGCCACCCTGGTAATCGAGCGGTTGACCGAAGCCAAAGAGTTCACGCATCTCGTAGACCAGGTTGTCGCGCGAATAATCGGTGATCTCGAGCCCGCGAATCGAGTAGATACGGCTGGACATTGATGAGAGTGCTACTGCAAAGAGATCACAGCCGAACCCGGGCTCGATTCCGGTGGAGTAGATCGAGCTGCCGCCTCGTATCGCCGCCTCTGTGAGCCGCGACAGCGCTGATTCGCGCATCGATCCCCGGGGGTAGACGAGGCCCGGTAGCGACGTCGTGACGATGTTCTTGCCGGACTCGAGTATGCGACAGAAATCCTCCATGGCCTCCCGCGGCCGATTGGTGGCTGGTCCGGTGTAGACGACACAGTCCGCATCACCGGCCAGGATCTCCTCCTGATTTCGGGTCGCGGTGACTCCAAGCGGATCGATGCCCGCCAGTACACCGCAATCTTTGCCCTCTTTGGACTCCGAGTGCACCCAGACACCGACGAGATCGAGGTTTGGCCGATCGGCAATGGTCCTGATCGCCAGCTTGCCGACCCGCCCCGTCGCCCAGACGACGACGTTGTAGTGCTGATCGGGAGTGTCAATCGGTTGCACCATCGTGACTCCTTGTTCTTGGGATCAGACATGTGGATGTGCCGAGACGTGGCATCAGCGGTCCGGAGGACACATCTCGCAGACGGCTCTCACATCGCATGGTCCCATTGACCAGCGCTTGGTTCTGGTAGTTGAAGCGCATCGGTCCATTGACACGATCCGCGCCAAGGCAAGATCCTTGCCGTCGAGTAAACCCATCCAGCCCCCCGAATGAGATGCATCAAATCCATTGAGGACTCTATGTTTTTTTGGCCTGCGAATCAAGGGATTCACGCAGGTGCCCGGCGAGGCGATTGTTCCATCCCACCAGCGGTATCGGCTGTACGGCACTGCTGGGTCCTCGGTTCGTATCCGAAGGCTCCATCACCACGAGGAACGACCGCAACTCCGTCATTCGAACTTGCATGTTCAGGAGAGATGGACCGTTTCCCAGGGGATGCTTTCCACTTCGAGTACCCGGGGCAGGACTCCGGACGCTCCAGCTGGCGACAGCCAGATGGACGCTTCCAGGGTGCTCGCTGTGGCCACGGCCTCGAGGTTGAGAAGGTTCAACTGCGGATGTCGTGTGGCGACGTCCACCATTCGGGGAACCGTCTGTCGGGCTTCAGGAAGACCGACATGCACTGGGAGCTGAAGCATCGAAGCGATTGCTCGTTGCTGCTGCGCTAGTGGAACAGCACCAAATGGACCCGAGAGGTGACCGCCGGCGCCCGCCACAGCTGCTCTACACGCTCGGTAGTACCAGTACATCGTCGTGTGGATTGTTGCGTCATGGCGGTCGATCCCAACCAGCAACTCCTCAATCAAAAGGCGATCGTCGATAACGACATTCACTACTGGTCGACAAGGTCAGGATCATCGATCTCCTCAAGGCCCGTCTCGTAGCGCTCGCCGAGCACCCGCCAGAGTTCTGCCTTGGCTTGATCGATACCACCCGGCAGTACCAAAGCCGAATCTCCCAGATCGATGAAGGAGACTTCGCCGCCTTCCTCAATTCCCCACCGATGCCTCAATTCAGCCGGAAGGCTGGTTTGGCCACGATGAGAAACTTTCGCCTGAACCACCTGGCTAGTCATGCCTGCATTGTATCAGGTGGTCTCTTACAAGGAAGCGTACGGACCACCTTTTCAGAGTCACAATGAGTTCCCCCTTTAGAAGCGATAGTGCATTGGCGTTTGCCCAACCAGCCAAATTTTGATGTTCGAGCCGTTGTCTTTCGGTTGTATCCCACGAAGTAATACTGCTTTTGCTGGCAAGGAACGGACTCGCGTCGTTCATCGCGCTAAGGGGCGGAGCAGCCCCCTTCCGATCGGGCAACCCCGAAAATTCTCGTCTCACCGATGGCATATGGCGGCCCAAGTTTTCGGCTCGGACCGTCGTGCGAGATTGTGCGGTGGGAGAATCGATCCGGGCTAGATGTCGACAAGTGAGGTGACGCTGTGATCGCCATGACTGCTGAGGAAATCAAGGGTCGTCTCGGCCTGGAGCGCCATCCGACCTGTGGGTACGTGGTGGAGACATACCGCAGCGCGCAACGGATCGATCCAGGTGGCTTGCCCGAGCCCTTTCAAGATGGGCGACCGTTGGGCTCTGCGCTGACGTTTCTTGTGACGCCCGATGCCCCTGTGCAACTACATCGCATCAGGAATGACCAGCTCTACCACTACTACCTGGGTGACCCACTTGAGGTGTTGCTGCTGCATGAGGACGGCAGCCACCTTGAAGCTGTTGTCGGTCCAGACTTGGTCGCCGGTCACCTTCTGTACCTGCCTATCCGAGGGGGGACCTTCCACACGGCCCGACTCGCCACTGGCGGTTCTTGGTTCCTGGGGGCGAGCACCGAATGGCCCGGGGTTGAGCCAGCTGATGGAGAACTCGGTGAGATCGATGAGTTGGCGACCCGATTCCCGGCAGCCGCCGAGCGTCTACGGAGTTTCCATTCGCTGGGACAGGGTTAGCGGGACCCAATCATGCGTCCGCTATTCGGCGCAGTTAAATCCCATCAACAGCGGTCGTGGGAGGAGCCGGGCTACGTGGAGAATTTCTATTGCGATCTCAGCGAAACGTGTCGGATCGGGTCGGCGGCGTTCGTAGTAAGAGTGAGAGGCGGCCCGCCGGGGCGGCCACACGACAACAGGAGATGAAACCGATGGCGAAATATCTAATTTCCGTGCTTGCCGATGGGACCGAGATGGACACACCAGAGATTGAAGCCGCAATCGATGTCTTCAATGAGCAACTCCAGGCCAATGGCAACTGGGTCTTCGCTGGCGGCCTCGGAATGCCGAGCATGGCCACGGTCATTGATGGTCGCGAAGGAGAAGCGGTGCTTACCGATGGACCCTTCGCAGAGACCAAGGAGTTCGCTGCTGGCTTCTGGATGATTGAAGCTCCCCACCTCGATGACGCCCTCCGGCTCGCCGCTCAAGGCTCAAAACACTGCAATCGGAGGGTCGAGGTCCGGCCGGTTCAGGAGGCATGACCGACGTCGACAATGTGATCGTTCGGGTCCACCACGAGGAGTGGGCCCGGGTGGTCGCCACTCTGGCCAGGCGCTTTGGGGACCTCGACGTCGCTGAGGAAATGGCCAGCGAGGCGTTTGCGATCGCGGTCGAGCGTTGGCCGGTCGACGGCGTTCCACCCAATCCCGGCGCGTGGCTCATCACCACCGCTCACCGCAAGGGCATCGACCGGTTCCGGCGCGAGGCGAGGCGCCAGGAAATGCACCAGGAGGTGATGAAGCTGTCCGATACCCCCGAGCCGATCGGCGCCATCGAAGATGATCGCCTCCGCCTCGTCTTCACTTGCTGCCATCCCGCCCTCGCCATGGAAGCCAGAGTTGCGCTGACTCTTCGGATGGTGGGCGGGCTCACCGCGGCCGAGATCGCCCACGCGTTCCTGGTAACCGAGGCCGCGATGAGCCAGCGGATCCTCCGTGCGAAGTCGAAGATCAAGGTAGCGAAAATCCCGTATCTCGTTCCGTCGCGTGAGGACCTTCCGACTCGAGTGACGGGGGTACTCGCGGTCCTCTACTTGATCTTCAATGAGGGTTACTTAGCTACGGACCCCGAGAAACAGGCCGTCCGAAACGACCTAACTGCCGAGGCAATCCGACTGACAAGGTTGGTCCGTGACCTGATGCCGACAGACGGCGAGGTCGCCGGACTTCTGGCGCTGATGCTCCTGACCGAGTCTCGTCGGACGGCGCGCCTGTCGGCGAGCGACGAGCTCGTCGCCCTCGACGAACAGGATCGAAGTGCCTGGGACCGTGAATTGATTGCCGAAGGCCACGATTTGGTCCGCACGCGCCTTGCCTCGGGCCAGGCGCCAGGGCGCTACCAAATTCTCGCCGCCATTAACGCGGTCCACACCGATGCCAGCGACTTCCAGGGCACCGATTGGTGGCAGATCATTGCGCTCTATGACCACTTGCTCCTGCTCGACCCTTCGCCGATCGTGCGGCTGAACCGGACGATCGCGGTGGCGGAGGTCGACGGCCCGGAGGTCGCGTTGGCCGAGATTGAAGAACTGCCGCTGGGGGATTACCACGCCTTTCACGCAACGCGCGCTCTCCTGCTGCGCCGGCTGGATCGGAACGAGGAGGCGCGAGCGGCCTACGACCGAGCTATTGAGCTGGCTGGCAACGCTGCCGAAAGGGCGTACCTGATTCGCCGTCGCGACGAGCTGGTCGGCCGGGGAATCGACTGATTTTCTCCCCAATGGAATTAGCCACGAGTTACAGAGCCAAGTGAAGGCGCAGGGCCTCGTCGAGAGCGGACACAAGCTCAGGTGTCAACGATCCAACTTGTGCTCCGATTCGCTCAACGGCGACGGCGCGGACCTGTTCGGCTTGAGCCTTCGAATCGAGCGGGAGGCCGGTTTCTCCTGCCAGTAATAGAACCTGAAACGGGTACACGCGTTCGGTTCTGGAGGTCACGGGCACCACGGTGAGGACACCGCTTCCAAGACGCTCGGCGGTGCTGCTCGCTCCGTCGTTGCTGACGATCACAGCGGGACGGCGTTTGTTTGCCTCAGAACCGCGTGCAGGATCGAGATCGACGAGTCGAATCTCACCCCGTCGCACTAAGCGAGGCCGTCGTTGACAGTGACGTCCCAGACGGCGCCATCGTCTTCGGTTGCCCACTCCTGCCATGCGTCTTCATAGGCACCTCCGAGGCCCGAAGCACGCAGAAGTCGGACCGCCTTGTGAACCACGGCGGAACGGGAGGAGATGCCCTTTGAACTGGCATATGAGTCGAGAAACTCAACATCTTCCTCCGGCAGACTCACGCTCAATTTCATACTCTTATACTACCATTAGTCGGATAGGTGGAGTAATTTTCAAGTCGGTCACTTACTGGTGTGTAGAGCGATGCCAGTTCGCAGCCCATGGTTGAATTGGAACCAATGAGCGGGGATCGAGATTGGTCGAGACGTCAGATCCTCCAAGGCGCTTTCGGAGTGGGAGCGGCGACGATTGGAGCCACTGCAGCCAGCGCGGGCGTGGCCTCGGCATCGTCCACACACCTGCCGCCTCGCGCTCAGTGGCGCCGACCCGGATCGCTGCCAAATCCGAAGTTGCCCGAAGGCACTGACACGGTGCCCGAGATCGATCACATTGTGGTCGTTATGCAGGAGAACCACTCCTTCGATAACTACCTCGGGATGCTGGGCCGAGGCGACGGTTTCACCCTCGATCGACATGGGCGCCCCACCAATACGAACCCTGATCCCGCCGGCGGGTACGTCCGTGCCTTTCACGAAACCGACACCGCTCAGGCTGGTCAGGTCACTCAGACATGGGACGCCAGTCACCTGCAATATGGGCACGGCCGTAATGACGGATTCATTGGGCCGGACAGCAGCAGTGCCTGGTCGATGGCGTACTACACCGGCGAGGAGATTCCCTTCTATTACTCGTTGGCCCGAACGTTCCCCGTCTGCGACCGCTACTTCTCTTCGGTGTTGGCGCAGACGTACCCCAATCGACGGTTCCTACTGGCGGGCACCGCTTTCGGGTTGATTGCTACCGACGATTCATCGATCACCGAGATTCCACCCAACGGAACCATTTTCGACCGTCTCGACGCGCACGACATCAGCTGGGCCAGCTATGCCACCAATGCTTCCACTCTCTATGTCATTGCCGACATCGTGAAGAAAAATCCGAGCCGGATCAAGACAATCGAACAGTTTCATGCTGACGCCCGATCGGGCTCGTTGCCCGCCGTCACCTACGTCGATCCGAACATTCTGACCGGAACCGAGGAGAGTCCTCAGGACATTTCACTTGGTGAATACTTCGTCTCGACGGTGGTGGACTCGTTGATGCAGAGTCCCGCTTGGGGGCGAACCTTGTTGGTATGGACCTACGACGAGCACGGCGGCTACTACGACCATGTGCCGCCTCCGCCGGCCATCCCGCCGGATGACATTGCGCCCGTCCTCACCGCGGAGAATCAGCCCGGTGGCTACGACCGCTACGGATTCCGGGTTCCAACGGTGGTGGTTTCTCCCTACGCCAAGCCTCACTACGTGTCACACACGGTCTACGACCACACGTCGGTGCTGAAGACGATTGAGCGCAAGTGGAACCTCCCGGCCATGACCTACCGGGACGCCAACGCGAATGATCTGCTCGACTGTCTCAATCTCAGCAAGCGCTCATTCGCAGAACCTCCGAAGCTGGCCGCACCGGGGAATCCCACTGGCATCTCCACTGCGGTGGTGCCACCAGCGGGGGAGCAACCGCCTTCTGCCGCATTCGTGAAGAAACCAGGACCTACGGTCTGAATCCGAGCAACTAGCAATTAGCAATCAGTCTTCGGGAAGAGTAGCGAAGTCACTCTTCGCTTTCTTGTACCAACCCATTCCCTTAATTGGGTGCTTCCATCGGCCTTTCATTTCTTCTAAGGCGTCTTGATGCGCCGTATCCCCGTTCGAGACGATCTGATTCAGATGCTTGTCCTGCAGCTTGATGACCTCATCGGCGTTCTCGCCATGGTGAGCGAAGTCACATGGACCACCCAGTTGTTGGCACGTCATCGTTTTCATCGGTCTCGTTTTCTCTCGTAGTACTCAGTCGACAGGAACCCAGGCATCACTTCTTGGCTTTGGATTGGTTCAACGCCACTGCTTCGCGTACCAGAGCCTTGAACGCCTTTTCGTTGATCTTCTCGCCCTCGGCGAAGTCGATGGCGCGACGTACGTTTCCTTCCAGGCTGGAGTTGAAGAGGCCCGATGGATCTTTTAGTGAGGCCCCTTTGGCGAACGTGAGCTTCACGACCTTCTTATACGACTCTCCGGTGCAGATCATGCCGTCGCAGTACCAGACCGGCACACCTCGCCACTTCCACTCTTCGACGACTTCGGGAACGGTTTCTTTGATGAGGGATCGGAGCCGAGCGAGTGTCGTGCCGCGCCAGTCACCCAGCTCTTTGATTCGTGCGTCAATGAGCTTAGATGGAGACTCCTCTTCGGCCATGATCGGATCGATTCTTTCTGCTTGAGGACTGAGAGATGGTGGTTGTTGGTGAAGCACCGATTCTAAGTTGCCGCACTCACGAATCGTCGACGTCCTTGCCTCGCACATCGATGCTCAGGTTGGCCCGAGGGCGCATCGTGGGCAGGTCTCGATGCTCAGGTTCGTGGCGGGCCAGTGTGGCGATGAACTTCCCGTAGCGGGCAGCCAACGGTGAGGCGGAGAGTCCATGCGCCAACACACTCAGTGCGATGGTCGCCGTCACGGCGGAAAGAACGCGTGCGGCGTCGGTTGGAGCAAGGGTGTCATAGGCGATGAGGCCGAACACCACCGATGCCAAACCCCGTGGTCCAAACCAGCCAACGAAGCTGACGGTGATCCGGTCGAGCCCTGAGGACAATAGGGCCAGCGCCACCGGAACCATCCGGACCACAGTGAGGGCCAAGACGGCGAACAGATAGTCCTGCCAAGTGGCGTGTTCGAGCCCGGGTACCAACATGGCGGCGCCGAAGATCATCCACACCAAAAGGGACAACAACCCACCCGATTGTTCAGCGAAATCCACGATGGGTTCAAGGTCGGAGTGCACGGCCGAGCCAAAGGCCATACCGGCCATAAAGGCGGCGACAAAGCCGTTGCCGTGCGCCTCAATGGCGGCGCTGTAAGCCAAGAGCGCCAAACCCAAGGCGGCCAGAGCGCGGAAACTTGGGTTGCTCCAGCCTCGGCGCTTGGCCAAGGTCAGCGCCCAACCGCCGATCAATCCGACGCCAACGCCAATCCCAGCTCCAATCAAAAGTTCTCGGGCCGCGCCCAGCACCGTGGTCGAGTGAGCGATCTCCGTGGTGACTGCTCCAGCCAAAAAGAGATTGACGAACGGGGTGGCAATCCCGTCGTTCAGTCCACTCTCGACATTGAGGAGCCGCCGGATGCGGTTAGGGATGCGGGTGTCACCCATGATGGCCGCTCCGAGCGACGCATCAGTCGGGGCCACAATGGCGCCAATGGAGGCCGCCACCCACAGGCCTATGCCCGGGATGATCCCGAAGGCAGCCGCGGTGCCGAACCCGATGGTCAAGGGGAGACCGATGGCTAGCAGTCGCACCGGCAGACCAAGGTCACGTCGGAGCTCGTGGATATTCACCCGCGAGGCGTCCGTGAACAGCACCAGGGCCAAGGTCACCTCGGCCAACGATTTCAACGTGTCCGAATGGGGGCTGAAATGGACGAAGGACAATGGTCCATGGGTCACCACTAGACCCATGACCACAAATGCGATGGGTGCGCTGATGAAGCATCGTTCCAGCCGACTCGAGAACAGCGACCACAACACAATGGAAGCCGCGGCGATGGCCAGTGCCTCGGTATTCAGATCATGGTTCATGCAACAATCTCAGCCGCGGAGCGGGTCGTTCAGAAATTCGGTCAGCCACGCTTTTCGCCGCTGCGCCAGAGATGATCCCACGCGATGTCCGACGACCGAGCAAGTGAGTGAGATCGCGCATGCGAGCGCCACTCCCAATCCGAGATCATTGTCAGGAAGCTTTTGGGACAGCCCGTGCGCCGACGTGAATCCCCACAGCAAGAGTGAGGGCGTCATGAGCAAGAGAGCCAGGACAGGGACGAGACCGTAAGGCGTGAGGGCCAATCCTAACCAACGCACAAGCATCCTCTTGCGTGGTTTCTGATGCTCCCACCGGTACCGAATCGGGAGCGCATGATAGGGAAAGAGTATCCCCACCCATGCTGAGATGGCGAGGAACCCGAAGGGGACAATGACAATCCAGACAATGGTGTAGAGCGTCGCCAGCGGATCATGATCGGAGAGGCCGACCCCAAGAGCCACCAGTGCACAGACGGGCGAGACGAGCATCCACAATGCGATGTTCTTAGCCAAAATGAGCCGTCGAAACATCACCGGATCGTCGAGAGCGGCAACGATTCTCTGCGCGTCCGGACCTAACACGTTGGTTGCTGGTACGTCGGAATACATCCACGAGGCCAACACCAGAGCGAAGGCCAATGTGCCGTGCAATGTGAAGAGGTCGTCCTTGAGCGAAGTCGGGAGCAAGAACCAGGCAGCCGACATCAGCGCACCGTTAATGCCCACGGTGATCAGCGCCTCGTAGGGAGCCGCAAAGGTCAGTCCAATTTGGATGCGCGTCGCTTCTCGCAGCGTCTTCGGAAGCTGCACCTCAACCTGCTCGGTCACCGTTAACTCTCTGCTCTGGCTCACGCCGTTCGATGGGTCCCGTGAGCGTACAACTTCAGGTGGAATCGGGCGGTCTCTTGTTCACACGTGACGCGAGCATTCTGTCGGGTCAATAGGCCACACTGTGGATCGGCAAGACCGTCTGGGGGGAGGAATGATGCTTGGGGATCGGTGTGCCCAGAATCGTTCTGAACCGCCGCAGTACGTTGGCGGCGACGTGATCGAGACGCATTGCAACGATGGGACATTGGCATTCGGCCCAACATGTGACCATGCATCCGTCAAACGTCGTGGCGGTGCTTGAGTATGCGCCGAACCTGGGAATGGTTGGGACTGAATCTTGGTCGGCATGCCGGTTTGGTCACGACCATTGGCCTGATCGTGACGCTCGTCTTTGGTGTGGGAGTCGTTCGGCTCACTTTTTCCACCAGTAACTCGGACTACCTCAACAAGAACGATCCGTCTTGGATCGGCAATCAGCGGTACACGTCGTTCTTTGGCGGCGACCCCATCGCCATCATGTTCACGATGGACAAGGGCAAGACGGTCGATGATCTGCTCACGCCGAGTAACCAACGAAAGATCAACCGGATCGACGCGCAACTCACCAAGGACCCATGGGTGTACGACACCATTTCGCCCACTTCCGCTTTGGGGTTTTCGTCGGTGTTGGTGGGGAAGAACAGTCCGGTGGCGACCATGGCGATCGCCGCAATGCAAGGTGACACCGACCCCAAGTCGGCCGCCATCAAACGCTCCTATCTGGTCGCCGAAGCGAGAGGGTTGTCGGGCTTCTCCCAAGCCCAGGAGGTCCTCTCCAATCCACGCTGGGTGCAATTCATTCTGCACAACCCTGATGGATCTCTGCGCCCGTCGGTGACGCCATTCGTTCCCAACGACCATCACGCCCTCATGGCCATTCTCCTGAAACCCAACCTGACCTTGAATCAGGAGGTCAATGCAGCGGACACCGTGCTGAGGATCACTGGCGGGGTCGACTATCAAGGTGCCACCACCATCACGACCGGAGTGCCGGAAATCGAACAGGAGATCAGCAGCTATCTGCGCAGTGCACTACGAACCCTTGGCCTCATTGCCGGCTTGGTCATGGTGCTCATCTTGTTGGTGACATTCAAAGTGCGCTGGCGGTTGTTGCCCTTTGCCATTCTGGCCGTCGGGCTCATTTGGGCCTTCGGACTGGTCGGTTACTTCGGGGTGCCGCTGACGTTTGCCACAATTACAGCGCTGCCCGTCTTGATGGGCGTCGGCATGGATTACTCCATCCAAATGCACTCGCGCATTGAAGAAGAGGTTGTCCTCAACCGCGCCGCGCACCCGATCCAATCTGCTGCCCGAGGTCTCGGGCCGGCCCTCCTCGTAGTCACCTTCGACGCCGTATTTGCCTTCATGGCCTTGTGGTTCGCCAAAGTTCCCGGCGTCCGCCAGTTCGGCTCACTCATGATTATCGGCATCATCTCAGTCTGCACCTGCAGCATCATCGGCACTTTGGCCATCCTCGGTATCCGGGAGTATCGATCACCGACCAAAGGGAAGGATTACAGCACTGGGCCTATGAGCCGGTTTGTGGTCCGATTGAGCCACGTCCCGTCGAATACAGCTCCACTTCTGATTGGGTTGGCTCTCTTGGTTCTCGTCGGGGGAATCGCCGTAGAAGGAAAACTGGTCGTGCAGCCGGATCCGATCCAATGGCTCAATCCGGCGTCCACCGCGGTCAAACAGATCGATGCCCTCGAAGCCGGTACTGGCTCGGATAACCAGATTGGAATGGTGGTCGAGACCAAGCATCCCTACAGCAAGCAAACCATTGATTATCTGGCCAAACTCACCGAAATCGAACAGCAGAAGTACGGCAAGATCCTCTTCCCCGGAGCGGGCTTGGTGTCGAGTGCGGTGGGCTTCACCACCCCGGCCGGCGCTCGCGTGGTGCCACCTTCACCAGCCCAACTCAAACGCTTCTACGCACTGGCCCCGGCCTCTTTGCGCAAGGAGCTGGTCGGTGCGAACGGGCATGCCCTCAATGCCATCTTTTTGTCGAGGACGAACAACTTCGCTGCCCTTGAACCGGTCATTGACAGTCTCACTAAATACGCCCCGCCACCGCCGGGAGTCTCGATCGCCGCTGGCGGTATCGGGGTGGTTGGCGTGGGCCTCCTGGAAAATCTGGCCAAGTCGCGGGCGCTCCTGACCTATCTGGCCGTGATCTTTGTGGGCGCCTTTCTCGCCATTCGTCTGAGGAGCATCATCCGTTCGCTGCTCTCCCTGGTGCCTGTCCTCATAGCTGTAGGAGCGGTCTCACTGTTGGCCTACGGACTCAATGTGAAGTTGAGTCCGCTCACTGCCGTCAGTGGACCGTTGGTCGTGGCGATCTGCACCGAGTTCACCTCACTTATCCTGTTGCGTTTCGTCGAGGAGCGGAACCGCGGATTGGCGGCACCAGAAGCCATGACGGTGACCGCAAGTCGAACGGGCCGGGCGTTTCTTGTTTCGGGTATGACCGCCGTCGGTGGCATGGCGGTCATCGCAACGTCCTCGATGCCCATGTTGCGCGACTTCGGCATCATCATGGCGATGAACGTCGCCGTGGCATTGCTCAGCGCTCTCATTGTGCTGCCACCGATACTGGTGTGGGCCGAGTCTCGGGGTTGGGTGTCTCGTGGGTTGCTTCGCCCACTGCCCGACCCGATCGAGTTTGACCCGGCGCTTTCATCGGTCTCACCCGGGTCGACCTCGACCATGTCGTCGGAATAAAAAAACCAATTGACTAAGGCATGCCAAAGACCGGGAAGCGCGTGGCGCACCCCCCGGCCTCCGGTAACCGGGATCGCTCCGGTTGCTTGTCACATACCCGTTAGGTGTGCTGCCAAACCCTGTTGCAAAATCTCAGGGAGTCTTAGTCCTTGGCCCCTTGCGCGATGCGCTCTTCGGATTCTTTGAGGATGGCCTGAGCTTGCGACGTTGGGTCTTCGCTCGATTCCTCTTCTGGAGGCCGCGCACTGGCCCGAGAGGACACGGCGTCGCGGTCGGGCTGGCCGTCGAGGTCTTCCGACCTCATACGGAACTCGAAGGGAAAGTTGCATCCACTTTGGACCGTGATTGACGATTGACCTGTCGTCGGCTGGACAAGAAAATCGGTGAGACGGCCGCAGTCAGAATGAGTACTGCACCGACGACGATATAAAAGACGCCAGTGCTTTTGGTGTAACCCCAAAGATTGAAGAGCCTGGTGAGGTCAGCAACGATCACGATGCCCCAAGCAACTAACAACACACCAAAAGTGGCCATGGCTGATTTGGCGGACGTAGGAAACACGCTGGCCGCGAGCAGGACCACTCCGACGCCGATCTGCACCAAAGCCGACAGGCAGGTGAAGGTCATGCCGGCCGCGGTGGCATGTGTGGCGGGAATATCGGAGAAGTTGGTTCCGGTACGGGCTAGAGCAATGGCACCGATGACCACCAAGACCACTCCGCCGGCCAGGCCCACAATCTGTGCAGGACTCCACGCTGGACGCTCGACGACGCGGGATGTGGATTGCGCTTGATCAGCCATTGTGTCGTTCATGTCATCTCCATCTCGTCGCTCACGGACCCAGAACGACCCGTGCTGTGTGGATGTTGTGCGAACTGACCCCACCCTTTTTCTGAGCGCAATTGTTGCTGCGCACCAGGGAGACATACCCGAGAGCCTGCCCCTCCAAACCTCGTTGCATTTCTCAAAGGGCGATGTGAACCACGCGTCAGTGAACTAAGACGGAAGTGGAGGCACCAACAGCGACTTCGGTGCAGCTACGCGTCGCGTCGCAGGAACAGCACCGCGGCCACCGCCAAAGCGGCCGCGCAGTAGAGAGTCATCAGGAAGAGGCCGAACGCGGGAGACACCTGCCCCGGTTGGCGTATGACGGCGGTCACTGAGTTAGCCAGGATCCCCAGAGGGGTGAACCGCACCGGATGACTAGATATCGGTCCGAGCAAGACGGGCAACAGAAATGTGGCACCGACGAATGCACTGATGGCTCCAGCGGTGTGACGGATGATCACGCCCAAGGCGAATCCCACCAGTCCCAGCAACGCTAGGCAGACCCCCGCCGGCGCAACCGCGCCTAAGACTCCAGGCTGGTTGAGTGAGGCCGTTGGCGCACCGCCAGAGCCGAGTACCGCCTGGCCAACGAAAAAGGACGCAAACGTCAGTACTTCGCCCACCACCAAGGAGATGGCGCCAATCACCAACCCCTTACCGAACAAGAAGAGCGGGCGTCGCGGAGTGGACGCCAGAGACGAACGGATTGTGCCGCTGCCATATTCTCCCGTCACGGACAGCACGCCGAGGATGCCGATGGCCAGCGTGCCGATGGCGAGACCGGTCATCGACTGGTTGGTCGGATCGAATCCTCGGTACCACATCGCGCTGTGATGGGATGCACTGTTGGTGGCCAAAACGGTGACGCCTAGCGTCCCCACCACGGTGACGACCAGCGTCCAAAAGGTCGAGCGCAGCGTGCTGATCTTGGTCACTTCGGACTTGGCTAGTTGCCGCAATCCATAGCGGCCCCCGGACGCTTCCAACGACATGGAAATTGTCATGATCCCTCCTTTAGGCTCGAACCGGACGCCGAAACCATTGTCAGGTCCGGTGGACTCTCGGAAGTTCGGAATTCGACGGCGTCATGGGTCATCTCCATGAAGGCGTCTTCGAGTGATGCTCGCAACGGGGTGAGTTCATGCATGGTGAGCGAGTTGCGGGCGGCCAGCTCGCCGACATCGGCCGAGGTCATCCCGGTCACCACGATGGCGCCGTCTTCAACTTCCGTGAAGGACGCGCCAGCCCCGAGGAGCGCAGTGACGAGCGCCGTCGAGGTTGGTGTCACCACGCGCACTGCTTGCACCGCGCTCTGTGCGGTGAAGTCCTGCACACTTGTCTCGGCAATCAGAGTGCCGCGCCCAATCACCACTAGTCGCTCCGCCGTGAGGGACATTTCGTTGATGAGGTGACTTGAGACGAATACCGTCCGTCCTTCAGAGGCCAGATCGCGGAGCAAGTGACGTATCCACCGAATGCCTTCGGGGTCGAGGCCGTTGATGGGCTCGTCGAAGAGGAGCACCCCGGGGTCACCCAAGAGGGCACTGGCGATACCGAGGCGTTGACCCATGCCGAGCGAGTATTTGCCGGCTCGCTGGTTGGCCACCGACGTCATACCCACCAGGTCCAACACCTCTTCGATACGCCGATGTGGAATGTCGTTGGTCTTGGCCAGGAAGAGTAGGTGGTTGTATGCACTCCGCCCCGGATGAAACGCCTTGGCGTCCAATAGTGCGCCGACTTCGCGCAACGGCCACTTCAGTTGTTGGAAAGGGACGTTGTTGACGACCGCTGATCCCGAAGTGGGCGTGTCGAGTCCCATGATCATGCGCATAGTGGTCGACTTTCCTGATCCGTTGGGACCAAGGAAGCCGGTAACCACTCCAGGAGTGACGTCGAAACTCAAGTCATTGACGGCCACCGTCTTGCCGTAATGCTTGGTGAGAGAGCGAACTGCGATCATGACTCCACGCTATGGAACCGTCGCAGTTTCGTGAATGCCGCTAACCGGCATCTCTCCCTGGGGCTAGCCCCCCCTTTGAGGCGTGCGTCAGCGAATTGTTACGACGGTAACCACTGGGTGGTTGGTGAAGCGAGCCAGCTCAGTACTTGTCGACGCGTCGTCGGTCCATGTGGGGACCACGCGGATGGGATGGCACCGACCTCTCGCAGGTAGGCCGATTCGTTGACGTTGGCGCTCAAGGGGTCGGCGGTCAGGGCGCAGCGCGTGGCCGTCGGATCAATGCCGAACAGTTTGGCGGCATTGAAACCGAAAATCCCGGCCTTGACCTCATCGGTGAGCGCTGGGTACCCGTACTGCTCTTGGAAAGCCTCGGTGATCTGAAAAGCGCGCATGGCCATGATCTGTGCCTGTGGACTGCCGTACCAGATGGCATCGGTGCCCCACAGCACCCGTTGCGTTCCGACGCGGCTGAGCAATTTTCCCAACGCATGAGCCGCCTGGTCCGGTTTGGTGAGCAACTGGCGCCATAGCGTGGCGATGTCGACCCAGACATTTGCATTGGGTGGCACGTTGTGACGATCGAGAGCGGCCAGCAAGGTATCGATACCGATAGTGGCGTTGGGGTTGTAAGGGCCTTCGATCTGTGAAGGATCCCAGGCGCCGTGATAAATCAGAAACTGCATGTCGAGAAATTGACGCGACAGCGCCACCATGTCGTCGGGATGGTTGAAAGTCGGGTCGAAGTTCACCAAGGGGAGACCTTTGTGGGCCACGAAGACCTTCACACCCAAATCATGCGCGTGCTGCACGGTGGGCAGCCCGATGGCGGGGTCTTCTAACGAGAACCCTTGACCGGTTGGACTCCACGCGGTGTATACCTTGAAGGCGGCTGGCGGACCGATCTGCGCCGCCTGCGACATCTCATCGAGCGTGGCGCTGATCTGTCCCACATTGGGAGAAATGACGTTCTCGACCAGAAGTCGGCTCGCGCCGCCTTGGACTAACCCGGCGGTGATCTGCTGGGTGCTTAAAGCTTCGGCAAACGGTATGGGCGCATTCGAAGGTCCCGAATTGGGAACGTCGGTGAGGATTGCCACCGTGGTATCGCTGGCCAAGAACATGTCATGGAGATACGTGGCCCGGTCGACGCAGTCGAGTTGGGGATTGTCGGTGCAGCCCGGCGGGAGCATGCTCTCGACCAACGAGAGCGTCTCGGGAGCGTTTTGTACCCATGGGCCACTGGGAATGACGTGGTGCGTGTGTACGTCGAAGATGAACTCGCCTTGGTTAGACAACGCGTCTTCACATGCCGCCAGGTCATGGGGCTTCGGTGAGCGAAATGTACCGCCCTGCCCGCCCCCCGTCTTCTTCGACGATGCATGAACCGACCCCGACGTGGTGCAGCCGGCCAGCTCGAAGGCAGCCAGCGATGCCGCGACGGCACCTGCACTCTGAAGGAAGCGCCGTCGGTCCATCCCGAGTCGGCGCGAGGCGTCATCGACGGAAGATCGAATGAGGTGGTTCACCGCTTGGTCACGGGCAGTGTCGGGGGCCGGGATGAACTCTCCATTGGAGACAGGTCCAGCTCGCAAGGGGAGGTGGGCCGGTTCGTCCTCTTGATCTCGAAGCCGTCGAGAAAACTGGCCCATGGTCGCCTCCGTGGCGAGGCTAGGTCATTCCGGACAACAAATTCCTGCGCCTGACCGATTGGCGCAGTGTCACCTACGCTGCCGACATGTCCAGTCCTGCTGCCGCATCCGCCATCAATCCCGCCGCCGGGTTATTGCAAGGAAAGGTCTGTGTGGTATCCGGTGTCGGACCCGGACTGGGTCGCCAAGCGGCCCGCGCCTTGGCCATGCACGGGGCCACGCTGGTCTTGGGAGCGCGCAAGCTCACTTCGCTCGATCCCGTGCTGGCCGAAGTCGAGAGTTTGGGCGCCCAAGCCATAGCGGTGCCGACCAACATCAACGAACCCGAACAGTGTGCCCAATTGATGGCAGCTGGCAACGAGGCCTTCGGCGGCATTGACGTGTTGGTGAACAACGCCTTCCGCTTCGATGCCTTCCAGACCTTCGAAGAAGTGGACCTGACTATGTGGCGCAAGATCATGGACACCAACCTCTTCGGGTCGCTGCAGATGACTCGAGCGGCCCTGCCGTACATGCGCGAGCGGGGTGGTGGTTCGGTGGTGATGGTGGCGTCCATGGTGACCCGCCAACCGCAACCGGTGCAGGGCGGATACGCCATCTCCAAAGGGGCCCTCCTTACGGCCACACGGGTCTTGGCGTACGAGCTCGGACCTTCCGGGGTGCGGGTCAATGCCGTTGTCCCGGGCTGGATGGCCGGACCGTCGGTCGACATGCACATTGACATGACGTCGGAAAGTCGCGGTGTGTCCAAGCAGGTCATCATTGATGAACTCAACGCCCGCGTCCCGTTGGGTCGGATTCCGAGTGACGAGGAAGTGGCCGGATCGGTGGTGTACCTGGCCTCCGATCTCTCGGCGGCCATGACCGGTCAAGCCATCGACACCAACGGTGGAGAGATCTTTACTTAGGAGCGAAGGCGGGGCAGTGATTCATCACGAAGGCCACGATTGTGTTGGCCGCCACCGCCGACCCGGGGACCGGACTCTGTGAGAGCACGATGTTGTCGTGCGGAATTGTCGTATTCGTGGTGTTTGAGCAGGTCCAAGTCAGCCCGACTTGGTGGAGGCTTGATCGAGCGGCCCCGAATGTCTGACCGACGATGTTCGGCACCGTGGTCCCACCACCAAAACACCCCGACCATTCGATACCCACGACGGTACCTTTGGGAATGAGATCGCCAGGGGTGAGCTGTCGGGCTCCCACGGCGTAGTTGGGCGCTGGACCCGGCAATCCCAGTGCGATGACCACACTCTGGCTAGCCAGAGTGCCTCGATTGCACGACCGGGTGAGATAGACGACGCGCAAGTTGGCTGCCCGCAGACCGGCCCGAGCCGGAGCGATGCGTTGACCAATGACGTTGGGCAGTGCCACCAGTGGCGGTGTCGGTTTCGTGGTGGTCGTGGTGGTCAAGAACGGCAAGCTCGTGGTCGACGTGGTGGTGGTCGAAGTTGACGAGGTCGTCGTCGTGGCATGCGAGCGCTTGTGGTGAGACGTGGACGAAGCAGCCTTAGGGCTGTTTGAGCTACAGGCCGCCGTGGTCAGGCCAAGGGCGATGATCGTCCCGAAGATCAGCCACCGTCCCCGCACGGCCTTGTTCGTCATGATCCTTGGACGTTAGGGGATCCAAGGGTGCTGCGGTATGTCAATGGTCGGGCTGCCCGGATTTGAACCGAGGACCTCTGCGTCCCGAACGCAGCGCGCTACCAAGCTGCGCCACAGCCCGCCCGCCTCCCGAAGGAAGCAGACCTGCCACCTTAGCCTCCGGTTTCGGAGGACTCCTGAGGGGAAGCGGATTCAGAAGGCGAGGCCAGCGAGGTAGCGACCACCTGGGCTACCCGCCGTTTGTCCATCTCCACCACCCGGAGGTCCCAGTCGCCGACTCTGACATGTTCCCCCTCGGTCGGGATATGGCCGAAGCGGTCAAACAGGAGTCCGCCCAGGGTGACGTACTCCCCTTCGGGCACCTCCATCCCGAGACGCTCTCTCACTTCGTCAACGTTGGTTTGGCCGTCGACCAACCAACGGGTGCCGTCGACCCGCACGACCATGGGCTCCTCATCGCCGTCGAACTCGTCAGCCAGATCACCCACCAAGGGTTCAAGGAGATCCTTGATTGTCAAGACGCCAGCTACCCCGCCGTACTCGTCCACCACCACGGCAAAGGCGCGCCGGTGTCGCCGCATGTCGGCCAACGCTTCGAGGACTCCATGAGACTCGGGCACCACGTAGGGCTGGCGCACCTTGCGCGAGATTTCCAAGGGGCTGGGATCAGTGGATTCCCGAGAGGGACCAAATTGACCGGTGCGGAAGATGTCGTTGACGAAGAGAATGCCGATCAGGTCGTCGAGGCTGCCATGCACCACAGGGAAGCAGCTGTGGCCCGAAGTGCGCACGGCCTTGGCAATGTCGTCGGCGTGTATCGGAATGCTCAGCGATGTCACGTCGACTCGAGGGGTCATCACCTCGCGGACGTCCATAAGCCGCAGGTCGGCCAGGGCGTCGATGATGATGCGCTCCTGTTCCGATGGCTCTTCGGCTGAAGCCGATGATTGGGATGCCGATCCGGATTCGCCTTCGGACAACCGGCGCCAGGGCCGACGGGGCCGACGCGAAGCGGTTGGGAGAGGCGGGGAGTCTTTCTTGGTCGACACGCGGTGCCGGATCAGCTCGGAGGTTCGCTACCCGCCGCGAGCTTGGGTCCAGCGCCCACCAGCACGGGAACGGGTGTAAAGGAAGTATCGGCGTACGTACCGTCGCTGAGGAGTGCTTGGGTGGCGCGGCGGAGGCGCAGGGGATCGAGCGGCTTGACCAACCATCCTTCAGCTCCAGAGCGTCGAGCGAGGAACACGTCGGGGCGCCGGTCGAGCAGCATCAACACCGGGACGTGGTCCAAGGCGTCGTAGGACTCTTGGAGGCGGAGCTCCAGGCAGACGGCCATGCCGCCCATGTTGCCCATCTGCATGTCGACGATGAGCAGGTCGGGAGCCGCATTGGTGACCGACGCAATGACCTCGGGTCCCGACGTCACGCTCTCTACGGTCACGTCGGGGCCACTGATGACAGCCTCCACCTCACGACGGAGGGTCGGCGCATCGCTGGCGACCAGGATGGTCTGCACGGCAGCGAGACTATCGGACCACCGACAGGGTTCGGTAGTCCGGGGTGTCGCACTCGGCCGAGTGCTCGGCACGGCCCTACGAGAACAGTTGATCGACCGTGAGCTCCAGCGCCGCCAAGTCGTGCACGTCGTGCCCAAAGAGGGGAATCCGGCCCACCGGTGCGGGAGCCACCTGAGCGGCCAAACCGAGATAGGCCTCCTCTTCCCGGTCAGCCACGGTGTTCAGCGCGGCCAGATTCAATTCGAGTGCGGCGAGATTGGAGAGCGGACCGTCGGCGGCGGCGGGCGGCTCTTGCGGCGTTCCGAAACGAGGTTGAATCCGATTGACGATGAGGGCCGCTGGGATCACGTCTCGCTCACCCAACTTTTCGGCGAAGAACGTGGCCTCGTTAATGGCGTCTGGGCGCGCCGATGTCACGAGCACGTACGCAGTGGTCGGATCGGCCAGCAACTCCCGCACTGCACCGGCTCGAGTGCGGAAGCCTTCCTCCATGCCTTCGAAGGCCTGGAAGAACCCAACTGCATCTTGGACGATCTCAGCTCCCGCCACCTTGGAGATGGTACGAAGGAGGGCCTGGGTAGCGACGCCTACCGCCTTGAGCGAAATGCGGGTCGGGAGGAGCAGTGCTCGGAAGAGCCGGTTCTCGAGGAATCGGGTCAGGCGGCGGGGGGCATCGAGCAGGTCCAACGCGTTGCGGGTCGGCGGTGTATCGACCACCACCACATCGAAGTCGCCCGAATCCACCAACTCGTAGAGCTTCTCCATTGCCATGTACTCCTGCGTGCCCGAGAGGGCGCCGGCCAGGTTCTGGTAGAGGCGGTTGGCCATGATGCCCTGGGCTTGGTCGGGCGTGCGGGAGTAGCGGTGGATGAGGTCGTCGAAGGTCCCCTTGGTATCGAGCATGAGGGCATGGAGGTGACCGGGCCAATCACCCGGTACTTCGGTCGGCGTGTTGGGCAGCGATTGCACGCCGAGGGAATCGGCCAGCCGTCGGGCCGGGTCCACCGTGACCACGCAACTGCGGCGGCCAGCCCGGGCCGCGGCCAGGGCGAAGGTGGCCGACACCGTGGTCTTGCCGACGCCGCCCGATCCGCAACAGATGATGACCGAACGCTCTCGCACCAGTTCGGAGAGTGAGGTCGAGGGTGTGAGTGGGGGGGTCGGGGTCGGGTCGGTCATTGGGCGCCCAAGTCTTCGACGTCTTCGGATTCGAGTCCGCTGACCGCCGCCGCCAGAGCCTCGGCCAGTTGGGCCGTCTGCTCGGGACCGAACGATTCGGCATCGAGAGCGGGGACAAGGAGTTGGGGCAGTGGCAGCTCTTGAGCCAGGCGCAGGATCTGGTCGGTCGACAACTCGTGGCGAGCCAACCGGAAAAGGCGAGCGTCTTCCAGGGCGGCAATGTGGCGGGAATTGAGAGGAGGAGTGAGTCCAGTTGTTTCCACTTCGGCCGCTACCTCTTCGGCCGATCGCTCCAGGCCGGTCGGTTCGGGGTCGCAGGCATTGACAATGACCGGGCCCAGTTGGACGCCGGCCTTGTCCTCAAGGGTGTAGGCCGACTCGATTGTCTCGCTGACCGGCATCTCCTCGGGCAGGGTGACCAGAATGACGAGGCACCGGATGGGGTCGGCCAGCATCTCGACCACTTCTTGGGCCTGGGTGCGCAGCGGTCCGCCCCGGGCGGCGCTGACCATGCCGGCGGCCGAAGTGAGAAAGGTGATGGCGTGCCCGGTGGCCGGAGCGTCGACCACGATCAGGTCGGCCACTCGGTCTCGCTCCAGTTGCTTGATTTTGCCGAGTACCAGCACGTCTCGGATACCGGGAATGGCCGAGGACACCACATCGACGACGCCCGACTTGACCAGTCGCTTCGAGACTCTTTTCAGGCCGTGATCTTCCAAATACTCCACCAGCGCATCATCAGGAGTAATTCTCCTGGCCCGGACCCAGCCCAGACCAGGACCGTCGGCGGCCTGGAGCTCCACCTCGTCGTAGCCAAGGTCTTCGACCTGCCCGAAGGCGCCGGTGATGCCCGACTTGCCTTCGAGTTCGACGATCAGGACGGAGCGACCGGTAGTGCTGGCCATCCGGGCCAGTGCGGCGGAGAGGGTCGTCTTGCCCACGCCGCCCTTTCCCGCAACGACGAGAACGTGGCTTTGCGCACAGAAGTTCTCAACGTCCATGTCGGTCGAATCGTAGTGGGATCGTGGAGCGCCAGAAACCTTGACCATTTAAATTTCCTGGTCAGAACCCTTGAATCTAAGGGATGCCCAGCACTAGCTTGGCCTCACAGGGGGATTTACCGTTCCCGTATGGGGGGTTATATGCGCCAGGGATCAGATATGTGGCAAGCGAAGGCAGCTTGTCGAGGACCTCAGTCGTGGGCGTTCTTTCCGCCCTCGCATGCTGAGCGAAAAGAAGAGAAGGCGACTCGTGAAATTCGCGCCAAGGCGATCTGTCACGAATGCCACGTCCGGGGGGACTGTCTCGAATACGCCATCCGCATCCGTGAACCGCACGGAATCTGGGGTGGCATGAACGAAGTCGAGCGCAAAGTCGTGCTCGACCGCCGCGCCAGCTAACTCCCGGGGATCACTAAGTGCTGAGAGTGGCGACCGCCCACTTGTGGCCGAATTGTCATCGAAAAGGTGTCAGAATTCGCGATCCGGGGAGTCCACTAAACAGTGAAACGTTGGGCGTGAGTCATCCGCACCTGGGGAAACCAACGCAGCGCTGCTGGCGGCGACCATCACAACGGGAAACTTCGTTGGTAGGTCGAGAGCGGCATTAAACACGGGCGCTCGCCACGAAGGGCTCTACGGGGCGTTCCATCATCAATCACTCCAGATTGCCGCACTGTCCTGCCCACCCGCCACCCGCCCGCCGGATCACTAGGTCTGCGCCCAACCTCCGCTCATCAACTCCCGGACGTTTTCGCCGCCGCCCCAGCTCCAAGCGCTGTTCCGGCACCTGTCGCCGCCGGCAACTTGGCCGCCGCCGCCACCACGCCGCGTGCGTGACACACCGCCGTTGGACGCTGCCCGGTCAACGTGCAGATCCCAGCGGTGATCTGGTTGGCTGACGCCACGATGGACTCGGTGATGGGACTGGTGGGGATGGACAGGTCCGACACGATCTGCGACTGACTCTGACTCCCCAAGACACCCGGGGAGAAGCTCGACCCGACCAAGACGTACCTGTTGGCAATGTCGAGCAAGGGCATCGTCGACTGGCCGTCGTAAAGGGCGACAGCGGCGGCTTGAGTCGGGGTCGGCAACTGGAGCGAGGTGTAACGAGCACCGGTCGGGTTCAGGGCGCTGTAACGCTCGACCGTTTGCAGGTGGATCCACACACTCGAATATTTGGTCGCCGAAAACGTGAACGTCGGCGTGTTGGAGAAGGCAATCGAATCGCTGGACTGCATGAGGCCGACCGATGTGAAGGTACCGAAGCGCGACAGGGCGGCAATGACCGGCCACCGTTCGGCCGCTGCATAAGGAGCAAACTCGGAGCCGTAGAAGAACACGACTGGGCGAGCCGCCACATGGTGGCTACTGGCTTGCCACACTGAGGTACTGCCCGTCGCCTTTAGCGGCGCAATGGCGCCCGAGGCCGGTGTCGAAGCGCCCACCGCGTTGATAGTCGCGGTCGGCATGCTGGTGAGTGGCGTCATGACGGAGGCCGGCGCGGGGTTGAAGGTCTCGACAGCCGCTGTGTTGCTCTGAGGCTTACTGCCGCGAATGGCAATGAGCGCGCCCAACAACACGATGACAACCACAATCAGACCCAAAGCCACATAGCGCCGAGGAATTGGGCGCGCCACGTGGACCGTCGCAGGTTCTCGCACTTCGAAGCTCATGGGGTAAATCAGCGTAGACCAGGGGTTCGGTTCGGCTTGGGCCGCCCAACCAAGGCACCCGTTAGCCTCGCCAGCGTGAGTTCCCCCCCGCCAAGCCCTCCGCCAACCGATGCCCTCGCAGTCCGGCCCGCGGCCACGGTCATGCTGGTGCGCGACGCTCCCGAACCGGCCAGCGAGAACGATCGGCTCGAGGTGTTGATGGTGCGGCGCAATCTGCACTCCGACTTCGTGGGCGGCGCGTATGTCTTCCCCGGCGGCTCGGTGGACCCGGCCGACTCGGGGGCCGAAGCCGAAGCGGCTTGCGTTGGCCGCACCGATACCGAAGCCAGCGCAGTCCTCGGTCTCGAATCCGGCGGCCTGGCTTACTGGGTCGCCGTCCTACGCGAGACGTTTGAAGAAGCAGGACTCCTCCTGGCGGAGCGACCCGAAGGTCCGCCGCTCCTGGCCGGCGATGCGAACAGCGACCCCAATGAAGAGTCCCGATTCGCCAACGAACGGCTCGCCGTCAACGCCGGCACCCGACGCTTCCTCGATTTCTGCCGTGACGAAGGGCTCCGCCTCTTAGTTGGCGACGTGCACTACTTCGCCCACTGGATCACCCCCCAAGGCGCCCCCCGGCGCTTCGATACGAGATTTTTCGTCGCCCCAGCCCCTCCCGGGCAACGGGCCGCACACGATGCAGGCGAGACCATCGCCGACACCTGGATCTCCCCGCGTC
>Ga0182030_10005242_pt1 | contig 27549 bp, 40 predicted proteins | sample 812S3MmetaG_FD_121299 | JGI IMG/M metagenome (GOLD analysis project Ga0182030, IMG submission 121299) | Permafrost microbial communities from Stordalen Mire, Sweden - 812S3M metaG (Illumina Assembly) | ecosystem: Environmental > Terrestrial > Soil > Wetlands > Permafrost | place: Sweden... | reverse complement strand
GGACGTTTCCGCGCTGTTCCGGTTGCGCAGGGAGGGGCGCAGAGAAATGGTTAAGGTTTATGGGGGGCGGGGGATGGGGGGAGAGGGAGTCGGGGAGGGGGGCGGGGTTTTTATGGGGGGGCGTTCGGGCGGCTCGGTGGTGGTGGGGATGGGGAGGGTGAGGATGAGGACGAAGAGAGGGAGAATGTGGTGGTTGGATGGGGGAGGTGGATGAGGGATCTTTGGATTGAACCAAAACAGCAGGCTGTTACGAGGGCGGTGGAGAGGTGGTGGGTGAGGTGGGTGGTTTTGGCAGTGTTACCAGCTGCGTTGGTGAGTGAAGCTCTCGGGAAAGGGGATAGGATATCTGATGGAAGGATTCTTGCTAACGATACTGTTGATCATAGGCAGTCGCATGGTGCGCTTTACCGTTTCCACAATACGAATTACCGGATGATGACGATTTGGATGGGACGAGGTTTGGACAGAAAGCTCTCGGACACAAGATACCGGGTCACGGAGAAGCTAGAGTTGAGATCAACTTCTGGTTCTTCTTATTCGTATACTATGGATTTTATAATATTACGGCGTTAATGTGGATTACTAAAGTCTTCAACATCTACAGTCTCAACTGGTCAGGATGCCTTCCAATTTTCTCTGCAAAGCCTCACTAACCTCAACTTAGGTGGCCGCAAAGCCTCGGTTTCCCATTTACAGTCTCAGTGATCGCCATAATCTCGATCATAGTCCCCATACCCCTCTATTGTTTCCCAGAATCACGATTCATCACAAATCACAATACATCATGGATATGCTGGACATTCTTCACCATGGCTATGCCACTCATAATAGCATTCGCCATCCTTCTCAACCACGAAAGACACCTTGGTCTCCGACAATCACTCTCCGAAACCCAACGAATATTCACATCTTCATGGTGGACCGGCGACAATGATACTCTAGCAGCACGAGACCGTACTCGAAGACCTCCAGTTCAACAAACGGCTTTCGATCCAAATGCTCCGCTGGAGGTAGCGCTGGCGTCCGATAATCGACATATACGAGAACGAGCACTAGCGATGAGGAAGCGTTGGCTACCAGCAAGCTTCGTACGCTTTATATGGTTCTGCTTAGCATTATTTATTGGGATGTTGGCATATGTAATAGGAGAAGCATACGCCGAAATCTACCTCCGAACCCTACCCCACAACACCATAGAAACAATCTTCTACGTCTACAGCTGGGTTGTAACCGTACATCTCCTTGATGGCCTCGTAGGCTGGATTCTAGGCGGTAATGAAGGCGAGCGCGTAGGCTCTTACCCTCTAGGTTGGATATTCAAACTGTTCGTCCCCCTTCCCCTTGCCCCCTCCCATCCCCACCCAAGCCAACACCAACTAATCAAAACCCCCCTCAAACAGATATTTCTCACTAACCTACCAAACCTACGTCCGCGCCCTCTACGCCCGCCTGCGCTCCTACCAACAATTCATCCTCCTCCAAATTCTCTCCTCCTCCTTCCTCATCATCCTCGCACCCCTTACCATCTCCTCCCCCTTCCACTACCTCCTAACCCTCGTCTCTATAAACGGTCAATCCTTACCTTCATACCAGAAATTCTGTGCCCGCAACATCTTCATCCGAAACGTTGCTGAGAATGTATCTATGCTTGCATTTCTCGGCTCTATTTTGGTTCTGCATTACGGTGCGAATAAAGACGTATACCCATATTTCGCATTCGATCGCGCGTCGCAACTTCCGAGCGATGGTGGGGATGTGGGAGGGAATCCCTGGGAAGGCGGAGGCGACGACTATGATTTCGGACGCACTTTCTACGCATCGTCCGTCACCTGGGCATGCGAAATAGTGGCAGGCTGGATCGTAAGGAGGATACTGTGGTTTGGATGGAAGATGGATGTTACGGGAGAAGGAAGGCGGGATTTGGGGATGTGGCCTGAGTTGTTGCCAACGGGAGTGGTGGTTATGGTGCATGTTTTGCAGAATATGTTGTTTTCGATTGTGAGATTGAGGTTTCATTAGCCCTGGGGTGTGGGGTTATGAGGTGGGAGAGAGGGAGGAGTGGTTTGTATATGAGGGTGGGAACGTTGGTGGTCCTGTTTCAATAGCGTGGAGTTGGTTTATACCCTTCAGTTTGGTTGCGATATTATACCCTTTCCCTCGAAGATTTAGACGCTCCATATGGCATGGCCTAGAAGGGCCTTAATGAATGCACATATGACAGGACTTGTTATCCTATTTATGATCTCATGGGCTTGTTTTCAAGTATAGTAAGGTATCATTAAACTAAAATCCCAATCCTTATCCCAAGGTATGCTATGCCATGCTGCCTTCCATGCACCAACTATGCAAAAAATACGCTATGAAAAATATCAATATATACAAAGAAGTAACCCGTGCCTATCCCATGCGCCCTTACATTCACTCACCTCTCATATCAACCACCATCTCCACCTTCCCACTCTTCCACCTGTCTTCCCTACTTTCTATACCCACCCGCCTTCGGCAACGCCAACAACGCAAAATGACCCCCAACAACAGGTCTCGCCTCAAAATGCCCACTCCCTACCGGCCAGTCTCCCGTCGGCGCGTCATACAAGTCAGTCTCGGGGAGGTTTGTCGGGGTTTCGTTGATCCACGTAGCAAGTTTACTAATAAACATCTGTTGGGTATCCGTCTCCGCGATAGCAGCTGTGAACATCTCCCAATCATTCTTCGTGTAGTTGTGTCTTGTGTCAAGGGGCACGCCGTAGGTATCGGCTACGGTGGGATAGAAGTTGGATTGCATGGTATAGATAGACTGGGGCACGAGATTCAGACTTAATTCAGCGTCGCCGTAGAGATTGTATAAGAGTCCATGAGTGTCGTTGAGCCCGTATCCGAGGGTGGTGTGCGGTGGGGTGGCATCCTGCGCCACGCCCAACACTTTCCATTGATCGATATACGAATGTGCGATATTCGTGTAATTCGCACCATCAACAGCATTACCCGTCCGATTGGCGATCTCAGCCATAGCTTCAATACCAATTATTCCTTTAAGAGCGAGATTCGTTTGGTTTGCTAACGAGCCCGCGAAATCATCGGTTGAGATTTGATCAGCGGGGATGAGAGCCTCGGCGATTAGGTATTGGGTCCATTGTTTCAGGATATTATAATGCTGGGAGAGATAAGAGTTGTCGTTTGTGCGTTGAGCATAAGCGAGAGTCATGATTAACATGTTCCCGCATTCTTCAAGTGGTTGTGCTTCATCGTTGCCGAGTGGGTGACCGGTAGCGTTCGGGTATGAGGAGCCGAGATCATGCATAGAGTATTGGTTGGGGTATTGTCCTGATTCTTGGTTTTCGAATAGGGGATCAAGGAGGAGTTTCAGGAGAGAAGGGTTTGTGTAGAGGAGGATGGGGTGGAAGGGGAAGATTACGTCGACAGTTTGGACGTTGCCGTCTGAGGAGATTTCTTTAAGGAAGAGGTAGGTTTTGGTGGTGTTGCCGACGAGTTGGACAGCGCCGAAGGCTTGACGGGCTGCGAGGGAGGTTATTGTGAGGTAATCGGACCCGCCGGCCGAGGTGGAGTCGGATGCGATTTTTTGGTCGAGGGAAGAGGAGATCTGGCTAGAGTTGGGGTAGTCTTGGTAGAAGAAGGAGACGGCGTCGAGCTCGCTGGAGAAGTAACTTGTCCAGAGGGAGGTGAGTGGGACGATACCGGTCTCGCCGTCGAATTGGATGGCTTCTTCTTGGGTAAGGCCGAGGGTGTAGAGAGTACTGACTGGACCCATGACAGATCCGAGATCACTGGCAAATCCGAAGACGGGCCAATCTTGGTCGATGGGGCGAAAATTGGTATCTTGTGTGTTTACTAAAGTGCCATTGCTTAGGAAAGCGCCGCGGACATCAACGTCGGCGCCAGACTGGTAAGTGAGATTGTTGTTGTTCTCAGTCGCCCAGTACCAGTATCCCCAATCAGCTTGCTGATTTGTCTCACTGAAGAGGAGTTGCGTCTGTCGATACACCTTGTGGTAGGCAATGTTATCGGAGGTAGTACCATAATCCCATTGTGCAACTGAGCTATGATCTCCTGCAACCCATTCTGCAACGCGTCAGTTGACGTCTCAAAATCACATGACATTGGGTCACTTGAGACTTACCGGCCGAGATATCTACATACAGCTGCACATCATGTGCTGCCCCATCCAAGGATTGTACAACCACATCAAGGTATGAGAATACCAATGACTGTCTTTTTTGATCGTCGGGAGTGAGCGGTGAAAGAAAAGTGATGTTCATCTCCACCTTCCCTCCAACGTTCATGGTGAAGATGCTTTTCGTAGAGGTGTACTCAAATCCCGTTTGCGTTACCGATCCGGGGCCTGAAGGATTCCCCATCCAGGTGTATGCAGTTTCATCCACTCTAATGAATCCGGTCCAAGCAGTGACCCGGCCTCTGATTTTGAAGTCAGTCCCCTGACTGTGTTCTTGAGTGACCGAACTCACTGCCAAAATTGCTGCCACTGCCCATAAAGATACCCACCATTTCCTCCATCACTTCCCGCAAATTGCCAAGTATTGAAATAAGGAGACTTGACAGCTATAGGTATTGCCGGTGGTCGAGCAGGAGTGAAAGTTGATTGTGCACTTGCCAGTGCTAAGGACGCTGTTAATCCAGCAAAAATGACCTGACTCGAGAACTTCATCAGGAAAAGATTAGAGATTAGAGAAACGAATTCGAACATGATGCCTATCAAGGAGAGTCGAGAATTCTTGCTGTTATTTAAAGGAATGTGTAGGAGCTCCTCTTATGTACAGTCTCCGATACACCACATCTGATCGGGGAAAGAATGAATGATATAAGAAAGTAACGAAAATGGAAGGGGGGATGTGACTTCAAATTGTCGTCGAGCGGATCACAAGTGCGGATGCATGAATGACTAGAAATAAGATTGAGAGCGACTAAGATCCACTGGACCACTGCGCTGGCAGCTTAAAAATACCTTCAACTTTACGTGAGCTGAGTCCACGCGGTAATGTCAGCCCAGGATCGGGTACCTTGAAGGTTAATCCTTCGTGTCACTTGCGGCGTGGCTTATCCTAATGGAGGGGCACGCCTCCCGCAAGTATATATAGATCCAACGTAACATAGCCACGTTACTTGCCGGTATCTTGATGGTGGGGATTCTTTATTTCCGGATGTCGCGATGGTGCACGAATAAGAAAAAATGTGCCTGGGGCTTATATACGCAAAGCCGCAAAGACTGGGGCATCAATAGGTACATGAAGCCCCCAAAGGCTAAGCGCTAAACGGACTGATCCTAGTCCTGGTACTGTACGCGCTCGGTACTTCCCCGCAACGCCGCAGGCGTCCTGTGGCTTGTGATTGATCGGGGATCGTCAGGGGGGATGACTCCTTTATCTTGGCATCTGAAGTGAGTCGATCCAGAAGTCGTGATAGGAGACAATTACCGAGGTGCTATGAATTTGGAAGGTCGATTTCTCAGGGGAGATCCAATGACCATCGCTTCAGGGAAGCAGATCAGATGAGATGCATTTAGCTGCACAGGCATGCCACCGGCATTAAAAAGGGCCGTCTCTTCGACCACGTCGGCAGCTATCACGACTTCATATCGGAGATTATATGTCGAAGTCTCCCCTTAGTTGCACATATGACCCCTCTGGTAATTTCCTCATCACGGAGAATCTGCCGAAATGATGGAGTGGTGAGGGGTAAGTCTGGGGTAACATTGCAGGTGCAAGTGCAGGTGCAAGTGCAGGTGAGGTGGGTTGAAGAAATGACTTGGACCTCAACGCTCTTTCCTTTCACATAGCGCGATTCGTACCCACTCTACTGGGCTTCCAGCACGCCCCAGATCCTTTAGTTTTGTTTTCCCCCTTCAAAAACCATCCCCTTAATTTCGTTTGACTTCTGTGCACATGGTAGACTTTGTCTTATGCTTTGAAGAGTTCTGAGATCTGTCAATATCAGCGCAATGATACTCCGACACAAAGAACCCTCTACTACGTTACATTGACGCCTAGTTTAATCTTGAGTTCTGGAGGCTAGTGTACGCTTCAAGTACTTTTCGAAATTCAATTTCAGTTCAAGATAGACTGCTCAGCAGAGCGTGGACATCCAAACTTCCAATTAGCGCTTTGAATTTCGCGTGGAACTCGATCACGTGCCATCGCCAAAAACGAGGGCTCCAAGGCGACGACATCAACGACAGTGAATATCAAGTTCCAATGTCGCTTGTAGTGATATGTATTCAAATAATGAATTTTTCCTTAACCTCTTCTTCACGCACGGCTAGTTCAGTGGGAACACTGGAGAGACTTACATCTCAAAATCTGCCGCGAAAGGTCGTTAACGATCTAAGATACATACGTGTATCTTCTTGGCTACCCAAAGTCCCCATGCTCTGCATGATTTCGAGTTATACGGATTTATCCGTAGACTTTAGCATGTAAAATAAAACATCCATGTCCTAGATCAGTCTCAACAGCTGCTCTAGGGCTTGACCATCTGGTCGAGGAAACATGCTTGTAAAATGACAGTTTACATTGACTTTGAGGCTAAACAGCTCTTCCACAAGGGACTTCTGTGATATGGTACTGCCCGGCAGAAGCTCACTTGGTATGACAGGTAGACGCGTCAAACGGGTAACCCCTGGTTCTGCATGGAGGTTTCCTCCCTCTACAGGAACGCCGTATCTCATCCACTTCATGGCTAGCATCTATGAAGGGGGGTGGGGGCGGTTAATGTTGAACTATGCCCGCTGGTGTGGAAGACAGCCAAAAACCCCTTTTTTTGTTTTTGTTTTCTAGATTAATTGCAACTTTTGCTGTACCGAGACCCTTCAAGCGAGCAATTCACCACGGAATCAGAAACGTATCGGATCTTATCTTATGTGTCTGACTCGGGCGCCGATTGATTCACGCTCCATTTGCCTCCTTCCGTGCCAGAAGTTCTCCAAAGACCAGATCGAGACGAGCCTCACAAGCAGATGAATATGTCTCGAAATATGATAATCTTCACGCTTTGGATCAACTAACACTTTTTCAATCTACTGCCTCTTAACTCCACTTTGCGACAAGAATAGTATCCCACGCTCTTAAAGCGCATACATGGATCACTGAAACAAAAATTTCGACTAGGAGTGGGATAAAAGGCACGATATATAAAAGTCTCCACATACAGTACAGTTAGGGCACAATGAGTTGTTGGCTCAAAAAGCATTGAAATTCCTGCTTGTCTCAATAAACTACCTACTCTTTGTTGCTTATGTCTTCTTTTCCATTTGTTTGCGCGTTGCTTCTTTGGTGTCTGAATCTAGCTCTGGGGATTGGGTCCAGAAGGGTTTGCGCTTCCCCCAGGACCCCTTTTCGTGTGCCATTCTTTCGTTAGTTGAGGTTGGGTGATGAATAAGCTTTGATTAAACATTTCATATGAAGCTGAGTGGGTTTGCTAAGTGGGTATTTGGAATGCCAATACCGAGTGCGTCTGAAGTTGGATTGATACATTCAAATGCGCCTTTGTCAACTATAGTTTCAGCCTGTGAGACGATGGAACAAAACCTTTGTGTGCAACAACTCCTTACCATCTATTTCCAAGGTCGGCTGGCAACTTAGGAAGTTCTTCCTTTGTCCATCACCTGAATCTGCATTCTTTCTTCCAAATTTCGGGAGGGTTGACCCAAACCAAAAATTACCTCAATCTTTCTACAATCTCAAGGCACTTGCGAGCAAACTATTAAACACTTGGTGTCCCCCGAGAGTTTTCTCCTAGTTTCCAGAATTTTCATTTCTCCTCGAACTACTCAAGGCTCGCTGCCTACATATTTCATTCCACATCTCACGTGCTTTTTCCTCAACTTGTTCTTCATCCACACGAGGGCCTGCGCTTAATAGCGCATAGAATGCCCACCAGCGAAGAGTGGTCATTTGAGTTTCTACTATTTTCTGTGAATTGTTCTTGTTATCCACTGCGGTTCTGTCGAAATTTGAGAGCGTGCTTCGATGAAGTCGCGACGGGTTTCTAGGATGATAGGGGGCGCAAAAGAGATTTGAATATGAAGTGTCATTTAGCATGGATGTGACAGATAGTCAGACTAAGATGAACTCGAGGAATGATTGAGCCCCAAAATTAGCGTCATTTTCCAAGCTCTTTGTTCCGTGAATTGATATTCCTATCGCGGTTGCATCCGCTGCCGTAAATACGCGAGCTCTCCCCTCTGTTGGTGCAACTGCAGCGAGATGATAAAATAAGACTTCTGGTCAGCATTTTAATCGCTCTAATGAATGAGTTGTCTAATTTGCATTTGTTGTATCTAAATATACTCATATTTCGTTGCTAGCGATGGCAGATTATTGTGGATGAACAATTACGATGGCCCCACCTGCATGCTTCAAGAGCACTCCAAGGTTGGCTATTGGAATTCCACCTCTGTCCCAAGATCCCATTGCTCCATCTCCTCTCACTTCAAACCATTTCATATTACCCTACATCACACTCTGGGCCGCAGCCGCCATTTCCAAAATCCATCAACCGCGAAATTCTCGTCAAACTCTTGCGTGGCCCGATTTTTGAAGGATTGTAGACATGCTTTTAATTCTCTATTGGACAATATTTCGCACTTTACCTACTAAAGCATTCACCACGTACAAAATTAAATACCGACCTGCTACGCCATGTTGATAATGTACATACAACACATCGTACTAGGAGTTTCACCGCCACTCCGGAACTGTGCCTCAGATTCACATATAAAGCATGATCCCTACGGAAGGCCGAGGTACTTTGAGAATATCCTACATCTCTATAAATAATTGTTACGCCAGTATTACTAAATTTTCAGTCGAGAAAGAATTCTTATCGAGTTTATCTAAGATGGCCACCCGAGATACCTCAAAGGAGGTTCTATCAAACGAGTCTATCTCGGAGAACTTTCTTTTAGAGGCTTCCAATGATATCCAGAAACAGTGAGCCTTCCTTCTATTGTCCATGTTGAAAGTACTTAATCTCTTCCTTAGCAGTCCCGAAGAGACCCTAATCGAGAGTCCATCTACTGATGTTCGTCGCTCTTCAGAAGAGTCTTTTTCAGAGAGTTCCTTGTCAGAGAAATCTGTCTTTATCAATGATAACTGCATGTCACCTACCGAGAATATCCCTGGTCCTCAAGTTCGTCAATTGAAAGACCTAATAGCCAATGACGGGACTCCTCAACACAAAGCGCCCACCGAAGCAGAGCTCTTCTCCGAGAAACCGACCTTCACTAACGAACATTACAAATTGCCGAACGAGTTCCTACCCCTCCCCATCCACAAAGCTTACCACTAACATCCACACTCCACAGTACCCAAGAACAAACTCGCCTAACCCACCAATCCGCCGCCCTCTCCGAGCTCCTCCGCCACAAGCTCTGGCGCACGCCCCTCCTCTCCCCTCAAAAAATCCTAGACGTAGGCTGCGGCACTGGCGCCGTGACCACCACCCTCGCAGCTACTTTCCCCACCTCCCAAATTATTGGCCTCGATATTTCACCTCCGGCACCAAATTCCACCTTTCCCCCAAACTTATCATACATTACTGGTGATTTCCACACCTTATATAACCAAGAACATCCGGATTTTGCGAAAGAGAGTTATGATTTTATATTTAGTCGGTTTCTAGTTCTCGGTATGAAGAACTGGTCAGCATACGTTCGCGCCTGTTACGCGCTGTTGAAACCTGGTGGTTATCTAGAACTCCAGGATACGGTTGGGATGTCTATCGCGCATGTTAATCACGGTATTCTCCAACTAGAGCCTTGGGATGAGAAATGCCATGCTGTGGCTAAGGAGCTTGGGATGGATTATGAATGCGGTGTTCATCTGGAAAAGTATATGAGAGAAGCGGGATTTGAGGTTGTGAGCAGAGAGGAAGAAATGTTGCCTTTTGGGACGTGGCTTTCTGAGGAGGGGAGACCGGAGACGGAGCGGATGGGACGCCTGATGGAGGTTCAGCAGAGGGGCATGGCGAGGATTTATGCTAGGAGGACGTTGGAGGGATTGGAGAGTGAGGAGGTCATTCGCGAGTACGAGAGGATGGCAGGCGAGCAGAATATTGAGGAGAGGGGCGCTTATAGACCGCTGTATTTGGCGGTGGGGAGAAAGCCGTTGCGTTGATTTTTAGGCTGTCGTGATAGAGGGCTTAGAGGTACTATGGGAGGTAGAAACAGCGGATTGGTTTTTAGAAAGGCACGCGAGTCATTCTCTAGAGAAGGTTTGTTATCAACGTCGTAGATCTTGAGACCAGTAAATCTCAGTATAAAATCTAAAAACATAATTATGAGGAGATACGATTTTAGAATTAAAATCAATGTCCCACTATCTTTTTGAGGTATTCACTTGAGTGCCTGGCATTATTGAGAAGGCTATTTATCTAATAATAGTATCACGGTAGTACTCTTTATGGACATTTAACAGTATATCATATTCAATCTATATTCACTAGCGCGCGTGGATTTGTCTATTCAACCACATACCTAGCAATGAACTACTGTTGCCTGCATTTGTCTTTTCCCACCTCTCTACCCAACGAAATTTTCAAGCTCGATCTCCGCGCCCGCCCTACCACATCATCTCAGTAATCACAAGAAACTATCTCGAAACATGCCAACCTACTCTTGTCAAAATACGAGGACGGAGCAAGGAGAATTGAGCCAGAGTGAGCTGCTCGAGCAGACAGATTGCCTTCTCGCCTGCACGTACTTCTGTAAGTCATAAATCAAATTCAGATAACTAGCTTGTCTTGTTTATATCTCCTCTCCGCTATGTCTGAAGAGCCAATCACTAACCTCTCCCGCAAAGCTTACGTAGAGATCTCAGCTGTCTTCCTTGATCGTTCACCAACTACTATCGGCTTCGCTCGCTGCATTGTTCGTTTGGAATCGCTCAAAGCTGAACTTATCACAACAGAAGTTGCTCTGCGCCGAGAAAATGAAGCTGCCGGAACCGATATCCCAGAACAACTTTCTTGCTTGTTTGCGAAAAGCCAACTCTTGGGCGACATTCAAGCCATGATCGTTAGATACATACTCAGGAAGGCGGACGATGAGCGAACCCAGAAAGACTTGATAACTTTTCAGAACATCCTCGATATCCTACAGTCCGCTCTTGAATATATGGAGGATATTTGGGATGTTAGAGAAGAAGACTTGCCGGATGAACCTGTTGAGCTAGTCAAAAGTTCCTTTCTTTATGACAGCGAGTGCAACAAGTTCGACAAGTGGCTCCGCACTATCTACGAAGAATATGAGGAGATTCGTGAACTTTCCATTTGGAAGAGAATCGTCTTATGTTTGTGCGAGGAAGACCTTTCGGATCAAGACGCCATTATGTCTGATCAAGATGAGACGGGCTCCCAATATTCGCAACAGAAATTAGCCTTGCATCCCGCCCCCTTTGAGGCCTTGTTTATGAGTGAGCAAGCGACGGCCGTAGCTGAGGGAGGGAATAATTGGCGGTAATACCTCTGGTTAGGCTGTCACTTTGGAGGATGTCTGGCCGAGGACAGCATTTAGCATAGTGCCGGATGGCGGGTAGCATTGAATGTATATGCCTGGCACAACTCATCGGTGACCAGGCTACTGCGTGTTTCCCCGTGACATCCGTCTTGTGTCCCTGCTCGCTCTGCTCGTGGAGGGGAATAGCTATTATGGCTCAGAGAGAAGGGGAGGAACCAGAGGATCACAAACACCGGGTTTTCTTGCAATGAGTAAGGGGACAAAAGAAAGGTTATTCCTTTTTATACGGTTTGCTCAAAGACAGAAGCAACGCGAAAAAAACATAATGTAGTACTTTTGGTCCAGAGGATTCAAGACGTTCAGCGCTTATAAGACGGATTGCAAGGAGAAGTTGCAAATTAGCTGCTTCCCAAGCCTTCCTTAGAAGCGAACATTTATCTAATGTATTTGTCTGAAGAGGGGCTGGCTATATGAATACAGGAGATCCGAAATGATCTTCTGAGTTACGGAAACGATCAACGCCTCGTATGTATTTGAGGACTGAATATCCGTTACCAAATCCAATACCATCGAGAATATGGGGTAGATCCTGTTGGAGGTGAGGAACAACTCTTCGACACCTTTACCTTTAAGATCTGCCATAACGTACTTTATTTCTCTCCACGCATAACTCTCAGTGCTGAGTCGCCATCAAGTATTGCTCTGGAACCACCCCCATAAGAGAAGCTTTCGCACCTACCTTCAACGTCGCAAAATCCCTCGGACGATCCTAGTCTGGACATGTCATAGCAAAAGTTTTCCCGAGGTTTCTTATTTGATATTCTTGATCCAGCTTCTTTATCTTATCTGCTACTTATTATGCATCATAATAGTAAATGATTGGTTTCTGATGACTTCGGTCGGCAAAAGAATGCTCGCCTCACAACGCTCGGGCAGGTCTCGAAACAAACTACCCGTTTCGTCCACTTCGTGATCAAAGTGATAATAGGTGGACGTATATATGATGCGCATCCGCACAAGGATGAGATATCTTATGCCTATCGTTTTAGAGACATCAGCTGCAGCGAGTGACCTGGGTGTATTTCTGTATGGAAAGAATTGCAGCCGGAAGGCCCGTGAGGCTTTAATACGCTACACGTACCAGTTGACGGTCTTCAAAAAATTCCGAGAATTTTTGGAATGGTTGGTTCGGTTACGTATCTTCATAAGTATTGTCTTATCCAGCCAGTCGATTGAAGCGTCTTGTGCTAGGAACAAGCTTCGCTGCTCATTAATTCCTTTCTTTTGAGCAGGCCACCTCTTATTAACCTATTCGTTCTTTTCGGTTCAATGAGTTTTCTTCAGCGGCAGACGAGGAATTCCAGGATGGAGAAGAGAGGAAATGCTGGATCAGTGCCGAGAGATATTTCTGTGGCCCAGCACTCGTATTTGCAATTCAAAAGGGATGATGAAGATGATGGAGGAGCAGAAGAAGGAACAAATCCAATGGCCGCACCATTTGCTAATACCGAAGGGGAAGACTGTGACGGCGAGGACGACAACAGCGATTATGGAGGTTGCTCCACGGAATCAGAAATGACTTCCACAACTTCCACGACTTCCTCGACTCCCACGGCTTCAGTATCGAGGATGCTGCCTCCTTCTACAACAACAATCTTTAATTCGATGGTCAAAAGCACGACTTCCACTGTAAGGCCGAATGCTAAGAGAAGCCCCAAAATTTCTGACAGAAAATAGACTCCGGCAGCTAGTTCGACCACTAGCACCACCGCCCCGCTTACGCTGACTTTTGTGAAAGTGACATTGACGAGATCAACAACAGTAGCAGCATCACCACCATCGGCTTTGCAAGACCAGAATCCGATGTCAACGGCCAGTAATATTCAGTCTTTCGTAGCGACAATCATCGAGCCTTCGTCGACCAGCTCAATATCGAGCTTTAGTGCAGTTCCAGTTTCAGCGAGTACCATTGGCTTAAGTTCCGACTGGGCTCCGTCGGCAGCAGCTCAAGGAATCTCCTCCGCTGCTCCGCCAAGCTATTCGGGAAAAGAAGCAGGAATTATAGTAGGAGTATTTGGTAAGTGACATCCAAGTTTGATGCTCGGAGTAGAACAAACGAGCACTGATCTCATCACTGTAGGCGTGTTCGTCGTCCTCGCAAGTATCGTCTATTTCACCAGACGGTCATTACGCCACCGTAAGCAGCCTAGAGAGGGCATCGTAGGGTCATCGCCGCTCTCCTCACCGCTATATAGAGCTCCCTATTCCGAAGGCCGTCGATCCGAGTACGTCCCCAAAGTTCAACAGGTTCGATCACTAAACCCATCTCACAATACCTCAACAAATGACGCTCCCACTGTTCCCACTGGCGAGATATTCCCCGCGTCAGCAGCCCAAATCGTCGCTCCCTCTCCAGGACTAAGAAGCCACCCCATCCGCGGAAGCATCCAGCTAGCTGATGGATCAACCCAAACGATCATAAAACCCATACCCTTCATGACCGCCAAAGAAATAACCATCTCCTCAAAGAAACCCACACCAAAAGTCCAAACTACCGATCTCTACGTCAAAGAAGAAACCGGCAAACCCTTCCCTAGCGAGTTCTCCACCAAACTGAACCAAAGCCCAGCGCCGCTGACATTCGACATGGTGGCTAAGGATGAGAATGGGAAATCAGAGAAGAAGACGTTATTGTTGGAGCATAAGCCGGGCGGGAGGTGGAGCGATCCTTTTACGGTTGCGCAGAGGGCAAGTGGGGAAGCAATTGAGAGCGGTACGAGGTGGAAGAGTGCGTTGAGTTGGGTGAAGGATCAGAGTGGAAGGTTGAATGCGGGGGACAAGGAGGGGAAACCGGCCGCGGAGGTGGGGAAGAGTATGGCTGAATTGTAGAGATTTGTATCGATATTCGATGTATCTTATACTTTGTAATGCCTGAGATATACAATATCTCCTAGATTATCTCAAATCTATTTCCGTCGCTAAATTGAGGTTGCGGGTAAAGATCTCGATTCCGCCGGGACGGGCGAACGCGTATGTATGTCCAAACGCGGGTCCGGACATTGATATCCCGAAGACTCCGAATTCCTATAAATGTGCTGGATCCTGGTACAGTAATACGGAAATACGTTTGAACGACGGCCGTTAAATTGATCGTCTCGATCCTTCCGAGGTAAAGTACGTGAAATTGATCGTAAATAGTTATAAGAATGCCTTCCTGGACTTGTAAATAATATTGAATCAAAGGTAAATCTTTTTATAATTGAGCGTCCGGTTCCGATCCGGGGTTTTATAAGGGGTTTCGTCTCTCAACGAAGTGGGATGTGGATCTTCAGTTGGCAGGGGCCGACTCAACATTCACTGCGCCGTTCACCGCTTGAAAGCGAATGCGAAAAAGACTGGCAATGCGCGAGTGCCATCCTTTGAATATATAGTTGGACATACCGAATTGATGTATCTGTCTTTATCCCACTTGTTTGCTTTTCGTCGATCACTTTGCACATTGATCAGTCTACCTCGAGTTCAAAATGCCAACTAAAGCTGAATCCCGCGTTGCGGCAATGCGATCAGGTGATGGTGCAAACAAGTCATCGCCCCCCTTTTCTAACGACTCTCCAAAGGGGAATAAAATGGCCTCCCAAAGAATATCTTTCTCCCAGAAATGGAATTTGGTGTTATGGCCTGTCATTATCTTCTCCTTGTTTTCCGCTTTCAATTTCATGGCTGCCTTGCCAGAGGGACATAAGTTCAAACCCAAACCTCCGGGAGAGCAATATTGGTTTAGGGAGGGTCTTATGAAATGGGCGATGCAGGTTCACCTTTACACCGTTCTCCGTAAGTCTTTGCAGAATGGAACTAGTCACGTGAACATTTCTCTGACATTCCCCTAGCCGCTGGAATGTTGCTTCCTTTGCAATTCTTGCCGGTGATGAGGAGGAAGTATATGTATCTTCATAAAATTAGCGGGAGGCTTCTGTTCGTGCTGCTAATAATAGGTGATATCAGTACGTATTCCAACTTCTCAGCAGTGAGTTCATGCTGATCATAAAACAGCCGCTCTCACCATCGGAAAACACTCCTTTGGCGGTACTATCGATACACAACTGGCAGTCATCGCACTTTCCTCGCTCACGTCGATCTCGATTTACAAGGCGTGGACGTCTATTCGTAACCTCCATATCGAACAACATCGAGCCTGGGTAATTAGAGCCTGGTCATATGCTTGCTCAGTAAGCTCATGCCTTGTCAACCTTTGATTTCCAATTAACCTAGTCAGATATTGACCCTTCGTCTTTTCATGATAATCTTCGCAATCTCAATTGGCAAGATCTCACCCAACGGTTATAAATACGTGACCACGTGCGAAGAATTGAAATTCATGTATCATAAGTCTGTCCGTAATATCACATCTATTGATTCGCTGGATCTTCGCTATCCAGCGTGTGCCGGCTACGAGATGGGGACCAGCAAGCCGTCATACATCATTGTGAACGCGACATTGTCGAAATGGTTTCTGGAGGAAAGGACGGCCTTAATAAATATGGTGTTTGGGGTATCGGGATGGGCAGCAATAGCACTGCACCTTGCGTTAACAGAAATTTATTTGAATCATACGAAGGATGAAGACGAAAGATTGAGAAAGGTATCCTTGGTTAGAAGGAAAGCGGTGGGGTTGGTATGAAGTGTTATTTGGCCCTGTAATAGGACGAAGAAGTTCTCGTTGCTGCGATCGATTGCGAAAGTCTTCCAGCGTACATGTACCATCATCGATTCGAGGTAGTATTTCTCCGTGCGTATAAGCAGTATGCCTTGCCTCAATAGTTGGAGAGTATTGTCGTCCGCCCGAAAGCGAGGGGGACAAAGCCTCTCTCAACCTCCGCATACCCTCTGTGCCGCCCTGACTCCCAGCATCGCCGCCAATTGTCACTAATGCTGCTTCGGATTTCATCTACAGGTCCTCCGTAAGCTATCAATTCCGTCTTTTACTAAGCATTGGTCTCGGAGCTGATAATGAAGAATCTCCATAAAATATTTTGTAGCAATCCCACTAATTGCTCCGCGTATCTGTTGCCATGTCGTCTTTCGAAGCTCGAACAGGATCGAGATTTGCATCCTTTCTATTAGAGGTCGCTCCTACCCGTTAAATGCTGGCTATCTGGACCTCGCGAATAGTTAAAACTCCATCTTCCAAGACCGTTACAACAAGATTCTCTCCAGAAGCCGAGAATCCATATGAGTTGAGTCTACCGCTATTAAGTGGGTCACTTTCATGGAGGATTAGGGCGAGACTTACTAATGTCAATTTTCCTGAAGATACGTTCATCGCTTTTAACGTTCTATTTGATATATATTTCGCGAGTGCGAGTGAAGTTTCCGCTCTCAGATTGTGCTCGGACGTTAGACCCAAATAGGAAAACCAAAATCCGATGGTATACCAACACTGTGACCTATCTGCATCCTCCTAACTTTAATTCAGAACTCAGCCACGTCTACAAATCGAACCTTTCGTTTCTATAGGTATAACATTCAAATGTGTCCAGTTGAGTTATCTAGTTAAACTCCCTTTCGATTTCTTGATTTCGCAGAAAATTCTATAATTTCTTCTTCCCTAACGCAATTCCTTGATCAAATTGTTTCCTAAACACGTTTCAATTCCAGTCTCAAGTATATCCCAACTCTTTCTGCTAATTGGCCTTCTGCTTTGCTGTTCTGTTCTTGGAAATCCGATTGTTTGTCATCTACTGACTTTGTAAATATCACCGATCTTCACTCGATAACAGAAACTTACTTTGCTTCCAATAGCCCACGAGACAAATCATGTAAAGTCAGCTTAGGAGGCCCTGCTTCGTACACCAGCTCAACTCATGAACCCAACATTCTTCCTCGGGTTGTGCCTCATTCTCTGATTTTTACACCAGAACTCTATAAATATTTCAAAATCGTTCTTGATAAGACTGCTATCTTCAATCCGGGTCTTCTTTAAGACTACGAGTAATACCAGTTTGAATCAACTCCAGAATCTCACTCAACCCCGCCCAGAACTTCTGAGACGTGTTCGTGCCCTCCGGGCTTCTTACGAACTTAGACGGCATCGTCATTTATTTTCGCATCCTTCATTTATTTACCATGTGACTCAGGTCGGTGAACGACTTGATTAAATAATAGGAGGAGAGATCGAGAGACCACACCTCGAGCACTGCCCGCTGTATTTTGTACTGTCTTCGATGTCCTTTGCATCTTCGCCAGCTTTAATGTTACGAACAGCGAGGATGACTTTGGATGCGCCGAGACGAGCAAAGTGTTGAGTAGCCTCTTTTCCAAGACCAGTGTTGGAGCCCGCCACAATGATCTTTTTACCTATATAAAAGCTTCACTATCAATTGCAAATATATAATTCCCATTGTGACGTTGATTTATTGTGGTGTTGATTTATTTTTGGAATTAAGAACGTTGATGAAAGGTCGGGACGTGAGTGCGAGCAAATAATAGTGGACAAGACGAGCAGACATATACAGAGGAAACTGGCCTAAGACCATAAGTGGCATTATCATGTTCAGTTTTCCTCATTTTGATCTTGGTAGCAACAAAAATGACGATGCACAGGAGGTATTTTGCAAGGGGCTGCAGTACCACAGCTCGTGGGTATCTCCCGAAACAGACTAGACTTTCTGAAACTAATCCCTTGGCTTAGGAAGTATAGGAGGATGAGCGAGTGTGTTACAGAGAGATTTGTTTAGGTACCGAGGGTGGTTGTACGAGGGAATTTTCAACGTCCGAAAGTCCGATATGCCCGTCCGATATAACCGCAGCCTCGTTGTGAGTATTTTCCCCTCGGGCCCGGTGGTGCGATTAATTTCAAAGCAGGAATCTGCATTTCCTTAAAAGGAGGAAGGGAGCTCAATAGCTATTGATTCTGGGGACATCGAAAATTCCAGGCAAATCAATAACAGCCCTGCTAAACTTCAACTTAACACCAGACACAATGACGACCATCATTTTTGGACCAACAGGCCATGTCGGCTCTTCAGCTGCTCGAGCCGCCTTACGCCAAAACACCAAAGTCATCCTTGCAATGCGAGACACCGCAAAGCCTATCCATCCCGATCTCGAAAATTCCGAAAAAGTCTACGCAGATCTCACGAAGCCTTCCACTATTCACGACGCAGTTACCAACACGGGTGCAAAACACGCCTTCATCTATCTCGTGTTCGGCAACTCTGACCACATGAGGTCGAGTATCGAGGCGCTTAAGGAAGCGGGGATTGAATTTGTGGTGTTTTTGAGCAGTGAGGGCATCCAGAGCGATGTTAAGAATGTGGCAGCGAGCGATTTTATCTCGTATGCGCATGCGCAGGTTGAGATTAATCTCAGTGAGGTATTTGGGGAAAAGGGATATGTAGCTGTCAGGCCAGCGTGGTTTGCCAGTAACTCTGTGCAGTGGAACCCCATGTTTAGAGGTGGTGAGGTGAAAGTCTTGCATCCAGAAGCGAAGTGGGATTGGATTTCGCCCGCCGATATTGGAAGGGTTTGTGGTACGATTGCTGCGGGAGTTTTGCAGGCTACAGGCGGAAAGAACGTGGTGCATCTTAACGGACCTCAGCTTTTGTCTCAGAGAGATGCTGTGGCGGTAATTGCACGCGCTCTAGGGAAGGAGGTCAAAGTTTTGGAAATCGATGAAGTAGCCTATGTGGAGCAGATGACCAATGGCTCTGGTCTTCCTGAGCCGGTTGCTAAGCACCTGGCTAAGGTACTGAGTAACAGAGGTGCAGGTACTGACGGAATGTATGTCGGTCAAGTATATGAGGAGGCCGTGAACAACATTTCGAAATATGGTGGAAGGAAAGCTGAGACGTTTGAGGAGTGGGTTGCTGAGAACAAGCAAGATTTTGAGGTTTGAGTATCGATGTAGGGTGAGAAGGGAGTTTATTTAGCATGAATGAGCGCTCGAGCAAATGGGGGCTATATTTTCGTCAGCATGGAAGGTTTGTTTCAATTAAAATCTCAACACGCAGCTTCGTTCCTCGTCTGGTGCAGGGTCTACCTGGACGTGGTACGCGGGTGGTGTAAACAACATTCTGAGGATGGGGTACTCGCGGGGCTATGAGGATCTGTTTGTATTCCTCTCTGGTGGGTCTTTTATGTTCAATTACGCAGATTTTGAAGTCTATAGCCTTTTTTGTTTGACTAGAAATCTCGCATTCCTCTTTGATTGTTTGGAAATCTTCTTTGGCGCTCTGAATGGTGTGCAACAAGTCGTATTCCTCGGAGAACGCTGAGAACGGGATTTCACCACCTGCAATATTTATAGACCATGTGCAGATCGATGTCATCGTAGAGAATTCAGAGGCTTCTGAGCTTTGGACACAAAGTCGTGCAAATCCCAATTCGGATTGACCGGTTTTCATTAAGTCTGTCTGTGCCAAAGCGAGGTGCCCGATCCGAGTTAAGTAATTGAATATCTGTGAAGCTGCAAATCCTGAAGCTGTTCCACACTGACCACTAAAGTGTCTCGTTGACCATAGATATATTCCTGCCGAGGTACATTTTCGTAGGTGGCGTACGTCTCACAGTGATTAGGGTTGAAGAGGGGCTCGCCTGTACCTTGAAGAATAATTTGGTGGTAGTTTTTGTGTAACACTTGATGAGACTCTTTACAAGTGAGTAAGAGTCGTTTGTCAAGGAAATTTGCACCCTGTGCGAGAGTATAATCGTGGTCGTCGAAAATACCGTCGTTAGCCCAGCCCGATTTCAAAATCCGGGGATCCAGTAAAGAAAATTTCCAAAGTAGGAGCCTTAAAGTTCGACTGGCAGCCGTGAAAATTGTTCGAATATTGGACCCTCAACACGCGCACCACATGATACTTACCATCTCATTGTAACGCTCCTCATGTCGTTTGCCATCCGCCGCGATGGACTTACGGACGAACTTCTACTCCTCTATACCCGAATTAACATACTTTCAATCATTTAAGATATAAAGAGCGACATACTTTTTATAAGTTTTAGATCTAGCAGCAACCCTGAGGAACGTAACCTCTTCGCTGGCACAGACGTCGCAAACCCACTCGTCGCAGACTGGTCCGGCTGGGTATGCGGGACTTTTACTGCAGTCAATATGGAACTATTTGAATAGACAAGCCTTACACTGATAAGAGATCAAGTTGTAGGTTTGGCAAAGTTAACAGCTCATCTCTGAGTTCCCATTGGGATTTGGGAGAGAAGCCATCTTGCCTTGTTGTGTAAAGCTTATGGGCATTTCGGTTGTTCGTTTTCGAGGCCCGAATACTGTCGATGACTTGCAAAGTGTTAGATGTATAAGAAGTAAGTTGAGGAGGCAGAAAACTTTGCGCGACAATTAAGCAAGGCCTCTGGGTGGAAGTGAATTTTATCATAGCCAGGCGAGGTGAATGACAAGCTCTGTACAATTTCCAGGCGTCCCAGATCTTCAAGTGTCATTTGTCTCTATGTACAGACCCGATAAATATTCACGCATATTTCTTACGGGGGGATAGGAGATGCTTGGATTTTGAAGCACTATAGTTGCTGTACAAGCGATGGTCTAGGTACAATCCTAGAAAAGACCCCTGCGGTGTTGTATTATCTTTAGACGGGTTTTTCCTTTCCCTAATAATTTTAAACTCCCTTAATTCTCTCTTACCCTCCCCCAAAGCTGTCATCACCTCTCCGTCCATTATTCCGTTCACATATGCTTCACCTAAGAGCTTATGATATTCTTGAAAAGGGCGAAGTATCATAGGCATCGCGCATCCTGGGAAAATACACACATTATCCCCTTTTACAGGTTTTTTGTGGCATTTTCCAAAGTATCCCTCTTTTGTCACGACTAAAAATTGACCGGTAGTGAGTGCTGATTTGGTGAATTCAGTTAGTATTTTGTTGATTTGTGGTGCCGTGTTGCGTTTTGGTATGGGTTCAGGAGGGTTGGGCGAAGAGATTGAGGAAGGGATATCTTGCGGAGATGGCTCTGGCTTTGTTGTATTTTGCGGCGTGGCTTTACTTTTAGTCGTAAGCCAGTCTCGAAACACATCCCTCCATTCTGTACTAGGATCTTCTCGCCTCCTAACCTTCAGTCGATTCAATGTCAAAGTAAAAAGCAGCGCATCACTCGCCGCTTTGCCTTGCCCAAACAAATCCCCTCCATGCACTTTCTCGTTCTTCAAATCTAACATCTGGCAAAACTTCGCAAACGCCAGCCTCAAAACCAATGTCGCTTTGGCGTCAAACTTCTTTGGTAAAGGAATTACCGCAATAACTTTATCCCACACAAATCCGCTCACTGTCAATACTCTCCTATCATCACTAAATGCTGCCACACACTCCGTCCCTTGCGTAACATCATACGTGAAACCCCCACCAGCAGAAGTATTCTCATCTGGCCTAATATTCCAAGCATAAAAATCATTATACAGAAATCCATGACCCACATCACTCCAATCATTAATCGTCCAATCAGGAACCCAGCTTTTCCCTCCAGAATTCGTCCCGTGTTTGGACATACAACAACCCAGAATATCTAATCGTTTCGTGCGTGTCACCACTGCTTGAACGAAACTCGTGTATACGTCAACAACGCTGGAGTTATAGTCGATGATCAATTTTGAGAAGTTGATATTAAGGGGTTTGTCGTACATTTCTTCGCTAAGGCCGAGAAAAGCGTAAATTTTGTCGCGGGGGTCGGTGGCGCTTGCGTAGCTCGATGTGACGACAAGGGGTAACAGTTGGTATAATCCAGGGCCCTCATATGCCTTCTCCTTCGAATTTGAGACATCGAAGCGAGCGCGGGTAGTTAAGAGGCCGGTGATGATGTATGGGAGTATGGATGGAGCTGAGGATGGTAAACCGTATGGGCCTGATGGCACGGTGTGGGGCTTGTAGCGAGAGAGGAAGTTGGGCTGGAGAATACATAAGACCCCAATTCGGACGATATCTGGTATGCATTCGCTTCCGCAAAAGACTTGGATGGCTCGGGATCCTTGGGGAGTGAGGAAGCCTCCGAGAGCGTATTCTTGGACCACCCATGCACGAGTAAACCAGGGTCGCCAGAAGAGGGCAGCGACAGCTTGACACCCAGTCTGTACAGAGCCAGAAGAATCTTCAGACCGCCGAATCCAGGTCTCGAATGTTTCAGCCTTCCCTCTCTCTATCATAAATCGCTTGAGAAGCGCAATCCCCTCCGCGCTATTTTCTTTAGCAGGCCCGAGCCACACAAGTAGACCATTGGCTCTTTTGTATATCTCTTTCATCAATTTAACTTGAGCAGTACGTTCGGCTACATCTTCCTGATTAATGCATATAGCATCGATCCATAAGAATGAGTACCCGTTGTCTGATGGGGAAATCTTCCCTGAAGATGTTGGCAACCGTGGAATGCGTCCCCGGAACTCAAGTAGAGCGCTTTCTAGATTTTGTTTTACGAGAAACTGGCCATTTTCTATGAAGATTGACCGATTGCTGGGCTCGTCGCCCCACGTGTAGGAAAGCGCGGAATAAGCGGGGAGCGTGTCGAGAGAAAAGTGTTCCAATTGGCACGCAATTGTGTCGGATTTAGGAGCTGGTAGTATCTTAAGGAGTTGAACCTCATCGCTTTTTAATGAAACGTAATGATATTGCTCAAGTGTGGTCATCTTTGATCAAAATTGAAGGAGCTTGAAAATCAAAAAGAATCGGTCTCGAAAGTTGACATCACATCGCTCGCTTGGTGCTGCGCCACCTCCTTAAAAAACAGGGGGAAGCATTGGAGGTCACAATCAACACCACACGGAAGAAAAACACGGATACATAGATAGAATACCAATATCATAAGATATTTAGAGGTAGGATACTAAAATCTAAGGTAATAAGGAAAAATCAATAGTCAATCATGTATTCTACCGCTACCATGACGCCAGTAGATCTACGATCTAAGGTAGTTTTTGCCATACCTTTAAAATAAGCTTTAATACAAATGGTTCCAATACCTACTGTTATAGGAACGCGCCAGATATACGCTGAAGTATAAAGTCGAAAAATTTCCCCTTTTATGCTGATTTGACATTCTCTTTCCCTCAGGTCTTGCTGATTTATGCAGACTGCATCATTCTATTAGAGAAGAGTGCAAATTTCTTAGTAAAATTCGTCCTGATTTCCTTTCTTTACAAGCTTGCCCACTTCACAATAAAGTTAAAGAGATGGCCATACAAACTAAAGCTTCGACATGTCTCTTCTATTGGATACGTGTAAGTGAACATTCTCTGTGCTAATATTCCGTTTGATAATGGCTTTCAGCAAGGACAGTTGGTATCCAAGGATGGTACTTGAATGATTCTTGGCTCCGCTCGATAGCGTCGATAAGCAAGACGGTGTCAATGCTGCAGGTTACCGACTGATGCTTTGCGGTCGACTTAGAGTCTCGAGGTTGGGACATTGTTCCTGAGGATGTCCCTTGTTTGCTACAATGGAAAGCAAACTCCCAGTAAAGTGCCTTGCTACGGGGCCAAGAAGTAATGGAGAAAGCTGCGCCAACTGGCCTCAAGGTATTGCTGCCATGTGGCCGACGCATGATCGTATAGGAAACTGTTCCTATACGAACAATAACATCGCCCTCTTGTGCATGGGAACAGACGCCAAACCCAACAAAGTCCTGGCCAAGTCCCTGCCAGTCAAATATGGCGAACTTGGCCGTGAGGGGGCTGTATTTGTTTCAGGCTTCAAAGTTTTGGGCTTCAACGCAAGTTTCTTGGCTCAATCGATCGCGGTCCTCACGTCGGAAGTTCATTGTGTTCCAGCGTCCAATTATCGCAGAAGGCCATCCCTGGCTAACTGAGCCTTCCTTCCAGGTGAGGTCGTCGACGTCGAACTGCGTAGGGTTCGTGGTGAGCGTCGTGTTGTATGGAATCTCTCCCTCTTTGAAAGTCCTGTTCCGGAACTCATCGAGAGTGCGGGGCAGGAACAATGGCCCCTCGACGAATGACCTGATGGCGCCAAGATACAAGCATGGAAATTGGATCTGACCAAGACCGTTGATATATCCTTGAGTCGTATCCTTGTCTTCGGGGTCTACAAGTCGTCTAACAACATTTGGCCAATGGCGAGCAAGGCCCAAGTGGATGAGAAACCACGTAGTGAATTCGAACGCATCACTTGCGTCCCTTAAGTTGACTACTCTCATCGTATTTGCGAATATCTGTAACTCGTCGAAAGAGTAGTTAACAAGAGTCTGTGCATGCCTAGCATACACCGTGAGATGGATAATGCCGAACAACTTGTCCCGAATATCCTTGCAATCAGACCGCCTGAACTGTTGCAACAGATGAAGTAGATTAGCAGGTTTGTCGTGGCACATTCTGCGCCCAAGAACCACTGGTGTTGCTAGGCTAGACCTTAATGAGAGCTTTCTGTGTTCCTTCGCAACGTGCCTTGATTCTAAAACCTCGGAGGAGACTTGGATCGCCTTGAAGAGCTGCTCGTACTGAATCTCTTTCGCCCCACACCACACGTAAACTGTTGGGGGCAGAAAGATTTCCTGGATGATCCAAAGTCGCTGCCAGTATTCTCTGTTGCATATTCTTAAAGCAGCACTCGCGAGATCCTCAAAAGGGGCTTTTGTCCTCCCTTCTGTTGAGATCTCGGCCGACACTTTGTCAAAGAAAGCGCGAGCGCTGGTATGTTCATTGTTCGCTGGGATGGTACTAAGTATCCGAATGAACTCCATACCCTGGTCCATGTGCCTTACAGCATAGGTTCTTTCCAGCCAGTCATCCTGATTTATGCAGAGAGCATCAATCCATAGATAGATTTCTTCACTCTGCCGACGCCGGACCTCTAACAACAAGCCCCACAGGTTCTGGCCAATCTTGAAGCTGAGACCATTCAGAAAGATGCTTTATCCATCTCCTGGTATGCCCCACATGTACGACATCACAGTGTACAGTGGTGCTGTTTCTAAGGTGTACTCTTCAATATCCCCCCTGATCAGTTCATCTTCTGGTCCTGGACGCAGCTTTAGTAGACGCAGACTGAGTGACTTTGGGGTCGTTCGGAATTTTTTGTGAGTGAATAAGTGAGGCCTAGCCCGCAGCAGTTCTCTCTGAGTTGACTTTGGAAGCTTGTCGTCTTGCACGGACGGCATGCCTTTAGCTCCAGTCATAGCGATATCTGAGACCGAGATGTCAGAATGCTTAAGATTAGGATGAACATTCTACTAAAGCCTTTACTCACAGCAGCCTCGTCTCGCTTCCAAGGACAGAAATCGGCTCGGCCTCTTGATGAGTGACATAGGGGAGCGAGAACGGATACCATTACAACATCCTAGTAGGCTTAGAGAGATTGTTGTGTTGTACGAAGCAGGTAGCACGGTCTATAAATTTCTATACATAAATAACATGAAAGCTACAGCCTATTCGTGAGGGGGCCTGAAGAGGATGCCCCGAAGCATCATCTAGCTGACTCATTAGCGTGCTTAAGACTCAGGGGCCAGCTCGTGGTAGAGCAGCGACTGCTCAGGTCCAAAGATGGAAGTGAACTTTGGTGAGGCCACTTGTCGTCTGAGATTATAGAGGTCAGATATGCTTCTCAGCGTCATCCACATATTTGTGGAACCTTTGTCAGTTCAAACTCAAACACAAAACACGAGAACAGAATATCAAATTGGACAAAATAAAGTGCTAAGACCAACTCCAAACTCTCAATTAAGAGCCCAAGAAAAAAACCAAAATAAAATCCCCCCGATGCCGTGACCAAAGACTCTTTAAACATGGTGCTGCGTTTCGACTTTTTACTCTAATGTTTTCGTTCATGGCCTGCGGCTTAACCGGAGTCCCTAAAGTGTAGGTAATATGAAGATTACTGAAACAATTGTGTTTATCAACGTTTTTATTAAGTGGGTCGAAATCCCTACCCAGTAGTCAAGTCGCCTAATTTGTTAGTTAAAATTTGTCACGAGGGACTCAAATTTATAGCGTGTAATAAGTCTGAATTCTCTGGTTCTATGGAAATTGAGGGCCTTTTATATCTCTATATCCTCTCTGGGCCTAGGTACTTAGTGTCGGCGACTGGTACGTGACCTGAAGTCACACGTATACGCTAATCCTAAACTGGTGCCCTCGCGATTCTACAACCGAAGGGCCTACAGCGCTCCTTCCCAACATCTATTGTAACAAATTCTTAAGTTCTATGATAGTTAACTAATCAACCACTTAGCCAAATGGATCAATCTCAGTTCTTGATCTCCATGATTCAATGACTGGCAATTAGGCCCTTTTGAAAGCGGTTACTTCACTGGGCCACCCATAAAAAACACGGGTGTTTATTTATTCAAAAATTTCTCTGTTCATTTACAGACTAGTTAGAGTAACTACAGCCAGTGTTGTTTGCAAACCCTTTGCATTACTCCTTCCGTAAAAGAATAATCGGCCTTTATTCCCACCAGCCTCTACCTGATAAAAGATCTTTGAAATCTCTTTTGCACGTATCTTGCCATGTTATTTTCTTCCTCCCATAACTTTTCTTTTCCAATGCAGTCAGCCAATCCTCTTCTTCAAAGCTCTCCTTCGTCCTGTAAATGGTATTCTAGCAGGAGAATAGTATACTTTCCTTACCCCATGGAACAGGCTGTAGCCGTGAACAAGGAGTTAAAGTTACCCAGGTTCTACTCAGGTATGCTGAGGCTCTGTTCGGGTTAAAGTGGACATTACTCACGTTCAGAAAAAATGGTATTGGAAATCTCATGAAATTCCATACTCATCAGATCTGTCATGGTCACGTGAGGAGGCTACGTTAGCTCCTACCCTAGCACCTTAGATTTAGAATAAGAGCTTCTCTCTCTTCTCTTTTTAAATATCTAGAATACTAATAAACTTATACTATCTCTTTATTTATACTAAATTAAGATCTATATAAAGCAAATATTATAAATATAATATAGTAGTAATATTTCTTTTAATTTAGACTTTTAAAAAAAGATTTAAGTAATACTAAGTTATTTTATAATCTTTTTTATTATAATTTAGTAATAAATATATATTTTGACTATAAATATATAAAAGAAGTAGACCTTTAGAAAATAT